>JABAHQ010004321.1_pt4 | contig 11877 bp, 12 predicted proteins | sample 7062091 | NCBI WGS metagenome assembly JABAHQ01 (sample SAMN14534359, study PRJNA622989) | marine sediment metagenome | biome: marine biome [ENVO:00000428]; feature: marine pelagic biome [ENVO:01000023]; material: deep marine sediment [ENVO:00002113] | place: India: Gulf of Kutch | collected...
TCGCCGCCCAGGTTTTCCAGTATCAAGTGGAGGCCCCGGACATCGCCCGCAAAGCCCGCGCGGGACAATTCATCATCCTGCGGCTGGATAAGCAGGGAGAGCGGATTCCCATCACCCTGGCCGACTGGGACCGCGACCGGGGAACGCTCACGTTATATGTCCAGGTGGTGGGCAAAACCACCCTGCAGATGAGTCGGCTGAATCCCGGCGATTCCATCCTCGACGTCGTGGGTCCCCTGGGAGTTCCCAGCCGCATTGAAAAAGTCGGCACCGTGGTCGGCGTCGGCGGGGGATTCGGCATCGCCGCCCTGTATCCCATCCTCCGGGACCATTCCCGCACCGGCAACCGCACCCTCGGCATTATCGGGGCCAAAACCCGGGACCGGTTGATCCTGGAGGAAGAAATGCGCGCCGCCTGCTCGGACCTGCGGATCGCCACCGAGGACGGCAGCACCGGATGCAAGGGATTGGTCACCGACGTGCTCAAGGATCTGCTGCGGGACGAGGAACCCATCGACCTGGCCCTCGCCATCGGTCCGCTGATCATGATGAAAACCGTGGCCGACCTGACCCGGTTCTACAACATCCCCACCCTGGTCAGCATGAATCCCCTGATGATGGACGGCACGGGCCTGTGCGGCGCCTGCCGGGTGTCCGTGGGCGGAGAAATGAAATTCGCCTGCGTCGACGGACCCGAGTTCGACGGCCACCTGATCGACTTCGACGAGGTGATGGACCGGATGTCGATCTATCGCCGGGAGGAAAAATTGGCGCTGGAGCGGTACCTCCGGGAAACCGAATGCCGGCTGGACCGAAAGCTGGAAGAAGAAAAGGTGCGGTAAAGAACCTCCATGAACGAACCCCTCAAGAAAAGGGACCGGAGAAAAATTCCCCGGCAAAGGCCCCCCGAACGGGATCCTGAAACGCGGCGCAAGAGTTTCGAGGAAGTCACCCTCGATTACACGCCGGAGATGGCCAAGCTGGAAGCGGCGCGGTGCCTCCAATGCAAAAAACCCAAGTGCGTTCTCGGCTGCCCGGTGCACGTGAACATCCCCGACTTCATCAAGCACGTGGCTGCCGGGGAGTTCCTCGAGGCGGCCCGCATCATCAAGGACACCAATGCCCTGCCCGCAGTCACCGGCCGCGTGTGCCCCCAGGAAGACCAGTGCGAGAAACACTGTGTGATCGGGCTTAAGGGCGAGCCAGTGGCCATCGGCAAACTGGAAAAATTCGTGGCCGATTACGAACGCCTGCACGGCGGCGGCCGCCTTCCCCCGGTCGACCCGCCGACCGGGCGAAAAGTCGCCATCATCGGGGCCGGTCCGGCGAGCCTCGCCTGCGCCGGCGACCTGGCCCGGCGGGGGCACGAGGTCGTCATCTTCGAAGCCCTGCACGAGCCCGGCGGGGTGCTGTTTTACGGCATCCCCGAATTCCGCCTGCCCAAGGAAATCGTCGAAGCGGAGGTGCAGTTCCTGAAAAACCTGGGGGTCGAGATTCGGACCAATTACGTGATCGGCAAGATCAAGACGCTGGATGAACTTCTGAAGGAAGACGGGTTCGACGCGGTGTTCATCGGCACCGGCGCGGGCCTGCCCTACTTCCTGAACATCCCCGGGGAAAACCTGAAGGGCGTCTATTCCGCCAACGAATTCCTGACGCGGCTCAACCTCATGCGCGCCTGGGCGTTTCCCGAATTCGACACGCCGCTGCATCCGCACAAGCGCGTGGCGGTCATCGGCGGCGGCAACACGGCCCTGGACGCGGCCCGCACGGCCCTCCGCCTGCCGTCTACGGAACGCGTGGTTCTGGTCTACCGCCGCTCGCGGGAGGAAATGCCCGCCCGCAAGGAGGAAATCGAACACGGCGAAGCCGAGGGCCTGGAATTCCGGTTCCTCACCCAGCCTGTGGCCATCCTCGGCGACCAGGGATGGGTGACCGCGCTGGAATGCCAAAAAATGGAACTGGGAGCGCCGGACGCCTCGGGCCGGCGCCGCCCGGTGCCCGTGGAACGCAGCGATTTCGAGATCGAGGTGGATGCCGTCATCGTCGCCATCGGCAGCGGGTCCAATCCGCTCCTCGCGCGAAACTCGCCCGGACTGAAAACCGATTCCCACGGCCACATCGAGGTGGTCGATGCTGAAACGGGACGAACCGTCAAAGAAGGCGTGTTCGCGGGGGGCGATATCGTGACCGGCGCGGCGACGGTCATCCAGGCCATGGGCGCAGGCCGGCAAGCCGCCCAGGGCATCCACGACTACCTCATGAGCCCATCCCCCCGCCGTTCGAGGTGAGGTGCCGCCGCCGGGTTTCCCCGCCGGGTGTCCCGAGTGCCGAGAGGGTTGTCAACCGAGAAAAGGAGGACTCATGAAAAAGTGTGGTGCCGCTTTGGTTCTATGGCTTCTGATCGCGGGAATCGCGGTTCCCGTGTCGTCCTGGGGGCAGTCGCGGTGGGAGGGGATGGACATGGTCCAATACTGCACCGGCGACACGGTGCTCTTCGACGATACGGCCTGCCAGGCCTACCTCCAGGGGGTGATCGACGCGTTTCAGTATTACAACGTGCCCCAGGACCACCCCAAAGCCTTCTGCCTGCCCGAAGACCAGGAAGCACGGAAAAAAGGGAAAAACCTGTTCCCCAAGTGGCTCGAGACCTTCAAGGAACGGCTGTTCCAGAAACCCATCCGCCTGGCGGTGGACGGCCTGAACGCCATCTTCCCCTGTCGTCCGAGTAAAAGGTAGGACCCTGCCGGTCAAAGACGGGTGGCAGGGGACAGCCCACCCCGGAAACGAGCGAACCGGGTCTCCAGTTACAATCTTACAATCGAAACTTTTTCAGATTTTCCCGGATGGTTTGCGGGGGAACCCGGGGTCCCTGGTCGATGCCGGGGCAGAAACCGCCCGCCAGGTTCCAGGTGTTCCGGCTATCCAGGTTCTCCCGCCAGAACGGGTAGGTCCGGCACTGCTTGGGCTTGACCTCGTGGATGGAGCATCCTTTTTCATCCAAAAAAGGACAGGGCCGTCCTTCTTCCACCTCCAGCACCCAGTATCCATGGTCGCGGGTGAGCCAGGCGGCCTTGAATTCGCTCGGCCGGGTGTGCAAAACCTTCGCCACGGCGCGAATGTCCTCGGCGTCGAAATACACCAGGCCCGGCTTTTGACAGCACCGGAAGCAGTCGGCCTGGCACTCGAAGCGCAGCGGTTCTTTTTCCCACCAGGGTTTCATTGCGGATAAAACACCACCAGGTCGTCGCGGTGGATGACTTCCTCGTAAAAATTGTTGCCGATCAGCTCCCGCACCTCGGCGGTTTTGCGGCCGCGGATGCGTTCGAGGTCGCGGTTGCTGTAGTTGACGAGCCCGCGGGCGATTTCCCGGTTGGATTCGTCGACAATGCGAACGGCGTTGCCGAACTCGAACCGCCCCTCCGCCCGCAGGATCCCGGCGGGAAGCAGGCTTTTGCGTCTGTCGACCAGCGCCTTTTTCGCGCCCGCGTCCACCACGAGGGTGCCCATCGGTTTCAGCGTGTGGGCGATCCAGTGCTTGCGGGTCGTGATTTTTTCCTTTTCCGACCAGAACAAGGTGCCGACGGGTTCCCCGGCGAACACGTTGTCCAGCACGCGGTCGTCGAGTCCGTTGACGATCAGGGTGGGGATGCCGAAACTGGTGGCCTTCTTGGCGGCGAGCACTTTGGTGTACATGCCCCCCACCGTGACCAGGTTTTTGCTTTTCCCGGCGAGTTTTTCCAATTCAGGGGTGATCCGGTCGACCACCGAGATCAGTTCCGGGGGCGGCGTCTCCCGGCGGGACGGACGCGACGGGTCGCGGGAATACAGTCCGTCCACATCGGACAGGATGATCAGAAGCTGCGCGTCGACCAGACACGCGACCGTGGCGGACAGGGTATCATTGTCGCCGATCTTGATTTCATCGACGGTCACCGAATCGTTTTCGTTGATGATGGGGATGACCTGGTGCTCGAGGAGCGCTTCCAGGGTGTGCTTGGCGTTCAGATAACGGCGACGATGTTCGAGGTCGTCGCTGCCCAGGAGGATCTGCGCCACCTTGAGTCCCTGTTTATCGAATTTTTTTTCGTACACGTGCATCAGAAAACTCTGGCCGATGGCGGCGCAGGCCTGTTNNGGCGTTGAGGAAGCGCCTGCGGTTTTCCAGGTCGTCGTGGCCGAGCAGAATCTGCGCGACCTTGAGTCCCTGCTTCTCGAAATACTGTTCGTAAGCGCGCATGAGGGAACTCTGGCCGATGGCGGCGCAGGCCTGTTTTTCCGGGATGGACAGGTGGTTCCGGGTCAGCCCCAGCCGCTCCCGCCCCGCCATGATGGCCCCCGAGGAGACCAGCACCACCTGGTACCCCCGGTCGACCAGAATTTTGATCTTTTGGGAATACTCGCGGACGCGTTCCTGGTTCAACCCCCGCACCAGCGGCAGCTCTCCCTTCTCCCGGTGGCTGATGACGCTGCTGCCGATCTTGATCACCACCCGCTTGAGCTTTTTCAGAATTTGTTTTCGAAGGTCGGACCCCATGGTTCCGTTCCGCTTCCTGGATTGAAGAAGGTCGAAAAATCCCTTTAATTTATCCTAAATCGGCGAACGCTTCACCCTTTTTCCCGCTTCGGCGGGGGGGCGTGGTCCCGGATGAACCGGTGCAACCGGTCGAAATACGGTTGGCCGCCGACGATGAAGGTGTCGTTGTGCCCCGCGCCCTGGATTTCATAAAACTCCTTGGGTTCCGCCGCCGCTTCATACAGCTTGCGTCCCAGGCGGTAAGGCACGATCTCGTCCCGGCTGCCGTGGAGAAACAGTTTCGGAATCTCCAGTTCGGCCACCCGTTTCCGGGCGTCAAACCGGGATTCGATCGCCCATCCCAGAGGCAGGATCGGAAAAATGGTTTTGGCCATGTCTTGGGCGCTGGTGAAGACCGACTCCAGGATCACTCCCGCCACCGGGTGGCGAGCCGCCACCTCGAGAGCGCAGACGCCGCCCAGCGACCGGCCGAACAGGAACAGGGTCTCGGGCGCTATCTTCTTCGACCGCATCAGGGCGTCGTAGGCGGCTTGCGAATCGAGGTACAGTCCTGCCTCTTCGGGATGGCCTTCGCTCTTGCCGAATCCTCGGTAATCGAAGATGAATATGTTCAGGTTCAGGGGCTCCAGTTGGCGGATGTTTTCCAGCCGGTGCGTGATGTTGCCGGCATTGCCGTGAAACCAGAGCATCGTGGCGACCGGTTGCTTCGCGGGAATAAACCAGCCGTGCAGCCGCACGCCGTCCTCCGCCTCAAAAAAAAGATCCTCCGCCTGCACCCCGAAAACCGCAGGATCCCAAAAGCCCTCCGGAAACTTGTAGGGATGGTAAATGATCTTGTTTTCGCAACTCACCAGGAGAACGGCGTACAGGATCAGAACGAGGAGGATGATTCCGACGGTTTGAACCAAAGACATCAATTTCACGGTGGCGGCGGTCTGGAACGTTTGTATTCGGGGAGCCCCTGGCTCCTCCCGGTCGGGCTTCGGCAGGAGGCCCGGGGTCCGGGGGAAGAAAAAACGCAGCGGGGGGGCCGCTTAAACCTCAAGCTTTCTTGACGGGACGCGCCTCCGAAAAAGGGGCCACCTTCAGCCGCAGGCCCTCGATCCCCAGAACAATGACTTCTTGCTCCGCCGGAATCGTTCCCTCGCATTCGGCGTTCCAGACTTCTCCGTGCACCGTGACGCGTCCCCGCGGATTCAATTCATCTTTCACGACCCCCTTCTCCCCGATCAACCCTTCGGCGCCGGAAATAATTTTCCGCCGATGCGACTGGGTGGCCAGGTAAACCACCCCGATCGACAAGGCCACCGAAAATCCCAGGGTGGGAATCAGCACCGTCCGGGAAATCTGCATGGCGGGATCGGGACTGTCGATCAGCATAACGGAGCCCAACAGGATCGAAAGGGTCCCCCCCACCGCGAGAATCCCGGAACTCACCACGTTGAGCTCGCCGATGAACAAGATAACCCCCAACAGGATCAGGAGCAGGCCGGCATAATTGATCGGCAGGGTCTGCATGGCGTAGAGAGCCAGAATCAGGCTGATGCCGCCGATCACCCCGGGAAGGATGAGACCGGGATTGGACAGTTCGAAGTACAACCCGACCAGACCCAGCATCATCAGCACATACGCCACGTTGGGGTTGGAGATGATGTTCAGAAACTTCTGCCGCTTGTTCATGTCCCGGTGGACGATGGTTTTGCCCTCGGTGCTCAGGGTTATCGTGCCGAAATCCATCTCGATCTTCCGTCCGTCGATGGCCAGGAGGAGGGCGTCGAGGGTGTTCGCCACCAAGTCGATCACCACCAGCCGCTTGGCCTCCTCGGCGGAAATGGAAACACTTTTGACCACCGCCAGCTCGGCCCACTGGGCGTTGCGCCCCCGCTTCTCGGCGAGCGAACGGATGTACGCCGCGGCGTCCTGGGTGACCTTCTCCTCCATGGTCTTGGACTGCTTGTCCTCTCCGCCGCCGCCCATCAGGCTCACCGGATGGGCGGCGCCGATGTTGGTGCCGGGTGCCATGGCCGCCACATGCGAGGCGATGGTGATGAACGTCCCGGCCGAGGCGGCCCGCGACCCGCTGGGGGCCACGTAGGTGACCACGGGAACGCGGGAACTGAGAATCGCCTTGATGATCTGCCGCATGGAGGTATCCAGCCCCCCGGGGGTGTCCATCTGGATCACCACCAACTCTTCCTGGTCCAAATTGGCTTGCTGGATTTCCTCGGTTAAATATTCGGCGACGACGGGGTTGATGGCGCTCTCCACTTGGAGGGTGATGATCCGGTCCTTGGCCCCGGCGGCCGCCGGCCAGGTCACCAGGAGGGCAAGAAACACAATAACTTTTTTATTCATGGCTTCGACCCCGTCATCCTTAAGGTGGGTGGTGATTTCATTTTTTCACACTGTTTCAAATAAAGTCAATGAAAAGCCCGCTGGGCCCGCCGCCGCCGGGGCTTAAAAATCAACGCGTTTTTTACTGTTCATCCGCTTGTTTTTTAATGGTAAACTGACATCAGAACCATGGTGAAATCGAAACCCAAGAAAGAAAAAAGCAAATACAAGACGATTTTCATCGTCGACCCGGTGCGCAGCGACCGCATCCAGTTGTCGAAGTTCATCAAACAGGAGTTTTTTACCGTGATGAGCTTCGTCTCCATCACGGATTGCTTCAAAGGTCCCGAGCTGTTGAGTTGCGACCTAGTGATTTTCGTGCTCCGCAAAGGCAAAGCCGAGGTCAAGCACCTGAGGAACATCAAGAAAAAATACAAGAAACTGAACTTCATCCTGATGACCAACCCCGATCTTCCGGACGTCAACCTGACCGATCTCAAATCCTTCGGGTTCACCTCGGTGCAACGGGCGGGAAGCCTGGAAAAAGTGAAAGAAATCACCCTCGGCCTGCTGGCGCCGGAAGGCATCCCGCCGCGAACCGAAACGCCGCACCCGGTGCCCATTCCGGAAGAATACCAGGTGCTGCTGCAAAACAACGAGTCATGATGTTGTCCCCCCGATCCCCCCAACCGGTCCGAATCGGCGCCGTGACCCTCGGCGGCGAGCATCCCCTGGCGTTGATCGCCGGCCCCTGCGTCATCGAATCGGAGCGCCACGCTCTGGAGACGGCGGAGCGATTGAAACGGGTGGCCGCGGACGCGGGCGTCCCTTTCATCTACAAGTCGTCGTACGATAAAGCCAACCGGTCGTCGCTCGATTCGTACCGCGGACCGGGACTCGCGGCGGGACTGAAGATTCTCCAAAAAGTGAAAGAAACGCTTAGCGTGCCCGTGCTCTCCGACGTGCACCGGGAAGAGGAAATCGGACCCGCCGCCGAGGTTCTGGATGTGCTGCAAATCCCGGCGTTCCTCTGCCGGCAGACCGACCTTTTGGTCCGGGCGGCGCAGACCGGGAAACCGGTGAACGTCAAGAAGGGCCAGTTCATGGCGCCCTGGGACATGAAAAACGTGGTGGACAAGCTGGAAAAAAGCGGCGGCCGCGACCTTCTGCTCACCGAACGGGGATTCATGTTCGGCTACAACAACCTGGTGGTCGACATGCGCTCCCTGGTGTTGATGCGCCAATTCGGGCATCCCGTGGTCTACGACGCCACCCACAGCCTGCAGCTTCCCGGCGGCCAGGGCACCCGAAGCGGCGGCCAGCGGGAGCTGATCCCCGACCTCGCCCGCGGCGCGGTGGCCGTCGGCTGCGACGCTCTGTTCCTGGAAGTGCATCCCGATCCCGACCGGGCGCCGTCGGACGGACCCAACATGCTGCGCCTGAGCGATCTGCCGGAACTCCTCGACCAGGTGAAAGGGATCGACCAATGGGTGCGCGGAAAAACCAAACCGGTGGCTCCCGCCGCCGGTTCCTGACGGATCTTCATTCCCGTTCCGGGAGGTGTCTCATGCCCACGATCCGCATCCTCGGCGCGGCGCTGCTTCTGGCCTGGGCCGGGGCGGCGACCGGGTCTGCCGACCCCCTGGGCCGCTGGATCGAAAAACCCCCCACCCCCTCCGTCCGCACCGAATCCTCCGCTGCGCTGCTCGACGGCAAGGTGTATCTCGTCGGCGGGTTCACGCCCAAGGGGATCACCGACCGGGTGGACGTGCTGGATCTGGCGAGCGGCACCTGGAGCCTGGCCGCGCCCCTGCCGCGGGCGCTGCATCACACCACCGTCCACGCGGTGAACGGCAAACTCTACGTCATCGGCGGATTCCACACCGGCTTCTGGACGCCGGTCGACTCCACTTACGAATACGACCCGGACGCCGACTCCTGGACGCGCAAGGCCGACATGCCGACCGCCCGGGGAGCGCTGGCGGCGGGGGTGATCGACGGCAAAATCCACGCCGTGGGCGGCGCCCACCGCAAGTTCTTCCGCCTCGTCAACACCGCGGCCCACGAAGTCTATGATCCCGCCACCGACACCTGGTCCCAACGCGCGCCCCTGCCCACGCCGCGCGACCACCTGACCGTCTCCGTCGTCCAGGGCCGGCTGTACGCCATCGGCGGCCGCGTCGATGTGGACTACAACGAGAACCTGGACGCCCACGAAAGGTACGATCCCCAGACCGACCGGTGGAGCGCCCGAAAACCCCTGCCCACTCCGCGGAGCGGCATCACCTCCCAGGTCTTGAACGGCCAGATTCATGTCTTCGGCGGGGAATCCGGCGAAGGCACCTTCACCGAGAACGAAGCCTACGACCCGGAAACCGACACCTGGCACACCCGCCGCCCCATGCCCGCCGGACGCCACGGCCTGGCGTCGGTGGTGTACCAGAACGCGATCCACGTCCTGACGGGCGGTCCCAACCCCGGCGGCGGCGGCAGCAACACCCACACGGTGTTCACCCTGGACAATCCTGGAACGATTAAAAAATAGAGAAGGAAAAAGAAAGAGGGGGCGGCTCCCTGAAGCCAGGGAGCCTTACAAAGAAAAGGTGTGAACCCTCGAAGAGGCACGCCACGGATCGGGCGAAACGCCCGATCCGTTGGAGGAGGCAGTGCCAGTTCGAATCTTCAGTGGATTAAAATAGCAATCCCTGTGCCAAAACCGCCGGTTTTTCCGACGTTTGCATAACCCCTTGGCTTTTAAGGGGTTACCGAAGCCTTCCCGCCCCCGCTCCCTGCCGGATCCACGTCAAAAAAGCCTTTTCAGGCGGAACAATCTGCCCCCCGCGTCAAAATTTTCCCGTGGGGGCGGGGAGGTTAGTACTTATTTTGAAAATCCTGGAATGCAGGAATTGGAGAAAGGACCGGGAACCCGTCCGGTTCGGTAAGGGCCGCGGGAACGAGCGGTCCCCGCCTCCATCCGACCGGGAGCCAGCACCCGGTGGAGGACGAATTTTCTCGTTCAAAAATTCGAACTCTGTATTACGACTCGGTCGGCCGACTCCAGAAGGCTCCCGTCCTCCGGCGGCAACCCGCCAATGAAGATCACACCCCAAAAGGCCACCCCCCTCCCGGGAAACCGGCCTCGGAACACCCTTCGGACCTTCGCTCAAACGGCCGGCAAGGGCGATTCGTCGCCCCACAGGGGGGAGTGGGAGTCGGTTAAGGCAACGAAAAAAGACGATCAAATGAAAATCAACGTGGATGGAAATGATGAAAAAACTGAACGACTCAGCTTCGCTAACCCTGATCCTCGTGTTCGCAGCACTCGTTTCTAAGGAAAACGCCCCGGCGGAATGGGAGACGTTCAAATCCGGGTCCGAACAAGGAGAATCAACGGCCCAAAGCCTCCGGGGCCTTACGGATTTCGAAGGTAAGAAAGTTCCTCCGGATGAGGTTTCCTCCGTGAAGAGGATCCCCAAGGCGGCGGAGCCGGGAAAAGTCGCCGCTCAAAAAAAACTTGAGGTTATTTATTTCCAAGGCCAGGGAGGCAAACAAATTCCCGCCGCTCAAAGCCTGGCAGGAGCGATAAGGGAAAAGAAAGAGAATGCGGTGGATTCCAGCTCGGACGATTTATTTCAAACCATTCGCTCCCTGGCAAGAAAAATGGATCAGGGAGACCTGGCGGCCAAAGAGAAATTGAGAGAATTTAGAAAATTAGCCTTGAACCCCGCCACCGATCCCAAGTTCATATTTGCCCTATTTCAGGCCTTCGAAAAAGTGGTCGCTGAAACCTGGGACCAGCATCCTGAAATCGAACCCTCCCCTGATACAATGAAAAGTCCGGGAACGATTCTATTTTTTAAGGGGATCGGAGATCCGGAAAAAAATATTGATTTGCTTATTAAAGAGGCCTTTTTTTTAAAAATGACGGCCCAGATAACCTTGTATTGGCTGTATGCAAAAGGGTCGAGGGATCCGGACAAACCCCAATTTTGGGACCGGTACCAACCCCGAATATTAAACCTATTCCAGGAAGGTGCGGAAGATGGAATCCCCCGATCCCGTTATTTTCTCGCGAAAATTTATTACACGGGATCAGGCGTGCCCAAAGATGAAGAAAGGGCGATCCGTTTGTTAAAAGGCAATACGATTCGAGAAGCCCTCGAGCTATTGGTAGGCATTTATCTGAAAAGAGGTCAGCGGGATTTGGCCATGAAGGGATTAAGGAAGGCCGAGGAATCGGGATATCCCTTCGGACCCTATAATTTAGGGGTGCTTTTACGGGAATCGGGGAACCATGAATTGGCCGTCCAATATTGGGAAAAAACCCTGGATTTAGACCCCAAGTATTGGAAAGCCAAGCTGAACCTGGCTCAGGCTTATAGCTTGGGGCAAGGCGTCAAAATCGATAAAGCAAAAGCTTTTAAATTTATGAAAGAGGGTGCCGATGAAGGCGACCCCAACAACCCCTTTGTCATGACGGCCCGGTATCTCGTGGGAATGGACTACTTAAAGGGTTCTGTGACCGAAAAATCGATCGACCAGGCCATAAAATACTTTTCCCTGGCCGCTGAAAAAGGCGATAAGGAAGCCCAATTCAGATTAGGGAATTTATACTTAATAGGAAGAGAACTGCCACAGGATTTTGATAAAGCCTTCCAGTGGCTTGGAAAAGCCGCCGAACAAGGTCTGGCCAAGGCCCAATACAACCTGGGAATAATGTATCTGTATGGGAAAGGCATTCCGCAAAATTTTAAGGAAGCGATCCTTTGGATCCGGAGAGCCGCCGACCAGGACTTCGCCCCCGCGCGAAGTTTATTGGAGGAAATGAGGGAAAAAGAACCAAAATGACCGCCCCGCCGGGCCGTCCCCCGGGACCCCGGCCAAGAGATGCCAGCGGAAATTTTTTGGTCTCAAATTGGGTTCTCTTCCGCCGGAGAAAGAAAGCATACCCAAGACCCGTTGCCCCCTTCCCCTCAAAAGTGCGAAAGATTCTTTACACTACTTGG
>JABAHQ010022767.1_pt3 | contig 11872 bp, 9 predicted proteins | sample 7062091 | NCBI WGS metagenome assembly JABAHQ01 (sample SAMN14534359, study PRJNA622989) | marine sediment metagenome | biome: marine biome [ENVO:00000428]; feature: marine pelagic biome [ENVO:01000023]; material: deep marine sediment [ENVO:00002113] | place: India: Gulf of Kutch | collected...
GCAGCGGCCCCAGGGCCGCCCCGCGTTCCTTGCTTTTCAGATCCGGATTCCCCATGAAACACCTGTTCATCGCCTCTTCCTTCGCCATCGCCGCCACCGCCTGGGCCCAAAGCCCGGTGCAGGTGCAGGACGCCTGGGCCCGCGCCACGATCGGCGCGCAGTCGGCCACCGGCGCCTTCATGAAGCTCACCGCCCCGCAGGCCACGCGACTGGTCGAGGTGCGCTCGCCGGCCGCCGGCATCGTCGAAGTTCACGAGATGAAGCTCGAAGGCGATGTGATGCGCATGCGCGCCGTCACCGCACTGCCGCTGGCCGCGGGCCAGACCGTGGAGCTCAAGCCCGGTGGTTACCACGTGATGCTGATGGATCTCAAAGGCCCCGTGAAGGCCGGCGACACCGTGCCGCTGACGCTGGTGTTCGAGGGCGCCGACGGCACNNGACGGCAAGCGCCAGACGCAGGACGTGAAGGCGACGGCGCGCGCGCTGGCGGCCGCGCCGGCACCGGCGGCCGGCGGCCACGGCGGCGGCCACGGCAAGCACTGATCCGCGTCCGCGAGGCCTTCCCATGTCCTCTTTGCCCGACGCCTCGGGCGCGAGCGCGCGTGCGCGCGTCCGCGTCGACCTGCGCGCCAGCCTCCGCCGGGTGGCATGGCGCTGGCACGCCTTCGCCGGCCTGCTGGTTCTGCCCTTCCTGCTCACGCTCGCCATCACCGGCGCCGTGATGGTCTTCTACACCGGCTTCCAGACGCGCCTGGGGGTCGACCCCCGCGTAGAGCCGCTGCCCACAGCCCAGCCGGTGAGCGCGCAGGCGCTGGCCGCCATGGCCGATGTGCCCGGCGGCAAGCTGCGCACCTACCTCGCACCGCGCGCGCCCGACCGCGCCGCGTGGTTCGTCATCGAGCGCGACGGCCAGACGCTCGCCGCCGCGGTCGATCCCTATCGCGGCACCGTGCTGCACTGGGTGGACAAGGAGCACACGCCCTTCGCCTGGGCCCAGCGCATCCACGGCACGCTGCTCATCGGCGACGTGGGCGATCGTGTGATCGAGGTCGTCGCCTGGGCCACGCTGGTGATGCTGCTCAGCGGCGCCGTGCTGTGGTGGCCGCGCGGCGAACAGAGATGGCGCTCGCGCCTGTGGCCCGATCCGCGTGCGCGCGGCCTGGGCCGGTGGCGGTCGCTGCACGGCAGCCTGGGCCTGTGCACGGGCGCGGTGCTGGTGGTCTTCCTGCTCAGCGGCCTCACCTGGACCGGCATCACCGGCGGGAAGTGGCTGCAGGCCTGGGGCAGCTTTCCCATCGAGCAGTCCCGCGCCGTGCCGTTGTCGCACGAGCCGCATGCGGCGCTCAACACCGCCGGCCTGCAGGAAGTGCCCTGGGGCCTGGCGCAAACGCCGCTGCCGGCCTCGGGATCGGCCGAAGGCGCTGAGGGCCTCGCCGCCAGCGCGCCGGTGGACCTCGACAGCGTCGCGGCCTTCGCGACGCGCATCGGCTTTCGCGGCCAGCACCAGATCGCGCCGCCGCGCGAGGCTCGCGGCGTGTACACGATTTCCGCCAACACCATGAGCGGCGACCTGGGCCAACCCACGGGCGACCGCACCGTGCACGTGGACCGCCACAGCGGGCGCGTGCTGGCCGACATCGGCTTCGCCGATTACGGCGCCATGGCGAAGACGATGGCTGTGGTGATCGCCCTGCACCAGGGCGACATGGGGCTGTGGAACGCGCTGCTCAACCTGGCGGCCTGCCTGGCCGTGGTGGCGCTGTGCGTGGCCGGCGTGGCCATGTGGTGGCTGCGCAGGCCACGCCGGGCCGTCAGCCCGGCGTGAGCGGCACGCCCGGCGCGGGCGGCGACGAGGCGGAGCCGTTGCGCTCGAAGGTGACCACGTGGTCGACCTCGGCGCGGATGCCGATCCACTCGCCCACCGCGTGGTTGTGGTGCGAGGGCACGTGGGTCATCAGCGTTTCGCCGCTGGCCAGGCGCAGGGTGTAAAGGAACTCCGAGCCGCGGAAGGCCTTGCGCACGATCTGCGCCTTCACCGGCGCGTCGTCGTCGTGAACGATGTCGTCGGCGCGCAGCAGCACGTCGCACAGGCCGGCCTCGTAGGCGCTGGGCAGCGGGCACTCCTCCACGTCCTGCAGCGGGCCCAGCGGCGTCTGCACGGACACCTGGTCGCCCTGGTGCAGGATCTGCGCCGGCGCGAACACGCCATGGCCGATGAACTCGGCCACGAAGCGCGTGGCCGGGCGGTGGTACAGCGCGTAGGCCTCGTCCCACTGGTGCAGCCGGCCCTCGTGCATCACGCCGATGCGGTCGCCGATGGCGAAGGCCTCCAACTGGTCGTGCGTGACGAACAGCGCCGTGGCGTTGGCCGCCTTCAGGATGCCGCGCACCTCGTGCGCAAGCCGCTCGCGCAGGTCCACGTCGAGGTTGGAGAAGGGCTCGTCCAGCAGCAGCAGGCGGGGGTTGGGCGCCAGCGCGCGCGCCAGCGCCACGCGCTGCTGCTGGCCGCCCGAGAGCTCGTGCGGGTGGCGCGCGCGCAGGTGCTCCAGGCCCACCAGGCGCAGCACCTCGCCCACGCGCGCCTCGCGCTGCGCGCGCGGCAAGGCGTGGATGCCGAAGGTTACGTTGTCGAAGATCGTCAGGTGCGGGAAGAGGGCGTAGTCCTGAAAGACCATGCCGATGCGGCGCTTCTCCGGCGGCACGTGCAGGCCCGGGCTGCTGACCGTCTCGCCATCGAGCACGATCTCGCCGTCCTGCGCCCGCTCCAGGCCAGCCACCGCGCGCAGCAGCGTGGTCTTGCCGCAACCCGAAGGGCCGATCAGCACGCCGATCTCGCCCGCGGCGAGCCCGAAGCTCACGCCATCGACGGCCGGGTGGGGCGCGCCGGTGTAGCGCACCTGGAGTTGCGAGACCTGCAGGAACATGCGGGCCATTGTAGATATCTACAATTCTCATTTGCGTTGATGCGGTTGAAGGCCTGAGCCGCCGCGCCCAAGACACAACCCGATTCCATGCCGCGCTGGTCCGCTCAGGTGCTCTTGTTGTCGCTGGCCGCCGTGCTGGTGCTGCCGGTGTTCGCACTCGCCGCGTCCTGGTTCGGCTTCGACGCCGCCGCGCAGGACGTGCTGCTGCAGATGGCGCAGACCGTGCTGCCCGACTACACGCTCACCTCGCTGGTGCTGTGCCTGAGCGTGGCGATCGGCGTGGCGCTGGTGGGCGTGCTGACGGCGGCGGCGGTCACGCTGTTCGACTTCCCGGGCCGCCGCGCCTTCGAATGGGCGCTGCTGCTGCCGCTGGCCATGCCCGCCTACGTGGTGGCCTACGCCTACACCGACTTTCTTCAATTCAGCGGCCCGCTGCAGAACGGCTTGCGCGCCAGCTTCGGCCTCAGCGGGCGGCTGCTGCCCGAGGTGCGAAGCACCGGCGGCGCGGTCTGGGTCTTCACCTTCACGCTCTATCCCTACGTCTACCTGCTCGCGCGCACCGCGCTGGCCGAGCGCGCCGCGCAACTCATGGAGGCCGCGCGCCTGCTGGGTGCGCCGCTGGCCCGGCGCATCCGCACCGTGGCGCTGCCGCTGGCGCGCCCGGCCGTGGCGGCCGGCGTGGCGCTCGCGCTCATGGAAACCCTGGCCGATTTTGGCGTCGCCAGCTACTTCGGCATCCAGACCTTCACCGCCGGTGTCTACAAGGCCTGGCTGGTGATGGACAACCGCCTGGCTGCGGCACAACTGGCCACGCTGCTGCTGCTGACCGTGGCGGCGCTGCTGTGGGTGGAGCAGCGCGCGCAGCGGCGCATGCGTTTCGCCACCTTGCGCGGCCAGCGCGCGGGCAGCGCCGAGGCGCAGCCCGTGCGGCTGCACGGTTCGCGCGCCGCCCTGGCGGTGCTGGTGTGCGCGCTGCCCGTGCTGTTCGGCTTCGTATTGCCGGTGCTGTTCATGCTGCACCCGCTCATCGGCGGCTGGGACGTGCTGCCCTGGGGCCAGTTCCAGCAGTGGGCGCTCAACAGCGTGCGGCTCGCGGGCCTGTCCGCTGTGCTGGCGGTGCTGATCGCCCTGGCACTGGGCTTCGCGGTGCGCGCGCAACCCTCGGGCCTCACCCGCGGCGTCTCGCAGCTTGTCAGCCTGGGCTATGCCATCCCGGGCGCGGTCATCGTGGTGGGCCTGTTGCTGCCGGTGGGCTGGGTGCAGGAGCGCTGGCCTGACGCTGGCGTGGGCTACTGGGTCACGGCCACGGCGATGGGCATCGTCTGGGCCTACCTCGTGCGCTTCTCGGCGGTGGCGCTGCAGTCGGTGCAGGCGGGCTACGCGCGCATTCCGGGCAGTCTGGACGACTCCGCCCGCATGTTGGGCACCACCGGCACGGCGCTGGCCGCGCGCGTGCACTGGCCGCTGCTCAAACGCGCCACGGCGGCGGCCGCGCTGCTGGTGTTCGTGGACGTGATGAAGGAGTTGCCCGCCACCCTGGTGCTGCGGCCCTTCAACAGCGACACCCTGGCCGTCGTCACCTACAACCTGGCGCGCGACGAACGCCTGGGCGAGGCCGCGCTGCCCGCGCTGGCCCTGGTGCTGGTGGGGCTGATCCCGGTGATGCTGCTCAGCCGCACGCTGCGGCAGAAACAGGTTTTGTCGTAACATGCAGACAAATTCTGCTGCACATCCGGTGCCGAAAGGAGTGCCCGTGTCCATCCACACCGTACCCAGCCGGGACTTCGCGCGCGACGTGGGCCATGCGAAGCGCCTGGCCACCGAAGGACCTGTGTTCATCACAGACCGAGGCCGCCCGGCGTTCGCGTTGCTGACGATCGAGGACTACTACGCCTTGACCCACACCCAGCCGCAAAGCCTGCTGCAGGCCATGGACGCGATCCCCGGCGGCGATGTCGACTTCGAGCCGCCCAGGATCGACGGCGACTTCAAGCCCGCCGAGCTGGATTGAAGGGCCGGCATGTACCTGCTGGACACCAACGTGATCTCGGAATTGCGAAGCGGCAAGGCACAGCAGTCGCAGACGGTGCGGGCTTGGGCCGCCAGGCAACCGATCAATGAGCTCTACCTGTCGGCGATCACCGTGATGGAGATGGAAATCGGTGTGCAGTTGATGCAGCGGCGTGATGCCGTTCAGGGCGCCACGCTGCGGTCCTGGTGTGACCGGGTCTTGCTTGAATTCGATGGGCGGGTGCTGGGCTTCACGGGCCACACGGTGAAGTGGTGCGCGCCCTTGCACGTGCCCGACAAAAAGTCATTCCGGGATTCGATGATTGCCGCCACGGCCCTTGAGCACCGTTTCGCGGTGGCCACGCGCAACGTGAACGACTTCCTGGTGGCCGGCTTGAAGGTCGTCAACCCTTGGGAACCTGAGGCCTGAGGATGCTATTGCCGATGATCCGTGCGCGGCGGCGCTGACACGCCGCGTAAGTTCTTGTTGCGGCCCTTGTGTGGGCGCACGCGCGCTGCTTCAATCCCGCGCATGGATCGCACACCTCCCCAGCCCCTGGGCGACCGGCGCCAACTCCTGGCCCTGGGCGCCGCCGCCGGTGCTGCCGTGCTCATGGCCGGCTGCTCCTTTCCCTCGCTGCCCGTCCCGGGCCGCCAGGCCCCGGCGGCCGACCCGGCCTACCGCCGCGCCGCGGCCAGCCACCTCTACCGCCGCTACCCGGACCGCATCTACCAGGGCCGCCTGCCGGCCATGCTCTACGCCATCGGCGTGCTGGAGGTGGTGGTCGAAGGCAGCGGGCGTGTGGGCTCGTTCAAGTGGCTGCGCGCGCCCGGCCACGCGCCCGAGGTGGTGGCGCAGATCGAGCGCCTGGTGCGCGACGCCGCACCGTTCCCGTCACCGGGCAGCCGCACGAGCTACATCGACACCTGGTTGTGGGACCGCAGTGGGCGGTTTCAGCTCGATACCCTGACCGAGGGGCAGCTGCAGGTGTAGCCGGGCCCTTGGCCGCAGGCCCTACCATCGCCCCCCATGGCGATGAACTGGGCCTGGATCGGACTCTTCACGGTGGCCTTCGCCACCGCCCTGGTGCGCTGGGCCCTGGGCGAGGACGGCATCCTGCCCGCACTGCTCACCGCGCTGTTCGACGGCGCGCGTTCCGGCTTCGAGATCTCGCTCGGCCTGGCCGGGGTGATGGCGCTGTGGCTGGGCCTCATGCGCGTGGGTGAGCGCGCCGGGATGATCGAATTGCTCGCGCGCCTGGCCGGGCCGTTGCTGCGCCGCCTTTTCCCCGAGGTGCCGCAGGGCCACCCCGCGCAGGGCGCCATGACCATGAACATCTCGGCCAACCTGCTGGGCCTGGACAACGCCGCCACGCCGCTGGGCCTGAAGGCCATGCGCGAGCTGCAGTCGCTCAACACCGAGCCCGCCGGCACCGCCAGCCACGCGCAGATCATGTTCGTGGTGCTCAACACGGCGGGGCTCACGCTGATCCCCACCTCGGTCATCGCCATCCGCCAGAGCGTGGCGCTCAAGCAGGGCCTGGGCGCCGGCTTCAACGCGGCCGACATCTTTCTGCCCACGCTGCTGGTCACCTTCATCGCGCTGCTGGCGGGCGTGCTGGCGGTGGCGGTGTGCCAGCGCCTGCCGCTGTGGCGCGCGCGGTTTCTGCTGCCGGTGCTGGCGGTGGGCGGGCTGCTCGCCGCGGCGGTGACGGCGCTGGCCCGCCTGCCGGCTGATCAGGCCGCGCGCGTCGCCGGCACCACCGGCGCGGCGGTGATCCTGGGCGTGGTGATGCTGTTCGTGATCGCGGGCGCGGTGCGCCGCGTGAACGTGTACGACGCCTTCATCGAAGGCGCGAAGGANNTCGGCGTGGCCATCCAGATCGTGCCCTACCTGATCGCCATCCTCGTCGCCATCGGCCTGTTCCGCGCCGCGGGCTGCATGGATTTCCTGCTCGCGGGCATCGGCGCGCTGGTGTCGGCGCTGGGGTTCAACACCGATTTCCTGCCCGCGCTGCCCGTGGGCCTGATGAAGATCTTCTCGGGCGCGGGCGCGCGCGGCCTGATGATCGACGTGATGCAGGCGCACGGCGTGGACTCCTTCGCCGGGCGCCTGGCGGCCATCGTGCAGGGCTCCACCGAGACCACCTTCTACGTGCTCGCNNCGTGCAGCGCACGCGCTACGCGCTGGTGTGCGCGCTGTTCGCCGACGTGGTGGGGCTGATCGCCGCCATCGGCATCGGCTACGCGATGCTGCGCTGATCCGGCTATTTGATCAGCCCTTCGGCATTTCCTTCGGCCCGCCGTTGATGCCCCAGGGCGTGCCGAAGCGGTCGGTGACCATTCCGAAGGTCTTGGCCCAGAAGGTCTCCTCCAGCGGCATGGTGACCTTGCCGCCGTCGCTCAGCGCCTTGAACACGCGCTCGGCCTCGGCCGGCGTGTCGAAGGTGATGGCCATCATCGCGCCTTCGATGCCCTTGAATTCCATGCCGGGGGGCGTGTCGCCGGCCATGAGCGTAAAGCCCGGGTGCACCAGGTAGGCGTGCATCACCAGTTTCTCGCCACCGGGCGGGCAGGGCATCTGGTCCTTCAGGTCGCCATAGGTCATGAGCGCTTCGAGCTTCGCGCCGAACAGCCTGGCGTAGAAGTTCATGGCTTCGGCGCAGTTGCCGTTGTAGGACAGGTAGGGGCTGAGCGAGGTCATGCGGGTTCTCCGTTGGGTGGATGAAGGTGAAGGCCCGGCACGGGGCGTGGGGTGGCTTCACGTGCACGACGAACGAGGAGCCAGTGTTTCGACAAGGAGTTGACCGCTGAGCGCTGAACGGTCATATCAAGTGAGTTTTGTAAAGTTATCGAATTTTGATAACTTTCCAAACTTTGGTATAAACACCCCATGGACCCTATCGGAAACCCCTTTGCGCCCGGCGCGGGCACGCCGCCGCCGGAACTCGCGGGGCGCGACGAGTTGCGCGAATCCCTGCGGGTCAGCCTGGAACGCACCCGCCTCGGACGCCCGGCGAAGAGCGCCATGCTGGTGGGCCTTCGAGGTGTCGGCAAGACCGTGCTGCTGGACCGCATCCGGCAGGATGCGGAGGCCTCGGGCATCCACACCGTGCGGATCGAGGCGCCCGAGGGGCGCTCCTTGCCCGCGATCCTGGCGCCACAACTGCGGCAGGCCTTGTTGCGGCTGAGCCGGCTCGAAGCCGCCAAGAACCATGCGGTCAGGGGACTGCGCGCGCTGGCCGGCTTCGCCAGCAAGCTCAAGGTGACGTACCAGGACATCGAAGTCGGCTACGACTTCGACCCCGAACCGGGCCTGGCCGACAACGGTGACCTCGAGCACGATCTGCAGGCCTTGTTCGAACAGGTGGGTCTGGCGGCGAAAGCGGCCGGCACGGCGGTGGCCCTGTTCATCGACGAGCTTCAGTACGTTGAAGAGGAGCAATTGGCCGCGCTGATCACGGCGATGCACAGGACGGAGCAGAGGCAACTGCCGGTCATTCTGGTGGGTGCGGGCTTGCCGCAGTTGCGCGGGCAGATGGGCAACGCCAAGTCGTACGCGGAACGCCTGTTCGAATTCCCCGAAATCGGGCCTTTGCCCGACGAGGCGGCCCGGCAGGCCATTGGCCGCCCGATCGAGAACGAAGGCGCCACCATTGATGACGACGCCGTCGAGCGCATCCTGGCCCTGACGGAGGGCTATGCGTACTTCCTGCAGGAATGGGGCAGCCACACCTGGCTGGCGGCCAGCGCATCGCCCATCAGGCGGCGCGACGTGGCCGAGGCCTCTACCCAGGCCATCGCGGCGCTGGACGAGAGCTTCTTCCGGGTGCGATTCGACCGCTGCACGCCCAAGGAAAAACGCTACCTGCGTGCGATGGCGGAACTGGGTGCGGGGCCGCACCGCTCGGGCGACATCGCTGCCTGCTACGGCGCCAAGGTCTCGTCGCTGGCGCCTACGCGCAGCGCTCTCATCACGAAGGGCATGGTCTGGAGCCCGAACCACGGGGACACGGCGTTCACCGTGCCCATGTTCGACGAGTTCATGAAGCGCATCATGCCCGGGGACGATTGGCGCGAGTGAATGTGTCTGCCGAGCCGCACACCATTGAGGGTGGCGCCCCCGGCAGGAATCGAACCTGCATCTAGCGCTTAGGAGGCGCTCGTTCTATCCATTGAACTACGGGGGCGCGGGGAGCCGGGATTGTATCGGCGGGGCCTGCGCGGGCCCGTCGGGCGCACGGCCTAGTCGTAGCGCAGCGTGAAGATCAGGTCGATGGCGTTCTCGCTGCCGGCGCGCGCCCGCACGGTCACGCGGCGCGAGACGTCGTAGAAGATGGACACGGTGCTCAGCGTGCCGGCCAGGCTGCGCTCGTAGCTCAGGTACAGGTTGTCGGCGATCTGCTTGCCCAGCATGACGGCGGCCGAGCTGTTGGTGCCGTCGCCCGTGCTGCTGGAGCTGGTGCCGGTGAAGCTGAGCGTGTCCAGGCCCAGGGCCTGCGCGAGGCCGCCGTCGAGCGGACCGCCGTCGCTGCCGGCGAGCAGGGCCAGCGCGGCTTGCTGGAGCACGGCGGCCTCGGCACCCGCACCGCTCGCCGGGCGGCCCAGCACCAGCCAGGCCAGCTTCTCGCTGTCGGGCATTTCAGGGTCGGAGAACAGGCGCACGCGCGGGGCCTGCGCGGTGCCCGTGATCTGCACGCCCACGCGCTGGGTGGTGTTGGGGCGCACGGCGTCGATCTCCAGGGCGGGGTTGTCGTAGGCACCGTTGAAGCGCAGCACGCCGGTTTCGATGGCCAGTTGCTGGCCGTAGGCGCGGTAGGTGCCGCGCACCGTGCGCACCTCGCCGACGATGCGCGGCTCGGGATCGGGTGGGTTGGTGCGGACCTCCAGTTGACCCTCCAGGCGGGTCTGCAGGCCCTGGCCGCGCAGTTCGAAGGAGGGGCCCAGGTCGACGGTGATGCGCACGTCGGGAACGACGGGCACGCCGCCGCGCCGGTCGATGGGGTATTCGGTGCCGCGCACCACCACGTCGTCGCCCAGGCTGGGCGCGGCTTCGTCGGGCAGCACGATGAGGGCTTCGTCGGCGCGCAGCGTGCCGCGCAGTTGCAGGGCCGCGCCTTCCAGGCGCGCGCGCACCTGCCCACTGACGGTGACGCGCCGGTCGGGGCGCGAGGAGGCGCGCAGCTTGTCGGCACTGACCTCGAGTTCGATCAGGGGTTCGCGCACGGTGGCGCCGTCGCGCTGCACGCGCCGCCATTCGGCGCTGCCGCTGGCCTGCAGCACGCCGCCACGCTCGGCGCCGCCGCGGCCTTCGAGCCGGAAGCGTTCGATGACGATGCGTTCGCCCGCGAGCGTGGCGCGCAGCTCGCCGCCCCGAAAGACGATGCCGTCGACGAGGGAGCGCAGGGCCAGGTCCTTGGCCTCCAGCACGCCGGTGAGCTGCGGTGCGGCGCGGGTGCCGGCCACGCTGACCTCGGCGTTCAATGCGCCGCGCACGCGCCAGCCAGGGGGCGCCAGCACACTCCACACGCCCACTTCGGGCAGGCTGGCGCGCACGCGGCCCGACAGCGGCGCGGTGTCGGGCCAGTGCCAGGCACCGTGCGCCGCATCGGGCGGGCTGAGCTCGCTGGCGAGGTCGGCGCTGGCCGTGCCGAAGCGCTCGCTGTCCCAACGCAGGCGCGCGTTGACGCGGCGGCCCTCGGTGCGCAACTCGAGCTCCGCGGTTTTCACACCGGCCTGCACGCGGTTCGCGCTGGCGCGCGGGTCGTCGAAGGCGCCCAGGGTCTGGATGGCGAGGTCGCCGGCGCGCCGCTGCAATTGCGCGCTCAGGCGCGGTGGTTCGCTGGCCTGCGCGGGCAGGCTCAGGTCCCAGCGGCCGTCGAAGACCAGGTCGCCGCCCAGGCCCGCCTCCGCCAAAGCGCCGGTGGGGCGCGTGTCGCTGATGGTGAGCGCGTCGGCCCAGGCCAGCGGCAGTCCGTCGATGCGCCCGCGCGTCTGCAGTGCGCCGGCGCGCCAGACCAACTGCTCCCAGCTGAGGTTCACCGGCGCGAGCGCGGCGCCACCGGCGCGGCGCGGCTGCACCTGCAGGCTGGCGCCGTCCAGTTCGGCGTCGATGGCGTCGCCGCGCGGCTGCCAGCGCGCGCGCAGGGGAGACTGGCTGCTCAGCGCCCATGTCACGGCAGCGCCGTTCTCACGGGTGCCGCTGGTGCCGTTGCCATTGGCCGCGCCGGCGGGCGTGGCCGACAGCTTGAGCCGGCTCAAGGCCAACTGGCCGCGCCGCGCGTTCAGGGGCAGGCCGATGAAACCGAGTTCGCCGGCCGTGTCCAGGTCGGCGCGCCAGCCAGAGGATTCGGCGCGCGTGCGCAGCGCCACGGCCAGGGCATCGGGCGGGCCCTGAACGCTCAGGTGCGTGCTGCCCAGCGCCAGCTTCATGGGCGATTCGCCGGTGCGCTCCAGTTGCAGGCGCTCGGTGTCCAGCGCCAGGTCCAGCCGCGGGGCGGCGCTGCGCGCCTGCGGGCCGGGGAAGCCCAGGGCGCCCAGTCCGCCCTGCCAGCGCAGGCGGGCCTGGGCCTGGCCCTCGGCCTGCCAGTCGGCCAGCGGCGCCAGCGCAGGCCGCACGATCTCGCCCAGCACCGGTGCGTCGGCCAGTGCGCNNAGTGCGCGCAGCCAGGTCAGCAGTCGCGCGCCATCGGCCAGGGCCAGGTCGAGGTCGCCCTGGCCCTGGGCCTGCGCGAGCAGGCCGCTCCAGCGGGCCCGCAGGCCGGGCAGTGCGACGCTGGCCTCGCCCTCGATCAGCGGGCGTGCGGTGTCGATGCGGCCCTGGGCGTCCACGAGGCCGTCGAGCGCGTCGATGTGTGCCTTGCGCACGGTGAACTGGCCGTGGCCGGGGGTGTCGCCCGGCTGCCAGCGGCCCTGCAGCAGCACCTCGCGCAGGCGCC
>JABAHQ010013216.1_pt1 | contig 11870 bp, 7 predicted proteins | sample 7062091 | NCBI WGS metagenome assembly JABAHQ01 (sample SAMN14534359, study PRJNA622989) | marine sediment metagenome | biome: marine biome [ENVO:00000428]; feature: marine pelagic biome [ENVO:01000023]; material: deep marine sediment [ENVO:00002113] | place: India: Gulf of Kutch | collected...
TAAAGCTGAATTTGGTGTTGAGGGCGAACAGCATGTTTTAACCAGTGGCGACTGGTTGTATCTTAGCCGTAATCAACCCCATTCCATTCGAGCAATACGTGACTCTATTTTGTTAGTTACCATTCTGTTTGTAAATAACAGTTCAGAAGAAGAGTAAGGATTGCGCTTCATCAGCTATCCGTAATTTGGTATATTGGGCGTCATAAATTTAATTTCAGATCGAACGAATGGATCCCGTTACGCACGGACTTATTGGCGCCTCTACATCCCAATCTTTTGTATCAAATGAACAACTTCGACCCGCCGCTATAATCGGTATAGTATCAGCCATGCTTGCTGATCTGGATGTTTTTATTGCTGATTCAGCTGATCCCCTGCTCAATATTGAGCTTCACCGCCAGTTTTCCCATTCCTTTATTTTTATACCTGTCGGAGCCCTCATTGCCAGCGGCCTTCTTTGGTATTTCTTTCGCAATAAGATGTCATTTAGAAAAATATACGGGCTCAGCTTTTTAGGATATGCTACAGCAGGTATCACGGATACATTTACCAGCTACGGAACAAAGCTATTTTGGCCATTCTCAGAAAGTCGTTTTTCATGGGATCTTATTTCGGTTTTTGACCCTCTTTTTTCGCTCGTCATTTTGGTCATTATTATTTTAACGCTTTACAAAAAGAACCCTAAGATATGCTGGTTTGCATGGGGATGGATTGTACTATATCTATCTTTTGCGGTAATACAACAGCACCGGGGTACATCTGTAGCCAAAACCATTGCCCAGAAACAAAATCATCAGGTAAAAAAATTGGTGGTGAAACCAACCCTTGGAAACCAACTGCTATGGAGTATCCGGTACGAAGCACAAGACACTCTTTATGCAAACGGGGTTCATCTCAGTTTGTTTAATGATCCAAAAGTGTATCAAGGCGAAGCAGCCCCACTACTTGATTGGCAACAAAAGTATGATCAGCTTAAAGGAACTACTCTTTATAACGATATTAAGCGTTTTGATAACCTTTCTGAGGGCTATTTGATCGAACATCCCGATAAAAGTAACGTAATTGGTGATGGACGTTATGCCATGCTTCCTACCGCTATGAGTCCGTTGTGGGGCATCAAGGTAGATACAACTAAACCCCACAAACACTTGCCTTTTAAGACTTTTCGTGACGCAACACCCGCTGTCAGAAATACATATCTTGACATGCTTCTACGCCAGTAGTTAGAAGAATTTATGTTGGGGAATCAATCTTGATGCCCTTATCTTACCGCATTCATTTTTTATCTATCATTTCAACGATTTTCATGTTCAATCTCGGCACCTACCAAACACTCAACGTCGCACGCATAACTGAATACGGCTATTTTCTTCAGAATACCTCCACACGCGGTGATGAGGAAGTACTACTCCCCAACAAACTGGCCTTTCGCGATTTACAGGAGGGGGAAAATGTCCGCGTATTTATCTATAAGGACGGTGAAGAGCGTGTTACAGCCACCATGCAAGAACCCAAAATAACGCTCAACAGCCTGGCTTTTTTAAAGGTAAAAGATGCAAACCGCCACGGGGCCTATCTCGACTGGGGTCTGGATAAAGACCTCTTTGTACCTCATCGAGAACAAGTTGGAACTATGATTGAAGGGCAATCGTACCTGGTATATATGTATCTGGATGAGAAGACCGATCGACTGGCAGCCAGTGCCAAATTGGACAAGTTTTTGGATAACGAAAATATTACCATCGAAGAAGGAGACGAGGTAGATCTTTGGATATGGGATAAAACAGACTTGGGCTACAAAGTCGTAATTAACGAAACGCATGAAGGGCTCGTCTATCACAATGAGTTTTATCATGATGTATATACCGGAGAGCAAACAACGGGCTACATCAAACAGATCAGAGAAGATAATAAGATTGATGTGACCCTGCGTCCCATCGGATACAAAAAGGTGGGTCCCAATGCTGATTTCATCTTAAAACGCCTTGAGCAAGTGGGAGGATATCTGGACCTGCATGACAAAAGTGATCCCGAAGAAATTCACAATCGCCTGGAGATGAGTAAAAAAACCTTTAAGAAAGCAATCGGGAGACTCTATAAGGAAAACATCATCCGCATTGAAGACGATGGTATTTACTTGGAGGACTGATACTGTAAAACCTATTCCCTTCAAAAGGTTAAATAGCCCTCACCTTTTTTTTGAAAATGGGAACATTTTATAGCGATTGGTCTATAAGCAGGTACTAAAACCCCAAATTGACCCTGCAGCTATGATTGACAAATGGCTAAATCTACTGGAAGCTTACCTTGGAAAAGCTCTCGAATTTATTGCTCTTCACCTGATGACTGTAGAAGGGATCGTTGCCCTCATTTTCGGGATTTTTTTCGTAGGATTATTGGCACAGTTACGCTCATAATGTAATAACAGAAACTGCTATTAGATCTCTATTGATAACCAATAGCAAATGAATTTACCGCACATAGAAATATTATAGCCTTCATTGCATAAAATATTATCATGCAGTAGTTTAAGCCTAATGACTTAATAAAAGTTACATGGCCTGCTCTTTCTAAAACTTATTTCTAAGCCAAGTATTTTCAATCACTTATGTAATTTTCTGGAAATAAGACTTTTAAGAACACTTTAAAAGGAATATCGGTCCTTCATTTACATTAAGCGCATCACTTCCTGGTCTGCATTAGTTCTCTTTGGAATCCACAAATCTTAGAAATTTCCTGGCTAGCTTGTTAAGCTCATTTAAGCTGCAAAAAAACAGTATCCCTCTCTGCCCTACTTACAAATACAGAACTGTTTTTACCAGGAAGGCAACTCCCATAGCTAAAAGAGCCGAAAGCAATGTTCCAATCAGTACATATTCAGCAAAGGTACGGCTTTCAAAATCTTTAAATCGTGTAACACCTTTGGCAGCTAAAACAAAACCTATTGCCGCAAATTGATTTAAGATCACAAATAGAAATACAAAAATACGTTCGAGTAATCCTATGATTCGTCCTGTATTGTATTCCTGCTGATCAACTTCTTTTGTTTTACCTAATGTTTTTAATCCCACTAACTTTAGTATATAACGCAATATGATATTGGCTTCATTTAGTACCATCAGAAAACCAAATATATATAGATGAGTAACACCTACTACCCCACCCGTTATAACTACACCGGGTAGAAACACCCTGTCAATCCCGGCTAAAAGATTCGTTGCAAATTCACTCGTTGATAGTTCAAAAATGGGACTGCATAACAAAGCTACTATAATTGTATGCAACAGCAGTAGTAATATTCGGTTCCGGTTTAACCTTGTTTTCTGCTTCTCAAACATCCACATCAATACCGGGTAACTAACCAAATAGAAAGCGAGTAATATCCAGCTCATACTAATTGCTAAAAACGGCAAACTCAGCAACGGGACAATCGTCACCCACCACATATCCGATTGATTAACTCCCTCATCTCGGGAAATTAGACCAAGCCTGGAAAGCAGGATCAAATTAAGAATGCCTAAAAATATAGTGTAGTTCATTTTTTTAACTTTTTATTAATTACATCCGTAATATTATCGCTTAATTCACTCACAACATCCAGCATACCAGCCTCTTTATTTTTATAAAAAGCCGGTTTCGATATTTCAAGGGCCTCTGATATTTCCTTATAGTCGTATCCCTCCTTCATCATATGGAGGATAACTAAACGCCTCTTGTTCCACCCTCTTATTCGCCCTGACAAAAGCTGTAAGCTATTATTTATAACTTTCAGCTCCGGCGAATCATCCTCAAACCCAATATTAAACATATACTCATTTTCTTTGAGTAGCTCTACTCCGCGTCGAGCTCGGTGGAACGCCGGTCCGTCCATCCCAATAGCTTGCTCAGTATTGATAGACGTATCTATGTGCCCCACAGCCAATGAAAACCGTACACCTATCGGGTGGATAGCAGACATTACTTTTAACATCTGCACAAAAATGTTATCTGCCCGGTCAAAAACGGCCTGAAATTCATCCCCGAGCGTAATAGTATAAGGAGATATAATACCTCTATCGTATTCTGTATTGAGCATTTGCAGCTCATCCGATAGTACCTCTTGCAAGCTCTCCCTATCCCTACTTCCAACTGATTGGGAATCTTCAATATCACCAATTAACACCAATAGCTTTTCCATATAATCCTCCTCTTTTCTCAATATATAACCATAAAGGTTTAAAATATCAATATATAACCATATTGGTTTAATAAAAATATTTTAGCCCGCTTTGGTTAAAAGAGATGGAGGGTCGATAATTTTAATTATCAACGAAATTCTTATTTGTTTAAAATGGTTGCTATTTTATGTCTGCTAAAATAACCGGTGGCAAATCAAACCAGAGATTAACAAATATAACATGGATAAGTCGATAGGATCATCAAAATTATTTCGATTTCTTATTCCCATTCTACTTGTAGTAGTTCTGATCGGGATATTTTCGGATTGGATTATAGAATGGATGTGGTTGGATAATCTGGGGTATGACCAGGTGTTTTGGACCATCAAAATTACACAGGCCCTCCTGCTTATCTCATCGCTGGTATTGGCCATGCTTTACGTACTTCCGAATATGGGTAAGCTGGGCAAGAAGTTTAGCACGATGCATTTTGGGCAATCACCGTTGGCTCAGCTTAAACTTCATGAGATAGATTCTAAAAAAATAAAAACAGTTTTTTACGGTGCCGGAGCAGCAATAAGTATTTTCTTTTCCTTGGCATTTTTTATGCGGTGGGACACCTATTTTCGATTTCATTGGAGTGAGATGTTTGGTCAAGTTGACCCTATTTTTGGTCATGATATTGGCTTTTATGTATTCCGCCTGCCTTTTTTAGAGCTTATCCAAAACAGCTTAACCTCACTAGTCTTTTTTATCACGGTGGGAATAATCATCCTATATATTTATTCGGGTGCCCTTTCCCTGCAATCCATACGTAATTTGAGCGCAAGCAAAGATGTCAAAAAGCATATTTTTATCAATATAGGCATCTGGTTTCTGTTGCTTTCGTGGGGATATTATCTTGAGCGGTATAACCTACTCTATAACTCTACGGGAGCAGTATTTGGCGCCAGCTATGTGGATATCAATGTTCAATTGCCGGTTATTTGGCTACTCTGCGGACTCACCTTCCTGATGGGATTATTCTCATTCTTTCAGCTTTATAAGGATCGCTTTAAATGGATTATCTACGCCGGTGCCGCCACCATTTTAATTGGCGTAATAGGCAATGGATTATTACCGGGTATGGTGCAGCAATTTGTAGTACAACCCAGTGAGCTGCAACTTGAAGAACCCTATATCGAACACAGTATCGAGCAAACGCGAAAGGCCTACGCGCTCGATAAAATGGAAACACAACCGTACAGCGCACAACCATCTGAGGAGATGGGTTGGCCCACGATCGAACGTAATGAAGAGACTATTGAGAATATTCGACTATGGGACCCACGGCTCTTAATACAAACCTATCGTCAGCTACAAGAAATTAGGCTTTATTATCAGTTTTACAATGTAGATGTCGATCGCTACCACACTGATGAAGGATACCTACAAATGATGGTAGCCGCACGTGAGCTTTCCGAGGAGATGCCTGAGGGATCAGACACTTGGGTGAACCGACGGTTGCAATACACACATGGATATGGTTTGGTCATGAGTCCCGTTGCACAGGAGGGGTCCCAGGGTGATCCCCGTCTTGCCATCAAAGATATTCCGCCGGTAAGTGATATAGGGCTAGAGGTTGATCAACCAGCCATTTATTATGGGGAACACAACGACGATTATAAGATCGTAAATACCAACATACGGGAGCTCGACTATCCCCAGGGAGACCAAAATGTCTATACCAATTATCAAGGAAGCAGCGGTGTGCCTATTGGCAATATCTTTTCGCGCTTACTTTTTGCGTGGAACTTCGGGGATATCAACATTCTGCTGACTGACTACATCAAGGATGACAGCAAAATTATTTTCTGGAAACGTATTCAAGATCGAGTCAAGAAAATAGCCCCTTTTCTGCGGATGGAAGATGATCCCTATATGGTTTTAGATGAAGGAAAGCTATACTGGATACAGGATGCTTATACGACCTCGGCCAACTTCCCCTATTCCGAACCTTTTAACAACTCATTTAACTATATCCGGAATTCGGTCAAAGTTGTTGTCGATGCCTATAATGGATCAGTAGATTTTTATGTCTCAGACAAAAATGATCCTATTCTAAATATGTATGAGGATATTTTCCCCAACATGTTTCAACCGGTAGATAATATGCCGGGCACTTTAAAGCAACACGTTCGATATCCAATCTATTACTTTAAGGTTCAATTGGATAAGTACAATAAGTATCATATGACAGATCCTCAGGTGTTTTACAACAATGAAGACCTGTGGACCCGTCCAAATGAAAAGTATGGTGGTCAATCCATAAAAATGGAACCCTATTATGTATTGACAAAACTACCGGACCAGAAAGAACTGCAGTATTTATTAATTAGTCCGCTTACACCAAACAACCGTGACAATATGATCGGGTGGATGGCTGCAAATTCAGATTATCCCAACTATGGAGAAGTATCGGTCTATCAACTACCTAAAGACCGACTTATTCTTGGGCCGGCCCAAATTGAAGCTCGAATCGATCAGGATACCGAAATCTCACGTCAGCTGGCACTTTGGGATCAGCGCGGTTCGCGTGTTATTCGTGGCAACCTGATGGTCATCCCAATCGAGGATTCCTTCATCTATGTAGAGCCGGTCTTTCTTATTGCTGAGGGCGTTGACATTCCCCAGTTGCAGCGTGTAATTGCTACTACCGGCGAAAAAATCGCCATGCAGCCAACACTTTGGCAATCCATTGAAGCACTTTATGGCAAGCGAGACGAACGAGTTGCGACTGCAGAAATTGATACCACCACGGCACTGCCCCAACAACCGGCAGGCGATGTCACTCAAGATTACTCACAGTTGCAAACTCTGTGGAATGAGGCCCAAGAAGCACTTCAAGACGGTAACTGGGAGGAGTTTGGTAGGAAAATGAAAGAAATTGAAAATCAAATTAACCAGTAAAAAACTTAATATAATCGCCGGATTTCTTTCCGGCGATTCATCTCTGTTTAATGCTCCAGCGTGAACTGTAAAGCGAATTTTGTTCCGGGATTTTGATTGCTGAATTCAGCCTCAGCATTTAACTGTGTGGAAAGCGTATGGATCAATTTAATGCCCAGTGACTTCGGATCCTCAAGGTCAATCTCGGCCGGAATACCGATCCCATCATCGACAACATAAAGATAGATATCATCCCCCCTCCTGTTTAGGTTGATTGTTATGTTACCTTTCTCTTTTTCTGGGTATGCATGCTTAAACGCATTAGTAATAATCTCATTTAAAATGAGCCCACACGGTATTGCCTGATTCACTGTAAGACTAACCGGATCAATATTCATCGAAATATCAATATCGGTTTGTGAGCTCCCCATCGAAGCCAAAATGGCATCAGTCAAATCCTGCAGGTATTGCTCAAAACAAATTTCCGACAAATTTTTATTTTGGTAAAGTTTTTCATGAATCAAGGCGATTGAATTCACCCGCATCTGGCTGTTTGTTAGCACATCAATAGCTTCTTCTGAGCTGGTATTGTATACCTGTAACTCCAACAAACCGGTAATAACAGCCAAATTATTTTTTACCCGATGATGGATTTCCGCTAAAAGTACTTCCTTTTCCTTCAGCGATCTTTTAATCTTCTCCTCAGCCTGTTTACGCTCGCTTATATCTACATAAATACCAAAAATAGCGACTGTCTTTTCATTTACAGTTACCGGTACGCCGTAAATGAGTACGTCAACATAGCCTCCATCTTTTCGTAACCTTTTACCCGAATGGAAAGCCGGTTTACCCTCAAAAATGGTGTTTGAAATTTCATGAGCTTCTTTTTTCTCGTGCTCGGGAACAATCAGCTGATCAATATTGAGCCCCTTAATCTCTTCCGTGTCATAGCCAAATGTTTCACTAAACGCTGCATTTACCTGCCTGATCTCCTGGCGCTTATCCAAAAGCGCAATAGAAATAGGCGAATTTTGAAACAGCTGGCGAAACATTTCTTCGTTTTTGCGCAGTTCTTCTTCGGCTTTATATCGTTCACTGATATCGCGAGCAATAGTTATGACGGCATCGTCCCCAAAATAACTCCCCTTGCTCATAACGACCTCCTGTGGGAACACTTCTCCGTTCTTTCGCTTGCCCCACCATTCAAAACTTTGGGTACTGCCATCAAGAGCCTTTTGGATAAAAGTTTTCATGTTATCCATGTCAACCTTACCGGGGGCAGCCAATGCTTGTGGTTTTTTGCCAATAAAATAGGATTGATCGTACCCGTACATTCCTACCGCACCACTGTTTACCTCCAAAAAGTGACCATTACTATCCTGGATATACACGGCATCACTAATAGAGTCAAAAAGATTTTGAAATGTCTCTACGCTTGATTGATATTTCCGAAAAATCTCTTTGTTCCTAGAGATATCCACCAGCGTACCTACAATAGCAGGTTTACCCTGATACATCGTCCTAGACCCATATAGACTTGCATCTATAACGCGCCCACCTTTGGTAATACCCTTGATCTCATACTCCTCTTCGGCCTCGGGATTTCCATTGAGGCGATCTTTCATATTAGAAATAATAAGCTCCCTGTCATCGGGATGAGCAAGATCCTGAGGATGAAAGTCCTCAATTATCTCTTGCTGACCATAACCAAATATTTCTGCAAATCTTGGGTTTACATATTTAAACTTGCCATCCTGTATAAGAAATACTCCTACCAGTGATTTTTCCGATAATTTTCGAAAAAGATCTTGCGACTCTTTACGTTCTGTAACATCCGAAACAAGGGAATGTACCGAATGAAGATCTCCATTCTCATTATATATTAGGGAGTTATGCCATTCACAGAAGATCGTACTGCCGCTTTTAGTTATCGCTTTCCCCTCTACTGAATAATGGGTTTTATGTTTGGCAATAGCTTCCTGTAAATTATCCTTTGCTTGGTCGATTTCATCGTCGGTAATAAGTTTATCCACAAAGTTATCCCACCCGATAACTTCATCTTCCCGCCATCCAAAAAGTTCCTCGGCCTGCTCGGACCAGTCTTTAATTTTATGGTCTCCATCCCATTCTATCCTTGCCAGCGGAAAATTTGATTCATGAGTTACAAATTTTGGAAATGCAGTACGTCGAACTTCGTTCTTCTGCACTAACTCACTAACATCATGAGCAATAGCTATCTTAGCAGGCTTTCCCTTGTGATAAAATGTGTGGTATGTGAACTGAACATATATTGAGTCCCCTCCTTTGGTCTGTTGAATCCAAACCTTATCCACACTTCTATTTTCATCCTGCAACCCGTCAATTAGCTTAACTCGTTTTTTCTTTTCTCCCAGATCATAGACATCCATCGTTAAAAATTCATCACGGGAATAACCATAACACTCAACTGCTGCCCTATTGACGTCTAAAATTGCCAACGATTTATGATCAAGAATAAATATAGGTTGATCATCAAAAAATGAGGGGGTAACACTTTCCATCTCTATTATTATGTCCTTGTTTTAATCTGTACCATCCGTACCGTAGATATTATCGTTGATAATCTATAATTCTATAGCAATAAATAAAACCATAATTTCTTATTTACAATAAAGCAGAAATGTACCTGTGCCTGTTTTCTAATTTTTATATCTTTAGAGGCTTTAACCAAAAGTACGAACATCTTTTAAACGTATATTTATCTCTTAATGGCTGAACAGATTACCATTACATTTCCAGACGGAAGCGAGAAACAATTTCCTAAAGGCACCACCGGACGAGAAGTTGCTGAATCAATTTCTAAGGGATTGGCTCGCGAAGCACTGAGTATTACCCTTGATGATGAAATCATGGATTTAGACCGACCAATTAATCGTGATGGTACCATTACGATTAATACCTGGGACAGTGAAGACGGTAAATATACATTCTGGCACTCTTCTGCACATGTTTTGGCCGAAGCTATTCAGGAACTATATCCAAATGCGAAATTTGCTATCGGTCCGCCCGTTGAAAATGGTTTTTACTATGATATCGACTTTGGAGATCAAACAGTCGGCGAAGACGATCTCGAAAAGATAGAAAACAAAATGATTGAGCTGGCCCGTGAGAAAAACGAGTTCACGCGCAAACCGGTTTCTAAAGAAGATGCGCTCGACTTTTACAAAGATGTGGGCAATGATTACAAGATTGAGCTCATCGAAGATCTCGAAGACGACAATATTACTTTTTATAAGCAGGGAGGTTTTACTGATCTGTGCCGGGGACCTCATATACCGGATACTGGTCGTATCAAAGCAGTTAAGCTAACCAGTCTGGCCGGAGCATACTGGCGGGGAGATGAAAACAACAAACAGCTCACGCGAATTTATGGCATTTCCTTTCCCAAGCAGAAACTGCTCAACCAGTATATTGAACAAGTTGAGGAAGCCAAGAAACGGGACCACAAAAAGCTCGGCAAAGAACTGGGTATTTATATGATCGATCCCATGGTTGGACAGGGATTACCTGTCTGGCTGCCCAACGGTACTGTTTTGCGTCGTACCCTTGAAGCATTTTTACGGGAGGAACAGAAAAAGCGAGGGTATCAGGAAGTCATTACTCCGCATATTGGAAACCTGGAATTATATCGAACTTCGGGCCACTTTCCCTATTACCGCGAATCACAGTACAATCCTATTGAAATGGGAGAAGATGGTGAAGGCTATCTACTTAAACCAATGAACTGTCCGCACCATCACCGTATATACTCGAACGAACTACGCAGCTATCGTGATCTTCCGATGCGGCTTGCTGAGTTCGGAAGTGTCTATCGCTATGAACAATCCGGGGAATTAAACGGCCTCTCACGCGTGCGTGGTTTTACTCAAGATGATGCTCATATCTATTGTACGCATGACCAGCTCAAAGATGAAATCATCAACGTTATTGAATTGACAGAACTTGTATTCGGCACTTTTGAAATGCCCGTTGATATACGGCTTTCTTACCGCGATGACAATGAAGATAAATATGGCGGTGCCGAAGAATTTTGGGATCGGGCCGAGCGCGAAATTAAAGAAGTGGCCGACGAGATGGATCTTGACTACAAGGTTGCCCGTGGTGAAGCAAGTTTCTACGGTCCAAAAATTGATTTCATTATCCGGGATGCTATTGGCCGAAAATGGCAACTGGGCACTATACAGGTAGATTATGTAATGCCCGAGCGCTTTGACTTAACCTATGTGGGATCTGATAACAACAAACACCGTCCGGTGATTATTCACCGTGCACCTTTTGGCTCTATGGAGCGGTTTACCAGCATCTTAATCGAACATTTTGCAGGTGATTTCCCTGTTTGGCTTGCTCCAAAACAAGTTCAAATTATACCGGTTTCTGACGATTTTAACGAGTATGCCTTCACATGCGCATCCAAGTTAAAAGAAGAAGATGTACGCGTTGAGGTAGACACTCGTAGTGAACCCATAGGTGGAAAAATTCGAGATGCTGAAACGAGCAAGATACCATATATGTTAATAGTAGGTGGTGATGAAGAATCCGATGGAACAGTATCGGTTCGACGCCACAAAGAAGGTGACATAGGAACTTTTGATTTTTCTGAATTTCTTTCTAATCTCACTACTGAGATTGATAACAAAGAGGTTCCTAACCATTAGGTTTTAATTTGATTAATTTTAATAAAAACAAGAGGTAACTTATCGCAAAGACTAGAAGACGACGACCACGGGGCAATGATGATCGTCCCAA
>JABAHQ010037399.1_pt2 | contig 11870 bp, 10 predicted proteins | sample 7062091 | NCBI WGS metagenome assembly JABAHQ01 (sample SAMN14534359, study PRJNA622989) | marine sediment metagenome | biome: marine biome [ENVO:00000428]; feature: marine pelagic biome [ENVO:01000023]; material: deep marine sediment [ENVO:00002113] | place: India: Gulf of Kutch | collected...
GAGAATTGTGGGCCGGTCCTGGGCCTGGGCCATACAGCGGGCCTGCATCATCGACTCCCTGGACCCTGGTTCCGCCAAGATCATCGCCGAGTGGAAGACGCCGCGGCCCATGAACACGCGGCTCGGGCCCGAGGAGGGGATGTCCCATTCCGGCGGCGTCGTGTACGTGATTTTGGGCCACGGCTACGGCGACCATTGGATCGCGAACCGAACGATCGCTGACAACGAGTGGGACGATGCCGCGGAACATCATGGCTTCCGGGTCCTCTCCTCCTCGGTCGAGGACAGCGCGAACTTCCATGACTGCAACCTCAGCTTCCAGTGGAACGCATAGATGGGCCCCCGCGCCGGCCACGCCTGCATCGCGGAAGGAGAAAACACCGCGAGCTATTTACCGATCGAATGAGCCATGAGGTCAGCGCATGCCCCTACGACTCCAACGGCGATCGACACCGTGCCGCCCCTGGACTACAGTGACCGACGTGAGATCTAGTGTTTATAGGCACTTAGCGACGCCGACGCGCGGCGGCCCGCGGCAGGGTCGAAGCGACGGGGAGGCGCGAAAACGGGCGCACCCCGCCCCCCGAACGATGACGCGACGAAGAGCAGGCCAGCACCCTTAGGGAGGCGCCATGGCAGCAATCGTGGGCAAGGCCGTTCCAGCGCAGCGCAAACGGGTCCTCGATGCCATCCACCTGCGCGAACCCGACCGCGTGCCGGTCGGCCTGTGGGGAACGCTCCAGGGCTACGTGAATCTGCGCAAGGGCCTCGGCATGTACTACTCCGAGGACCCGCGGAACTATCGCGCCGGATCGACCACCTGGACCACCGACGTGGCCTTCGAGCTCGACGTGGCGGAGAAGCTCGACCTCGACTTCGTTCGCATCTCCATGGGCCCGCCCGGGGGCTCGCCCGGGTTCCGCGAGATCAAGTTCGAGGAGGTCCCCTTCGACATGGGGATCGAGCCTCCGGACGTGGAAATCAACGTCGACGAATGGGGCGTCATCCGCAAGTGGACGCCGCACGAGCAGGGCGGCTACTACGAGATGATCGGCTACCCCCTCTTGCACGCGACCAGTGCGCCTTTGGAGGAGGGGCTCAAGATCCTCGAGGCTTTTCCCTGGCCCGACCCCTGGGACGAGTCCTGCTGGGCGGACTCGCCGATACCGGGCATGAGCCTGCGCGAATACTGCCGCTACGTGAGGCAGGAAACGCCGTTTGCGCTGATGGGCCAGGGCGGCCGAGGCGGCCTCTTCGAGCAGGCCAAGTACATGGTCGGCTATGCCAAGATCTTCTCCGACTTCATCGAATCGCCCGAGTTCCTCGAGGCCATGCTCACCAAGTTGACCGACATCGAGATCGAGTTCAACAAGGCCTTCCTCGACCAGTGCGGGGAATACGTCGATTGGCTGCGCATGAGCCCAGAGGATCTCGCCAGCGAGAAGACGGCGTTCTTGTCTCTGAAGATGTTCAACAGACAACTCTTGCCGCACTACAAGCGGGCGATCTCGGAGACGAAGAAGTACTACCTGGAGAAGAACCCGGACGGAAAGATCCAGTTTCACAGCTGCGGCGCGATCCCGGAGCCCTTCATGCGCGGGCTCCTCGAGTGCGGGGTCGACGGCTACGACAGCTTGCCGCCCAAGGTGGCGCGGCACTCCAACCCGGCGGCCAAGAAGCGCCAGCTCGGCAAGGAGATGTTCTTCTACGGCGGGATCGATGTGCAGGAAACCCTGCCCTGGGGCACCCCGGCGGACGTGCGGGCCGAGGTTCGCGCGCGGATCTGGGAGATGGGACACGGCGGCGGCTACCTGCTCAGCTCGTCGCACCGCCTGGAGCACGACGTGCCGCCGGAAAACACGCTGGCCATGATCGAGGAATGCCACGAGTACGGGGTCTATCCCCTGTCCGAGGAGCCGCCGCCCGGCGCCGATACCGGCGAAGACTACGAAGAGTGGCAGGCCAAGGCGCGGTAGCGGAAGAGGCAACTTGCTTCTACCACCGATGCCGAGACCGCCACGCAGGGATTGTCAATAATTCAGGAGGTCGCGTATGCCTCTCCAAATCGCTACGGAACAGGAATTCGACCTCGAGGATTTGAAAGACGACATCGAGGTCTCGCGCACGACGAACCGTTGGACCGATGCGCCGGCCGATGTCAAGGAGCTGTTCCATCGCATCGAGTGGAACATCATCGAGGGCGAGAACCAGGACACGGTGTCGCTGATCGAGCCGGCCCTGGCCGCGGATGTTTCGGCGCGCACGCTGATCTCCGGGCCCATGTCCACGGGCATCGCCGAGGTGGGTCGCCGGTTCANNGGAAGTCATGATGTCGGCCAAGTGCATGCAGGCCGCGCTCGGCGTCCTCAAGCCGCTCGTCGTGCAGGAGAAGAGCGAGGAGCTGGGCACCTGCGTCATCGGCACCATCCAGGGTGATTTGCACGACATCGGCAAGAACATCGTGGCCATGATGTTCGAGGCCGCGGGCTTTACCGTGGTCGACCTGGGGGTCAGCACGCCGCCCGAGGCGTTCATCGCCGCGATCCGCGAGCACAAGCCCCAGATCGTCGGCTTCTCCGCGCTGCTCACGACGACCATGAACATGCAGTGGGAGACGCTGAAGGCGATCGCCGAGGAGGGACTGCGCGAGGACGTCAAGGTCTTCGTGGGCGGGGCGCCGATCAGCCAGGCGTGGTGCGACAAGATCGGGGCCGACGCCTACTGCGTGGACGCGCTCATGGCGGTGGAGAAGGCGAAAGCCTGCGTGGATCGGTTCCACAATCTCAAGGGCGGCGAACCGGAACTGCATGATGCGCTCGTGGCCATGGACGCCGCCGACGCCGAGCGGCATGCGGCGAAAAAGAGGCTGCAGCAGGCGAGCTGAGCCGGCGCGCGGTTTTTCGGGAGCAGCGGATCATGGCGGAAATGCAACTGGAGACACGACCGCAGCCCACGAGGGCGTTGCTCTGGCTCGGCGCCGCCGCGAGCGTCGCGCTCTATGTGATCGGGGCCATGGGCGCCCTCGCGGAGGCCTGGGGCTGGGCCCTTCTTCTCGTCTCGGCGTTCCTGCTCCTGGGCTGCACCGTCCTGTTCTCCATCTTCCTGTTCTCGCGCAGCTTCGACGGCGCGACCCTCAAGCGCGGCTCCACGTGGCTGTTGGTTCCCGGGGCCGCGCTCTACGTCTGGGGCCTGTGCGCGCTGGGCGGCTACTTCTTCCATGAGGCCGTCGAGGGCCGGGTGGAGCTCCGGTGGGTCATCTTCGGCCCGGTCGTCATCGGCGCGATCGTCGTGCTGGACGCCGGACTCTACCGCCTGCTCGTCGGCAGGAACCTGCCGACCTATCGGCGCTACCGGCGCTTCATCTCGCGCGAGCAGAGCGACCCGGCGGCGATGCGCCGGACGCTGATCGATGAGATCGTCCTGCAGAAATCGCTCTTCTCGGTGAGCCGGTTCCGCTGGCTGCGACATACCCTCATCTTCTGGGGCTTCATGCTGCTGTTCGCCACGGAACTCTTCGCGGTGCTGTTTCGCGAGATCCTGGCCTCGTTCGGCTGGCCCGAGTTGTGGGCCCCGGACCGTCCGCTGCGCCTGCTGTTCGATCTGGCCTTCGAGGTCTCCGGCCTGGCCGTCCTGCTCGGCTGCGCCCTGGCGCTTGCCTGGCGGGTGGCGGTCCACGGCACCGAGCAGCAGAAGTACAGCGACACGCCGAGCGCGCTGTTCCTGTTCGCCGTGGTCCTGAGCGGCTTCCTGGTCGAGGCGCTGCGCATCGGCGTCTCGCCGGATGAGCCTTTCCCGGAGGTCTCCTTCGTGGGCTACGCGATGGCGGGGTGGCTGGACGACCCCGGCGCGGCCTATGCCATGCTTTACGAGCCGCTCTGGTATGGCCACGTCCTCGGCTCGTGCCTGTTCATCGCTTACGTGCCGGTCAAGCGACTGATCCACTCCTGCGCCACGCCCATGGGCCGGCTGATGAACTCGCAGGAGCGGCTCCTGCAGGCCAGGCGCATGAAGGTCATCGCCGGACTGTTTCGCGACGCGCAGCCGTGAGCCGGGGCACGAGCGGCGCGGGCGGAATGCGCGGCCCTGCCGGCATGGGCGTCTGTGCGCCGGGACGTGGCACGAGGTCTCGACACCGGTCCTGAAAGCAAATTTTTCCGCAAGAGTTCGGCGCAGACAGGTTGGGCGATACGCCGGCGTTGGCTCTGCGCGGTGGCCGGGTGGTCGCGTTCAGGAGGACCGGCCCCGCCGTGTTCCAAGCGCCGCGCGCTACGCGCCCGGGCCCGGAAGCGCACGGGCACGGGGAGGCCGCGTCGGAGGTCCTGGACACTGGCACGGCCGCGCGGTTCGGCAAAGACCCAAGGCGCGAAGACCCAAGGCGCGGAGGGTCGTTCCCGGTTATCGGCTGCGGGCCGTCGCTCACCGCCGCCTCGCCCTGCGGCCGGGGCGGCGACCGATTCCACCTTGGTGGAAAATGCCTTAGCCTGGGTCGGGCAAAGGGGCTACGGGTGAGGCGCGCAGGCGCCCAGGTGTTCACCCGAGCGTGACCACATGGAAAAGACCGACGTCATGAACTGGGACAGGCTGCGGGTGTTCCTCGCCGTCGTCGAGGCGGGCAGCTTCACGCGCGCCAGCAAGGTGCTGGGCCTGAGCCAGTCCGCCGTCAGCCGCCAGGTCAGCGCACTGGAGGCGTGCCTGAAGGTGTCCCTGTTCCACCGCCACGCCCGCGGGCTCGTGCTGAGCGAACAGGGCGAGGACTTCCACCGGACGGTTCGGGAAATGGCGGCCAAGCTGGCCCTGGCGAGAACACGCATCAACGAAAGCCGGGAGCACCCGGAAGGCCCGCTTCGCATCACCACCACCGTGGCATTCGGCTCGGCGTGGCTGACCTCGCGGATGAACAAGTTCCTCGCCCTTTATCCCAACATCGCGGTGTCGCTGCTGCTGGTGGACGGCGGGGAACTCGACCTCTCGCTCGGCCAGGCGGACGCCGCCATCCGCTTTGCGCCGCAGAGCCAGCCCAGCCTCGTCCGGCGGCACCTCATGTCCATCCGCTATCGCGTCTTCGCCGCCAGGGAGTATCTCGAGGCGCACGGCACGCCCGCTTCGGCCGAGGACCTGGACGCGCATGCGCTCATCGTCTACGGCGAGGAGGCGCCGGTGCCCGTGGCCAGCATCAACTGGCTGCTGGAGGTCGGCGCCAAGCGGGGGACGAAGCGCGAGCCGGCGCTGCGGGTCAACAACGTCTACGCCATTTGTCGGGCGGTTCAAAGCGGCCTCGGGATCGGGGCCTTGCCCTACTACGTGAGCAACGAGGCTCGGGGCCTGGTGGAGGTCCTCCCCGACCTGCGCGGGCCGAGTTTTGACGCCTACTTCGTCTATCCGGAGGAGCTGCGCCGCTCGAAGCGCATCCACGTGTTCCGCGACTTCCTGCTGCGCCAGGTCGCCGAGGACGGGGAGTGCAACGGGCGCCCGTAGCACCGTGTCCGATGAGCCGGCGCGGCCTGCGCACCTTGCGCGGGCGTCAAGTCGCCCGCACCCCGTCTTCCGGCGACGGAAGCCCTCCCGCGACAGAGGGGCTGCTCGCTGATCGCCATCTTCCGGCACACCTCGCCACCCCGTGCGCCGGATTCAGCCTGCTGCAGGGCCTGCAACAGGGAGGGGATTTTCCCGTTTTCCTGGCACACCGGTCGGCCCGTCCGCGGCTGAACGGCCGGCGAATGCCCGCTCAGGACACTGGGCGCCACGAGAATGAGGCCTTAGAAGCGACGGGATTCCTGTGGATGCGCTCGCCGGTCGCAGCGCCAAGGTCGGTGAAAACCATACGAAATTTAGGTATAATATGAAATGTTCAAGGCGCACGCTTCGGGCAGGCCGCTCAGACGGATTTGGCTGCGAGGCAGCAACCGGCCCGCGGGCGGGCGATGCGAGCTCTAGTCCGACGGAGGCCGCTTATCCCATGCGCACCCTTGCCGAAGCCCTCGATCAGCGGGTGCTTCTCAGCGACGGTTCGGCCNNTCGATGTCTTGTGCCTGACCCGTGCCCGCCTCGTGCGCCAGGCCCACATCGCTTATCTGGAGGCCGGCGCGGACGTAATCCGCACCAACACGCTGGAGGCCTCGCCGCTATCCCTGCGGCGCCGCGGGCTGGGCCAGCACGCTTTCTACATGAATTATTCGGCCGCGCAGATCGCCTGCGAGGCGGTGGACAGCATCCCGGGGCGTGGGCGGCGGCGCTTCGTGCTGGGTGTCGTGCGCGATCAGGGCTGGACCGAGGCCCCCAAGGCGCTCGAAGCCGCCATTGCCACGCAGGTCGAGGGGTTGCTCGCCGGCGGGGTCGACGGGATCGCTCTGGATCTGACGCCCGGCACCGGTCGAACGCCGGCTTTCCTGCGTGGGGCGCGGCGGGCCAGGAAGCGTCTGGGGGCCGCCGCACCAATCTTTCTGCAACGCGTGGGCGCGGACCCGGAGTTCTCCGGGCGCATGCGGGCGCTGGCCGACGGCGTGATCCGGTTCCATCAGGTTGAGCGCGGGCGTTTCGAGCGGCTGAAGGACGCCATTCGCGCGGCGCAGGTCAACCTGGTAGGCGGCGGGACCGCGCCGGAGGATACGGCCGAGCTTGACCGCGTGCTTCGCGCGCTGGCCGATGACGGCCTGCGTCCCTTGACCCAGTGGCACCAGAAGCGCTTCGGCGAGGAGTCGGCGCCCGCCTCAAGCACGCTCCATGCCGAGCTGGAACCGGCCATTGCCGGCGGCGCCGAGTGCCGGCCGGAAAAAGTCTCGGCCTAAGACGCCGCCGCCGGGCCTCGTACCTGAGCGCGGAAAGTCGTAAGGCGCNNTCCTTGTGTCCGAGACCTTGGAGCGGCTTTGACGGAAAAGCCGGCGCTCGTGCGACTAATCGGTCCGGGACTGTCCCAGCAGGCCCTTGGTTTCGAGGAACGGCCGCGGATCCAGCACGTTCTTTTCCAAGCAGGCCGCCTTGGGACCGCCGCCGAAGGCGAGCGTCACGAGTTGCGAGCCGTGGAAAACCGGCGTCTCGCCGTCGAGGTCCATCTCCGGCTGACGGGCCTCCACGTTCGTGTGGCACATGGGGCACATGGTCACGATGGCCTCGGCGCCGCAATCCCGGGCGTTGGTTATGATCCGGCGCGACATCCTGGCCGAAATCTCGGGCCGGGTGATGCCCAGGGCGCCGCCGCAGCATTCCGTCTTGTATGACCAGTCGACGGTCTCGGCCCCGAGCGCCCGGATCAGCTCGTCCATCTTCATGGGATATTCCGCGTTTTCGGCCCCCGTGAGCTTGCTCGGCCGGGTGATCAGACAGCCGTAGTAGCAGGCCACCCGGAGGTTCTCGAGGGGCCGTTCGACCTTGCGCCGGATGTCCGCCACGCTGGCCCGCTCCGTCAAAGTATCGAGGATGTGCTGAACCTTGACCTTGCCCTCGTAGGGCCGGTTGTTGCGCGCCTCGGCCTTGCGCAAGGCCTCCGGGTCGTGCCTGGCGGTGTATTCGGCCGCCTTGAGGCGCGCGAAACAGTTGCTGCACGGCGAGGTCACGGTGTCCAAGCCCATTTGCTCGATGGTTGACATGGTGCGCAAGGGAAGGGCCGTGGCGAGCGTCGTGTCCGTCGCGTGCGCCGGGGTCGCGCCACAGCACACCCAGCCGGGCGGCTCGACCAGCTCGATGCCGAGTTTTTCGGCCGTCCGGCGCACGGTGCGGTCGTAGTCGGCGGCGCTGGAGTGCGCGGCGCAGCCGGGGAAGTAGGCGACCTTGTTCTTCGTATCGGCGGGCGGTACCACCTTCTTCGGCGGCCGGGCGAATTGGGGCAGAAGCTTGAGCTTGCCGCGCCTGAACATGCGCAATCCCATGCCCAGGTCTCGCAGCGGCTGACGCCGGACAAGGTTGTAGGCGATCATCAAAGCCAGTTCCGGCACCCGACCCAGCGCCCTGACGAAAAGCATCACCAGGGCGTTGAACTGCGCGATTTCGGGGATGGCGGGGCGGACCCCCCGCCTCTTGGCCTCGATACGCAGGGCATCCATCACCCCGGCGACATCAATCTCCTGCGGACAGCGGGTCGCGCAGGTCTGGCAGCTGGCGCAAAGCCAGATGGCTTTGCTCTCCAGAACCAGCGGATCGCCCACCTGCAGGCACCGCATGACCTGGTTGGGCATCAGGTCGAACTCGTCGGCGACGGGACACCCGCTGGTGCATTTGACGCACTGGTAACAGCGGTAGATGTTGTCTCCAAGCACATTCCGCACGATCTCGGACAGCGGCTCCGGGACCGCATGGGCGGGTGCCGTCAATTCGTAGGTCATGCTTTGCCGACCTCCGGCCGGGGTAGGAGCCCGGCGCCTTCCACGATGGGGCGGATCGCCGCCTCCCACCCGATGGCCATGATGTGGACCCCGGCTATACCTTTGATTTCCTTGATCTGTTCGATCTGCTCGATGCAGATCTTGATCCCTTCCGCGCGCCAGGCCTCCCGCCGCGCCGTCTCGTCTTCGGTGTCGATACCCGCCACGGCGCCTTCCATGCGCTGCACCACGGCATCGGGCATCCGCATGCCCGCCACTTTGTCGCGCATATAGCGCGCCATGCCGGCGCTCTTCAGCGGCCCCACGCCGGCCAGGATAGCGGTCTTCTTATGGACCCCCAGGTCGACCACGCGCTTCATGTAATCCCTGAACATATCCATGTCGTAGATCAGCTGGGTCTGAATGAAGTCGGCGCCGGCAGCGACTTTTTTCGCCAAGCGGTACGGGCGCAGATCGACCGGTTGGGCGAAGGGATTGGCGGCGGCGCCGACAAAGAACGGCGGGCCGCCGCCTTCGATCTCTTCGCCACACTGAAACTTCCCCTCGTCACGCATCTCCTTGACCATGTGGATCAGCTGCATCGAATCGATGTCGTGCACGTTCTTGGCGCCGGGATGGTTTCCGAAGGACTGGTGGTCGCCGGACAGGCACAGGACCCCCAGGATGCCGTGCGCGGCCGCGCCCAGAAGGTCGCTCTGTATGGCAAGGCGATTCCGGTCCCGGCAGGTCATTTGAATGATGGGCTCCAGCCCCTCCTGCATGAGGATGATGCCGGTACCGATACTGCTCATGCGCACGATGCCGGTCTGGTTGTCCGTGACGTTGGCGGCATCCACGCAGCCTTTGAGCAGTGCGGCTTTCTTGCGGACAAGGCCGGCGTCGAAGCTTTTCGGCGGACCGATCTCCCCGGACACGGCGAAGTGCCGCGCCGCCAAAACGCGCTCAAGGTTGGTGCCCGATTTCGGCACCGCGGATCCCGCGCTCTGCTTGCTCGCCACCTGCCCGGCCATGTCATTCACTCTCGCTTACAAGGCATCCGCCTCGGGCATGCGCAGGTCCTCGCGCACGATCCGCCGCTGGCCGCCGTGGCGGCTCGTGGACCAGTCCTTGGGCGGCTCGAATCTCATGATCTCATCCACTTGACCTCGTTTGGCCATCCGATCCCAGATCTGATACCAGACACAGGGAACCGTGGGGTCCACTTCGCACATGCCGTCGTCGGTCCCGCCACAGGGCCCGTTCATCAATTGCTTGGCGCAGCGGCTGATCGGGCACAGGCCCGCGGTGCGGTCAAGGATGCAGTTGCCGCAGCCCTGACAGCGCTCCTCCCACACCCCATGCTCCGTAGGCTCGCCCATGAACTGCGTATCGAGCGCCGGCAGGATCCGCTTGTCGGGGAAGCGCTCGGCCAGCGTCTGCACGCCGACGCCGCACCCGAGCGAAAGAACAGCGTCGTACTGTGCGATCCTGTCGGCCAGCGGATCGATGTATTCCTGCTCGCATTGCCGCTGGACCACGGTCTCATCCACGTGCAGCGGCTCTCCGTCCAGGCCGGTGGCCATGCGCAGGGACGAGCTCAGGACGGCGACCTCCTTCCTGCCGCCGGCGAAACACACGGCGACACAGGTGCCGCAGCCCACGGCCAGCACCTTGCGATCGCCCCGGAGCATGTCCTTAATGGCAACGAGCGGTTTCCGATCAGCAACAATCATCCTTCCATTCCCGTTCGCAGTCGCAGCCGCCGCAAAGGGCGGCGTCTCTTCCCTATTGCGCCGGCTCCATCACGACCTCCGTGACCGGTGAGTCTTTTCTGCGAGTCCGCAGGGGGTTGGGGCCCAGCTCGTTGACCTTTTCGCTCATTTCGGTGACCAGCTGGGCGAACTGCACGCCCATCCCCGCCGACACGTTGATCATGCGAATTCGCTCGCGCTCCAGTCCGATCTCGTCCAGCAGACAGCGCGCGTAGTCCACGCGCCGTTCGGCGTGCAGGTTTCCAGTCAGATAGTGGCACCGCCCCGTCAGACAGCCGGCGACCAACACGCCATCCGCGCCGTCCTCCAAGGCCCGCAATAAATGCAGGACATCGACGCGGCCGGTGCACGGCAGCGCCACGATCTTCACCGCGGCCGGGTAGGAGCTGCGCGAACCGCCGGCCAAGTCAGCCGCCGCGTACGCACAGTTGAGGCAGCAGAAGGCGACGATCTGCGGCTCGAAATCACTGTGACCCGTCATTCCGCCGCCTCCTGCAGCGCCGAGATATCAAACAGCGCGTCGACCTCGGACATGACCTGCTTGTCGGTGAAATGCATCAGATCGATGGCCCCGGCCGGACAGGCCGCGGCACACAGCCCGCATCCCTGACAGAGCGCCGCCTCCACCTTGGCCGCGCCCATGATGCCGCCCACGCCGGCTTGGTCCGCCTCGATGTGCGTCGCGCCATAGGGGCAGGCGCGCACGCAGGTCAGACAGCCGACACAGACGGACTGGTCGACCACCGCAACCTTGCCGCCGGTCGTGATGGTGTCGTGCGACAACAGCGTGGCCGCGCGCGCCGCTGCCGCCTGCGCCTGCACGATGGATTCCTGGAGAAGCTTGGGATAGTGGCCCAGCCCCGCCATGAATATGCCCTCCGAGGCGAAGTCGACGGGCCGCAGCTTGACATGCGCCTCCAGGAAGAACCCGTTGGTATCCAGCTGGACCTTGAGCCGCTCGCTCAGCTCCTGCGCCGCCGGCGGCGGAACCACCGGATTGCTGAGCACCAGCAGGTCGGGCCTGAGCAGCATCTCCCGGTCGAGGATCGGCTCCCACACCCGCACCTCTGGCGCCGCGCCGTCCACCGCCCGGACCTCGGGCCGTCGTGCATCCTCATAGCGGATGAAGACCACCCCGCGCTCGCGCGCCTGGGTGTAGAGCCGCTCATTAAAACCGTACGTGCGGATGTCCTTGTACAGGACCGTGACCTGTGCCGAGGGGGCCAGGCGCTTGAGCGCGAGCGCGTTCTTGAGAGCCGTCGTGCAGCAGATGCGCGCGCAGTACGCCTCGGCCGGCCCGACGCACAGGATCATGACCACGGATTGAGGCAGGGGCCCCGCGGCCTCGCCGCGCTTCCCGTTGGCGTGCTTGCCCAGAAGAGCCTCGAATTCCAGGCCGGTGACGATGTTCGCGCTGGTGCCGTAACCGTACTCGTCGCCGCGGTATTCGCTCCCGCCGGTGCACAGCACGGCGACGCCGTGCCTCACGTGCAAGCGGTTGCCGTTGGCCCCGTCGCCGGGCGGCGCAGCCGGACCCGCCGGGTCGGGCGAAGCGTGCTCCAGAATCGAGGCGAAGTTGCCCATGAAGCCGCTGGTCGCGGCCAACTTGGTCTCCAGGTGAACGGTGATGAGGGGGTTGCCCTCGACCTTCCGAGTGAGTTCGGCGAGAAACGCCTGGGGATCGAGATAACCGCACCCCTGGCGTGCCAGCCCGGACCCCACGCCGAATTCGTCCAAGCCGAAATGGATGTGGCGCAGGTTTCCACCCAGCGCGCCGCTCTGCTCCACCAGGTGCACCGGAAAG
>JABAHQ010004610.1_pt1 | contig 11869 bp, 14 predicted proteins | sample 7062091 | NCBI WGS metagenome assembly JABAHQ01 (sample SAMN14534359, study PRJNA622989) | marine sediment metagenome | biome: marine biome [ENVO:00000428]; feature: marine pelagic biome [ENVO:01000023]; material: deep marine sediment [ENVO:00002113] | place: India: Gulf of Kutch | collected...
CCAGCGAAAGGAGGTACAAGCCATGGCCAGATACCCATTGCAGGAGTTGCTGAGCCTGTGGCATCGGGAGCACCTGACCGTTGAACAGATCATCGGTCAGATCATACAGCACCTGATCGCCCTGGAGAAGCAACTCGGCGACCTGCAGCGCCGGTTGCCCAAGCCGCCACCAAAAAAGGAGGAGTAGCCCCCAGCCAGTTACTCCGACAGGGTGACGCGACAAGGGTTGCCTGGGGTGCGAGCATTTTTATCACGCAGTGAATCAGCGATAAAGCGATTCAGCGAATGGCTCTATCGCTTTATCGCTGAATCGCTTTATCGCTCGATCTATAGTCTTTCACCCTTTTTTCTGATCAAAAAGTTTCCCATGACCAACTGATCAATATCAGACTTGGCAAAGGTGTTAAGGGCGTTTTGGGGCGTGTTGACAATGGGCTCGCCCCGCAGGTTGAAGGAGGTATTTAGCAAAACCGGCACGCCGGTCGCCTGGCCAAACTTTTCGATGAGGCGATAGTAGCCGGGATTAGCCTCCCGGCGAACACTTTGCAGCCGGCCGGTTCCCTTGTGGCACACGGCCTGGAGCTTATCCTGCTTGTCGTCCACGATAGGTGAAACCATCAGCATGTAGGGGGTCAGGTAGCTATTATTGATATTTTTGGTGGCGAAGTATTCGGCCGCCTGTTCAGCCATAATGACCGGGGCAAAAGGCCGGAAGGGCTCCCGGAATTTGATCTTGGTATTGACCACTTCTTTCATGGCTTCGCGACGGGGATCGGCCAAAATAGAGCGATGCCCTAAAGCGCGGGGGCCCCATTCAAAACGCCCCCGAAACCAGCCAATAACCCGTTCATTGAGGATCGTGTCAACCACCCGATCCAGGAGTTTTTCTTCGTCATCGATGAATTCATAAGTAAAGCCGTTGGCTTTGATCGTTTCGGCCATGTCAGCTTCGGTATAATCAGCGCCCCAATAGGCGTGGTTCATGACAAATTTGCGCGGCTTTCCCAACAAAACATGATAAGCGTATAGCGCTGCGCCCAAAGCGCCCCCCGAGTCTCCGGCGGCGGGTTGAATAAAAACCTCCTCAAACGGCCCTTCACGAACGATGCGCCCATTAGCCACACTGTTTAAGGCCACCCCGCCGGCAATAACCAGATTTTTCGAGCCCGTTTCAGTATAGGCAGCGTTGACCATCGTGAGGATTGTTTCTTCGGTAAAACGCTGAATGGTGGCCGCAATATCGGCAAATCGTTGATTCTCGGCGGCGATGGCATCATCCCAGCCAGGGTGATCCTTATTAGGGTTGGTGGTTAGGGTATAGAAGTCCGATTCCGGCCGGCGGGGCGGACCAAACAAGTCCACGAATTTAGGGCTGAAACCGTACTGAATCGAATAGTGGTAGCTGAAATAGTCCATATTCAGCCGCAAGCCACCTTCATCATCCGCAGCCACAATTTTGTCCAATTTATCCATATAGTTGGGCTGTCCATAAGGCGCCATGCCCATCACTTTATACTCGCCATTATTGACCCGAAAGCCGAGATAGGCCGTAAACACCGAGTATAATAACCCCAAAGAGTGGGGAAAGCGCATTTCCTTGCTCAGGTTGATGCGGTTAGCGCCGTTACCGTCAAAGGTGGCTGTCGCGTGGCCAATGGTTGCGGTGGTCCATTCGCCCACGCCGTCAATGGTCAGCACTGCTGCCTCCTCAAAGGGGGAACAAAACATCGCGCTGGCCGCATGGGAGAGATGGTGTTCCACAAACAGAATTTTATCGGTCGGCACGCCGATATCGGTCTGGAGTTTACTCTTGATCCACAGTTTTTCGTCGAACCAGGCTACCATCGCTTCGCGAAAGAAAGCCCAGGTTTTGGGGAAATAGCCCAGGGAACTCAGCAAAATACGTTCGAATTTTTGAAAAGGTTTTTCATAAAAAACGACGTAATCAAGCTCATCGGCGGTGAGGCCGGCCTGTCGCAAACAAAATTCAATAGCCTGTTTGGGGTAACCGTTATCATGTTTCTTGCGGCTGAAGCGTTCCTCCTCCGCCGCAGCTACGAGCACGCCATCTTGCAGGAGAGCAGCGGCGGAATCGTGATAGTAGCAAGATACGCCCAGTATGTTCATGGCTCAGTCACCTTTTAAAATTGTCGTCTGGCAGCTTCCAGACTATCCTCCCCCGTTTCACGCGGGAGCCAAAAGCGTTGCGGGGTTTCTTTTAATTTGAGGGGATCACCAAATAAGGTCACACCCAGATTGAAGGGAAGCATGATGGTGAAATAGAAGATCGAGACGACGATCCAACTTAAAATGCGACCCACAAAGCGGCTGGCCGCCAGCCACTTTTGCCAACCACGTTTTAGATTCATACCCCCCCCTTAAAAGATGGGATATAAAAATGGCAAAGCACCAGAGCTAACCCCAAAGGCCAATAGTAATCCAAACAATAACAACATAGCCACCATTGGAATAAGCCACCACAATTTTCTTTGCCACAAAAAAGCCAGGATTTCCCCAGCTATCCCCGTATTAGTTACCATGGCCTTAAAGAAATTTTTCATACAGCTAATACCTCCTAGTCATCATCTCTAGCCACAGGGGAAATGAGAACATTTGCCTCTGATTGCGTTTGTGCATCTATTGATGCATCTATTGAATGGATAGGCGACGATTGTGTTCGAGACGTAGCAGAACCTTCTTCAGCGCCTCTATTATCTCCACGCCTGGCCTCAGGAGCATCAGGATTCCAATAGACTTGATCCAACGTCCGTTGCTGGCGATAAGCCTTAACCAAAGGTTGGTAAGCGGCCATATGCATCCTTTGCCGCAAGCGGGGCCTGGCCTGGGTCCAATAATCTTTGAGCCCTTCTATACTCACTGATCTGGCAATGAGTCCCTCCAGATTAACATCCTCGACCTCAGCCAGAATGCCATTACCGTGAGGCGACAATTGGAAAGGCTGGAGTAAGGCCGCCTGTCCGACCAGGCTTTGGCCATCCAGGTCAAACAAATTTTTACCCACCAGACAGCTTTGCGCCCCTAAGAGGCCATTTTCGTCAACGCGGGCTAAAAACGCGTGGCGTATCTGGTTATGTCTTGGCTGGCCAATGCTGGCGGTCAAATTGATTAATATTTCAACGCCATTATAAGCCAAGATTCGGCCACATTCTGGATATAGTACATCTTCTTGAATTAAGATCCCAAGTCGGCCTACCGGCGTATCAATCGCTTGCAAGAATTCACCCGCCTGACAAAAGCTCTCCTCTTCATTTGCCGGATGTATTTTTTCCTGCCGCCCCAAGACCATGCCATCAGGCCCAAAAACGTAGGAGACGTGGATCGGCGGTGCATCTTCGCCTTCTCGCAAATAAAAACTACCGGCTACAATCGTTGTCTGATACTTGAGGGCGGCCGCACTAAACAGGTCTATATAAGCGTCGTAGATTTCACCAGGATACTCATCGAGCAACTTAATCAGTGCTTCTTTTACGCCTCTCGTCTTCGCCTGGGACCCAGCAGGTTTCTTTCCCAATAACTTACCGACGAATCCAGGCAAACCTCTTTTACCCTCCCGGTCCTTTTCAGGTTGATCGAGCTTCGCCCGAGCAGCCAAAGGCGGGATCAACACCAGCGGGCTGAGGGCTGGCAAAACGACTAATTGCGCTCCCTTGGCCTGGGCCATTTCCAGGAAACGAAACATATCCGCCTGATACGCCAGGGGGGTTTCGTAAATTTTCACTTGTTGTTGAACCGTGCTGACAACAAAATCGCCCATGCTATTTACCTGCTTCTAACCAGGTCAACCCATATTCATTTTCAGCGGTGTCCGTTAGGGCGATGACCTTTCAGTTTAAAATCGGGCCTATTATAGCATGTCGCCCTGAGCCTAGCAATCGTGAAGCCGAAAGCAGGGTGCGTCCAAAATTTGGGCATCTACTTTTTGCTTGGACCAGAGAGGGCAGTAGCAACCCCAAGCGTAATATAAATGCTACCTGAGAAATAACGTTGAGCCCGTAAGAAAGGCAAATTACCCTTAAGCCAGTTTCCCACTGTTCCAGCCAGGAGCGCCCAAAGGCCATCGCTGAAGAGGCCCATTACGACGAAAATGACGCCCAGAAATAGAATCTGACTGGCTACCGCACCTTTAGTTACATCAACAAATTGGGGTAAAAAGGCGAAGAAGAATAGCGCTGTCTTCGGATTAAGCAGGTTAACCAATACCCCCTGATAAAAAATGCGCCCCAATTTCTTGTCCTGGAAGATTACAGACTGGTGTATCTCCTCCTGAACCAGCAATTTACGAAGGCCAAGGTAGATCAGGTAAGCCGCACCAAGGTACTTCACCAGGCTGAAGACCAGCGCCGATGACATCAAAAGCGCCGAAACACCAAGAGCTGCCCCAATAACGTGAAAGAGGGTGCCGACGCCTATGCCCAAAGTGGATACGAGCCCGGCCAAATGTCCCTGGTCAATGCTACGAGCAATGATGTAAAGCACCGCAGGACCTGGGGTGACCAAAAGCACCAAAGCTGCAATGAGAAATAAAGTTATCGTTGATAATTCAGGCACCAGGACCTCCTGGGTCATAATGTCTTCTTCGCTCGCAGCGTGGTCCGTGACCCATCACCGGTCGCGGATCGGCTGGAGCGCGGCTAAAATTTTCATCTCAGTCTATAATCGCTTCAGTCTATGATAGCTCTGAGCGGACCACTGTCCGCGTGTGAGGCCGCCGGACTGTGGTCCGGCTAGAGCGAAGTCAGCTATATATCAGTTTCTTACTTGCCATTTGCAACCCTCAATTGCCCCGTCACCCGGTCCCAAACCTGCTCCGCCACTTCAACTTTGCTTAACAAAGGCAGCGCCTCCGCCGACCCATCCGTCCCTAAAATCGTTACCTGATTGGTATCTACGGCAAATCCTGTATCACTACGCGAAACATCATTGGCGATGATGAAGTCAAGGCGTTTGCGGGTCAGCTTTTTCGCCGCGTTATCGAGCAAATCTTGTGTTTCGGCAGCGAAGCCGACCACACAACGCGGCCACCCAGTCTGTTGGCGTTCAACGGCCACAGCCTGCAAAATATCGTCGGTGCGCGCCAGGGGGAGAACGAGGTCATCATCGGTCTTTTTGATTTTTTGCTCGGCGGCGGTGGCCGGGCGATAATCGGCCACAGCGGCAGCCATCACCAGGGCATCAGCCTGGGGCAGGGCGGCCAGAACAGCCACTTTCATGTCAGCCGCAGATTCGACGGAAACCAGCTCCACACCGAGCGGGAGGGGCAGGTTGACCGTCGAAATGAGGGTCACCTCAGCCCCCCGGTCGCGGGCCACTTCGGCCAGGGCGTAGCCCATTTTGCCGGAGGAGCGATTGGCCAGGTAGCGCACCGGGTCGAGGGCCTCGCGCGTCCCGCCGGCGGTGACCACAACCCGTTTGCCGGCCATATCCCCCTGTTTCGCCAACACCTGTCGTGCTGCATCTAAAATAGTCTCCGGTTCGGCCATACGCCCCCGCCCCACAGCCCCGGAAGCCAGCCGTCCCTCCGCCGGGCCGACGAAGTGAAGGCCCCATTCGGCCAGGCGGGCAACGTTGGCTTGCGTGGCGGGGTGCTGCCACATATCGGTTTCCATGGCCGGCGCGACTAAAATAGGCGCGGGGGTGGCCAGCGCGATGGCGGTCAAGAGGTTATCGGCCAACCCGTTGGCAATTTTAGCCAGGGTATTCGCCGTAGCCGGGGCAATTAGGAGCAAATCCGCCCCATCGGCCAGGGCAATATGGGGAATATTTTCATCCGGTGGGAGAATGAATAAATCGGTATAAACCCGGCGATGGGTGAGGGCTTGAAAGCTCACAGGGGTGATAAATTTTTGCGCCCCCTCTGTCATCACCACATCTACGTGCGCCCCCGCCTGTACGAGCTTGCTGGCCAGCATCGCAACTTTGTAGGCCGCAATACCGCCCGTGATCCCCAGAACAATTCGTTTATTAGTGAGTACGCGAACGGACATTAGCTCTCCTGATTCAACCCCCAAATCAGGCGCAAACCCTCCAGAGTCAGCCAGGGGTTGATATGGTCAATGACGTTCGTTAAGCCAGAAAATGTACCGACGAGACCGCCGGTGGCGACTACTTTCATACTCTCCCCCAGTTCAGCCCGGAAACGGGCCACCATGCCCTCAATTAAACTGACGTAGCCATATAAAAGACCGCTCTGAATGGCCTGTACGGTATTGGACCCAATGGCATTGGGCGGTGGAACCAGTTCGACCCGGGGCAGTTTGGCTGTACGGTGGAAAAGGGCGTCGGCCGAAATGGTGATCCCAGGGACGATCGCCCCCCCGACATAATCCCCTTCCGGGGACACGGCGTCAAAGGTCGTCGCCGTCCCCAAATCAACAATACAGGCCGGGCCGCCGTAGAGGTGAGCGTTGGCAACGACGTTGGCAATCCGATCAGCGCCAACCGTCTCAGGGCTATCAATCAAAATTCTGATGCCTGTCTTAACTTCATGACTGACACAAAGGGGAAAGTAGTGAAAATAACGTTCACACATGCGAGTGAAAATTTTGGTCATGGGGGGAACCACGCTGGACAGACAAATACCGGTCACATCAGCCGGGTCGTAGTCCCCATTTCTAAAGAAACCCAGCAGTAAAAAACCATACTCATCGGGCATGCGGTCTTGATCAGTTTGGATACGCCAATGATCAATCAACTTCTGCCCCTCGTAAAGGCCAAAAAGGGTATTGGTGTTATTTAAATTGATAGTTAAAAGCATAAAGACCTCGTTCCTGACGGTTGACAAGATGGAAACGAGGTTATTTTACTCTTGAGTAGCGAGGCAAACAAATTTCAGTAGATCCAAAATTGAGGAGCCAGCACGCCCACGTGCGGCTCCCTTCGGCACGTGGGCGTGCCTCGCTCCTCGAAAATTAGATCCACTGAATTTATCAAGTTATTCGTTCAAATCGAACAGCCTGCTGCCCCTGCTCACTATCACAACTTATCCTTTACTCCCCAGCCGGCTGCACTCATTCCAATACTATATTGGAGTCGCCACTACTTTCAATTTCTTCCATCCGTCCGGTGGTGAGAAAAAGGATGCGCTCGCAGATATTGGTCACATGGTCGGCCATCCGCTCCAGGTTATGTCCCACAAAGAGAAGCGACATGGCCCGGGTAATCGTCTTAGGGTCTTCGATCATGAAAGTAAGCAACTCGCGAAATACCTGTGTATAGAGGGTATCGACCGTTTCATCTTGCTCTATCACACTTTGAGCCAGCTTTCCGTCTTCGGCCAAAAAGGCATCTAAACTTAACCGCAACATCTCTTGACACGTCTCGGTCATGCGCGGCAAATCGATCAGCGGTTTCAAGAGCGGTTGTTCGCCCATTTGGACCACAATTTTGGCAATACCGGCCGCATGATCCCCCATGCGTTCTAAATCCAGTATAATGTTCATCACCGCAATAATCGTCCGCAGATCACTGGCCATCGGTTGTTGCTGGGCAATCAGTTTGAAACATTTCTCCTCGATCTCAAAGCGCAAATCGTTGATTTGGGCATCACCGGCGATGATTTCCCGAGCCAAATTGATATCTCGATATTTCAAAGCATGCATAGACCTTTGAATGGCCGAATCGACCATACTTCCCATACGCAACAGATCATCTTTTAGCGCTTGCAAATCCTGGGTAAATTTGAGCCGCATCTTCGCTGATGACATTGGTCCCACCTCTCGTCCGTTCACTTGCTCTCCTAAAAATTTCAAAACTTGGTCGGCTATTTCATCCCGAATCCGCCTGAACTCGGCCAAAATTTCCTCTTCGGTCCCGGTAGCCTTGGCTGGATCGTCGAAACCGATGTGCTTTCGTAACCCTGATTCGTTCAACCAAACCGGGCAGTCTTCATGGGCCGAATCGCAAACGGTGATTACATAATCGAAGTAATCCCCTCGGAAGACATCCGTCGATTTGGACCGATTTCGACTCAGGTCAATGCCAAGTTCAGCCATCACCGCAATCGCCTGGGGATGGACATACCCACTCGGTCGGGTTCCGGCGGAAAAAGCCTGAAAGTGATCTCCCAGGTGTTCGTTGATCAGACCTTCGGCCATCTGGCTACGGCAGGAATTGCCGGTGCAAAGGATCAGAACTTTTTGTTTCATGATATAGTCTACCCCCAATCGCTAATTTAACCAAACCGACCGGTGATATAATCTTCAGTGCGTGGGTCTTGAGGCGTGGTGAAAATTCCATCAGTAGGACCATACTCCACCAGATGCCCGGTACGATTTTCATCAACCATGAAGAAAGCAGTATAATCCGAGGCACGGGCGGCCTGCTGCATATTGTGGGTGACGATGATAATGGTGTAGTTAGTCACTAATTCGCGCATTAAATCCTCTATTTTGAGGGTGGCGATAGGGTCCAAGGCGGAGCAAGGCTCATCCATCAGGATGATTTCGGGCTGGACGGCGATGGCCCGGGCGATGCAGAGGCGCTGTTGTTGTCCGCCGGAGAGGCTAAGGCCACTTTGGTGGAGCTTGTCTTTGACTTCATCCCATAGGGCGGCCTGCTGGAGCGATTGCTCCACCAGGTCATCCAGGTTTCCATTGTAACCATTAATTCTAGCCCCCCAGGCCACATTTTCATAAATGCTCTTGGGAAACGGATTAGGCTTCTGGAAGACCATGCCAACCCGTCGTCGCACTTCAACCGGGTCTACCTCAGGATCATACAGATTCACGCCTTCCAAAAACACCTCTCCCTCAACCCGGGCATTGGGGATCAGATCGTTCATACGGTTGAAACAGCGTAGGACGGTACTTTTGCCACAGCCCGAGGGGCCGATCAGGGCGCTGATTTTACGATTGACGATATTCAGGTCGACACCGCTAACGGCGTGAAAGTCACCATAATAAACATTCATGTTGTGAGCCTCAAGGGCATATCTTCCGTTAGACTTTCCGTTGGTATGTGGGCTCATATCATTCTCCTGCTATAACGGTTGCGCAAATAAATTGCGGTTGCATTCAAAGTAAGTAATAAGATAAGTAGGAAGACAATGGCCGCTGCGGCAATATACTGGAATTCTTTTTGAGGACGCGCAGTCCACTGGAAAATCTGAATGGGCAAGACGGTAAATTTAGAGAAAGGACCGCTCGGGTCTACGGTGATAAAGGTGGATGCGCCTACGACAATCAAGGGGGCGGTTTCCCCTAAAGCGCGCGACAAGGATAGGATCACCCCAGTCAAAATACCAGGTATCGCATTGGGCAGGACGTGGTTCCAGATGGTCTCCCAGCGGGTTGCCCCGAGGCCGAAGCTGGCCTCGCGGATCGAAGGCGGAACGGCCCGGATCGCTTCCTGGGCGTTAATAATGATGATCGGCAAGATGAGTAAGGCCAGGGTCATGCCGGCGGAGAGAATGGTCCGTCCATTGGCCGTGGTGGGATCTTCAATCATCCCCAAAGCCGTGCCACTGGTAATCGGCTCCAGGGCCCGGACAAAGACGGCCAGCCCCAGGATACCGTAAATAATCGAGGGTACACCGGCCAGGTTGTTAATATTGGTTTGGATGACATCGTTAATCCGCCGGAAAGTCGGGTTTTTAATATGGGCGGCATATTCCTCCAGGTAGATGCCCCCGCCGATGCCGAGCGGAATGGCGATCAGCATGGTAATGCCAACCACCCACAGGGAACCGAGAATAGCAGTCCGGATACCGGCCTGATCCGGTTTGCTGGATTGAGAGCTGGAGATGAAATCACGCGATACCCAGGCCCGAAAAACGAGTTGCCCTTCAGGATATTCTTCCGCAGCGATTTGCTCGATCTCAACCCGGTTTAAGAGTGACTCGGCCAAACGCCAGGCCCTGACTGTCGTCGGTTGAACGACCTCTTCCCAGACCAGGTCGTATACTTGATCGTGGTTCCGTTCTGCCATAGGTTTTTCGTTTTCCAGCGCCCGGAAGCGGCCGGCCGAAACATTCTGCCGCAGAATAGAAACCAGAACGTCTTTTGGCAGCTCCTCCAGTGATACATCGCTGGCCGTTACATTTGAGGCGTCCAGGATCATCTCTTTGGCGGCGGCAATGACCAGCTCTTGCGGATGGTTCACCGGCTCGACCAGGGTGAGCCCAAAGGAGTCGTTGATGATAGTGTACAAAAGGGTGACCAGAGCGATAACAGCGATAATAATCGCCACCAAGAAAACAATTTGCCACCCGCCGGCGTATTTCTTACGTTTCTCAATGAACGCTTTGAGGGCATTACCCTCAGGATAAAGGGTTTCCCGGCTCATTCGTAGGCCTCCCGGAACCGTCTAACCACAATAAGGCTGATAATGTTCAAAACCAGGGTCATGATGAACAAGACCAGGGCGATGCCGAAAATACTGAAGTACTCTATGGAGTTGTAGCTGAGGTCTCCACCGCTGATCCGGACGATATGTCCGGTCATAGTTTCAGCCGCCTTGAAGGGATTTAACGTAAAGTTCGGACCGGCCCCGGCGGCAATGGCCACAATCATCGTTTCGCCGACCGCACGGGAGATGGCTACGATGAAGGCGGCCGTAATCCCCGACAAGGCGGCCGGCAGCACAACTTTGGCCGAGGTCTCCAGTTTGTTCGCCCCCAAAGCGTAAGCAGCCTCGCGCAGTGAGTTTGGTACGGCCCGCAAGGCATCTTCACTCATCGAGGCCACCATGGGGATGATTAAAATGCCCACCACAATGCCGGCCGAGGCGGTGTTGAAGATCTCGACGACATCCTGGCCGATGATCCCGCGTAAAAGCGGGGTCATAAAGTTGAGGGCAAAGTAACCGTAAACCACGGTTGGAATCCCGGCCAGAATCTCGAGAATGGGTTTGAGGGCCTCGCGAACCCGGGGCGATGCGTACTCACTGAGAAAGATGGCCGACATCAAGCCCAGCGGCAGAGCCACTAGCATAGCGATGCCGCTGACCATCAAGGTGGCGTTCATCAGAGGCCAGATGCCAAAACGCTCGATGCGCGGCTGCCAGACGGTGTCAAAAAAGAATTGGGCAAAGGTCGCGTGCTGAAAAAAGCGGCTTGATTCACGGAGCAAGACCACCACAATGCCGATCGTGGTCAGGATTGACACAGCGCCACAGAAAAAAAGAAACCCTTGTATCAAGGTTTCACTCAGCCGAACGCGTTTGTTGAGAGTAGCCCCTTTTTTGGTAAAAATAGCCTCGCTGACAGTTTGAGCGGTGCCGGTTGCAGTTACACTCTCTTGCATGTGCCCGCTCCTTTCACTTCTCTTCTAGTCTCATCCAAATACTGGCCAACTTGCATGGGTGCTCCAGTTTGGCTGCAAAATATGATGGAGGGGGAGGAAGTACCTCCCCCTATCAGATTAAGTAACTTATCTTATGGTTGAGCCGCCAACCAGTTTGCTTTGGACTGGTTGAGGGCGTCGTCACTGGCGGGGAAGTAGCCGACATCGACGATCTCTTCGTTGACAAAGGTCAGGTAGAAGTTGATGAAGTCATTCACCTGCGGCTTCTGCTGCATGATCTCCGCCGTCGAGTAGATGAACAGCGGTCGTGCCAGCGGATAGGCCCCCGCATCGACCGAACTGCCGCTCGGCTCTACCCCCTCCAGGGACAACGCTTTCAACACATCCTGGTTCTCGTTGTAGTAGGCATAGCCGAAGTAACCAACGGCATACGGGCTGCCCAACACGCCCTGCACCAGGACGTTGTCGTCCTCACTCAACCCCAAGTTGGCCGCGTTCAGGATCGGCTCAGGCTCCTCAGCGAAGATCTCCTCCACGAAGTAGTCAAAGGTCCCGCTGTCCGTGCCAGGGCTAAACCTCAGGATCGGCTCAGCCGGCCACGCCGGGCG
>JABAHQ010000663.1_pt1 | contig 11867 bp, 9 predicted proteins | sample 7062091 | NCBI WGS metagenome assembly JABAHQ01 (sample SAMN14534359, study PRJNA622989) | marine sediment metagenome | biome: marine biome [ENVO:00000428]; feature: marine pelagic biome [ENVO:01000023]; material: deep marine sediment [ENVO:00002113] | place: India: Gulf of Kutch | collected...
GCGCGGCCGATGGCGCACATCTGCTGTTCGCCGCCAGAGGTGTAGGCCGCTTGGCTGGTGCGCCGAGTCTTCAAGCGCGGGAAGTAGGCGTACACCTTCTCAAGGTTGGCGGCAATCTCGGCTTTGCTCTTGCGGGTGTAGGAACCCGTCATGAGGTTCTCCTCAATTGTCAGATGGGCGAAGCAGTGGCGCCCCTCCATCACCTGCACCACACCGCGCTGCACCAGGTCGGCCGGCGAGAGGTTTTCGATGCGTTCCCCGCGCAGTTCGATGCTTCCCTTGGTGACCTCGCCGCGCTCGCCCTTGAGCAGATTGGAGACCGCTCGCAATGTGGTGGTCTTGCCCGCGCCGTTGCCGCCCAGGATGGCCGCAATCTGGCCTTCGCTCACCGTGAGCGAGACGCCCTTGAGCACCAGAATCACGTGGTTGTAGATGACTTCAATGCCGTTGACGTTGAGAACGGGCTTGGGTGTGCTCATGGTGTTTCCCGCTGTGGCCTAGAGCAGAGCCCGCACCGCGGGCCCTGCAGTTGGTTTTCTGCTCGCTATGCGGCAGAGTGGTTCTCAAGATGCGCAGTCAGCGGCAGTTCTGCGCGTGAGCTTTTTGTCCGTGCTGTACTTGTCGGCAGCAGCCTTGAGCAAGGGGCCGAGCACTGCCGGATCAGCGTGCAGCCAATCAGAGCTTTGCTCCCACTTCGACCCATTCCAGGTGTATGCACGCGCGGCCGATGGACCCATGTGGTCTTTGCAGGTAGTGGAGATTGGTTGCATGACGTCAAGGAGGCCCAGCTCCGTAAGCCTTTGGTTGTCGATTTGCAGGTTCTCGTATCCCCAGCGGCTTTGGGCTGGCGTCATGACCTGGCCCTTTCCGAACTTCTCCTGCGCTCGGCGCACGCCTTCCACACCAATCATCGCGTTCATCATCCCGCGCATATAAAGAGCTTCTCCCACCTCTTCTTTAGGGCCAGACCCTTGCCCCTTGGCGTGAAGCTTCTCGCGCACCTCCTGGGCAATCTTGGAGTCGAACCCAGGACCGGGAAGCACCAGGACCGCGCTGTATCCGGAGGCCCCTTCCACCTCTTTGACGTCTGAGTCGGATCCAGAGGGCCACACGCCCACCATCTGACTGCGCGGGAATCCCGTCGATTGCGCCTCCTTCAAGGCCGTTGAGTTCATGACGCCCCAGCCCCAGAGCAGCACGAAGTCGGGACGGCTGCGACGAATCTGAAGCCAGGCTGCCTTCTGATCCAGCCCAGGGTGGGAAACCGGAATCACGCTGAGCTCGAAGTCGTGCATCTTCGCGCGCGCTGTCAGCACAGGAATCGCCTCCTTGCCGTACGGGCTATCGTGATACAGCAGGGTGATTTTCTTGCCCTTGAGCTTCTCCAGGCCACCGACTTTCTGTGCGACATACTGAATCTGTGTGTCTGCCGATGCCCAGTGGCTTCCTCCCACGGGGAAGCTCCACTTGAACACTTCTCCGTCAGCGCTTTCGCTGAGTCCGTAGCCGGGCGTCAAGATGGGAACACCGTCGGCAATCCCACGCTCAGTGAGCGCGAGCGTAATGCCAGTGGACATCGTTTGAAACACGGTGGCACCGCCGTTCTTGCGCTTCATCCGCTCATAGCACTCCACCCCACGGTCCGTGGCATATCCCGTCTCGCACTCTTCCCACGCGATGCGAACACCGTTGATGCCACCCTTGAGATTGACCAGCTTGAAGTAGTCCACGAATCCGTTGGCCCAAGGCGCTCCGCTTGGCGCATAAGGACCGGTTCGGAAGGTGAGCAACGGAAAGTATTGCTCCTTGGCCTGAGCATGGGCGCTGGTAACCAGCAGCGACGTGGCGCCGACCGCCACAGCGGCCACGGCGAGAATCAGTTGGCGAAGCTTCATGGTTTGTCTCCTGGTAATTGATTGCTGACGGGACGGGACTCGCAGGTTGGGGAAAGCGAAATGAACCCTGTGGCGCTTAGTGGGGGAAGGGCCACAGACGCAGCTTCTGCTTGCCGATGGACCACAACTTGGCCAAGCCGTGCGGCTCGACGATGAGGAACCAGACAATCAAGCCGCCGAAGATCATGAGTTCGATGTGTGAGACAGCGGCCGTCGACATGCTCATGCGGAAGACCCCGGCAACAGCGGGCAGCAACTGGTTGAGCACGATAGGGAGGACCACGATGAACGCGGCGCCGAAGAACGCACCCATGATGGAACCCAGGCCGCCGATAATCACCATGAACAAGAGGCGGAACGAGAGGTCTACAGAGAACGCGGCAGGCTCCCAGGCAGCCAGGTAGACGAAGGCCCACAGCCCACCGGCCACCCCGATGATGAAGCTGCTCACAGCAAACGCGCTGAGCTTGGCGTACATCGGCCGGATACCAATCACCGCTGCTGCCACGTCCATGTCGCGGATGGCCATCCACTCGCGTCCAATGGCCGAGCGCACCAGGTTCTTGGCCAGCAGCGCCAGCACCACCAGCACCGTCAAGCAGAACAGATACTTGCTCACCGCGCTCTCAATGGGCAGCCCGAAAACCTGCAGGTGGTTAACGGACACTGATCCTGAGGTGGAGTAGTTGGTGAACCACTTGACGCGCAGGAACATCCAGTCGGCGAAGAACTGGGCAGCAAGCGTGGCCACGGCCAGGTAAAGCCCCTTGACCCGCAGGCTGGGCAGGCCAAAGAGCACGCCGAACACCGTCGCGCAAAGTCCTCCGAGCACCAGCGCTGGAATCAGCGGCATGCCCGGGATGCGCACGAAGAAGTTGTAGGCCATGTAGGCGCCGACGGCCATGAAGGCACCCGAGCCCAGGGAAATTTGGCCGCAGTAGCCGACCAGAATGTTCACGCCCAGCGCGGCGAGAGACATGATCAGGAACGGGATGACGATGGCGCGCAGCAAGTAGTCGCTGGCCAGAAATGGCACGGCGAAAAAAGCGAGGGCTATGAGGGCAAGGATGAGCCAGCGGTCCTGCGCGATCGGGAAGATTTGCTGGTCCGCGCGATACGAGGTCTTGAACTGGCCGTTTTCACGATAAAACATGGCGGGCTTTCTCTTTCTTGTTCTGGGTCAAACCCGCTCGATGATCTTTTCGCCGAACAGGCCCTGCGGCCGGAACAGCAGGAACACCAGCGCCAGCACATAGGCGAACCAGATTTCAACGCCACCACCCACATACGGACCGAGGTAGACCTCTGAGAGCTTCTCGCCCACACCGATGATGAGTCCGCCGATGATGGCGCCGGGCACCGACGTGAGGCCGCCCAGAATCACCACTGGCAAGGCGCGCAACGCCAGAGTCGTGAGCGAGAACTGCACGCCCAGCTTGGAGCCCCAGATAACCCCGGCCACCAACGCGGTGAGCCCGGCCACAAACCACACGATGACCCAGATGCGGTTGAGCGGGATGCCGATGGACTGCGCCGCCTGGTGGTCATCCGCCACCGCGCGCAGCGCCCGGCCAGTGGATGTCTTCTGAAAGAACAGCGAGAGCGTGGCCACCAGCAGCGCGGCGATGCAGGCTGCGTAGACGTCTTCCAAGTTCACCAGAATGCCGCCCTCGAAGGTGTTCTCGAGGAGGAAGACCGGGTCCTTGGGCATGCCCACATTGATGGGGTAGATGCTGGAGCCAAAGAGCGTCTGGCCCAGGCCATCGAGGAAGTAGGTGATGCCCAGCGTGGCCATGAGCAGGGTCACACCTTCCTGGTTCACCAGGTGGCGAAGCACGAAGCGCTCGATGGTCCAGGCCACGACCCACATCAGCGCGCCCGCCAGCACGAAGGCCACCCCATTGGCCAGCAAGCGGCTCTCAATGCCTATCCACTGTGGCACCCATTCCGCGAAGCGGGCCATCGCCAGCGCGGCGAACAGCACCATCGCGCCTTGCGCGAAGTTGAAGACGCCCGAGGCCTTGAAGATGAGCACGAAGCCCAGAGCCACCAGCGAATAGAGCATGCCGGCCATGAGGCCGCCCAGAAGTGCTTCAAGAAAAAAGGCCATGGTTGTTCTCCCTGCTCAGTGGCTGGTGCCGAGGTAGGCGCTGATGACCTCCTCGTTGCTGCGCACCTCGTCGGGGGTGCCGTCGGCGATCTTCTTGCCGTAGTCGAGCACCACCACGCGGTCGGAGATGTCCATCACCACGCCCATGTCGTGCTCGATGAGCGCGATGGTGGTGCCGAACTCGTCGTTCACGTCGAGGATGAAGCGGCACATGTCCTCCTTCTCCTCCAGGTTCATGCCGGCCATGGGTTCATCCAGCAGCAGCACCTGCGGCTCCATTGCCAGCGCGCGGCCCAGGTCGACGCGCTTTTGCAGGCCGTAGGGCAGTTGCCCCACCGGCGTCTTGCGGTAGGCCTGGATCTCCAAGAAGTCGATGACGTGTTCCACGAACTCGCGGTGCGCTTCCTCTTCCTTCTGCGCACCGCCCAGAACCTTCAGGCCCGTGAATGGGTTTCGGAAGGCCTGCGCCAGCAACCCGCTCTTGATGCGCAGGTTGCGCCCGGTCATGATGTTGTCAATCACGCTCATGCCCTTGAACAAGGCCAGGTTCTGGAACGTGCGGGCGATGCCCATCTCGGCCACTTGGCGGCTGTTCATGTGCTTGAAGGTCTGACCCCGGAAGGTGATGGAACCCTCTTGCGGCTGGTACACCCCGTTGATGCAGTTGAGCATGGAGCTCTTTCCCGCACCGTTGGGACCGATGATGGCGCGCACCTCGTGCTCGCGCACGTCAAAGCTGATGTCGGTGAGCGCTTTCACGCCGCCAAAGCGCAGGCTGATGTTCTGGACGTTGAGAACAACGTCGCCAATCTTCTTTGAGCTCATGCGGCAGCTTTCACGGGAGCAAACGTCTTCGCGTCGAGAATCTGCAGAGTCGCGCTGACCGAGCCGGTGCGGCCGTCCTCGAACTTCACCTGCGTCTCAATGAACTGCTCGGTCTTGCCGCCGTACAGGGCTTCAACCAGCACGCCGTACTTCTCGGCAATGAAGCCGCGGCGAACCTTGTTCGTGCGGGTGAGCTCACCGTCGTCGGCATCCAGCTCCTTGTGCAGCACCAGAAAGCGGCTGATCTGGCTGCCCGCGAGCAAGGCGTCTCGGCTCAGGTCGGCGTTCACCTTCTCCACGCAGTCCCTGATGAGCTCGTACACCTCGGGCTTCTGCGCCAGGTCGGTGTAGCCGGCGTAGGCCAGGTTGCGCCGCTCGGCCCAGTTGCCCACGGCCTCGAAGTCGATGTTGACCATCACACACACGCGCTCGCGCTGGTCGCCGTAGGCCACGGCTTCCTTGATGTGCGAGAAGAACTTCAGCTTGTTCTCCACGTACTTGGGCGCGAACATGGCGCCGTCGTGCGCGCCGCCCTTGATGCGGCCAACATCCTTCACGCGGTCGATGATTTTCAGGTGCCCGGACGCGTCGATGAAGCCGGCGTCGCTGGTGTGGTACCAGCCGTCGGACGTAAGCACCTCGGCCGTGGCGGCCTCGTTTTTGTAGTAGCCCTTGAGCAGGCCGGGTGACTTCACCAGGATCTCACCGCTTTCCGACAGCTTGATTTCTACGCCCTCGCAGGGCACACCCACGGTGTCGGCACGGGCCTCGTTGTCGGGCTGCAGGCAGACGAACACGGCGGTCTCGGTGGAGCCGTAGAGTTGCTTGAGGTTGATGCCGATGGAGCGGTAGAACGTGAACAGGTCGGGGCCGATGGCCTCGCCGGCGGTGTAGGCCACCCGCACGCGGCTCATGCCCAGGTTGTTGCGCAGCGGGCCGTAGACCAACCAGTCGCCCAGGCGGTAGGCAAGTCGGTCCAGGAATCCGATTGACTTGCCGTCCATGAGGTCAGGGCCAACCCGGCGCGCCAGCGCCATGAGTCTGTGGAACATGCCGCGCTTGATGGCGCCAGCGTCCTCCATGCGAATCATCACGCTGGTGAGCAGGCCTTCGAACACGCGCGGCGGCGCGAAGTAGTAGGTCGGCCCGACTTCCTTGAGGTCGATAGTGACGGTGGATGACGACTCGGGGCAGTTAACTACGTAGCCGGCTACCAGCCACTGGGCGAACGAGAAGATGTTTTGCCCGATCCAAGCAGGCGGCAGATAAGCGAGAACTTCCTCGGAGTCAGAGAGACGGTCAAATCGCTTTCCCGCTTCCGCACGATTGATGAGGGACCTGTGGGTGTGCATCACGCCCTTCGGATTCCCGGTGGTGCCGCTGGTAAAGAAGAGCGCGGCCACATCGTCGGGTCGGCCCTTGTCCACTTGCTCCAGGAAGAGCTGAGGATGCGCCTTCGAGTGACTCCGCCCTGCTTCAACCAGCGCCGCCAGGCTGGACAGTCCTGGCTGGTCGTAGTTGCGCAAGCCGCGCGGCTCGTCGTAGTAGATGTTTGAGAGCTGCGGACATTGGTCACGGATCTCGAGCATCTTGTCGACCTGCTCCTGGTTCTCCACCACGCAAAAGCGTACCTCGGCGTTGTTGATGGGGAAAACGCACTCGGCGGCCACTGCGTCCTGGTAAAGCGGCACGGGGATAGCGCCCAGAGATTGGGCCGCCAGCATGGTGGCGTACAGACGCGGTCGGTTGGCACCAATCACAACGAGGTGTTCACCACGCTGCAGACCCGCCAGATACAACCCGCAAGCCATCGACTCCACCATCTCGGCCATGGCAGACCATGTCGTCGTCTGCCAGATACCGTACTCCTTCTCGCGCATCGCAGCACCTTGTGCTCGCTCTGACGCCCCGTCCAACAACAATCGAGGAAGTGTGGTGCTCATTTCTCTTCTACTTATTGCCATCAGTTGCGCGAACGCTCGTATCCACAAGGCGTGCGAGCTGCACCGCTTGGGAGAACTCCGCCTTGAGCAAGCTGTCCTTACCCGAGTTGACGATGTTTCTGCAGTAGTTCCATTGGTCGAAGCTGATTGACGCTCCAAGCTCTGCGGCCTCTCGAAGGCGGCGCAATGCAAGGCGTCGATGCTCGAACTTGATACTGCGGTCGAGCAAGGCCAGGGCGATGGCTTTGCCCTGGGTTCGAAGCTCAGAGGCCGGGTCGTGACTTGCACTCGCTCTGGCAACTCGTTTGAGAGCTCGCAGGCGTTTGCGGTCGCGCCCATTCAAGGGCGCCGATGAAAGCAGGCTCATCGCAGGTCCTCGTCGAGCTTGGTGTCAACGGACCTTTTCAAGACGTAGACGGTCCCATGGAGCATCGCAACGTGCTCACCGTCACGTGCTCTGGTGATCTTCACCTGATAGCTCCCAATCTTTCGGGACCTGGACACCTCGAAAGCATGGGCAAGAAGCCACTCACCCTCTTCCACCGCCGTAGAGATGCTCAGTTGTCCGTCGACCAGCGTGGTGATTTGTCCATATGAGTTGCAGGCCAGACCAAGCGCCATGTCACCGAGGGCGAAAACAGCGCCTCCATGGCATCGGCCATTGAAGTTGATGTGCTTTCGCTCAACCTTCATGCGCAGGGTGGTAGACCCTTCGGATGCGGACACCAGCTCGATGCCAAGCAGTGAGGCAAGGTTGTCCGCGGCGATGCACTTCGCCACCAGGTTGTAGGCGGACTTGGATCCACCGCTGGAATGGCGCAATCCCCTTTCGTTTCGAGCATCCAACCAAGCAACGAGAGCATCGGTACCCTCCTCTGCTGGGGCGGCAACGCGAAGCACCGTGGGAACCGGCGAGGCGGCCTTCCTCAATGCGAGCATGGCGTGAAGTTCCGACTCGGTCTTCTTCGCGTCGGGCAGGTCGCCCTTGGTCACCACGAACACATCGGCAATCTCAAGCACACCCGCCTTGATGGCCTGCACGTCATCCCCCAAGCCAGGCGGACACACCACGACGCGGGTGTCGGCGAACTTGGTTATCTCAACCTCGGACTGCCCGGCGCCCACGGTTTCAACGATGACAACATCGAAGCCGGCCGCGTCAAACAAGTCAATCACGTCACCCGCTGCGACCGACAGGCCACCCAGATGACCACGGGATGCTAGAGACCGGATGAAGACTCCATCGTCCGACTGCCGGTCTCCCATGCGGACGCGGTCTCCCAGAATCGCACCACCAGTGAACGGACTTGAAGGGTCAACAGCAAGAACGGCTACCGTCTTTCCTCTCNNCTCTCAGTCGAAGGCCTTTGACAATCACGGAGACTAGCGTGGACTTGCCTGCGCCGGGTGGCCCTGTCACTCCGATGACGTGAGCTCTTCCTTGCGCGCTCGCAATGGCCTTTCGAACGTCAAGAGCCTCAACACCACCGTTTTCAAGTGCGCTTATCGCTCGGGCGATGCATCGCCGGTCACCCTGTAGAGCTGCTTGCATTGAGAAGTCACTCACGATGTTTACACCACCGTCAGTGGATGACCAAAACCGAGCTCTTTTCGCAGAGTGCTGCAGATCTCGCCATGCGTGACGCCGACATCAGCCGCGGCAACCACGTGTTCGAACACGTTGGACTTGGGCGTATTCGCCGACTTCGCCAACGCGTCAATGGCCTTCTTCACGTCGTCGCTGGAACGTGACTTCTTGAACTCAGCAAGTCGCACCAGGTACGACTGCATGCTCTGAGCCTGCGGATACTCCAGTGATGGGTATGTAGCCGGGTCCTCTTCGACTTGATACGAGTTGACGCCGACAATCGTCTGCTCACCAGAATCGACTTGACGCTGAAAAGCAAGGGCAGACTCACCAATCATTCGCTGCACGATGCCTTTCTCAACCGCTTCGTACATGCCACCTGCCTCGTCAATCATCGAGATGATGGCGTTGATCTTCTGCTCCATCTCATCCGTGAGGGACTCGACGTAGTACGACCCACCAAGAGGGTCAATCACATCGGTGAGATGCGCTTCTTCGCGCAGGATGTTCTGGGTCGCGACCGCGATTCTTGCCGCCTCTGTCGTAGGTGTGGAGAACACCTCGTCATAGCCATCCGTGTGCAACGACTGCAGACCACCAAAAATGCCACCCATGGCCTGAACCGTCACCCGGGCAATGTTGTTCAGCGGCTGCTGTCGCGTCAGGTCAACCCCAGACGTCTGACCATGGAACTTGAACCGCCAGGAGCGCGGGTCTTTGGCGCCAAATCGCTCTTTGCACAACTTGGCCCAGATTCGCCTCCCCGCGCGAAACTTCGCCACTTCCTCGAAGAAGCTGATGGACACATCGAAGAAGAAGGTGAAGCGGGGAAGGAACTGATCAGGATCCATGCCCGCTGCGATGCAGTCCTCTGCATACTGAATGCCAGAACTCAGCGTGAATGCCATCGCCTCAGCGGGCGTGGCTCCTGCTTGCTGCATGTGTTGCCCAACGATTGAAAGCGGATTCCAACCTGGCACGTGCTTGTTGACGAACGCGATGTGGTCAACGATGACCCTCCTTGCGCCTTGAAGGGCGAGACGGAAGAACATGTGATTCGCGACAAAGTGCGAAATGCAGTCACTCTGGTTCGATGTGCCTGTGATTTTTGTCCATGGCACGCCACGGCGCTTGGCAACAGCAAGCTCGAACGCCAAGAGAGTGAACGGCGTCGGATCGTTCATCGCCGTCGATAGCTCACCAATAGGCACGCCGTCAAGAGCGACGCGCATGTCCTCCAGGTGGTTGATGACCGTCCCACAGGTGCCCAAAAGCTCGGCCGGCACGCCATCTGCGTCGTATCCGCGAAAGACGGAATTGCATGGGAGCAATGAGAGCGCCGAGGCCCCAAGCTCAAGAATCTCTTTGACTCGCTTGTTGTAGTCCTCGGGAACACCCAAGCCAATCAGCTGCCGCTGCGACCAACTGCGTCCTCGGTACATCGTGGAATAGATGCCGCGCGTAAACGGGTATTGCCCTGGGTATCCCTGCAGGTCGCTGTTGTTGGCACTTTGCACGTCATGCGGCGTATAGAGCGGCTTGACGCCGATTCCCGAGCGGTTGTAGACCGTTGCATCGCCCTTCACACCGGCTGCGAACTCCTTCTTCCACTGCTCCAAGCCGGCGTTCGTGTCTGCCAAGGGGAGGTCTGCTGGCTTGTTCATGATTTCTTTCCTTGCAACGCACGACGGGTTTCAGAAAGGGAGCGCACTGCCACGACAACGTCGTCCAGCGACGTGCCAGGATGAAAGACTTGGGCAACGCCACTCTTGAGCAGCATCTCTTCGTCCTTTGCCGGAACAATCCCTCCGACAATCACCTGGACGTCATGCATCCCCGCTTCGCGCAAGGCGGCGACAAGCTTCGGGACGATCAGATGGTCTGTCGCCAAGGAAGAGATGCCGATGACGTCGGCATCCTCTTCCATCGTGAGCTTGACGACCGTGGGAATCTCTTGCCACGGAGGCGTATAGATAACCTCCATGCCCGCGTCGCGCAGGCAAGCTGCAATCACGCGACTGCCTCGGTCGTGACCATCAAAACCAATCTTTGTGACGATCACCTTAGGGGGACGCCCAACCATGCTTGACTCCTTGAATCAACCCCAAATGCTTCGTTAGGAGCGCGTGGGGAATCGCGCTACGCAGACGCGAGCGATTGCTTCGTGGCCTATCAAGTAGCCCTGCGTCATGCACTCTTAGCGCGCTGGCGCATTCAAAACAAAAACAATCGCTCGTTTGGTATAGTGTGCATCACCTCCTGTGAGCGGTCAAGAAACGGGGCTTATGGATATCCCTAGGTACTCCCCGGCTGACCTCGCAAACCGTCTCAAACGGAGGCGAATCAGCGCTGTGCGCACCACCAACAACTCAGAACGGAAAAACCATGACCAACATGCCCGGTCTCAACTTCCAGCTCGGCGAGGACATCGACGCATTGCGTGACGCAGTTCGTGACTTCGCTCAAGCCGAGGTCGCGCCACGCGCGGCCGAGATCGACCGCAGCGACCAATTCCCCATGGACCTGTGGCGCAAGATGGGAGAGCTCGGCCTGCTCGGCATCACCGTGCCAGAGGCCTACGGCGGCGCCGGCATGGGCTACCTGGCGCACATGGTGGCCATGGAAGAGCTCAGCCGCGCCAGCGCGAGCGTGGGCCTGAGCTACGGCGCGCACTCCAACCTGTGCGTGAACCAGATCAAGCGCAACGGCAGCGAGGCGCAGCGCCAGAAGTACCTGCCCAAACTCATCAGCGGCGAGCACGTGGGCGCGCTGGCCATGAGCGAGCCCGGCGCCGGCTCCGATGTCGTCAGCATGAAGCTCAAGGCCGAGGACAAGGGCGGCTACTACCTGCTCAACGGCAGCAAGATGTGGATCACCAACGGCCCCGACGCCGACACCCTGGTGGTCTACGCCAAGACCGAGCCCGAGATGGGCGCGCGCGGCGTCACCGCCTTCCTCATCGAGAAGGGCATGAAGGGCTTCTCCATCGCGCAAAAGCTCGACAAGCTCGGCATGCGCGGCAGCCACACCGGCGAGCTGGTGTTCCAGAACGTGGAGGTGCCAGCCGAGAACATCCTGGGCGGCCTCAACAACGGCGCCAAGGTGCTCATGAGCGGCCTCGATTACGAGCGCGCCGTGCTCACCGGCGGCCCGCTGGGCATCATGCAGGCGGTGATGGACAACGTGGTGCCCTACATCCATGACCGCAAGCAGTTCGGCCAGAGCATCGGCGAATTCCAGCTCATCCAGGGCAAGGTCGCCGACATGTACACCGTGCTGCAGGCCGCGCGCAGCTTCGCCTACACCGTCGCCAAGAACCTGGACCTGCTGGGCACCGAGCACGTACGACAGGTGCGCAAGGACTGTGCTTCCGTCATCCTCTGGACCGCCGAAAAGGCCACCTGGATGGCCGGCGAAGGCGTGCAGATCTTCGGCGGCAACGGCTACATCAACGAGTACCCGCCGGGCCGCCTGTGGCGCGACGCCAAGCTCTACGAGATCGGCGC
>JABAHQ010003041.1_pt7 | contig 11851 bp, 10 predicted proteins | sample 7062091 | NCBI WGS metagenome assembly JABAHQ01 (sample SAMN14534359, study PRJNA622989) | marine sediment metagenome | biome: marine biome [ENVO:00000428]; feature: marine pelagic biome [ENVO:01000023]; material: deep marine sediment [ENVO:00002113] | place: India: Gulf of Kutch | collected...
GATGGGACAGAACTGCGTCGCCTGACTAACAACGACGCCAACGATTTGGCTCCAATCTGGTCCTTCTCCGGTGACTTTATCGCTTATGAAACAAATATCAACGGCGATGTTGAAATTTATATTATGAGCAGTCTTGGCGGCAATCCGCGCAATGTGAGTAATCTGCCTTATGCCAATGACCATGGCCCGGTTTGGTCTCCTGATGACCAACGCTTGATCTTTTACTCAAACCGGGAGGGAAATTGGGACCTTTTCTCAATGAATTTAGATGGTTCGAACGTCGTCAACCTGACCAATACGCCTGATATTGACGAACAAACTCCCGTCTGGCGACCATAATGTCGCAGGCTAATCTCCCAAGGTGATAAGATGCAGAAAATTAAGGTAGGTGTTTTAGGCGCAACAGGTTCTGTTGGCCAGCGTTTTGTTCAACTTTTGGCTGATCATCCCTGGTTTGAATTGATTGCCCTGGCTGCTTCAGAAAGATCGGTCGGTCAGCCCTACCAGGAAGTTTGTAATTGGTTTCTGTCAACGGATATACCGGAAAAAGCAGCCAAGATGATCGTCCAGTCTATCGAGCCAAACCTGGACTGTCAGCTTGTTTTCTCAGCCTTGCCGGCTGAGTTGGCCGGTCCAGTTGAGGAAGCATTTGCCACAGCCGGATATGGTGTTTTAACCAACGCGCGATCTCACCGCTATGAGGAAGATGTCCCTTTGGTGACTGCGGAGGTTAACCCGGAACATTTGGAGATTATTCGTTATCAACAAGCTAATCGAGGTTGGTCTAAGGGCTTTATTGTGGCTAACTCAAATTGCTCGGCGATGCCATTGGTGATGACTTTAGCCCCTTTACATAAAACGTTTAAGGTCAAAGCCGTTATTGTCCACACCATGCAAGCGCTATCAGGGGCGGGGTATAATGGCGTCCCCTCATTGGCAGCGTTAGACAATGTTATCCCCTTCATTAAAAATGAAGAAGAAAAAATGGCCGGTGAGTCGAAAAAGATGCTGGGCGATTTTACAGATAACAAAATCACACCCGCCGAATTTGCCTTGAGTGCTCATTGCAATCGGGTGACAACGTTGGATGGCCATCTTGAAACAGTCTCAGTGGCTTTCGAGGACTTGTCGCCTCGAATTGAAGACATTTTGGAACTATGGCAAACCTGGCAGCCTTTACCGCAACAGTTAAATTTGCCCAGCGCTCCCAAACCGCCGCTCGTCATTCGATCGGAGCCGAATCGTCCCCAGACCCGCCTGGATCGAGACAATGGAGGCGGGATGGCGGTTACGATTGGACGGTTGAGACCCTGTGAAGTGCTCGATTTTAAGTATGTACATCTATCTCACAATACCATTCGGGGCGCAGCCGGGGCTTCGGTTTTGAATGCCGAACTGATGAAGGCCCAAGGGTTGTTGGATCATTTGGCTTAAGGTTGGGAGAGCCGATGGAGAGGGTAAAGGTTTTTGCCCCGGCCACCGTGGCCAATATTGGCCCTGGTTTTGATGTGCTGGGTTTGGCCGTCACCGGGCTTGGGGATATCGTCGAAGCAAACAAAATTGACTCACCTGAAGTAATTATCGAAACCGTTTCAGGGGATGATGGCCGGCTTTCCCTGGACCCGTCCAAAAATACAGCGGGGGTCGCGGCTCGAGAAACCTTACAGATAATCGGGACGGCTACTGGCGTGGTCATCAAACTGCATAAAGGGATGCCCTTAGGTAGTGGTTTAGGGAGCAGCGCCGCCAGCGCGGCCGCTGCTGCCTGGGCAGTCGCGCTACTCAACGACTTTGACGATAAGACAGCGGTGTTACCGGCCTGTCTAGCCGCTGAAGCGGCTGTTAGTGGTTACCATGCGGATAACGTTGCTCCCTCATTGTTGGGTGGTTTGGTTTTAATTAGCGGTTATAATCCCTTGAGAATTAATTCTTTACCTACGCCATCAAATTTGCATATTGTTTTAGTTATCCCAGCTCATGAAGTACCAACTGCCCAAGCCAGGGCTGTTGTACCAAAAATGATTGCTTTAGACAAAGTTGTGGCCAATGCAGGCTATCTAAGCGCTATGATTGCCGCCAGTTTTAAGAATGATGTGATTGCTTTTGGACGGGCTGTTGTTGATGAAATTATCGAACCAGCCAGGGCACATTTGATTCCAGGTTTTCAACAGGTCAAGCAGGTGGCCCTGGAAGCTGGCGGCCTTGGGTGTTCGATCAGCGGCGCTGGCCCCACTGTATTTGCCCTTGCGGACTCATTTGCTGTTGGACAAGAAATTGGGGAGGCAATGCAAGACGCTTTTTACAAAGCGGGTTTATCCAGTGTTGTAAATATTGCTTCAGTAGATGACCAGGGTGCTCGACAAATATAGGCTTTGTTGACATATAAGTGAAGAAATACCATCAAAACAAAAACGCCCCAATTTTTGGGGCGTTTTTAGGTTGATCAAGCTAATGATTGCTTAGCTGCCGCCGAGACCACTGACAATGGTGCTGAAGGTGTTACCGATGATCGGTCCAAGAAGCAGAAGAATGGCGATAACAACGACTGCCACTAAGACCAGGATAAGAGCATACTCTACCAGGCCTTGACCCTCTTCGCGAGGTAAAAATAACATAAGAGCTTCTCCTTTCTTCAGGGTTTAAATGAATAATATATAATTATGCTTAGATTGTATTCATTTTGAGCACTATAAACAATGGAGCCAAGGTACCAAAATCGACGTATTAGACAGTATTAGCGTAAAACTTTATTTACGTTAGCTGATTTTTGCGTTTTGAAGGTCAACTGGTCTGTCTCATCTACTGAAAAATCATCCAACTTTAGGGATATAGCTTCTGAAACAGCGTCATCGCGCATAAAGATACCATAGATCGTGTTGGCTATTTCAATCGTTTTACGGTTGTGGGTAATGACAATAAACTGAATGTCCTGGCTTAGGGCCAGCAAGGCTTTACGAAAACGATCTATATTGGCTTCATCCAACATGGCGTCAACTTCGTCAAAGATGACATAAGGGGTAGGGCTGGTTTTAAGCAGGGCAAAGATAAGCGCTTGCGCCGTCAGAGAGCGCTCTCCACCCGAAAGAAGCTCCAGGCTTTGTAAGCGCTTACCAGGCGGCCGTGCTACGATGTCTATCCCTGTTTCGGTAATATTCTCCGGATCTGTTAAGACAAGTTGTGCTTCGCCGCCGCTAAATAAAATTCTAAAGTAATTTTGAAAGGCCTTGGCGACGCCGACATAGGTTTCGGTAAAAGCCTGCTCCATAATTTCGTCTAACGTTTCGATCACGGATCTCAAATCATTGGCCGCCGTTTCCAAATCGGCCATTTGATTGGTCAGAAATTCATGACGTGCTTTCAGTTCATTATACTCTCTGAGAGCGTCTGGATTGATATTTCCCAATTGCCGAAGTTGAACTTTCAGATGGCGGATATCCTCTTCAATCCCCTCTGGTAATTTGTCTGCTGTGGGGAGTTGGGTCACCATTGATTGAATCGGCAAAACAGGCTGCCCCACTTGATCATCTGATAGTTGCAACTGAACTAGACCGAAGTCATCTTCAATTTGGCGTTGCAAGGCGTTCATTTTGTCTTGCTGGCGGGCTAGTTCCAACGAGAAGCGATTGGCTTCTCCTTCTAATCGGCGCAAAAGATGCCTTTGCTGGCCCTCATCATCTTCTAAATTTCCTTGTTCAATTTCCAGATTTTTCAACTCAACTTCAGCCGGCTCGATTTTACTCGTAAACGTTTTTACCCTCTCAACCAACTTTTTATGTTCTGTCTGTTGTGTTTCTAATTGAGTCAGCAACGTCTCACGCTGTTCAGTCAACGATTTCACCCGTATCCGGCGTTGATCAAGTTGCTTTTGGATTTGATTTAAGGCATCGCTAAAGTTTTTCAGGAGGCCTTGTTGATTTTGCTGCTTTTCATGTAGAATCGCAACCTGGCTTTGAGCCTGATTGAGTTCAGCCGTGAGGGTTTCGGCGGATAACCTGGCGACTTCCTCTTGCAGTTTAGCCGCTTGACTTTCGGCCTTCGCTTGCGTCTGGGTAAAACGGTCAATATCAGCCCTAAAGGTTTTTTCTTGGACTTGAATCGTTTCGATGTCCTGGATGATTTTTGCGCCTAACTTTTCTTGCCAATTAACTTGACTCTTGATTTCGGAAAGGGTGGCGGTGTAGGTATTGACCTCTTTTTGTTTCTGGCTGATCGATTGCGCGAGCGTATTTTTCTGGTCCTTAAATTGAGTGATCGTAGCTTCAATCTCAGATAGGTCGGCCAAGTTTTGAGCGATATCAGCGCGAATCGCTCCAATCTGGGCTTCTAGGTCGGCAATCTGGGCGGGTAAATCACGCCACTCGCGCTCACGGGCCAGGAAGCTGCTGTTCTGTTGCTGATGGCTGTTCCCACCGGTGATCGAACCGCCTGAACGGACAATTTCCCCGGCTTGGGTGGCAATTTGAAAGCCCCCTTTCATGGCGTCAAAAACAGCTTTGGCTGAAGGCAGATCTTGGACAAGCAAAAGCCGATTAAAGATGCTCTCAACCGCCGGTTTGATCGCCGGCTCGAATTCGACCAGATCTGTTGCCAGGCCGATAACACCGTTGAGCCTAGGTGCCTTGAGCGCCTGGGGGGGGCGTAAATGATCGAGGGGCAGAAATGTAGCCCGGCCTGAGCCTGTCTTTTTAAGGTAGACAATAGCCGCGTCGGCGTTTGCCCAGCGATCTACGATAATGTCTTGTAATCGGGGTCCAACCGCCGCCTCAATAGCTACTTCGAGCTCGGCCGGAACCTGAACCAGTTGGGCTACTGTTCCCCGAATTCCAAGCAGTGATTTGGCCTGCAGAACTGCTTTAACCCCTCCATAATAGCCAGATAAATCGCTGCGTAGCTTAGACAGAAGCTCTTGTCGAGTTTGTAAGGAGGCTAAGGTTTTTTCTGTTTCGGCTAATTTCGCCGCCAGAGACTGGGCTTCTTTAAGCAATATTTGACGTTTTTGTTCTGTGGTCTGTTGGGCTTGATTTAATTTCTCTAAATCGGCTTCCAATGTAACAACGTTATCTTGGGCAGTTGTTAGGTGCTTCTCAACCTCTGTTTGTTGAGTTTGGAGCGTTTTGAGGGCTTGGATATGCTCCTGCTGTTGGTGATCCAGTTCTCTCAACCGTTCAGCGAGTTGAGCTAATCGAGACCGGCGGTCAGTTCGATTATGGGCAGCCTGACGGGCTTGTTCCTCTGCTTGATGTTGCTGACTCAGAAGCGCTTCACGTTTCGTTTTGTGAAGGGCGAGTTCTTGTTCGAGAGCCTGCAGCGATTTTTTAGCTTCTTGATAGCTAGCCTCAATTTCGGTTAACCGCGCTTTAGCCTGGTCAACCTGGCCTTGTTGTTGCTTCAGGTTCTCTTGTAGGGTCTGAATCTCGCTGGTAAATTCTTCGCGCTGAGCGGCTAAATGACGCGCCCGCTCTTCCCCAACGGCTAGTTCACGTTGGAGTTCTTCAGCCTGAGCGTGGAGTCGGCTGCTTTCAGCGTGCCAATCGCCCAGTTGATTACGAAGCTGGGTTTGTTGTGCTCGTAGACGTTCGATATGAGCTTCAATTTCTTTTAGTTTTTCTTGCTCTTCGTTCAATCGTTCCTGGCTGATGGTGGCTCTGACGCGAGTATGGTGTAGCGTTTGCTGGCCTTGTCCCCACAAGTAGCCGTACCAAACCTTTAACAGGCTGTCCAGATGTCGCCTGACGATTTGATACTCTTCAAATTTGGAAACCTGGTTTTCTAGCCGTTTGAGACGTGGTTCAATTTCGACGACAATATCGTTGACCCGTAAGAGATTTTGGTGGGTTTCATGCAGGCGGCGTAAGGTCTCAGCCCGGCGTTGCCGATGGTAGATAATTCCAGCGGCTTCTTCAAAAAGCTGGCGTCGTTCACTAGCCCGCAAAGAGAGGGCACGGTCAATCGTGCCTTGCCCCACCAGGGTATATGTTTGACGAGCCAGGCCGCCCTTAGCCAAGATTTCGGCGATGTCTTTAAGCCGGACGCGATTATTATTGATGAGATATTCATTTTCGCCAGAGCGGAAAGCACGTCGAGCGATAGTGACTTCATTATAATCGAGGGGAAGTGAGCCGTCACTATTATCCAGTATGATGGATACAGAAGCCATCCCTTGTCTGGCCCGGTGATTGGAGCCGGAAAAAATCATGTCCACAGTTTTCTGGGCCCGCAGGTTGGTATAACTTTGTTCCCCCAGTACCCAGCGAATGGCATCGGCGATGTTCGATTTACCACTGCCATTTGGGCCGACAATCGCTGTTACGCCCTGATCAAACTCAAAGATTGATTTTGTGGCAAAGGACTTGAAGCCTTGAATTTCTAGTGATTTTAAGCGCAAAGGTTTGCACTCCTTTTTTAAATAAGGCTATGATTCTGAGCTGGATTGAGAACTTTGCCTTCTAATTTCGGCTTGGAGATTTATTAATGCCGCCCTTGCTGCCGCCTGTGCTGCATGCTGTTTGTTGGGGCCGGTTCCCTGGCCGTAACAAATGTCACCCAGGTAAGCCCCGACCGTGAATTCTTTGGCGTGATCTGGCCCTGTTTCAGCCAGACTTTGATAGGTGGGGGTAACTCTAGCCCAGCTTTGAGCCAGCTCCTGGAATAGACTCTTGGCATCCTTATCACTTTTTGTGGCCAAGATAACCTCAACTTCAGGCTTAATGAGCGGAATGAAGAAACGACTGACGGCCTCCAATCCTTGATCGAGATAAATTGCCCCTATCAAAGCCTCAAATGCGCCACAAAGAATTGGCGGGCGTTTTCTGCCGCCACTTTCTTCTTCCCCTTTGCCCAGATACAAATAATCGCCCAGATTGATTGTTAGCGAAAAATCGGCCAATGTTTCTGTCCGAACCAGGGCGGAGCGGAGGCTGGTCAGTTGCCCCTCATCCATTTCAGGAAAACGATGATAAAGGTATTCAGCGGTGATAAAGTCAAGGGTAGCATCACCCAGGAACTCCAGACGTTCATTATCATCTAAAATATAATCCGGATTTTCGTTCAAATAAGAACGGTGGGTAAGTGCCCTTTGCAAAAGCGTTTTGTCATAGAACCGTAAACCTAATTTAGCTTGAATCGTTTCGATGTCCATCAGTATGAAGACTTATAAAAATAATAAATGGATTACAGATTTCAGCTTATTGATCGCCAAGCGACGGATGATGATCCCCTTCAATCCATTCATTCCCATCTGGACTAAATTCTTTTTTCCAGATCGGAACAATTTGTTTGAGACGGTTGATACTGTACTGGCAAGCCTCGAAGCAACCTTGATTTCGGTGTCCGCTGGAGACAGCGATGACAATAGCCGTTTCGCCGACCTCAAGATGGCCAATCCTCTGTACAATTGCTATATCAACAATCTCCGGCCACTTTTGCCTGGCTTCAGCGGCTACCTCTTTCATTTTGGCAAGCGCCATCTCGTGGTAGGCCTCATATTCCAGGCTAGTTACATGTTTACCCTCAGAAACGTTGCGGACGACACCAGCAAAGGTGGCAACTGCGCCGGTATGGGGGTAGGTGACCATTTTGGCCACCTCATCGATGGTTATGGGATCATATGTTATGGCGAATTTGTCCGCACTACTGCCGCCACTGACGGGCGGAAAAATAGCCACCTCGTCCCCATCTTGTAAGACTGTCTCCGGGGTGGCAAATTCTTGATTGACGGATAAAATCGTGCGTTCGGCTGCCAGGGGCATATTAGTAAACTTTTCTTTTAAGATTTCCAGTAGTTGAGCCACTGTTGTCTCTTCGGCCACCTCTTCAATCAATTTGCCGGTTCCGGCAATCTCTTTAAAACGCGCAAAGAGTTTAATAGTTACTTTCATGATCATCTCTTCTATTAAGGTGTAAGGTTTGATTTGAGTTTTGTATTCTTCGCGTGAGCCTCGGGGCGAAGCTCTCTGGAGCAACCATCAGGGGTGCCCCTACTCTAAAATGATGTCACCACTTTTGCCGCCTGTTTTTTGGGCCAGGCGAACGGCTTCGATGCGCATTCCCCGGTCAACAGCTTTACACATATCGTAAACACTTAAAGCAGCGACGCTAACCGCGGTCAATGCCTCCATCTCAACGCCGGTTTGACCTTTAACCCGCACGGTCGCAGTGATATTGATGCGGGCTAACCCCTCCTCATCGGCTGGTATTGGTTCAAATTCTAGACCAACGTGGGTGAGCAGCAGGGGGTGGCACATAGGGATCAATTCATGGGTTTTTTTAGCGGCCATGATGCCGGCTATCTGGGCTACAGCCAGGACATCTCCTTTAGGAAGTCCACCTTCCTGAATCAGCGCTAATGTTGCTGGCTGCATGACAATAGCACCTCGGGCTATTGCTTCTCGGCGTGATTCTGCTTTATGGCCTACATCTACCATGCGGGCGCGACCGTGCTCATCCAGGTGCGTTAATTTTGACATAGTTATTTTGATTATAGCAGACAAGGAACGAATAAGCGAATGAGAATATAGACCTCTATTGGTTCATTCGCTGGTTTGTGAGTATAATGTACTTTTGTATCTACCAGTGAGGTGACACGTGTTTGGCGTAAAAAAGCTTAAAGACAGCCTGTCCAAGACTAGAAATTCGATGATGAGTCAGATTTCTGACTTGTTTGTGGCCAGTGACATTACTGATGAGTTATGGGATGATCTGGAAGCTATTCTCATTCAGGCCGATGTTGGCGTAGACACCACCCTTTATTTGGTGGAGCGAGTCAAAGAGCGAGTTGACCAGGAACGGCTTAAACAGGCTGATGAGGTGAAGGATATTCTCAAAGACGAGATGCGTGAACTTATCACCAGCAACACCCCTTTGCAGTTAGATACCAAAAGATTGTTGACGGTGGTAATGATTGTTGGCGTTAATGGTTCAGGCAAGACGACTAGCGTGGCTAAGATGGCCTATTACTACGGCCAACAGGGCAAAAAGGTCATTTTGGCCGCCGCCGATACGTATCGGGCTGCCGCCATAGACCAACTCAAAATCTGGGGAGACCGAGCCGGGGCAGTCGTGGTCTCCCATCAACCCGGGTCGGACCCAGGCGCAGTCGTTTACGATACCATGAAGAGTGGCTTGGCACGCAAGATGGATTTAGCCCTGATCGATACGGCCGGTCGCCTGCATACCAAATTCAACTTGATGAAAGAGTTAGAAAAGCTGCATGGTATCGCTCGTAAGCAGGTGCACGCCGCGCCTCATGAATCATTATTGGTGTTGGATGCTACCACAGGCCAGAATGCCTTGAGCCAGGCTAAACATTTCAAAGATAGCGCTAAAATTACAGGTGTCATTTTGACTAAACTCGACAGCACAGCTAAAGGCGGGGTTGTTTTTGCTATCCATCGTGAATTGGGAGTGCCGGTCAGGTTTGTCGGTACTGGCGAAGGGATTGATAACTTTGAGCCTTTTGACGCTGAGGCATTTATTGAAGGGCTCTTTACTGAGGATTAAATTGCTTGTCTAAATAAGGAGGAATCATCACATGTATGATTTGTTAAGCAAACTTACCGACATGCAAGAGCGTGTCGGTTCAATTATGGTGCGTCTTTGACTTACCTGAAAAACGTAAACGCATCGCTGAATTGGAAAAAGAGAGTACAGCGCCTGATTTCTGGAACGACCAACAAGAGGCTCAGACTAAGATGCAAGACTTATCGAGCCTACAAACCCAGGTTTCTGAATGGGAGACGTTGGCCCAACAGATACAAGATACACGCGAGTTGATTGAACTCTCCATGGATGAAGTTAGCGAAGAAGAAGTGGCTGAATTAACCACGGAAGTTGAAAACCTGGCCAAGCGACTAGACAAAATGGAATTTTTAGTCGCTTTGTCTGGTAAACACGATGCCGATGACGCGTTGCTTTCGATCTCAGCCGGGGCCGGGGGGACGGAGTCGCAAGATTGGGTTGAGATGTTGATGCGTATGTATCTACGTTGGGGAGAATCTCGCGGCTATAAGACCGATATTTTGGACCAGTTGGAGGGCGAAGGGGCAGGTTTGAAAGGTGTTACCCTGCTGCTTAGAGGCGAATATGCTTACGGTTATCTGCGCTCTGAACGCGGCGTCCATCGGCTGGTACGGATATCGCCTTTTGATGCTGCCAACCGACGCCACACCTCTTTTGCCCTGGTTGAGGTCGTGCCTGATATAAAGAGCGAGATTGAGATTGAAATTAACCCTGATGATCTGGAAATCGATGTTTATCGCGCCTCGGGCGCTGGTGGACAGCATGTGCAAAAAAACGCTACCGCAGTCCGTATTAAACATATTCCGACAGGCCTGGTCGTCAGTTGCCAGAACCAGCGCTCGCAAGCGCAAAACAAGGAGACAGCTCTACGCATTTTGCGAGGTCGCCTTTATGACCTGGAGCAGCAACGTCTAGAGGAAGAGCAAGCCCGCTTGAAGGGGAAACACGTCGAGGCAGAGTGGGGGAATCAAATCCGCTCTTATGTACTGCATCCTTACAAAATGGTGAAAGACCACCGGACCGACTATGAAGTCGGCAACGCTGAGGCGGTGTTGGATGGTGATTTAGACGGCTTTATCGAATCCTATCTACACCACAACATCGGTGAAGAGGAAACAAGTCCATAAAGCAACTTGCCAGCGTAGTTATTTTCGTTTATCTTGAAAAGACGGAGGGAAGGATTATCCGCCCTTCGTCTTTTCGTTTTTATTGTTCGGGAACGTGATGGTTTGTTTAAAACCCAAGATGAATTACGCCCTTTCAAAGCCCGGCCTCAAAACAATTGGCCTCCCTTGGCTAAGCTTGACGCTCTTGGTAATTTTGTCCATTGCCTTCTTGCTCCCCATTCAACCGAACGATTATTGGTGGTATGTTCGCCTGGGGCAAGAGATTAGTCAAAACAAGGTCATCCCCACTGTTGATAGCTTCAGCTATACCCAGGCAGGCCAGCCAATAGTTTATCATTCCTGGTTGTCGGCCCTGCTGTTTTGGTTTTTACATATCAAGGGAGGCGCGCCCTTGACCGTTTTAGTTAGGGGAATCTTATTGGTCAGTTTTTATATCTTCATTTGGCAGACGCTTCGTTTGGCGGGCTCCGGACCAAGGTTAGCCAGCGGCCTGATGTTACTGGCCGCTTTGACCGGAAGTCATAATTGGGCTATGCGTCCACAATTATTTGCCTTGCCCCTCTTTAGCCTAGCCTTGCTTATTTTGTGGCGCTGGCAGCAGGAAGAAGGCTGGCACATTTGGCTCTTGCCGGTGATTACGGTCTTGTGGGTGAATCTGCATGGCTCCTTTGTTTTAATTTTTCTGTTGGTCGGCCCAGCTTTTGTTGGTAAAGATGTAGATCGTCGGACCTTGCTGAAAGTCATACTGGCTATGGTGCTGGCTTCTTTTCTGAACCCACGTGGTCTGGGTTCTTGGGAGTATGTATTGACCTTGCTAACTGACCCGCCAAGCCAACATTTGGGCGCTGAATGGCACCCGCCAACCAATCAGAGTTGGCAAGGGTCCTTATTTTTCGGCTGGCTTCTGCTATTGGTCCCGTTGGCTTCTTTTTCCCCGTCGCGCCCCGCTAGGACACAGTGGTTGTGGCTGTTGGGATTTGGCTGGATGGCCTTGAGCGGATTGCGTTATGTAATCTGGTTTCTGGCGATTTTGGCCCCGGTGAGCGCTTACCTGTTGGCTCCGTTAGTTGGTGGGCGCATTGACCGCCCCCAACGCAGATATCCGGCCGTTGACACTATATTTGCTACAGTTTTGCTCCTCTTGCCGCTGGCCTTGTTACCCGGCATACGTGAGCGTTGGTGGACCAAAGCTCCACCTGTCCTATCTC
>JABAHQ010006128.1_pt4 | contig 11838 bp, 14 predicted proteins | sample 7062091 | NCBI WGS metagenome assembly JABAHQ01 (sample SAMN14534359, study PRJNA622989) | marine sediment metagenome | biome: marine biome [ENVO:00000428]; feature: marine pelagic biome [ENVO:01000023]; material: deep marine sediment [ENVO:00002113] | place: India: Gulf of Kutch | collected...
ATGAGGTACTTAGTTCGCACGAGTCCGTTCCGAGAGTCAGACGTTTGGCGCGAAACGATGAAGCGTTTCTTTGATGATGAATTCCTCCGTGGCTTTGGCCTGGCCCCTGTTCGCGGCGAAGATGGCTGGCAGGCGTTAGCCCTTGACGTTTCCGAGAGTGATGACAGCCTGAAGATTCAAGCTTCTCTCCCCGGTCTTAACCCTGACGACGTCGATATTTCCATCCACGATGGCGTTCTGACCATCAAGGGCGAGACGAAAGAGGAGGCTGAGAAGGAAGAAGAAGGCAAATATTACCTCCGCGAGCGTCGCCATGGCGCCTTCCAGCGGGCCATCCGGCTGCCGATTGAGGTCAACGCCGATGCCGCAGATGCGGTCTTCGAAAATGGGGTCTTAACCCTGACCTTGCCCAAGGCCGAAGAGGCTAAGCCGAAGCGCATTACGGTCAATGCCAGCTAGTCTTTATTAGGGCTATTTAGCCCGCCCAATCCACCAACCGCCCCGGACGTTGTCCCGGGGCGGTTTTGGTTTATGGCAGAGATGATCAGATGGTCGCCTCCCCATAACCCAACGCCATCCCCACCCCTCGAAACCCTACCCGCTCATAGACCCGGCCGGCTTGCGCGTCGCCGGCGGTCAGGAGGGCGATCTCGACTCCTCGGGCGAAGGCGGTCCGCAGGGCGTAATCGGTGAGGAGGGTGGCGATGCCGCGCCGCCGGTAGGCGGGCCGGGTGGCGATGCCGGCTACTTCAGCTATCCCATCGAGGGGGGCGATCAGGCTGCCGGCGCTGACCGGCTCCCCTTCCAACCGGGCCAGAAAGAAGGTCGTACCGGCCAGCCACTTCAGAAAGTCGGCCGCCTCAGCGTCGCTGACCGGGTCTCGCGAGGTCATAGAAAACCCCTCATGCTGGACGGCCATCACCGCCCCCACATCAGTTAATGAGGTATCCTCATCGAGAATCGTCACCGTGAGACCCGGCACTTCCGGAGCCGGGCGGTAGGTCTCTGGCGTGCAGATCATCAAGATCGCTCGTGACTCCTCTATAAACCCGGCAGCTTGCAGGGCTGGGGCCAGCTCGGGGGCAAAGTCGGCGATGAACTCAAAGCGGGGCTGGCGGCCCCGGCCGGTGAAAGCCTGACGCAGTTCAGCCAACGGTGCACGAAGGTCACCCTCGGCCGGCTCGTCAGGGATGGCGTAATTGTAATGGGGCGCGGCTTCAGCGGGGTGGAAAAAGAGGGTAAAGGGGGGCACAGCAACGGCCTCATAACGGCGGCGGGCGCTTTCGCGCAGATAAGCCTGAAGGCGGGCAATTGGGATCATATGACTTTATCTTCCTTGTTTCAAGCGAAATAAACCATGCCGAAAAGCAGGATTTGTCTAAATCTTGCTTTGGCCTTATACTATAAGGGTGATGTTGACAGTCTGAGTGTGACTGAGAGGATCAGTTCTTGGCGGAAGGGTCCTCTTCGTCGGCGTTTGACAGACGGGCTTGCAGATGGTCAACATCATTTTTTATTTGGTAGACCGTCACGTTGAGCGCGGTTAGGTTGTTCTCCAAAGTGCGCAGACGGTCTGTTCCTTCGGCTTCGCTCAGGACGGGTTTGGCTGCTTCTTTTTGCCGGCGATTGACAGCAGCGCGTAAGGCTTTCAGGTCATCTTCCAACTGATTGACCTTAGCCTGCCAGGCCCGCTGACCGGCAGCTGCGGCTTCTTGGGCAGCGTACAGTTGGTCAATATGCTGCAAGCAGTGCCCTACGGCCATCTCTGCCGTGATTTTGCCGTTGACGTAATCGGCTAGAACTCGTTTGTGGTCATATGTGTCTATTGGTTTCACCTGCTACCTTTTACATACTCAAATGTATGCAGAAGTACTCGCTTCATCCAGAATCGCCCCTGTGGGTCTTACACGCTCTGGCGTGTCCATGAGCGTTACGCCGATGTAGCCACTACCGGCGTCCGATTCGTCGTAGGCCAACCGGGAAGCCTTTTTCAATGAATATGATTTACCACTTATGAATATAAATTAAGCGTCTAGGTTAACCTCCTTTCTTTAGACTTTAGATCAAATCTGTTTTTTAGCCTATAGGTTAAAATAATAACACGCTCTTAAAAGTGTGTCAAATTGTAACCAGCAATTTTAAGCCTATGAAAAGGTTTGGCGAAAAACTGCGTACTTTGCGCCAACAACAAGGATTAACTTTGCAACAGCTTAGTGAAATGCTTGATGTCAGCACCACTCATATTTGGAATATTGAACATGGGCGGAAAACGCCTAATGTGGCCATGGTTATCAAAATATCGGACATTTTCGGAGTGACTGCCGACCGGCTGATACGAGATGAACTTGAATTAGATTGATTGTGTCAAATTAGGCCAGTGCTTATGATCGGATGAAAAGGTTTGGCGAAAAACTGCGTACCTTGCGAAAACGGAACGGGCTAACACAAAAACAAGTTGGCGACATGCTTGGCGTAAGTAGAGTTTACATTGTACAGTTGGAGAAGGGGCAAAAAACACCTAACGCAGCAATGATCCTGAAAATAGCTGATATATTTGGTGTCTGTACTGATAAATTGATGCGAGATGAAGTTGAATTAGATTGATGTGGTCAGTCATTTTCTAGTTTCTATCTGTGTTAATCTGTTTCATCCGTGTTATCTGTGTTCTATTTAGGCAAAAAATTACGCACCCTACGAAAAAGACGCGGCTTAACGGTCAGACAGTTGGGTGATAGGCTCGGCGTAAATCACAGTCATATCACAAAAATAGAAACAGGCGAAAATATACTTTCTCCCCCTTTGGCGATTAAGATCGCCAACTTCTTTGGTATATCGGTTGACCAACTTGTCAGAGATGATTTAGACTTAGATTAGGAACAAAAGAGGCGGCCAGTTGAGTTTGGCCGCCTCTTTTTGGGTCAATAGTGACTGGCAATTTAATGCTATGGATCCCCCCAACTTCCCGGAAGCCGTGCTTTCGACTTTGGACAAAAACTCTTATGGCCTGTCCGATTAGGTCTATTCTGAAATTGTTTCTGAGCTTCCGGGAAGTTGAATTCGAGAAATTCGTGAAATTCGTTGCAAAAACCCTCGTTTTGGTATGGAAACTCTCCTGAGGGTCAAATCACCTGAAACAGCCAAATGCGCACCCTATCCGGGTCGTCAATGCCAAACGAGCGGTCCCCCCACGGGTTATCCACCAAACCCCGGGCGATGGTCACCCCGGCCTCTTTCAGCCGGTCGTGCCAGGCGTCAACATCGTCCACTTGTAGGGCCAGTTCAACACCCCTGGCCAGCCGGTCATCATGATGCTGACCGGGAGGTGGGCCAAAGAGTTCAACCGTCCGGCCATCCCCGGCCTGTAGGATGATGCCTGGCCCTTCGGCTCCCTCCCAACCGGTCACATAGGCCATGCTCAGCAGTTCCTGGTAAAAATGAACGCTCTTAGCAAAATCAGAGACGCGGAAAATAACGCGCAATTGTGATGTATTCATGATCATCAACCTCTTTCTAACTCGAAGTATATTTAGACAATAGTACCCGAAAAGGTACGCCATTACATCGGCCCAAAGGTCAGTTTTGGCCCAGCAAAAAGGACAGGCTTGAGGCCTGTCCTAAAATGCAATAACCCATATCCGAAAAAATTTCGCATTTCTATATCAAACTTGTTGATATGGCAATTTATATTAAACTTATTTCGCTAAGGTAGGGCTGACTGGCTATCAAGTTTGTTAGCAGTTATGTAGCGCTACTTTACTGCAAAGGAAACGTAATGCGGCCAAGAGCCCCCTCACGTTTCAATGTTTCACGGATTATAACAGGGAGGGAAAAGCATGCAATTTGCCGTAATTGGTGCAGGGAACATCGGCTGTCTATATGGGGGCAACCTGGCTCGTATCGGGGAGCAGGTGACCCTGATTGACATCTGGGAGGAACATATCGACCAAATACGGGCTCACGGCCTGCGGATGGATGGCCTCCACGGCACATTCACTGTTTCCCTGGGGGCAACGACGGACCCCTCCGGCGCGCCCAAGGCAGACGTAGCCTTGATCTGTGTGAATAGCTATGCCACGGAAGCGGCCGCCCATAACACCGAGATGGTGCTAAAGGATGCCGGGTATGCTTTGACCTTACAAAACGGGCTGGGGAACATTGAAATTCTCTCCCAGGTCCTAAGCGGAGGCAAAGTGATGGCCGGTTTGACTTTCCACAGTGCGGACACGAGCGGGCCCGGCAAAGTCAGCCACACCAATCACGGGCCAACCTATCTTGGCGAACTGGACGGGTCTCGCTCTCCCCGGCTGCTCGCCTTGAGGGAGATTTTGGATCGGGCAGGGATGAACCCGGTTTTAGAGGACGACATCATGGCTACCATCTGGGGCAAGTTCGTGCATAACTGCGGGATCAACGCTATCTGCGCCGTTACCGACCTTCGGCCCGGTCACATCCGGGAAGTTCCGGCAGTGGATGAGTTTCAGACCCAGATCATCAAGGAAGTCCTGGCCCTGGTGAAGGCCAAAGGGATCACCCTCCCGGACCCCAACCCCCTCGAAACCATCAAAGCCTATTGCACGCAAAAATTCCACCGGGTCTCCATGGTCCAGCATCTGGAGCGAGGCCAGTTGACCGAAATTGAGGCGCTCAACGGGTTCGTCGTGCGAGAGAGTGAAAAACTGGGCTTGTCCGCGCCCTATAACGACGCTCTCAGCAAATTGATCAAAGGACTTCAGTACAAGCATTAATCGTATTGCGTATTTCGTATTCCGTATTGCGTTGGTGATTACAGAATACGCAATACGGAATACGGAATACGCTGAAAGAGGTGAGTGATGCGAGTCTTAGTTGCCCACGGGCCACACCAACTAACCTTTGAGGAGCGCCCCAAACCAAAGCCAGGCCCCGGCGAGGTGCTGGTCCAAACGCAGGCGGTCGGGATTTGTGGCTCTGATATCCATCTTTATGAGGGCAGACATCCTTACCGGGTCTATCCCAATATTTATGGGCACGAGGCAGTCGGCGTGGTGGCCGAGGTCGGTGAGGCGGTCAGCGAGCTAAGCCCCGGCGACCACGTGGTCCTCGAACCGCTTATCTGGTGCGGCGAGTGTTATCCATGCCGCATTGGGCGGACCAACTGCTGTAGTCGCATGCAAACGGTCGGCGTCACCGTGCCGGGCGCGATGGCCGATTTCTATATTGTTCCTGCTCATTGTCTACACGAAGTACGGGCCGATTTAGCCCCCCAAGTTGCGGCCCTATGCGAACCCTACTCTATCGGCTTCCAGGCCAATGCGCGGGGACAAATTGATCAACACGATCAGGTGATGATCATTGGCGCCGGGCCAATTGGCTTGACTATTCTGGCCGCAGCCAAACAAAGAGGCGCGCGTGTGGCCATCAGCGATCTCATTGACCGGCGCTTGGCGTTGGCCCGGCAAATGGGGGCTGACCTGACCATCAATAGCCGTCAAGTTGATCCGGTAGCCACAATCCGTGAATGGACCGACGGAGACATGGCCAGTGTCGTGGTCGAAGCGGTCGGACATCCCAAAACCATCGAAAGCACGATTCCATTGGCGGCCGATGCCGGGCGGGTGGTCATCGTGGGGGTGACGGAGCAGGCCGCCAGTTTAAGGGGGGTGGACATCACCCGCAAAGAGCTGACCATTTACGGCTCGCGCAATAATTTGGGCTATTTCAAGGAAGCCATCGATTTTGTCAGCACCAACCCCGAGTTGGCTGCGACCATGGTCACCGCGGAATATCCCTTTGCCCAGGCGATTGAAGCCTTTGAAACGGCGGCCAATCATCCGGAGGAAGTGTGCAAAGTGGTCCTTAAGATGGAGCCATAATGACTCCCCTGCCACACTCCGCGTCTTCAACAATCGTCACCTCTGCGCCGGCGAAGATCATTCTTTTCGGCGAACATAGCGTCAATCGCCAGCAGCCTGCCCTGGCCACGGCGGTTGATTTGCGTCTTTTTTGCCGGGTGAAGCTACGCGCCGACGACCGTTATCAATTTCGCTCAGGCAGCAGAGAGGAAACAACCGATCGAGCTGGCTTACTGGCCTTCAAAGCCAAAATTGACGCCTGGCGTGAAGTGGTTCCTCCCTCTGGTCCCCCCTCAGTCCCCCCCAGAGGGGGGGAGGAAGGGGGGACCGAAGCCCTGGACGAGATTCGACGCCAGGCACAAGACTTCTTTGCCCCAACCCGCTATGTCCTGGCGCACATTGTAGAGCGCGTCGGAGGGCCGGGGCTAGAGGTCGAATGGCGTTCTACGTTGCCGATCGGTTCCGGCCTGGGATCGGGGGCGGCCGCCTCGGCCGCGCTGGCCCTGGCCGCCTTCCAGGCGGCCGGTTATCGTCCTGAGCCAGACGAAGTCGCTTTCATGGCCTGGCAAGGGGATATCATCGCCCATGGCGGGGTCGCCTCCGGCCTCGACAGCGGCGCTTGTGCGCTGGGTGGGCTGACCCGTTATACCCTGGCCGCTGGACCGGAACTGTTGCCGCGCCAGGCGCAATCATCCTTACCTATTGTGATCGGCGATACATTAATCCAGGCCAACACGGCCGAAGTGAATACCCATGTGCGGACCTGGCTGGCCGCACATCCGGCGCGGCGGCACCTCTTTGTCGAGATGGGGCTCCTAATGCAACACGCGCTGGCGGCTCTCACCGCCGACGATTTGACCACCCTAGGCCACTTGATGAATTTGAATCAATTGTTGTTGGAAAAACTGGGCGTTTCCTGTCCGGAAATCGAACAACTGGTGGAAGCGTCGCTGAGCGCGGGGGCGTTGGGGGCGAAACTATCCGGCTCCGGCGGAGGGGGCATTATCATCGCCCTGACGGAACCTGGTCGCCAATCCGTTGTGGCCGAAGCCATCGAAGCGGCGGGTGGGCGTAGCCTGGTTACCGTAGCCGGTGCTCCAGGGATTCAAGTTGAACCGGAAGAAATCTGGACAAGTCAGCGAATCAGCGGCTGAAGTAGACGGTAGACGGTAGACAGGGATCCCCGTTTACCGTCTACCGTCTTTACTGAAAATCGTAAAATCTCGGGAGGATGACACCATGACCAACTTTAGAGTTGTAGACCTAACCCATCGCCTTCTGCCGGGCGAGGAACAATATACGGTTGAGATCAAACAGCGCGGCGAACCACGCCAGACGCCAACCGGCGACATCATGCACGATGTCTATATGTGGTCGCACTCCGGCACACATGTCGAGGTCTCCCTGCACTTCTATGCCGGGGGCAAAGACACCGCCGATTTTCCGCCGGAAACCTTTGTTGGGCCGGCCATTCGGCTGGACTTTCGCCATAAACAGACCAGTGAACCGATCACCCTGGCCGACTTCCAGGCGGCGGGAGACATTCGGGAGGGGGATATCGTAATTCTGTGGGAGGGCCGGGATAACCTGTATCGCACCGAGAAGTCCCATGATCGACCCTACGTCACCGAAGAAGCGGCGCGGTGGCTAGCCCTGGAAAAAAAGATCAAGCTGCTGGGGACCGATTCGTCCGGTTTCGAGGTGCGCGGCGTCACCCACCACCCCAACCATCACCTCTTCTTCAAAGAGGGCGTGGATATCCCCGTCGTCGAGTGNNAGGGGCTGGATGCCTCGCCGATCCGGGCCATTGCTCTGGAGATTGAAGGGCTAACAGGGTAAACTATGCTGCGACTTGGTTCAGCTTTATTTAACGGCGACCACGGGCGACTGGCCGAAGAAGTCGCCCGGCTGGAAGCGGCCGGTCTCGATTTCATTCATTTGGATGTCTTCGACGGCCACTTTGTCTCTGACCTCGGCTTCCCGCCCCGCACCATTGCCGCTTTGCGCCCTTTGACCCAATTGCCGTTTGAAGTTCACCTGGGCGCAATTGACCCCCTGCGCTTCGTGCCTCATCTGGCCGAAGCAGGGGTAGACTTGATCACCCTCCACGTCGAGAGCATAACGATGCTCTACGAGGCTATTTTCACCGTCCGTGAATATGGGGTCAGGGTTGGCCTGGCCTTCACCCTGGGGACGTCGCTGGCCCTCCTGGAGCCGGTCGTCAGCCTGATTGATGCCGTCTTGCTCCTCTCGCGGGTCACAGGCGAGGGGGCACGGGGAGCCAGCTTCAACCCACTGGTCCTGCCCCGGGTGCGGACCGCACGGGCAATGGTCGAGGCCAACAGGGCGGCGGTTGACATTCAAGTGGCCGGAGGGGTCAAACGGCAACATATTCGCGAATTAGTCGCCGCCGGCGCGACTACTCTGGCCATGGGGGGCGGTCTTTATCGCGTCCCCGACATGGCCCAAGAGGTGCTCGAAATACGCAAACTGGCGAGCATTTGAATTACGCAGCAGGTTTCACCCTCGGAGTAACATCTATGACTGGTATACCCTCTTTATTTCAACGTCTCTTTGCCCTGAGCGGCAAAACGGCCCTTATCAGTGGCGCTTCCGGGGGAATTGGCCAGGTGTTGGCCACAGCCCTGGCTGAAGCAGGGGCAACCGTGGGGGTGCATGGTCGAACGCAGGAGAAAGTCGAAAACCTATGCGCTTCGATAGAAGAAAAGGGGGGGGAAGCGAAGCCCTTCATCGCCGACTTGCGCCAGGTTGATGCCTGTCGCAAACTCATTGCCGAGGCCCATCAAGTTCTGGGTCGATTAGATATCCTGCTCAATTGCGCGGCCATCAACCGTCGTAAACCGGTCGAAGCGGTGACTGAGGATGATTTTGATACCATCATGGCCGTTAACCTGAGGAGTATCTTCTTTCTCTGCCAGGCGGCATACCCCATTATGCGCGCTCAAGGCGGTGGGAAAATTATCAATATCGACTCGATCAACGCTACCTATGGTTTGGGGACTATCTCGGTTTACGGGGCCACCAAGAGCGGGTTGGCCCAGATCACCCGGGTTATGGCGGTCGAGTGGGCCAGGGATAATATTCAGGTTAACAATCTAACGCCGGGCTTTATCCTGACACCCCTCACCGAAGGGCCACTTTGGGGGGACGAACATCGAAGCCGGTGGCTCCACGACCGGATTCCGGCCCGCCGGCCGGGTAAACCTGAAGAATTGGTCGGGGCGACCCTTCTGCTGGCCTCAGCGGCCTCATCTTATATAACCGGGACAACCATTCGGGTTGATGGTGGATTTTTAGCCGGTGGTTCGTGGGAAGCTGATAAATGAATGGTCAGACTCCCTTCGGCACGTGGGCGGGCCTCGCTCCTCGAAAACACGGGGCGGGCCTCACGCCTCGAAAATTGGATCCGCTGATGCGGGGTATCCTAGCAGTTCCGAAATGCGGCGGGCGGTATGCTTTACGGCGTTAGCTATCTCAGGCACGTCCTCGAGGGGCAGACGATGTGCCAGGGCGGTCAGGCTAACCGCAGCAACCGTATTTCCGGTGTGATCGTGAATCGTCGCGCCGATGCAACGCATACCTAATTCGTCCTCTTCATTGTCCAACGAATAGCCTCGTTGTCGCGTGAGTTCCAAATCAGCCAGGAGCGCTGGCAATGAGGTGTGGGTATTGGCTGTGCCTGGTGGTAGACCGGTCTTGGCGATGATGGCAGCCAGCACTTCGGGCTCAAGTTCAGCCGCTAACGCTTTGCCTAGGGCAGTGCGATGTAGATAAAGTCGTTTACCGGGCCAGGTATCTACCCGAATCGCGCCAGGGCCGCTGATCGATTCAAGATAAATTGCCTCATCATCACTCAGAATGCCGAGATTGACCGTCTCGCCTGTTTTCTCCCGCAGTTCAACTAAATAGGGATAGGCTAAACGGCGAATATCAATGCGATCAACAACCATTCCCCCCAGCGAAAAGACTTTTATGGTCATTCGATAGCGCCCCGAGGCGGGATCTTGAACCAGGTAGCCATCTAAAGCAAGCGTTGTCAGAATATTAAAAAGGCTGCTTTTGGGCCAACCTGTCCGACGAGACAATTCAGCTACCCCTTTTCCTTCTTCAGACTGAGCGATGAGCTCAAGTAAAATAAAGGCACGATGAACGGATGGAACGGGATAATTTTTATCTTTATCTTTGTTCATATGGGTGAATATTATTCATATATAAAGATAACAAATGCTAACACTTATTGGCCTTCAGGTCAAGCCGCATTTCTAATTTCTGCCAGGATGTCCGATTTTGCCGATTTCCTGTTGTTTGACAACACACCCTGACTATAGTACAATTGGAAACTCATAATTATGAATATTGTTCACAATAATGAACAAACAAATATATTTTGTTACTCCATTCATCACAACTCATCGACATTAGACCTGGGACAGGCGGTACGAATAACCGATAACCAGGTTCTTTGACCTCATTGCGTCGTGGTTTTGTCCGCATGGGCATTAGTGTTAACCGTGGCACTGACTAATTAAGTTACGAGCAAAGAGAACTTTTGTCAACTTTATCTTTGGGTTGAGCGATTTGGATGGCCGCCAGGAGAATAGATAATGAGAATCGCGCTGGCAAAATATGGACAGGAAACCAGCAGCTTCAGTCCCGTTCCCACAACACTGGATACGTTCAAATTGTATGGTTTATACGAGGGGGACGAAATATTAGCGAAATGTCAAGGGGTTGGGCCGATCGGCGGTTTTCTGACGGCGGCTGAGGAAGCAGGGGTTGAGCTGGTGCCGTTTCCCATTATCCATGGTTGGGCCGGCGCAAACGGAATCATCACCGCAGATACGCTATCGTTCTTTGAGCAAAAGATCGTAGCCGGCCTAAAAGAGGCACACCCCATCGATGGCATGTTTTTCGCCCTCCATGGGGCGGGGGCGGCGGAAAATGCGCCTGATTCAGAAGGCCATCTATTGACCGCCGTCAGGCGGGTGATCGGCAACAATGTGCCAGTGGTAATTTCCCTGGATCACCATGCCAACGTCACCCAACGCATGATCGACTCTGTCGATGGGCTGGTAGCGCATCGGACCCAGCCTCATGATCCGTTTGAGACGGGTTTTCTGGCGGGCAAGATGTTATTTGCCTTGCTCAGGGGAGAGATTAGACCGACAATTGCCTGGCAGAAGATTCCTATGATAACCCACCAGGAGCAGTTTCTGACGGATCGTGGTCCTATGAAGGTCTGGTTTGACCTGGCCCGTGAGATGGAGACGCGGCCTGGGGTGGTGTCAGTTTCCACCTTTCCCATGCAGCCCTGGCTGGATGTGCCCGAAGGGGGTTGGTCGGCGGTGGTGGTGACCGATAATGACCAACCTTTGGCGCAAAGGTTGGCGACAGAACTGGCCAACAAAGCCTGGGAGCTAAGGGATGCATTTTGGAAATTTGACAGCATCCCGCCGGAAGCGGCCATCCGCCGGGCGGTGGAGGCCAAAAGAGGCCTGGTGATCCTGACAGATACAGGTGATAGTGTCTTTGGCGGGGCGACAGGTGACAGTACCTGCCTGTTGAAAGAAATGCTCAGGCAACAGATCACGGCGACAGCCCTCGTACCGATGGTCGATCCTGAGGTAGTCGAAGCTGCTATCGAGGCTGGCCTCGGGCGTGAAATCAAGGTGATGCTGGGGGGAAAACTTGACCCCAAATTCAGCCAGCCGGTCGAGATCACCGCTCAGGTGGCCGGTATCGGCGGCGGCCGGTTCGAGGTTCAGGTCATCGGCCTGGAGTCATTTGATATGGGGCGGGCCGTGTTGTTAGAAGCGGGCAGTATCAAAATAGTAGTCAGTGAAAAGCGCGGAATTGGCGGCAACCATCCGGCCGTCTACCGTCATTTCGGCCTGGAGCCGGCCGAAGCAAAGATGGTGGTCTTGAAAACGGCGAGTAATTGGCAGTACTACCGTTCGATGATATCAGAAGTCATCCGCGTCGATAC
>JABAHQ010003516.1_pt1 | contig 11834 bp, 10 predicted proteins | sample 7062091 | NCBI WGS metagenome assembly JABAHQ01 (sample SAMN14534359, study PRJNA622989) | marine sediment metagenome | biome: marine biome [ENVO:00000428]; feature: marine pelagic biome [ENVO:01000023]; material: deep marine sediment [ENVO:00002113] | place: India: Gulf of Kutch | collected...
CCCTTCAATCATGCCATCTGGCATCTGTTCGTGCTTGCCGGCGGGGCCCTCCATTACTTCGCGGTCTATAACGGCTTTCTTACAGCCTGGCAAGGCTAGCCAAATTTCCTCACCCGGCCCGTGGCGATGCGTTCCGGGGCTGATATCATGCACGGATGATGACGCCTAGAGCCCCCCGGCTGTGCCTGTTCCTGCTGTTGGTCCTGACGATATCCGGAGTCCGGGCAGCCGAGCTGGACGTCATCGTCGAACCTGAAAATGACCCGCTTGCTGCCAACATCCGCGCCCACATCGGGACGCTCGGCGACCGTAACACGGCATCGTTGCGTCGCTTCGCCCCGCATGCCCGGGACAGCGCCCGCGAGGCCATGCGGGCCCTCGGTTATTACGACGGGGAAATCCGTTACAAAGTCGTTGCGGGAGAGCCACCGGTGCTGCGTCTGCGCGTGACGCCGGGGGAGCCGGTTCGCCTGGCCAGTGTCCGGATCAGGGTCCGCGGGGAGGCCTCGAAGCTGGCAGCCTTTGAACTGCCTGATCAACTGCGCCCGGCGCCTGGCGACATCCTTAATCATGGTCGCTATGAGCAGGTGAAACGCTTCTTCCAGGGGCGGGCCCAGACCCATGGTTTCTTTGACGGCAGGTTTGTAACCCATGAGTTGCGCGTGCGTCCCGGCGAGCGGGAAGCCGATATCCGGTTGCTGTATGACAGCGGTCGACGGTACACGCTGGGCCAGACCACGTTCGAGGAAGACAGCTATTTTGAGCAGGACCTCCTGGAACGGTTCGTTCGGTTTGAGCCAGGTACCCCCTACCATTCCGACCGCATTATCGAGCTCACCCAGGACCTCAGGGGCTCCGGGTATTTCAGTGAGGTCCGTGTCGGGGCGGATCCCGGCAGGGCCGAGGATCGAACCATCCCGGTGAATGTAACGCTGGATGAACGGACACGGCATTCGCTTGGCGCCGGCGTTGGTTTCAGCACGGATGTGGGCCCAAGAGTTCGAACCACCTGGGACCAGCATTACGTGAACCCCCAGGGTCACCGACGNNATATCGCAGCCCCGCAAGAATGCCGGTGTCTATTACGAGGTGCCCCTCAATCCACCGATGACGGACTCGTTACGGTTCACCGGCTCCTACCAGGAAGAGGACATCGAGGACACGCGCTCCCGCCGGACCAGCCTGGGCGCCCAGTGGCAGAGCCGGCTGGCGTCGGGCTGGCAGCAGGTTGTCTCCCTCAGGCGCGAAGAGGACCGGTTCCGCGTCGGCGACAATCGCCAGCGGACGGTGCTGGTCCTGCCGGGGTTGAGCTACAGCTACCTGTACCGCGACTCGCCGGTTGATCCATCCCGTGGGTACCGGTTCCAGTTCGAGAGTGCTGGTGGCCAGCGCGACATGCTTTCGGACATTGATGTGATCCACCTGACGGCGGCGGCCAAGGGGCTGGTCACGGTGGGCACCACCGGGCACCGATTCCTGGCTCGGGTGAGAGCCGGAGGTATCGGCACCAATGATTTTGAACAGGTACCGCCCTTCCTGCGTTTCTTCGCCGGTGGTGACCAGAGCGTACGCGGTTACGGCTATCGCACGCTGGGCCCCACCGACGATGAGGGCGACAACGTCGGCGGGCGCTTCCTGCTCACTGGCAGTGTGGAGTATCAATACCCCCTTTCGAGCAGCTGGCGTCTGGCCACCTTCGTGGATGAAGGTAATGCCTTTGATAATCTCGGGGATCCGCTGAAAACCGGCGTCGGTGTGGGCGTCCGCTGGGTATCGCCCGTCGGGCCGATCCGCCTGGATGTCGCCCGGGGGCTTGATGAGCCCGAGAATTTCCGGATCCACTTCTCCATGGGGCCGGAGCTTTGACGGTGCGGCGGCGAATTGTCTGGGGTCTGATTCTGATGCCCCTCCTGGCGCTGCTGGGAGCGGCGGCCGTGGCGGGGTGGCTTCTTTTCACCGAGAGTGGAGGGCGCTGGGTCCTCCAGCAGGTGCCGGGCCTCGAGGTCAGCGGCTATCAGGGAACCCTGGGCGGCACCTGGCAGGCGCAGCGTGTGGTCTATGACAACGGCCAGGGAACAAGGGCAGTCGTCGAGGGGCCGGTCATGGCATGGTCCCCTGGATGCCTGGTCCAGCTTGAGGTCTGCGTGGACCAGCTCCGGGCGGCTCGGGTAATGGTATCCCTGCCGGAGGCTCAATCCTCGGAGACCGCTGAGGGCCCGGTTGAACTGCCCGCCGTGCGACTGCCCCTCGCGGTATCGATCACGAATCTGGATCTGGGGCGCATTACCTACAACGATACGCTGATCCTTGAGGCAATCACCGCGCGTGTCGCCCTGGGTGGCAGCACCCTGGAGCTGGCCTCTCTGAGCGTTACCCGTGAGGGCCTCGACGCCGGTGCTCAGGGATCACTCCGGATGACGGATGAGTGGCCGGTGGATCTTGCCCTGGACCTGCGCTATGCCACCGGCACGGACTTTCCCGGGAACCTGGTCCTGACGGCCGGTCTGGCCGGGACCGTTGCCGATCTTGAGCTGGATGCCCGCATGAGTCATCCGTGGCAGGCCCGGCTTGAGGGTCGTGTGAACCCGCTCAGGGCAGGCTTCCCGGCGGAGGCTCGCCTGACGGCCGAGCGCTTTGCGGCTACCCCGGATCTGCCCCCCCATTACGCACTGAACGATCTGACGCTTCGCGCCCGGGGCAACCTGGAGGAGGGTTGGGAGGTTGACGGCGATGCGGCGTTGGCCACCGAGCCGGGGCTCGAGGTATCGCTCTCCGGCGAGACGACCATTGAACGGGCACGTATTGAGTCCCTTGCCGTTTCCGATGGCGGCGCACGCTCGCTGGTGCTCCGCAAGGGGCGGGTAAGCTGGGGCGATGGATTGGCGGCCAGCGGCGCACTGGACTGGCACTACTTCCCCTGGCAACGGTTGGTTCCGGAACTGACACAAGTCCCTGTGGCGGTGAGTGACGCCGCCATGGACTTCGAACTCAAGGGCGATGAGTACACTGGCCATCTGGATGCCCAGCTGTTCACCCGGGAAGGGCCGGTCTGGCTGCGAACCCCGGTCGCGGGCAATTTTGGTCAGGCCCGCCTCGACAGCCTGAGCCTGGCCAGCGAACTCGGCCGTATCGCGGGCCGTCTGGATGTGGGCTGGGCGGAGGGTGTGGAATGGCGTGCTGATCTGGCGCTCGAAAATCTCCTGCCGGGGCGGCGCCTGCCGGAACTGGACGGCCATCTCAGCGGTGACCTGGTCAGCAGTGGGCGGCTCGCCGAGGACGGCCCGGTGGGCGATGCCTCGCTGGGGCTGGCTGGAAGCCTGCGCGGCCAGGCGCTCTGGCTCCGTTCCGAGGCACGACTTGAAGGCCCGCGCTGGGCGGTACCGGCGCTCGAACTGTGGTTCGGNNAACTGTGGTTTGGTGACAACCGGCTCCGGGGCTCGGCCCGCCAGACCGATCAGCTCCAGGCGGAAGTCGAATGGACCCTGCCGGCTCTGGGGCAGCTGTGGTCGGGCATCGAAGGGCGGATTGAAGGGCGTGCCAGTGGGCGTCATCTGCTCGGTGGCCCCAGGGGCCGTGTGACCCTCCGTGGCGAAGAACTGAGAATGGCCGACCAAGGCATTGCGCTGACCGGGCTCGAGGGGGCAGCGCGGCTGGATGAGAGTGGCGCGGCGCAGGCCAGGCTGGACTTCTCGGAACTCGACGCCCAGGGACAACGGCTTGAATCCGGTCAGTTCCAGTTGAGTGGGTCCCTGGTTGACCACGAGATGGGTCTTTCCCTGCTTCATCGTCGCGGTAGCCTGCGTCTGAGCGCGGTTGGCGCCTGGGAAGACGGAGGCTGGAAGGCCACCCTGGATGGCGGGGGGATCGCACTGCCGGGGCAGCACTGGCTGATGGCAACCCCCGCCGAGCTGACCCTAACCCGGGATGGCGAAGCCCATCTCGGGAGCCATTGCTGGGGCTGGGCCGGTGCGCGCTTCTGTACCGCCGAGCAGCGACTGAACCCATCGCCCTCACTGGCGCTCGGAATTGCGAACCTTCCCACCCGTGCATTTCGACCGTGGCTGCCGCCATCGTTCCGCTGGGAGGAAACCCTGGATGCGCGTGTCGCTCTGGAGCTGGATGGGCAGGGACCGCGAGGGCAGGCCTGGGTGGATGCCGGCAGCGGCCGGGTGGCGATGCGCCGCCCTGTGGATCCGGATAACCTGGATGCCCAGGTGGATGAAGAAGACGATGGCCAGGCCTGGCAGTGGGTACCCTTCGAGTATGACCGTCTCCGGATCGCTGCGCGTCTGCGTCCCGAGCGGACCCGTGTAACGGCGGATCTTGCCGGGCCCGACCTGGGGACACTGGATCTGGATGCGGACCTGGCCCCCCTTTCGGAAGGGATGCCCGTGGACGGTCGCCTGCGGCTTGAGGCCCTGGATCTGGCCGTAATCCGCCCCTTCCTGGACCTGGATACGGTCGAGGGCCGGCTCGGAGGAACCCTCAATGTCCGTGGCCCGGTGGTCGCGCCGTCGGTGCAGGGCGAGATTGCGCTGGACGGGGGCGAAATCCGGGACCCCAGGTTGCCATTGCCGCTGTCCCGGGTTACGGCCCGGGCTCGCATTGACGGCAAGGAGGCGCAGCTTGATGGCAGCTGGCGTAGCGGCGAGGACGGTCAGGGCCGGCTTGAGGGCGAGGCGAGCTGGACCAACAGCCCGAACGCCGAGATCGCCCTGGTCGCGGAATCCCTGCCGGTCAGTGTGCCGCCCTACGCCGAGCTGAGGGTGTTTCCGGATCTGATGCTGCGTTACGGGCGTGAGGGTGTCGTGGTAACAGGGCAGGTACGGGTGCCCTCCGGCAGTGTCGTCATCAAGTCCCTGCCGGAGTCCGCGGTGGGGGTTTCCGGGGATGCCGTAGTGGCGGGCGAGGACGCCGGTCCCGCCCCCTTGCCTCTGGCACTGGACCTGGAGGTCCTGATCGGGGAAGACCAGGTGGACTTCAACGGGTTTGGCGTGACCGGCAACCTGGAGGGGCGCCTGCAGCTGGCGGACGACATGATGGCGAATGGCGAGCTCAACCTGCGCAACGGCCGGTATGAGCTCTATGGCCAGGACCTGCGAATCCGGCGTGCGACGCTGCTTTTCAACGGGCCTGTTGACCGGCCCTTCCTCGATATCGAGGCCGTGCGCATCGTTGACGATGTCACGGCGGGCATCCGGTTGACCGGACCCGCGGATGAACCCCGGGCCGAGATTTTCTCCGAGCCGCCCATGAGCCAGCAGCAGGCACTGGCCTATCTGACCCTGGGGCGTCCGCTGGAAAGCGAGAGTGACAGCTATGCGATGGAGCGTGCCGCCATCAACCTGGGCCTTGCACGCACGGCACCGTTCACCCGCGAACTGGGCGAACGGGTGGGCATCCAGGATCTGCAGCTTGAGACCGAGGGCCGGGGCGAGGAGGCCAGCGTGGTCGCCTCCGGCTACCTGACCGAGAAACTGAGCCTGCGTTACGGGGTGGGGCTGTTCGAGCCGGTCAGTCGTATGGCCCTGCGCTATGACCTGACGCGCAGTCTCTACCTGGAGGCAGCCAGTGGTCTCGCGAGCTCACTCGATCTATTCTACAGGACAGACTTCGGTAAACCGGGAGACTGAGTGATGATGGTTCATGGCGAGCAGGTTCGGCTGACCCCTCGCGAGCGCAAGGTGATCCGGCGTCTGACGGGGATTGACCCCCACTTCATCCACAACCGCGAGACCCTGATCCGCTTCCGGGACCAGCACCTCAGGAGCTACCCGACCGACTCGCCCCAGATCCGCCTGATCAAGCTGCTGCTGCGCCGCAACCTCGTCTAGCCCGACTCGGGCTCTATAACGCACCACCGACGCTTTCCTGATTTTGCACTGTAATTTGTGAAGGGAACTTAAACCGCATTAGAATCCGTCCCCACCAAACAACTGGGAGGTAATGATGCGTAGTACAGTTTTTGATGCAAAAGGGGCAGTGGTCCTCACTGCCGTGATGATGCCCGGTCTTTCCGTTGCCGGTGGCTTCTCCCTTAACGAGCAGAGTGCAAGCGCGATGGGCACCGCCAATGCCGGCGCCGCGGCCAACCCGCAGAACGCGGCCACCGTGATCTTCAACCCGGCGGGCATGACCCAGCTTTCCGGCACCAATCTCTCCTTCGGTGCCTCGGTCCTCGACATTGACGCGGAAGCGGATGAAGCCACGGCAATCAATCAGGTGGGGCAGCCCGTGCAGGGCTCGAACGGCGGTGACATCGCGGATCCCGCCTATCTCCCCAGCGCGTTTCTGACCCATGAGATGAACGACAACGTTGCCGTGGGTATCGGCCTGCATGCGCCCTATGGCCTGGCGGCGGATTACGACGATGACTTCAAGGGCCGCTATTTTGCGGACGAGACGGAACTCACCGGCATTGCCCTGACGCCGTCCATTGCGGTGGATTCCGGCAATGGACTGTCCCTGGGTGTGGGCGTGAATGTCATGTACCTGGATGGGAAGCTTTCCAAGTTCACGGATACGTCGGGGGCATTGCTTCAACAGAGCGGTAACGGGATCACGACCCCGACAGGGGCGACCCAGGCAGCCAGCTCGGTACCGACCTATTCCAATGTGGAGGGGGATTCCATTGAGTACACGCTCCGCATTGGCGCCCTGTACGAATACTCAGACAGAACCCAGTTCGGCCTGACGGCGGAGACCGGCACCGAGGCATCCCTGGACGGTGACATCACCATCACCAACTTCCCGACCCAATCCGGTACGGTAACCCTCAAGGAAGATGCCGAAGTCCCCCTGGATATCCCGCCGAGTGTCACCTTCGGTGCCCGGCATCAGCTCAACGATGACGTCACCCTCCTCGTCGGGGCCACATGGGCGCGCTGGAGCGACTTCGAGGAACTGGATATCTACTCGGGGGAAGCCGGCAACGGCGCGATTTCCCAACGTCAGGGCAATCCCATCACCCATATCACCGAGAAATGGCAGGACACCTGGCAGTACAATCTCGGCGCCACCTGGCAGGCAAACCCTGAATGGAAGCTCAAGGCCGGCTATGCCTGGGACGAATCCCCTGTGGACAGCTACAAGACAGCACGCATTCCATCCCAGGATCGCCACTGGCTGACGCTGGGTGCCCAGTTCGCTCCGGCCAACACCGACTGGACCGTGGATGCGGCCGTGGGCACGCTCATCTTTGATGGCGATGCGACCTTCACCGAACGGGAATACTCCCACGCTCAGCCCACAACGCCGGAGGGCAATGCCCGTTACAGCGGTTCCTATGACCTGAGCGCATGGAGCGCTTCCGTGGAACTCAGTCGTTCCTTCTGAAGACCCGGCTTACGGCTCCAGGGAGGGAGCCGCCCCGTAAGTACCCCGCATAGGCACCCCTGCCGTTGTGGGGTTACGGCAGCCAGAGTTCAAACACACTGCCCCCAAGATCCCCCCCGTTGCGAAGGCGGGTGAATCCCTGCCGGTCGCCGGCCGTATGCATGCCTGCCATGCGTTCCGCGAAATAGAGTCCCAGGTTGGTACTGCCGGTCGAGAAGTCAATGCGCTCGGTGCCGGAAAAGTCGACGTCCAGCATGGACTCCGGGTAGCCGGGGCCATCGTCCTCCACGCTCAGTACCAGCCATCCCTCCTCGGAGCGGGCATTGAGGTGCAGCTGGCTGCGGGCGTAGCGGATGGCATTGTTGATCACATTGGTCAGAACCCCGCCGACCAGCTGGGGGTCAAAATAGCCCTCCTCCGCCTCGGGTTCCGCATGAACATCCATCGTGATCCCGAGCCCCTCGAGTAATCGCCGGTGATGGGCATGCTGTTCATCGAGAAAATCGGAGACGAGTTGTTCCTCCACCGTAGCCGAGAGCTTCTCTTCCGACAGGCGATACAGGCTCAGGAGCTGGATGAGGTCACCGTGAACACGCTGGGCTTCATACTCCAGGGCTGTGAAGGGGCGCGAGTCGCGCACGTCGTCGGGAACCCGGTCACGCACGTCGTCCAGCGAGTTCAGGAGCATTCCGAGAGAGTTCTTCATATCGTGGACGGTCGAGGCGAGGACCGTGGAAAAGTCGAGGTCGTTACTCATGCATTGCTCCCGGCTTTAAGGTCAGCCACTTTTTTCATCAGGAACTGATAGCGTTTGTACTGTTTGTGTTGCGGGGGCAGGTGACCGAGCTGGTCCAGGCAGCGCTCACAACGCTGGAGCAGGGCCGGATCCGAGGTCTTGCCCTGTTGTTCCGCGTTCTTGAGCAGGACCTGGACGAGGTTCAGGTTGAGAGCCGGGTGCTGGGGAACCAGCGTCAGTGCCTGTTTGAAGGCATCGGCCGCCTGGCCCAGTTCGCCGCTTTCAAACGCCTTGATACCGTCCTTGTTCAGCGCCCGTGCCTGATTCTTCTTGCGGAAGCTGACGGGCTCGTCCATGAGTTCCTCAATGGCTTTCATGATGGCGGGATCGTCCGAGTACCGATCAGCCAGCTGGTTCAGCACCCGCTGGCCGGCGCCACTGTCGCCCTGGGTATAGAGTGTGCGCGCGTAATCCAGCGCTTCCTCCGGGGTCAGGGTGTCGGTATCCAGCTGGTCCCTGATGCTTTCCAGCGCCTTGTGGCTGTCATTCATGCGGTTCTGGCCGGCATAGATCCGGGCGGCGACCAGCTGCTTCCGGGTCGTGGCCGTCTCGTCATCCTTGAAGCGTCGGCCCATGTCCTTGAGGGCTTTCAGGGCTTCCTCCGCTAACTGTTTGCCTTCGCTCGAGGTGTCGCCGTCACTGAGTTCGGACAGCGTGCGGCCGAGACCAAGGTAGTTATCCGGGCTGTCATGAATGGAGTTGTCGCTGAGTTTCACGGTTGATCGCCATGCCTGGGCCGCGGTTTCCATGTCCTGGTTGGTGGCGGCGATATCCGCGAGCTGTTTCTGTCGCAGGATCGCAAGCGGCGAAATCTCGATCGCCTGCTGTATCACCTCCTGGGCCCGCTTCCCATTGCCTTTGCGCTGGTAGGCGTCCGCGAGCGCGTCGTAGGCTTCAATGTAATCGGGGTTGCTCTCAATCAGGGTCTGGAAGTGGCTGATGGCCTCATCCAGCTGGCCTTCCGCGAGGGCGGCTCGGCCCATCCCCATCCGGCCCCAGGCGAGTTCACGCTCCGCCAGTACCTGCTCGTAGATCGCCCGTGCCTGGTCCGGAGCGTTCCGCTTGAGATACAGGTCTCCCAGGATCTGCATGACCCGGTTGCGGTAGCGCGTCTTCGCCTGGAGCAACTGTTCGGCCTGGCTGATGGCTTCTGGCAGGTTGTCCTGATCGAGGGCGTGGTTGATGGGGTAGAGCGCGTGGCGCTGGGCCATGAGCGCATCCAGGCGCTTCTGCAGTACGGCCTGGGTGATGGGTTTGATGATGTAGGTGTCCGGATGGTATTCGCGGGCGCCCATTACGATTTCACGGGACGTCTCAGCGGTTACCAGGACGAAGAGCGAGGTATGGCGCAGCAGCTTCTGGTGGCGCAGCGCCTCCAGCACCTGCTGACCGGTCTTGCCCGATCCCAGGTTGAAATCGCAGATCAGTACGTCGTAGTGGTCCTTGGTGCACTTGGCAATGGTCTCATTGCCGTTGGCGGCCATATCGATCTTTTCCGCGCCAAAACTGCTCAGCATCTGACGCATGGACTTGCGGAAGTTCTCGAAATCATCGGTGATCAGGAACCGCAGCTTTTTATAGAGGTTGTAGCGCTCGTTTTCGTCCATCGGCTCCGGGCCCGTTCACAGTTAACGAATCAGGGTACTATCAAAGCTAGTCAAGCCCCTTCCATACCTCAAAGAAAAGGCCCTCCGTTTGCAGAAAATGACGGCGGTGCCGCCGTTTCCCTGCTTTCAGGCCTGGTGGTAGAGTAATACCGAAGCCTGACGCCATTTGAGGGCCTGCTATGACCACGAAGGAAGAGCGCCTTCAGTTCCTTGAGGCCATGGGTGATGTTGAGCCCATCCGTAAACCCGATCGCGCGGATCTGGAAGGGGATCGGCAGCTGACGCCGGGGCAACTTGAGCGCCAGCGGGCGGCCGTCATCGAGAGAACCGTGGATCGCAATCCGCTGACGGCCACGGATGTGGCCTGGCTGGGCCCGCAGGATGAGCTGAGTTTCAAGCGGGACGGTATCCAGCACGGCGTGTTCAAGAAGATCCGCCTGGGGCAGTATCCGATTGCGGCCCAGCTGGATCTGCACCGGATGACCGTGGATGAGGCACGCCAGGAGGTGTTCAACTTCATCCGTGAATGCCTTCGTCGCGGCGTGCGGTCCGCATTGATCAAGCACGGCAAGGGTGAGCGGAATCCGGACCGTATTGCCACCATCAAGAGCTACGTCAACCAGTGGCTGCCGCAGCTGCCGGATGTCATGGCGTTCCACTCGGCACAGCCGAAACACGGGGGGACAGGTGCGGTCTACGTGATGCTGCGCAAGAGTCCGGAAGAGCGCGAACGCAACCGGGAGCAGTTCGGTGGACGGGTTCGGAGTACCGATGCCTGAAGGAAGTCAGGATCCCGCCACGTCAGTCCTTGAACACGTCAGTCGCTGGCTTGCCCGTGGTGAGCGGGCGTGGCTGTGCACGGTCCTTCGCACCTGGGGGTCCTCGCCACGTCCACCGGGCTCCATGCTGGCGGTCAACGCGTCGGGCGAGTGGATTGGCTCGGTCTCGGGGGGGTGCCTCGAGGAATCCCTGATCCGTGAGGTGACGGAAGCCGGCGAACCCGGCTCAACGGCGCCCCGGCTGGTGGATCACGGTGTTACCGAGGAGGAACAGGAACGCTGGCGGCTTCCCTGTGGGGGGCGGATGCGACTGGTGGTGGAAGTGCTTGATCCCGAACGCCATGCCGGACCGGTGGCCCGGGTTCTGGACAGTCTGGCCGAGCGTCGGGCGGTAACGCGACGCGTGGATTGGGCGTCGGGGGCTTGGTTGTTTGCGGGGGCCTCGGTACCTGATCGGGTCGAGGAGCATGAGGAGGAATTCCTGCACACGCTTGGCCCGCAGTCACGCATGCTGATGATCGGTGCGGGTGAGGTGGCACGGTACGTGGGACGCATGGCCATGATGAACGGGTTCAGCGTGTCACTCTGTGAGCCACGCCCGCTGTTTCTCGAGGGTTGGGAAGAGCCCGGTATCCAGACCCATTCCTGCCTGCCGGATGATCTGATTCGGAGCGATTTCAGCGATGCGCACTGCGCGATCCTGGCCCTTGGTCATGATCCACGCATTGACGACATGGGCCTGCTGGCGGCGCTTGAGACCAATGCGTTCTATATCGGGGCCATGGGCTCGCAACGAACCGCTGCCCAGCGCCGGGAGCGCCTGCACCAGCTGGGGGTGACGGATTCGCGCATGGGCCGGATTCATGCGCCCATCGGGTTCAGCATTGGCAGTAAAGCGCCGCCGGAGATTGCCGTGGCCACCATGGCCCAGGTGCTGGCGGAGCGCTACCGGTTACTCCACCGCGTCAGCCGTTATGACGCCTAGTACGTTTTTGCGCTCAGCGCTCTGGGTTCTGCTTTCGGTGTTGTTGACAGGGTGCTGGCTGACCGGCGAACGGGAACACCGGGCTGACGCCTATGTGGAAGCGCTAGCGGAGGCGCTGGCCGTGGTGCCGGAGACGTCTCCGATACCCACGGTCGAGCCCCTGCCGCGCTCGCGCCATCGTCGCCAGGCGTTGCCGGAACTGGACATGGGCCTGGTGGACTTCCTGTCTCTCTACGGCTGTGACCTCCAGGTGGTGATCGGGGAACGAACCAGCGTGCTCGGGCGCGTAGCCCATCCGGGAACCCGCATGGAATATCACCTCCGTTTTCTGG
>JABAHQ010000153.1_pt3 | contig 11830 bp, 7 predicted proteins | sample 7062091 | NCBI WGS metagenome assembly JABAHQ01 (sample SAMN14534359, study PRJNA622989) | marine sediment metagenome | biome: marine biome [ENVO:00000428]; feature: marine pelagic biome [ENVO:01000023]; material: deep marine sediment [ENVO:00002113] | place: India: Gulf of Kutch | collected...
CAGGGTCTCGTCCATGGAGTTGGTGTGCAGGGACTGGGTGCCGCCCAGGACCGCGGCCAGGGCCTGGTAGGCCACCCGCACGATGTTGTTCTCGGGCTGCTGCGCGGTGAGCGTGACGCCCGCGGTCTGGGCGTGGGTGCGGAGCCGGCAGGAGCGGGGATCGGTGGCGCCGTACTCCTCGCGCATGACCCGGGCCCAGATCCGACGGGCGGCCCGGAACTTCGCCACCTCCTCGAAGAAGTCGTTGTGCACGTCGAAGAAGAAGGAGAGGCGGGGAGCGAAGTCGTCCACGTCCAGGCCCGCCGCGATCCCCCGCTCCACGTACTCGAAGCCGTTGCGGAGGGTGAAGGCCAGCTCCTGGGCCGCCGTGGCCCCGGCCTCCCGGATGTGGTAGCCCGAGATGGAGATGGGGTTGTACTTGGGCGCGTGCTCGCTGCACCACTCGAACATGTCCACGATGCAGCGGAGCGCCGGCTCCGGCGGGAAGACCCAGGCGTGCTGGGCCTGGTACTCCTTCAGGATGTCGTTCTGGACGGTGCCCCGGAGCGCTTCCGGGGCCACGCCCTGGCGCTCGGCGGCGGCGACGTAGAAGCAGAAGAGGATGATCGCCGGCCCGTTGATCGTCATCGAGACCGAGACCTGGTCCAGGGGGATCCCCCCGAAGAGGGTCTCCATGTCGTCGAGGGACGAGATCGCCACGCCGCAGACCCCGACCTCGCCCTCGGAGCGGGGATGGTCGGAGTCGTAGCCCATGAGCGTAGGGAAGTCGAAGGCCACGGAGAGGCCGGTCTGCCCGTGGTCGAGGAGGTAGTGGTAGCGCTCGTTCGTCTCCTCGGCGGTCCCGAAGCCCGCGAACTGGCGCTTCGTCCAGAGCCGGGTCCGGTACATGGTCCGGTAGGGCCCCCGGGTGAACGGGTACTCGCCGGGCAGGCCCAGGGCCTCGCCGTAGGGCTCGGCGTCGGTCCGGTCCAGGGGCGTGTAGAGGGGCTTCACCTCCCGGCCCGAGACCGTGGTGAAGAGGGCGTCCCGCCTGGGCGTCTCCTCCCAGGCCTCGCGCCAGCGGGCGAGCTCCTCCCGGAGCCTGCGGAGCTCGGCCTCCTTCGCGGCGATCTTCTCGGCCAGCTCCGAGGGGGAGGAGACGTCCCGTTCGGTCGTCGCCATGCCGGTTCCTCGTCCTCACGCGGGGTGTGGTCACCTGCCCGGGATGGGCCGTCGGCAGGTGTCTGTGCGGCCGTCCTCGATACCCGACCTGTGTCCAAATGTGTCGGTGGGACCGGGGGACCGCCGAAGGACAACGACGGGTCGGGGCCGAACCCGACCTCTCCCGGAAGCCTGCCCCCCGGCCGCCGATCCCGTATGATCGAGGATCTTCCGAACTCTCGACCCGGAGGTCGTCATGTGGCTGCGGAGCGTCCCGCGCATCGTTCGGTCCTGGGCCGTCTGCGCCCTTCTCGGTACCCTCGTCCCGGCGCCCGGCCCCGGCGGCACGGCCCAGCAGATCCCCGACGCCCGGGCCCTCGGCGTTCCCCTGGAGGGTACCCCCGGCCCCCACGACGCGATCACCGACGTGGGGGGCGTGGAGGTCGGGCACGCCACCGTGATCCGGGGCGAGGGCCGGCTCGCGGTGGGGGAGGGGCCGGTCCGGACCGGAGTCACGGCGATCCTCCCCCGGGGGACGGAGGCCGGGGACAGCGTCTTCGCCGCCTGGTTCCCCCTGAACGGCAACGGGGAGATGACCGGCACGGCCTGGGTGGCCGAGTCGGGGATCCTGGAGAGCCCGGTCGTGATCACCAACACCCACAGCGTGGGCGTGGCCCGGGACGCCGTGATCGACTGGATGCGGCGCCGGAATCCGGACTTCCACTGGGCACTTCCAGTGGTGGCTGAGACGTTCGACGGTAGCCTCAACGATATCAACGGCTTCCACGTGCGTTCCGAACATGTCTTCGAGGCCCTGGACGGGGCCGGAGCCGGCCCCGTGGAGCAGGGCAGCGTGGGCGGGGGGACGGGGATGATCTGCCACGCCTTCAAGGGCGGGATCGGATCGGCGTCCCGGGTGTTGGACGAGGAGGCCGGGGGCTGGACGGTGGGCGTCCTCGTCCAGTGCAATCAGGGCGCCCGCCGGGACCTTCGGGTGGCGGGCGCGGCCGTGGGCGAGGCCCTGGCCGAGCCGCGGATCTGCTACGCCGACCCCACCGTCCCGGCCGCCGACCGGCGTCGGGGGGTGCCGCTCTGCGAGGGGGTCGGAGGAGAGATGGGGCCGGGCCGGGCCCCGCCCCCGCCCGAGGGCGCCGGCTCGATCATCATCGTCCTGGCCACCGACGCTCCCCTCCTCCCCCACCAGGTCCGTCGCCTGGTGAAGCGCACGGCCCTGGGCCTCGCACGAATCGGGGGGATGGGATACAACGGCTCGGGAGACCTCTTCATCGGGTTCAGCACCGCGAACCGGCGGGCGGCGGCCGAGCGCGACGAGGTGGTGGCCCTGGAGATGCTGCCCAACGACCGGATCAATCCCCTGGTCGTCGCCTCGGTCCGGGCCACCGAGGCGGCGATCCTGAACGCGATGCTGGCCGCCGAGACGATGACCGGGGCCAACGGGCTGCGGGTTCCCGAGCTGCCGGAGGAGCGCCTGCGGGCGCTCATGGAGGCCCGGACGGATGCGGAGGAGTCGGGCGCCCCGGACCGGGGGCCGGGCCCGGAGGGCTGACGCGGGAGCGCCCCGGGTAAGGCCGGCGCCCTCAGCCCAGGATCTCCTCCAGGACCCGGGCAGCCACGGCGTAGGGCGTCTCCCCCCCCTGGGCGATCCGGTCCAGCGCATCCGCGAGAGCTCCGGGCTCGGTGGCCTCACGGGCCCGGCGCCGGAGCTCCCGCTCCACGGTGTCCCGGATCCGGATCCGGGCCCTCTCCCGTCGCCGGCGCTCCAGCTCCCCGCTGGACGCGAGCCACCCCCGGTGCTCGTCGAGAGCCCCGAGGACCTCTTCCACCCCCTCTCCCGTCGAGGCCACCGTCTCGAGGACGGGGATCTCCCACGCCTCCGGGGACGGCGCCTCATCCCCGGCCTCGGCGGCGTCTTCCGGCCGGGAGAGGTCCACGCCGTGGTGGGCGGGGACGCCGTGGAGCGCCCGGCCCTCCCGGAGCTGCATGGAGGTTCGGAGCTCCCGGGCCAGACGGCCGGCGCCGGGCCGATCGGCCTTGTTGACCACGAAGATGTCGGCGATCTCCATGAGCCCCGCCTTCATCGCCTGGATCGCGTCGCCGGACTCGGGCACCAGGACCACCACGACGGTGTCCGTGGCCCCCGTGATCTCGAGCTCGGTCTGGCCGACGCCCACGGTCTCGACGAGGATCCGCTCGAAGCCGAAGGCGTCCATGAGGTCGATGACCTCCTTGGTGGTCGTGGCCAGCCCTCCCAGGGAGCCCCGGGTGGCCATGGAGCGGATGAAGATCCCGGGATCGGTGGCCAGCTCGCCCATGCGGATCCGGTCTCCAAGGAGCGCGCCCCCCGAGAAGGGCGACGTCGGGTCCACCGCCACCACCCCCACCCCCCCGCCGGCATCCCGGTAGCGCTCGCAGAGGCCCGCCACCAGGCTCGACTTCCCCGCGCCGGGAGGGCCGGTGACCCCGATCCTCCGCCCCCGGAGCCCGCCCGAGATCAGGTCGTGAAGAAGCCGCTGAAACCCCCGGCGCTCATCCTCCACCACCGAGATCGCCCGGGCCAGCGCCCCGCGCTCTCCCGTCCGGAAGCGCTCCAGGAGGCGGCGGAGCTCGGGGCCCAGGGCCTCCACCTCGCCGGGGACGCGGCTCACCGGACCCGCTCTCCGGGCCGGATCCCCCGGGCGTGGCGCAGGGGGTTCTCCAGCAGGTGGGTGGGGATGAAGAGCGCGACCACGAAGAGGACGAGGGCCACGACGAGCCCGCCTCCCAGGAGCCACCAGCTGCGGATGGCGATGAAAGTGATCGCCGCGATCAGCGCCGTGGTCGCCGCGAAGATCGACAGCAGAAGACGCCGGGCCTGGAGGTGCATGAACCGCTCCTGGGCCTGGACGTCCCGGGGGTGGACCCGCACCCGCACCTCCTCGCGCTCGGCCCGCACGATGAGGTCCCGGACCGACCGTAGGGTGCTGTGGACCTCGGTGAGGAGATCCTTGGCGAAGGCGATCGGCTCCCGGCCCGTGGTGCGGAGCATCTCGCCCCGGTGCTTCCGGATCACCCTGCGGATCGTGCCCAGGCCGTCGAAGCGGGGATCGTAGCGGAACCCGATCCCCTCCAGCAGGGCCGCGGCGCGGAAGAAGTAGACGAGCTCCTGGGGCAGGACGAGGGGCCAGGTGTAGAAGGTGTCGTAGATGTCCCCCACGATCTCCTGGATCTTCTCCCGGCTGGTGGTTCCCACCCTCTCCAGGACCTTGAGCACCTCGGTGGCGGCCTCGCGCACCTCGCCCCGGGAGATCTCCGGCGCGATCATCCCCAGCCGGTACATCCCGTTGATCATCCCCTCCAGGTCCTCCCGCTCCACCGCCAGGGCCATGTCCAGGATGTACTCCCGGGTCCAGCGGTGGACCCGGAGCACCATCCCCCAGTCCAGAAGGACGATCGTCCCGTCGTCCTCGACCAGGATGTTGCCCGGGTGGGGATCGGCGTGGAGGAAGCCGTCCACCATCATCATGCGCAGATAGAGCCCGGCCAGCGTCTCGATCAGGTCCTGGAAGTCCAGATCCCCCGACTCGAACCGGTCGTCCAGGTGGTCGACCTTCGTGCCCCGCACGCGCTCCATGACCAGGACCCGGCGCCGGGTGAACTCCTCCAGGACCCGGGGCGCCCGGACCCGGGGGTCGTCGGAGAAGTGCCGCTGGAACTGCCGCATGTTGTCGGCCTCCCGGACGAAGTCCATCTCCTCCCGCACGATCACCGAGAACTCCCGGACCACGTTGGTGAGCGCCCGCACGTGGTGGTTCGGGAAGAGGATGTTGAGCCAGAAGAGGATCCGGAAGGAGATGTCCAGGTCCAGGGCCACCTGGGCTTCGACGCCGGGCCGCAGCACCTTCACCACCACCTCCCGTCCGTCCACGGTCGCCGCGTGGACCTGGCCCAGGGAGGCGGCGGCGATCGGCTTCCGGTCGAAGTCCGGGAAGGCCTCACCCAGGGGCCGCCCCAGCTCCTCCTCGATGACGGCCACGATCTCCTTCGCGGGATCGGGCGGAACCTGATCCTGGAGCCGGGAGATCGCCGAGAGATAGGGCTCGGGAAAGATGTCCGCCCGCGCGCTGAAGAGCTGGGCCAGCTTGATGAAGCTCGGGCCCAGCCCGGCGATCGTGTCGGCCAGGCGCCGGGCCCGCTTCCGGTGATGCTCGTCGCTCCGCTTCGCTCCCCGGCCGAAGAGGATCCAGCGGTTTCGGTCCCGGAGGAAGGCCACCACGTACGGCAGAAGTCGGACGACGACGGAGACCGAGCGGATCCAGCGCTTCATCGGCTCACCGGATCAGAGGAGGAGGGCCGAGGCCAGCCCCAGCAGGAGGAAGAAGCCGACGAGATCGGTGAAGGTGGTCACGAAGACCGAGGACGCCACCGCCGGGTCGACGCCGACCCGATCCAGGAGCGTGGGGATGAACGCGCCGGCGAAGCCCGCCACCACGATGTTCCCCCACATGGCCAGGAGGACCACCAGGCCCAGCCGGAGGTTCAGGCCGAGGGCTAGGGCCGCGCCGGTCCCCACGGCGGCGGCGAGGACCCCTACCACCACCCCGTTCACGATGCCGACCACGGCCTCCTTCTTCACGGCGTCGAACTTCTTCTCCAGAGGGCCGGCGGCCAGGGCGAGGTGCCGGACCGTCACGGCCAGGGCCTGGGTTCCCGAGTTGCCCCCCATCCCCGCGACCACGGGCATGATCGCGGCGAGGAACCAGATCGCGTCGATCGTCTCGGAGAAGACCACCACCACCGAGGCGGCCACCGAGGCGGTCACCAGGTTCACGAGGAGCCAGGGAAGGCGGACCCGGACCGCGTCGCCCCAGCCGGCGCGCAGACCCTCGTCGTCCGAGAGGCCGGCCAGGCGGAGGATGTCCTCGGTCTGCTCGGCCTCGATGACGTCGATGACGTCGTCGAAGGTGATCCGGCCCAGGAGCTGGCCGAACTCGTTCACCACCGGCATGCTCACCAGGTTGTAGCGGGAGAGCAGTCGGCCCACCTCCTCCTGGTCCATCTCCGGAGGCACCGAGGAGACCACCGGCTCGACCAGCTCGGACACCGGCGTGGCCGGCTCGGCGAGGATCAGGTCGTCCAGGGGCACGGTCCCCAGGAGCCGGTTGCCCGCGTCCACGACGAAGACCGTGTAGAAGTCCTCCACCTCGCGGCCCCTGCGCCGCACCTCGTCGATCGCCTCCCCGGCGGTCACGGTGCCCTCCACGGAGACCAGGGCCGTGGTCATGAGCCCGCCGGCGGTCTCCTCGTCGTAGCGCAGCAGCCCCTGGAGGTCCCCCGCCGCCTCGATCGGGAGGGTGGAGAGGATGCGGGAGCGCTCGTGGGGCTCGAGCTCGCCGATCAGGTCGGCGGCGTCGTCGTCGGCCATCTGGCGGAGGAGGTCGGCTCCCACCTCCGGCGCCAGGGCCGCGAGAAGGGCGGCCCGCTCGTCGCCCTCCTCCATCTCCGCCAGGGTCTCCGAGGCGGTCTCCACGGTGAGCGCTCGCAGCAGGACGAGCTGCTCCTCCGCCTCCAGGGACTCCACCAGATCGGCGATGTCCGAGGGGTGGAGCTCCCCGAGGGCGTTCCGGACGCCCGCCACGTCTCCCGCCCGGATCAGCTCCAGGAGGCGCTCCCGGAACCGATCCATCTCGGCGGTGGCGGTGACCGTGGCGTCGGACATGGAGCTCCTCTATCCGGATTCGGCGGGGCGGTCCAGGACGCTGCGCACCAGGCGCTCCTGTTCCCGGTACATCTCGCTCTCCTCCCTCCCCTCGTCCTCAGGGTGCTCCCAGCCCAGGACGTGGAGGGTCCCGTGGACCGCGAGGCGCACGAGCTCCTCGTCCAGGTCGACCCCGGCGTCCCGCGCCTGACGCGACGCCTGGGCGAGGCCCACGTAGACGTCCCCCAGGACCGGCTCCTCCGGGTCGTGGAGGGCGAAGGCGATGACGTCGGTGGGGCGATCCGCGTCCAGATACTCCCGGTTCATCGCCCGGATCCCGTCGTCGTCGAGGAGGGTGAGGGAGATTTCGCCGTCGGAGACCCCTTCCGCGGCCAGGGCCGCCCGGACCGCCCGCTCCAGGAGGGCGGCGGTGAACGCGTCCGGCTCGGCGGCGTTGACGTGGACGCGGATCAACGCCGAGGCGTCACTCCTCGGGATCGGGGTCGCCGGCGGCCCCCGACACCGATTCCGGCCGGGCGCGGACGTCCTCCCCGGCGGCCTCGGAGGAATCCTCCCCCGCCCGCCCCTCCCCTTCCCCGTCGCCGGGGAGGTCTCCCGAAGACGCGGTCTCCGCGACGGCCCGCTCCGCGGGCGCCTCGGTGAGATGCTTGGTCCCGGGATAGTCGATCCGGTGATGGTACATCCCGCTCAGGATCTTGACGAGCTGCTCCTCGAGCCGGGCGATCTCCCGGAGCGTCAGGGGGGCCTCGTCGAGCTGACCCGCCTCGATCTTGGCGTCCACGATGCTCTCCACCAGCTCCCGCGTGCGCTCGGCCGTCGGCTCCTGGAGGGCCCGGGTGGCCGACTCCACCGAGTCCGCGAGCATGACGATCGCGGTCTCCTTCGAGCGGGGCCGGGGACCGGGGTAGCTGAACTGCTCCGGCTCCAGCTCCTCCTCCTCCTCGCTCTCCTCCTGAGCCTTCTCGTAGAAGAAGCCGATCTGCTGGGTGCCGTGGTGCTCGGTGATGAAGTCCACGATCACCTCCGGCACGCCGGCCTCCCGGGCCAGGCGAACCCCTTCCAGGACGTGCTCCCGCACGATCGAGGCCGACGTGTCGGGCTTGAGGCGGTCGTGGGGATTCCGGCCGCCGGGCTGGTTCTCCACGAAGTACTGGGGCTTCAGCATCTTCCCCACGTCGTGGTAGTAGACCCCGACCCGGCACAGGAGCCCGTTGGCGCCGATCGCGTTCGCCGCGGCCTCGGCCAGGTTCGCCACGTTGATCGTGTGGGCGTAGGTGCCCGGCGCCTCCATGGAGAGCCGCTTGAGGAGGGGACGGTTGGGATCGGCCCACTCCAGAAGGGTCTGGTCGGTGGTGATCCCGGTGATCCACTCGAACACCGGCACGAAGCCCATGGCGAGGATCGCGCTGGCCGTCGCGTTGCCCACCGCCCAGGCCAGGGAGACCAGGGTGTCGGAGGGCTCGCTCCCCCTCACCAGGGCGAAGGCGAGGATCGTCGCCGCGTAGCTCGCGGAGATCACGGCCACGAACACCCAGGTCTGGGCCCGCCGACGGATCACCCGCACCGCCAGGGCCGCCGACGCGGCGCCCATGAGGGTCAGCGTCAGGGTGCGGAGGTCCGCGAAGGGCGCCAGGAGGCCCGTGAGGACGGCGAGGACGGCGCCCAGGACCAGGGCCAGCCGGCCGTCCCAGAGGACCGCCACGGCCAGGATCACGAACGCAACCGGAAGGAGCTCCACCGGCCACTGCTCGGCCGCGATCACCGCCCCCGTGCCGAAGTATGCCACCGAGAGGCCGGCCAGGAGGAGGAGCCACCGGAAGTGCTGGTAGACGTCGGGTCGGAAGGAGAAGAGGAGGAGGCCGAAGATCGCCAGGACCATGACGTGCAGCAGCCCCGCTCCCACGATCGGCCCCAGGACCGGCTCGGCCTCCACGGTGATACCCTGGTTCCTCAGGGCCTGAGCGTACGCGTTGAGCCGCTCGACCTCGGCCTCGCCGATCCGGTCCCCCTCCCGGACGATGACCTGGCCGGCCAGCACGTTCTCCTTGGTGGTCGGCACCGAGCGGCGCGCCGCCTCCTTGTCCAGCTCCGTGGCCACCACGTCCACCAGGTAGGTGGGCTCCATGAACCGGATGAGGATCAGCCGGAAGAGGTCCTCCATGTCCGGCGGCACGGCCCCGAGCATCGCCACGGACCGGTCCAGGAACTCCCGGCCCACGATCAGGGAGTCCACGGAGATCGAGCGCTCCTCGGCTCCGGCCTGGCGGACCGTGATCCGGTCCGTCGTGATCTGCTCGGCCTGGGAGGCGTCCACCACGCCCCTGGGCATGAGCTCCCGGGTGACCCGCAGCGCGGTCTCCTCGAGGCGCTCCCGGCTCTCGGGCTCGGTCAGGAGGGCGAGCTGATTCGGCGTCGCGGCGATCCCCGCTTCGGAGAGGACCTCCTCCACACCCCGTCCGCCGCGCCGGTCGGCCGCCGCGTTCAGACCCTGGAAGAAACGGGAGAGGCGGGCCCTCATCGAGTCCGCCGCTTCGGGCCGATACTCGAAGGTGGGCGGCACCGCCGCAGCCGCCTCGGTTCGATCCTCTTCCAGCTCCTCTTCGGCCTTGGGAACGGCGAAGGGGATCCCGGCCTGGACCGTCTCGTCGGCCACCGTGCCCGCCTCGTAACGGCCCACGTCGGCTCGTTCCTCGGGGGGGAAGAGAACGGTGACGAAGAGGGCCACGGCCAGGAGGAGGAGGATCCGGGCGCCGTGGTGCAGAACTCCGTCGGGCCACCGCTTCTGCGGCGGCCGGGAGAGCGCCTGGAGGAGTCCGCCGTCGCGCCCGTCGCCGCGGTCGGGGCTCACGCTTCCTCGTCCTCGGACCCGCCGGCGTCGGCGTAGGCCCGGATGATGTCCTTGACGAGCCGGTGCCGGATGACGTCGGTGGCGTCGAGGTAGACGAAGGAGATCCCGTCGATTCCCTTCAGGATCCGCTCGATCTCCAGGAGGCCGGAGTCGGAGCGCCGCGGCAGGTCGATCTGGGTCTTGTCGCCGGTGATGACGACCCGGGAGTTCAGCCCCAGCCGGGTGAGGAACATCTTCATCTGGGCCGTGGTGGCGTTCTGGGCCTCGTCCAGGATCACGAAGGCGTCGGTCAGGGTCCGGCCCCGCATGTAGGCGAGGGGGGCGATCTCGATCGTGCGCGCCTCGAGCGCGCGACGCACCTTCTCCGGCGGCATCATGTCCTCCAGAGCATCGTAGAGGGGCCGGAGGTAGGGGTCCACCTTCTCCTGGAGGTCCCCGGGGAGGAAGCCGAGGTTCTCCCCGGCCTCCACGGCGGGGCGCGCCAGGATGATCCGCTTGACCCGCTTCTTGTACAGGGCGTCCACGGCCTTCGCCACCGCCAGATAGGTCTTCCCCGTGCCGGCGGGACCGATCCCGATCACGATGTCGTTCTCGGTGATCGAGTCCAGGTAGGTCCGCTGTCCCTCGGACTTGGGCGTGATGACCTTGCTCGTGCCCGGGAGCGCGATCCGCGCTTCCTCGGTGGCCTGGACCGAGCCGACCTCTCCGGAAGCGTAGAAGTCCTCGCTGATGCGGGCCACGTCGTTGGCGTCGAAGGGAGCCCGGAGGCGGGCCAGCTCGATGAGATGGTGGGTGACGGGGATGGCGCGCTCCACGGCCTCCAGCTCCCCGGAGAGGATCAGATGGTCTCCCCGCAGGACGACCCGGATGTCGAAATGCCGGGCCAGCTCCTGCACGTTGGCGTCATTCACCCCCGCCAGGAGGAGGGGATCCGCTCCCTCGGTGTCGAGGCGGTGCTCGACGATCGTGCTCTCTCTGTTCGCCATCGAACTCCTGGATTCGTGGGACTTCCACGCCCGTATCGGGGTGGGCCGTTCCCGGCTTCCCCCTCCGTCGGGCGGACGAGCGCTCAGGCCGGCTCGGTCACGCTCTCGGCCAGCCGCAGATGGAGGTCCGCCAGCTCGTCCTCCGTCACCCCCGTGGGGGCACCTTCGAAGAGCGCCCGGGCCGCCGTGGTCTTCGGGAACGCGATCACGTCCCGGAGGCTCCCGGACCTCGCGAATTGCTGCACGATACGGTCCATACCCAGGGCGATGCCGCCGTGTGGGGGAGCCCCGGCCGAGAGGGCCTCGAGGAGGAAGCCGAACTTCCGGTCCACCTCCTCGGGCCCCACCTGCAGGAGTCGGAAGATCCGCCGCTGGAGCGCCGTGTCATGGATACGGAGGCTGCCGGAGCCGAGTTCCGAGCCGTTGTACACCAGATCGTAGGCCAGTCCCCGGACCTCCAGGGGCGCTTCCTCCAGGCGATCGAGGTCTTCGGGATGGGGTCGGACGAAGGGATGGTGTCCGGGCATGAGCCGCTCCGTCTCCGGGTCCTTCTCGAAGAGGGGAAAGTCGACGATCCAGAGCCAGGCGTCGTTCCCCGCACCGTCGAGCCCGAGGGCCTCGGCGGCGGCGGGCCGCACGGCTCCCAGGGCCGGGGAGGTCGTGCGGTCCGGTCCCGCGGCCAGGAGCGCCAGGTCGCCGGTCTCGATCCCGATCGCCTCGTAGGCGGCCTCGTCCATGAAGCGCGCCAGGGGTCCGGATCCCCCGTCCGGGGTCCGCTTGATCCAGAGGAGTCCCGGGGCCCCGGCGCTCTTCGCCACGCCCTCCAGGCGATCCAGGTCCTTCCGGGAGAGCTCGCCCCCGCCCTCCACGAGGAGACCCCGGATGCGGCCCCCTTCGGCCACGGCGCTCTGGAAGATCCGGAACTCGAGACCCGCCAGGGCCTCGGTCCAGTCCCGGATCTCCAGGGGGACCCGCAGGTCGGGGCGGTCCGTGCCGTACCGGTCCAGGGCCTCCCGGTGGGAGAGGCGCGGAAAGGGCGGCTCGGCCTCGACGCCGGCGATCCCGGCCAGCGAGGCCATGAGGGTCTCCATCCAGTCGATGAGGTCCTCGGGCTCGATGAAGGAGGCCTCCACGTCGATC
>JABAHQ010013534.1_pt2 | contig 11830 bp, 10 predicted proteins | sample 7062091 | NCBI WGS metagenome assembly JABAHQ01 (sample SAMN14534359, study PRJNA622989) | marine sediment metagenome | biome: marine biome [ENVO:00000428]; feature: marine pelagic biome [ENVO:01000023]; material: deep marine sediment [ENVO:00002113] | place: India: Gulf of Kutch | collected...
GGCAGTCCACGGCGCTGCAGCTCGGCCGCGACAGCGTCGAAGCGCTGCGGGTGGCGCGGCACCAGCACCAGCAGGACCTGCGGGTGGTGCTCGCGCAGGCCGGGCCAGGCGTCGAGCCACGCGGCCTCGTCGCCTTCGTGCGTGCTGCCAGCCACCACGAGCCGGCGCGCCGCCAGCTCGGGCGACAGGGGCTCGGCCTGCTCGGGCGGGGCGACGTCGAATTTGAGGTTGCCGGTGATCGCGACGCGTTCGGTCGCGACACCCAGGTCGCGCAGCCGCTCGGCCGATTCCGCGTCGGCCGCCGCCACGCCGAGCCTGGGCCAGGCGTGCGCCATCAGTCCTGGCCAGCGCCGGTAGCCTTGCGCCGACGCCGCGGACAGGCGCGCGTTGACCAGCAGCACTGGCAGCGCGCGTTCGGCGCAGGCGAACAGCCACTGCGGCCACAGTTCGCGCTCCACCAGCAGCAGGGCCTGCGGTTGCAGCCGATCCAGGAAGCGCCGCACCGCGCCGGGGGTGTCGATGGGCGCGTAGCGGTGCGCGATGCGATCGCCCCAGGTGGCGCGCAGCGCGGCCGCGCCGGTGGGCGTCTGCGTGGTGACGGTGATGGCGTGCTCCGGCCAGTCGCGCAGCAGCGCCTCGATGAGCGGACGCGCCGCCTGCACCTCGCCCACGGAGGCCGCGTGCAGCCACAAGCCGCCGAAGCGTGAGGGCTCGACGGGGATGTGGCCGAGGCGTTCGGCGAGCCGCTCGCGGTAGCCGGGCTCGCGCCGGCCGCGCCACCACAGCCAGCCCAGCAGCAGGGGCGCGAGCGCGCGGCTCAGCAGCCGGTAGGCCCGCAGGGTGGTGGTGGCGCGTGGCGGGTTCAACGCCAGTGTTCGGCCACCCACTGCGTGGGCAGCACGCGCCGGTACCACTTGCCGCTCACGCCGGCGATGGCGTCGGGCGGGTTGGGTTTGCCGTGGAAGGCGATGATGCGCGCGCCCGGCGGGATCACGGGCGGCTGGAACCAGCCCATGAGGCCGCGGCGCATGCAGTGGCGCTTGAAGCTCACGCACCAGCCCTCGGGCCAGAAGCTCACCTTGCCCTGGCGGCCCAGGTAGCCGGTGATGAACTCCTGCTCGTTGCGCACGTCGGCGATGGACTGGGGGTAGCCGTTTTTCAGGTGCTCCAGCGCGTCGGTGTGGGCGCCGATGGTGTAGAGGTAGCACGAGGTGTTGCCCGTGCCGTCCTTCTTGTCCCATTCCTTGATGACGATGAACTCGCCGGGCTGGTCGAAGAAGGGGTCGAGGCTGTCGACGATGACGATGTCGAGGTCCAGGAACAGGGTGCGNNCTTGAGCCAGCCGTGACCGAAGGTCCAGGGCTTGCGCTGGTCGAATTCGTCGAAGCCGACCGCGGGGATCGGCTTGACCTCGATGGCCGGGTCGATGCCGGCGCCGTCGTCGGTGAGGCAGACGAAACGAAACGGCCGGCTCAGGTGGCGCGACACCATGCTGTGGAGCTTGTTGACGTAGTCGGGGCCGTACTTGCGGCCCCATTTGATGCACAGCACGTTGACGGCTTGCACGTCGTCTCCTGCGGGGTGAAAAAACGGGTCCGCCCGGGTTGGGGCCGGGCGGACGGGGGGATCGGGGGAGTGTATCGGCTCTCAGCGGGCCAGCAAGGCGTCGATCGCCTGCAGATCGGCCGGCGTCAGTTCCCCGCTGGCCTGTCGCAGGCGCAGGCTGCCCAGCAGCACGTTGTAGCGCGCCTGGGCCAGGTCGCGCTTGGTCTGGAAGAGCTGGCTCTGCGCGTTGAGCACGTCGATGTTGATGCGCACGCCCACCTGGTAGCCCAATTGGTTGGCCTCCAGCGCGCTCTGGCTGGAGGTCTCGGCCGCCTCCAGTGCCTTCACCTGCCCCTGGCCCGAGACCACGCTCAGGAAAGCGCTGCGCGTGCGCAGGTCCACGGTGCGGCGCGCGGCGTCGAGGTCGGCGCGGGCCTTTTCCTCCAGTGCCAGCGTCTGCTTCACGCGGTTCTGGATGGCGTAGCCCGCGAACAGCGGCATGTTGAACTGCACGCCCACGCTGGCGTTGTTGCTGCGCACGTTGCCCGGCACGCCCTGGATGCCGGCCGGCCCGCGCGCCACCTGGTACTGACCCACCAGGTCCACCGTGGGCTTGTGGCCGGCCTCGGCGCGCTGCGTCTCCAGCTCGGCGATCTCCAGGTTGCGCCGCGCGCTCAGGATGGCGGGGTGGTTCTCGCCCGTGCGGTCCACCCAGGCCTGTGGCGTGGCGGGTTCCAGGGGCGGCAGGTTCAGGGGAGCGGCCAGGGGTAGCGGCGTCACGCCGCTGCGGCCCACCAATTGGTCGAGCGCGAGCTTCTTCACGCGCAGGTCGTTTTCGGCGGCGATCTCCTGCGCGGTCACCAGGTCGAAGCTGGCCTGGGCCTCGCGCGCGTCGGTCACGGTCGCCGTGCCGACCTCGAAGTTGCGTCGCGCGGCGGCGAGCTGTTGCTCCACCGCCGTCTTCTGCGCGCGCACGAAGGCGAGCGTGTCCTGCGCGGCCAGCACGTCGAAGTAGGCCTGCGAGGTGCGCACGATCAGGTCCTGCTCGGCCTGCACCAGCTGGGCCTGCGAGATGTCGCGCGAGAGATTGGCCTGGTCGTTGGCGAGCCGGTTGGCGGGCCGGTACAGCGGCTGGCTGGCCGACAGGGTCACGCTCTGGCTGTTGCTGGTGCCGTCGAGCAGGTTGTTGTCGCTGTCGCGGCGCGCCCAACTGGCGCCTGCGCCCAGGCCCACCTCGGGCAACAGGCCGGCGCGCGCCTGATCGGCCTGCGCCAGATTGGCCTCGTGCTGCGAGCGCGCGGCCAGGTAGGTGGCGTCGAAACCGCGCGCGGCCTCGAACAGCTGCGACAGGCTTTGCGCCTGCGCGGCGGATGCCGCCCCCAGGGCCATCAGCACGGCAAGCGTCAATGGGCGAAGGGGCGTGGCGAAGCGCATGGGAGGATCCTTGGGAGTTGATCAGTAGCGGGGGATCGACGGGTCGCGTTCCTGCGACCACAGATCGATGCCGCCGTGCACGTTGACGACGCGTGTGCGGCCCTGGTCCTGCAGGAACCGGGCCACCTGCGCGCTGCGGCCACCGTGGTGGCAGAGCACGGCGATGGGGCGGTCGTGGTCGAGCTCGGCCAGGCGCGCGGGCACGCTGCGCATGGGCATGGCCAGCAGCTCGTAGCCCGGGCCGCTCGCCACGCTGGCGGTCTGCAGTTCCCAGGGCTCGCGCACGTCCAGCAGCACCGGCGTGGCGCGGCCGTCCGCCGTTTCCTGGCGGATCCAGTCGTCGAGTTGGGCGGGGGTGATGGCTTGCATGCGCGGGCTCGCTTCAGAAACGGAAGCGCGAGGGCTCGGGGAAGTTGCGCAGGCGCGGCGCGACGGTGTCCCAGGGCTGCACGGTGCGGAAGTCGGCATCACCCGCGCGGGTGATGAAGGTGGCGCGCATCATGGGCTCGCTGCCGGTGATGACCGCGAGCCGGCCGCCCGGGGCCAGCAGGCCCAGCAGCGCGGGCGGCACCTCGGCCACCGAGCCGGCGAGCAGGATGGCGTCGTACGGGCCGTCGGCGCGACAGGCCGCGAAGTCGTTCGCGCAGGCGTCGGCCTGGCGCACCTCGACGTTGGTGATGCCGGCCTGCATCAGGCGCGTGCGCGCCTGAGAAGCCAGCGCGGGCTCGATCTCGAGCGACAGCACGCGCTGTGCCAGGCTGGCCATGAGGGCGGCGGTGTAGCCGCTGCCGGTGCCGATCTCCAGCACCTTGTCGGTGGGCTGCAGGGCGAGGTCTTGCACCAGGCGCGCCTGCACGCGCGGGGCGAGCATGCACTGGCCGTCCACCACGGGCTGCGTCAGGGGCAGTTCCATGTCGGTGAAGGCCAGGGCCCGGTGCGCGGTGGGTGCGAAGTCCTCGCGCCGCACGCGGGCCAGCAGATCGAGCACGCGGCCGTCGAGCACCTCCCAGGGGCGGATCTGCTGCTCGATCATGTTGAATCGGGCCTGTTCGAGGCGGTTCGCGGTGGTCATTTCAATTCTCCATAGGGGTCGGCACAACCGGCGGATTTTAGGAGGCGCCCTGTGACGCGCCGTCCGGTCGGGGTGTGACGGCGGGCGGCAGGCCGGCCTTGCGGCGCAGCCAGTTGGCGAAGTCGTCCAGGTAGCCGTAGACCACCGGCACCACCACCAGCGTGAGCAGCGAGGAGGTGATGACGCCGCCGATGACGGCCTGGCCCATGGGGGCGCGCTGCTCCGAGCCTTCGGTGAGCGCGAAGGCCAGCGGCACCATGCCGAAGACCATGGCCAGCGTGGTCATGAGGATGGGGCGCAGCCGCACCTTGGCCGCCAGCAGCAGGGCCTCGTCGCGCGGCAGCGGGGGGCCGCCGGCGCGCCCTTCGCGCGCGCGGATGGCGAAGTCCACCAGCAGGATGGCGTTCTTGGTCACCAGGCCCATGAGCAGCACGATGCCGATGATGGAGAACATGCTCATGGTGGAGCCGAACATCAGCAGCGCCAGCACCACGCCGATCAGCGTGAGCGGCAGCGAGGTCATCAGCGAGAGCGGCTGCAGGAAGCTCTGGAACTGGCTGGCCAGGATCATGTAGATGAAGATGATGGCCAGGGCCAGCGCCGACAGCGCGTAGCCGAAGGACTCCTGCATGTTCTTCGTCGAGCCGCTGAACTCGGTGCGGTAGCCCGGCGGCAGGGCGATGCCGCTGACGACGCGCTGGATCTCGGCCGAGACCTCGCCGGTGGAGCGGCCGTAGACGTTGGCGCTGAAGGACACCTCGCGCTTGAGGTTGCGGCGGTTGATCTGGTTCGGGCCCGTGGCCTCGACCACGTCGGCCACCTGGGACAGCGGCACGGTGCGCGCGCTGCCGTCGGCGGCGGCGCCCAGGTTCAGCGGCAGTTGCAGCAGGTCCTGCGTGCGCTGCCGCTGCGGCGGCGGCAGGCGCACCGTCACGTCGTAGGTTTCGCCGTTCTGCGCGCGCCAGTTGCCCACCGTGGTGCCCGCCACCAGCGTGCGCAGGCTGTTGCCAATGGCGTTCGTGGACAGACCCAGGTCGGAGGCGAGTTCGCGCTTGAGCACCACGTCCACCGTGGGCTTGTCGGGCTTGAGACTGGAGTCCAGGTCCACCAGGCCGACGATGGGACGCAGGCGTTCGGTGATGAGCGCGCTCAGGCGCTCCAGCTCGTCGAGGTCGTCGCCCTGCAGCGAGAACTCGATCTGCTTGCCGCCGCCCACCGCATCGAGCAGGCCCGCGTGCGTGACGGTGACGCCCGGCACCGCGCGCAGGCGCTCGCGCAGCGTGGCCGCCATGGCGACGGCGCTGAGCGCGCGTTCCTCGCGGTTCACCAGCCGCACGTAGGTGCTGGCGTACATGCTGCCCTGGGCGGCGCCGGTGTTGATGGTGGTGAGCGTGTAGCGCACCTCGGGGAACCCGCGCAGGATGGCCTCCACCTCGCGCGCCTTGGCCTCGGTGGCGACCAGGGAGGAGCCGACCGGCGTGTGGTAGCTGACCGAGGCCTCGGAAAAGTCGGCCTGCGGCACGAATTCGGAGCCCAGCAGCGGCAGCATGGCCAGGCTGCCGATGAAGGTGGCCAGGGCCAGACCCAGCGTGGCCAGCTTGTGCCGCAGCGACCAGCGCAGCGCACCCTGGTAGCCCTCGGCCAGGTCGTCCTGAAAGCGGTCGAACCAGTGCGTCACGCGGCCCAGGGTGCGGTCGTAAAGCGATCGCCCCGGTGGTTTGCCGTGCGCGTCGATGGCCGGGTCGTGCCACACGGACGACAGCATCGGGTCCAGCGTGAAGCTCACGAACATGGAAATCAGCACCGCCGCGACCATGGTGATGCCGAACTCGTGGAAGAACTTGCCGATGATGCCGCCCATGAAGCCGATGGGCAGGAACACCGCCACGATGGACAGGGTGGTGGCGAGCACGGCCAGGCCGATCTCCTGCGTGCCTTCCATGGCGGCCTGGTAGGGCGTCTTGCCCATCTGCACGTGGCGCACGATGTTCTCGAGCACCACGATGGCGTCGTCGATCACCAGGCCCACCGAGAGCGTGAGCGCCATCAGCGTGATCATGTTGATCGTGAAGCCCAGCGCGTTCATCACGAAGAAGGTGCCGATGATGGCGATGGGCAGCGTGAGCCCGGTGATGACCGTGGAGCGCCAGGAGTTGAGGAACAGGAAGACGATGAGCACGGTGAGGATGGCGCCCTCGATCAGCGTCTGGCGCACGTTCTGCACCGACACACGGATCGGCCGCGCACCGTCCGCGATGGGCTCCAGGCGCACGCCCGGCGGCAGCTCGGGTTTCACCGCGCTCAGGGCCGCGTTGAGTCCGTCCACCACGGCGATGGTGTTCTCGTCCTGCGCCTTCTGCACCTGCAGCAGCAGGGTGCGCTGGCCGTTGTAGAGCGAGAGGCTTTCCACCTCCTGTGTGCCGTCGCTCACGCGCGCCACCTGGCCCAGGCGCACGGGAGAGCCGCCGCGGCGCGCGACGATGATGTCCTCGAAGTCGCGCGGGTTGTGCAGGCGGGACAGCACCTGCACGACGCGCTCGGATTCGCCGGCCTTGAGCGTGCCCACCGGCAGGTCCTGGTTCTCGCTGCGAACGGCGGCATTGACCTGCTCGGTGGTGACGCCCAGGGCCTGCATGGCCACCGGGTCGAGCTCGATGTTGATGGCGCGCCGCGTGGCACCGACCAGCGTGACCGAGCCCACGCCGCGCACGTTCTCCAGGCGCTTCTTGAGGACCTGGTCGGCCCAGGTGGACAGCTCCACGCCGGACGGCGTGCGGCCGTCCACCGCGTCGGGCACCACGGCCACGGACCAGATGGCGCGGCTGGCCGGATCGAAGCGCAGCACGCGCGGTTCGTCCACCTCGTCGCGCAGCAGCGGGCGCAGGATGCCGATCTTCTCGCGCACGTCGTCGGCGGCCTTGCGCCCGTCCACCGTGAGCTGGAACTCGATGATCACCACCGAGGTGCCCTCGTAGCTGCGCGAGGTGAGGCTGTTGACGCCGGCGATGGCGTTGACGGCTTCCTCGACCTTCTTCGTCACCTCGGACTCGACGATCTCGGGCGAGGCACCGGGGTAGGTGGTGGTCACCACCACCACGGGGAAGTCGATGTTGGGGAACTGGTCGACCTGCAGGCGCTGCAGCGAGAAGGCGCCCAGCACCACGAAGGCCAGCATGACCATGGTGGCGAACACCGGGTTGCGCAGCGAGACCTGGGTGAACCACATGGCCGGGCGTGCTCGCGGCGCTCAGGGCCTGGTGGCGGCCAGGTTCACGCGCGTGCCGTCGCGGATGGCGCCAGCCGTGGCGGCGAGCACGGTGTCGCCTTCGGCGAGCATGGGCACGGCCTGGTGCGGCACGCCGTCCACGCTGCCAGCGGGGGCAGGCGCCAGCGGCACGTGCTTCACCGCGCCGTCGCGCAGCACCTGCAGGTAGGGCTCGGGCTTGTCGTTGCGGATGGCCGAGACGGGCACGACGGATGCCTCGATGGCGCCGGCCACGATCTCGCCGCGCGCGAACAGGCCCTGGCGCATGCCCGGCACCGCGTTCAGGCGCAGGTAGACCAGCACGCTGCGGCTGCCAGCCTGCACGCTGGGGTTGATGCGCGCCACGGTGGCGGCCACCGGCTCGGCCAGGCCTTCCACGACCAGGCGCGCGCTCAGGCCCGTCTGGATGCGCGCGGCGTCGGCCGGACTCAAGGCGGCTTCCATTTCGAAGGCGGAGAGGTCCACCACCTCGAGCACGCGCGTGTCGACACCCACGCGCTCGCCGTTCTGCACCGGCCGCGCGGCGACCTGGCCCGCGATGGGCGAGCGCAGCACGGTGTCGGCGAGCGACTTGCGCGCGATGTCCAGGGCGGCCACGGCCGCGCGGTGCGTGGCCTCGGCCGCGGCGAGGTTGGCCTGCGAGGTTGCCAGCGCGGTGGCCGAGATGAAGCCCTGTTTCACCAGGGCCTGGTTGTTGTCCTGGTTGCGCTGCGCGATGCGCACTTGCGCCAGCGCGGATTCGGCCTGCTGTTCGGCCTGGCGCACGCGCGCCTGCGGCTCGGTGGGGTCGATGCGCGCGACCACCTCGTTGGCGGCCACGCTGTCGCCCTCGCGCTTGCTCAGCTCGCGCAACTCGCCGGCCACCCGGGCCTTGATGGCCACGGTCTGCAGCGCCTCCAGCGAGCCCGAGACCGCGGCGGTCTGTTGCAGCGGCAGGCGGCGCACGGTGATCAGGTCGCGCGCGGCGATCTCGTAGACCGGTGTGGTCTGCAGCGCCTCGGCGGCGGCGCGCGCCCGTTCGGCCTGGGTGCTGCGTTTGTCCAGCGCACGCACCACGCCCAGGGCCAGCGCGGCCACGGCCAGCACGGGCAGGGCCCAGTAGAGGGTCTTGCGAAGGCGCGAGGTGGTCATTGGGAAACCTTGGCTCGGTGCGCTGCGGTGCTCATGACAGGCGCTTGAGCATGCCGCTCAGGATCAGGTCGACCTGGGTGTCGATGAAGGTGAGCGGGTCGATCTGCTGCGAGGGCGGGGCGCAGGGCGTCATCGCGTGCTTCCACATCAGCAGGAAGATCATGGGCGCGACCAGGCTGTAGACGGCGTAGTCGAGCGGCATGTCGCGGAATTCGCCGCGGTCGATGCCGCGCTGCAGGATGCGGCGGATCAGTTCATGGCCGGGTGCCACCACCTCGTTCTGATAGAAGGTGGCGATCTCCGGAAAGGTGCTGGCCTCGGCCATCACCAGCTTGGTGATGCCGGAGGCGGGCGTCATGCCCACGCGCTCCCACCAGGTGTGCATGGCATAGCGCACCAGCTCCACGCTGTCGCCCTGGAATTCGGCCAGCTCGTCCGCCCATTCCGGGAAGCGCCCGGCCACGGTTTCACGCACCACGGCCTTGAACAGGTCTTCCTTGCTCGGGAAATACAGGAACAGGGTGCCCTTGGACACCCCGGCGCACGCGGCCACCTCTTCCACGCGGGTCGCGGCGAAGCCCTTCTCGACGAACAGGCTCAGCGCGGCCTCGATCAGCTCGCCCGGGCGCGCCTCCTTGCGGCGGGTGCGGCGCGGGGCCTCGGGCGGCAGGGTGGGGGCGGGGGAGGGCATCAGGTGGAAGTTACTGACCGGTGGGTTATTAATATACCCTACCCACCTTGCGCCCCGGTGTCGGGCTGGTAAAGCGGCGACGGCTTCCCGGCCGCCAGGCAGACGCACCCCGCGCGAAGGCGCTGGCCGGACGTCAGCCGAGCTTGATGCCCACGCGCGTGATCCGGTTCGCGTCGACCTCACGCACGCTCACCTCGGCCTTGCCGAGATGGGCCAGGTCACCCACCACGGGCGGGCGGTTGATCTCCTGGTGCAGCCAGCGCCCCACGCTCTGGTCCGATTCGCCCGGCACCGGCAGGCCATAGAAGCCGCACAGCGCCTCCAGCGGCGTGCTGGCGTCCAGCTCGAAGTCGCCGAACACCAGGCGCGCCTCCTCGGTGTCGTCCAGGTCGGGCAGGGCCACGTGCGTGTGGCGCGCCGCCAGGGCGATGGTCGAGCCCTGCAGCAGCAGCGAGGTCAGCACCACCACGAAGGCCACGTCGAGGAACTCGCGTGCGCCGGGCACGCCCGCCATCATGGGGAACACCGCGAGCACGATGGGCACGGCACCCCGCAGGCCCACCCAGGCGATGAAGCCGATCTCGCGCGGCGCGAAATGGAAGGGCATCAGACACAGCCAGACCGCCACCGGCCGGGCGACCAGCATCAGCACCATCGACACGCCCAGCGCCGGCAGCAGGGTGTCCACCATCTCGCTGGGCGTCACCAGCAGGCCCAGCAACAGGAACATGCCGGCCTGCGCGAGCCAGGCGTAGCCGTCCATGGCCGACAGCGAGGAGCGCACCAAGCGGCGCGCGCGGTTGCCGGCCACCACCCCCATCACGTAGACGGCCAGAAAGCCCGAGCCGCCGAGCCAGGTGGTGGCCGCGAACACGGCCAGTCCGCCCGAGACGATGAGCAGCGCGCGGATGCCGCCGCCGCCGTCGGCGCCGCGCCCCAGGCGCTTGAGCAGCTCGGCCAGGCCCCAGCCGCTGGCCAGGCCGGCCAGGGCGCCCCAGCCGAACTGCTGCACCAGCGACCAGGCGATGCCGCCCAGCGTGGCCTCGCCCGACGCGCCCGCGCCAGCCGCCAGCGCCACGCCGATGAAGGCCAGCGTGAGGTACACGGCCATCGGGTCGTTCATGCCCGATTCGATCTCCAGCGTCGCGGCCACGCGCTCGTTGAGCCGCACGCCCGAGGACTTGAGCAGCGCGAACACGGCGGCCGCGTCGGTGGAGCCCACGATGGCGCCCACCAGCAGCGCCATCGGCCAGGACAGGTCCAGCAGCCAGTGCGCCGCCGCGCCCGTGATGGCAGCGGAGATCAGCACCCCCAGGGTGGCCAGCAGGATCGAGGGTTTGAGGCCGGTGCGAAAGGTGCTCAGCTCGGTGCGCAGCCCGCCGTCGAGCAGGATGACCGCGAGCGCCACGTTGCCCACCCAGAACGCCAGGCGGAAGTCGTCGAAGCGCAGACCGCCAGGCCCGTCCTGTCCGGCCAGCATGCCCACCACCAGGAAGACCAGCAGAAAGGAAAAGCCCACGCGGGCGGAAAACACGCCGGCCAGCACGCTGATGAACACCAGCGCGGCGGCCGCGAGCAGCGGCAGGGACAGGAAGTCGAGCGAGAGCATCGTGCGCGCACGCTAGCAGAAAGCGTGCGCGCTGCGCCGCGGGGTAACCGGGGCCATGCTCGTATCATGTGTCCGTCGTTTGGAGGTGCCCCATGACCGATCCCGTTGTCGAACTCGCCGAACAGGCCCGCAGCTTGCCGGCCGACGAACGTTCACGGCTGGTGGAGCTGCTGCTGGAATCGCTCCACGAAGCGCCGCTGGCCGAAGTGGACGCCGCCTGGGCCAGGGAGATCGAGCGCCGTGTGGCGGCCCATGCGCGTGGCGAAGTCATCACCTACGCCGCTGAGGACGTCTTTGCCGAAGCTCGTCGCATCGCGCCGTGAAGCGGGTGCGCTTCACTCGGGAGGCGCGGGCCGAGTTGCTTGCCCAGACGGCCTACTACGAAACCCTTCGTCGAGGTCTGGGCGCGCGCTTTCGCTCCGAAGTGGAAGTCGCTGCCAAGCTGGCCCTGAGCTTTCCGGCGCACGGTAGGCCGGCGGTGGCCGGAACGAGGCGTCGACTCATTGCCGATTTCCCTTTCAAGATCTTCTATTCCGAGACCGACGAGGGCGTGCTGATTCATGCCGTGGCGGGTGATCAGCAGTTGCCCGAGTACTGGCTCAGCCGCCTTGCTCAGACCCGATGCCTGAGCGATGAATCCAGGGCCCCCCTGGCGCCACACGCCGGCCTGTTGACCTGCCGATCGGTGCAGGGCGCTGCGCGGATCACGCGCCGCAGCACCATCTGGCGCAGGGATCAGGGGCCAATGGAAGATCGTCTATCACCAGGGCACGCTCGTCAGCACCTGACGAGCGGCCTCAGTTGAACGCCGCGATGCCCGTGATCGCGCGGCCCAGGATCAGCGCGTGGATGTCGTGCGTGCCTTCGTAGGTGTTCACCACCTCGAGGTTGACCAGGTGGCGGGCCACGCCGAACTCGTCGCTGATGCCGTTGCCGCCCATCATGTCGCGCGCCAGGCGCGCGATGTCCAGCGCCTTGCCGCAACTGTTGCGCTTGAGGATGGAGGTGAGCTCCACGGGCGCCGTGCCCTCGTCCTTGAGCCGGCCCAGGCGTAGGCAGCCCTGCAGGCCCAGGCTGATCTCG
>JABAHQ010002377.1_pt1 | contig 11819 bp, 11 predicted proteins | sample 7062091 | NCBI WGS metagenome assembly JABAHQ01 (sample SAMN14534359, study PRJNA622989) | marine sediment metagenome | biome: marine biome [ENVO:00000428]; feature: marine pelagic biome [ENVO:01000023]; material: deep marine sediment [ENVO:00002113] | place: India: Gulf of Kutch | collected...
TGTGTGGCCACGTGCCGCTATCGCTCAGAATGATAATATTTACCAACTCGTTCCAAAACTCCCTGCCTGCTGCAGGCAGGGCAGGCGGTTTTGCTCCAAAGGAATTCCTATGGAAGAACGCAATAACTTTGGAAACTCTGTTTCCAAATAATGAGAGTGCCTAAACTTACCCGCCAAACTGGAGTTTCGCTAATTATTACGTTCCCAAAGGAACTTTTGCCAAAGGCACCGCTTCGCGGGAGAACGAGATCGGGCGTGAAAATCACGATCAAAACCAGAATGCAACAACCCTACCCGTTCCCCTTTCGAAGAGGGATACAGGGGGATGTAAACTACCCGGATTGATTTCGATATTTAAAGTCTCCTTCATCATTCAAGCCGCAATCTTATCGCGTTTGCAACTCAAACGCAGTCACCGTATTCAACAGCAACATGGCAATGGTCATCGGTCCCACGCCGCCGGGTACCGGCGTAATAAAGCTGGCAACTTCAGCCACTTCGTCAAAGGCCACGTCGCCAACCAGGCGATATCCCTTTTTTGTTTCAGGCGCCTCCACCCGGTTTGTCCCCACATCAATGACAACCGCACCATCCTTAACCATGCCGGCGCGCACAAACCCCGGTTTCCCCATTGCCGCCACCAATATGTCCGCCTGCTTTGTAAAATGAGCAACGTCTTTGGCAGCAGAGTGAACCACCGTGACAATCGCATTGGACTGCGCAGTCTTTTGCACACATAAATTGGCCAGCGGCTTACCGACGATATTGCTTCTTCCGATGATGACCAGGTGCTTGCCGGAAGGACTGATTTGATAGCGCTTTAATAATTCTAATATTCCTGCCGGAGTTGCCGGGAGAAAGACCGGCATCCCGATCATTAATCGGCCCACATTGAAGGGATGAAAGCAATCCACATCCTTTTCCGGAGAAATCGATTCAATGATTTTTTGCGGATCAATTTGTGGAGGTAATGGCAACTGCACCAAAATGCCATGATACTGAGGATCATTATTCAGTCTTTCAATTTCTGACAATAATTCTTCCTCGGTGATATCCTTGGAGAGATTTTTAGTTATGGAATGAACACCCACCTCATTACAGGCTTTGGCTTTATTGCGGACATACACATGTGAAGCCGGATCATCTCCTACCAGCAAAACCGCCAGGCCGGGGTTTTTGTCCTTCCGCGGGCGGGCTTCCAACTTTTGTTTAGCTTCCTGACGAATCTGTAAGGCAACTGATTTCCCGTCAATAATTCTGGCTTTCATCGGAGAATTCCTCTTTGTTGTAATTCAGGCGATAGATATCGGTGGCTTTTCCGGTGTTCTCGTCTATCTCCAATACCACACCATTCAAACGGATTTTCCCCTTCGCAATTTTATAATAAACATGTGATTGCAAGAGAAACCGATCGATCGCACTCTGAGTGTCCATTCCGATTACCGAATTCTCCGGTCCGGTCATTCCGGCATCAGTAATGTAAGCGGTGCCTCCGGGCAGAATTCGTTCATCAGCTGTTTGAACGTGGGTGTGGGTTCCTATAATAGCAGACACTTTGCCATCAAAATAGCTGCCCAGGGCCTGTTTCTCGGCAGTGGCTTCGGCGTGAAAATCAATAATAATGACAGAGGCTTCACTTCTTAGCTGTCGGATTCGCTTCTCCCCTACCTTGAATGGACAATTTATCGCGTACATAAAACTTCGCCCTTGCAGATTCAAGACCGCAATTCGATGCCCATTGTTGAGTTTAATGACGGCATCGCCGAGGCCGACATTCCCTTCGGGATAATTCAGGGGACGTATTAAGAATCCGGCATGGTCGATCAAGGAAACCCGTTTGCGGGGATCCCAAATATGATTTCCGGAAGTAATGCAATCCACGCCAATTTCTTTTAGACGGTTGACCTGTTTGCCGGTAATGCCTTTTCCTTTGTCTGCATTTTCTCCATTAACAATGGTGAAGTCGATTTTGTGCATAGTTTTAATTCTGGGTAGCAAATCGATAGCAAAACTTACGGCATCATCTCCGACTAAATCCGCAATGAACAAAACACGCATTACCTCTCCCGAAGTTGAGTTTGAAGATTGAATAACTATTTAGGTAGCGTAATCATAGGCACGGTATTCACGTATTACTGTCACTTTTATTTGTCCGGGAAATTCCACTTTCATTTGCACGTTTTTCGCAATTTCTCTGGCTAATTCCCTGGCTTGAGAATCATCAATTTTGTCGGTCTCCACAATCACTCTCACCTCACGTCCGGCCTGTATGGCATAAGCTTGTTCCACACTTTCAAATTCACGGGCAATTGTTTCTAATTGCTGCATTCGTTTAATAAAACTTTCCAGCGATTCGCGCCTTGCTCCCGGTCGAGTGGCGGATATGGTATCTGCCGCAGCGACAAGAAGCGTGATCGGCGAGCTGGCCTCTTTTTCATCGTGGTGTGCCTCAGCCGCATTAATCACAACCGAATGTTCGTTAAACTTTTTCAACAACTCCACGCCTAATTCGGTATGATTGGCTTCCGTATAGTTGTCAAGGGCTTTGCCAATATCGTGGAAAATTCCTGCTCGTTTTGCCAGACGAACATCCAGCCCTAATTCTGAGGCCATAATCCCGCATAAATGGGATACCTCAATACAGTGATTCAATACGTTTTGACCATAAGAAGTTCGATATCTCAGTTTACCGATCAACTCGGTAAGTTCCTCGGACACGCCATGCACGCCGGCATCCAGCAAGGCTTGCTCACCTATTTCTATCAGGGACTCTTTCATTTCCTGAGTTGTCTTCTCCACGACTTCTTCAATGCGAGCCGGGTGTATCCGTCCGTCCGATATTAATTTTTCCAGCGAATTTTTAGCAATTTCACGGCGATACGAATTATAGGAGGACAATACAACGACCTCAGGTGTGTCATCAATAATGACGTCAACCCCGGTGGCCAGTTCAAACGCCCTGATGTTGCGGCCCTCGCGTCCGATAATTCGCCCCTTCATATCATCATCTGGCAACGTGATTACAGAAACAGTCGCCTCTACCGATTGCCCGGAGGCGATCTGCTGGATGGACTGAACCACAATCTCTCTCGCCTTCCGATTTGCTTCAATCCGACTTTTTTCGATAATATTTTGAGTGATTCTGAGTCCCTCTTGATGGGCTTCTTTTTCCATGTCCTGTAACAGAATATTTTTTGCTTCTTCTCGGGTAAGTCCGGAAATTTCCTCTAACTTTTGAATTTCTTCTGTAACTAATTGATTGAGTTCTTCGGTTTTTTTCGTAATATAGGACTCTTTATCATTTAACTGTTTCTCCAAAAACGATAATTCTTTACTCTTTTTTCTAACAACTTCTGCCTTCCGGTCAATCTCCAGTTCTTTCTGGTCAAGTCTCTGTTCAAGTTTGTTTAATTGAATGCGTTTCTGCTCGCCTTCTTTTTCCAGTCGTTGTTTATGTTCATAAATCTCTTCCTGGGCTTCAAGAAGTTTTTCCTTTTTTAGGGTATCGGCTTCTTCCTGTGCATCGTTTATTATTTTCTCTGCAACTTTTTGGGCATTGGTTAATGCTTTTTTAGAGGTAAGTTTGAGGAAGAAAAATATCCCGAGACTCCCAATAATTATGCCCAACAGTATTGCAATGATCCATTCCATTTCGCATCACCTCTATTATGCATTTCGAGCAATTCATTTCAATAAAAAATCCCTGCATGGTTGGATGGATTTGGAGAAGAAACCGTGTTGGACACGGTGGGTGTTTGCCTAAACGGTTCATGCTTCCTTCTCAAAATCGGAAGGCTTGCAATAGACGTCCAGAGTCAAACTCCCTATTAAATGGTGTTGGTTCTTCCCAAATACAACACCCAACCGATACAGGGACTATTTTGTTATCTCTACAATTTGATCTAAATGATGATCAACGCTGTCACAAAGTTCCTTACTTTTGGACTCAACTTGATTTAGCTGATTCAAAGAATTTTCGTGACGCTGCTTTAACTGAAAAAATTCATCAGCGATGTTCAATGCGGCTAAAACAGCAATTTTACTATGGGATTTTACATTAGTGTTATGGGCGATTCTCTGCACTTTATCGTCCACATACTTGGCCACCATTCTTACATATTCAGGTTCCTCTTCAGATTTTAAGGAGTAGTCCACACCAAAGATTTGCACTTGCACTGAATTTTTGTCAACCCCACTTTTCATCATCAACTGTCTTATCGTTAAAATGTTTATTACTTATATTTCAATTGTTTCAAGTTTGACTGCCAGACGTTCTACCTTTTTTCTTACAAGCCTTTCCTTCTCTTTTAAACTTTTATTTTCTTTCTTAAGTTCACTAATCTCCTCTTGTAATTCGGAAATTCGGTTTATATTGTTTTGATCATAATATCCTTCCTGATATTTTTTTAATTCTCCTGTTAGATGTGTGTTCTCGGTTTTTAAATCATCCAATACTTGCAACAATTTATTAATCTTTTCAGTCAGTGATTTAAAATGTGCAACTTCAGTATCTTCCATAAGTTTCTAAGCTCGAAGATTTGCGTCAAAGCCTTTTTTCAATGCTTTTAAAATGCGATCTGTGGATTTATTGACTTCTTCCTCTGTTAACGTTTTTTCTCTTGATTGAAAGATTAAACGAAACGCCATACTTTTTTGATGAGCTTCAATTTGTTTTCCCTTGTAAATATCAAAAACAAAAGCTTTCTTGAGATATTTTCCTCCCTTTTGTCTGATCGTATCGATCAATTGTTCAGCTTCAACAGCGCGGTCGACCACAACGGCCAAGTCTCTTTCGACATAGGGAAATCTGGGAATTTCCTGATACCTTTTCTCAGCTTTTGAAACATCATAAATCTTCTGCAAATTCACTTCCGCAACATAAACCGGATTTTCAATATCAAAATGCCGTTGCCATTGTTCGCGAACCTTGCCTAAGTATCCTATTTGCTGATCATCCGCAATAATTTTCATTGATTGAGTTTCAACTGCAAAATTATCATAAGCAATAAATTGAATCGAGTCAAGTGAAATTTTAGCAGCAAAACTCTCCACAATTCCTTTAATATCATAGAAATCATAAAGTTCATCAGTCGAAAGCCATGAGTCTCCTTCTCGTTTCCCGCTTAAGGCGATTGCCAAATGCAACTCCTCTTCGGGCCTGTGCTCTACATCACCGGGGTGATAAAAAACCGTACCGATTTCAAAAATGGCTATGTCCCTGGCCTGTCTGTTATAATTGCGAAGGACAACCTCTAACAAATTGGGCGCCAATGTATTTCGCAAAGCATTCATATCCTGACTGATGGGATTGAAGATGGGATAAAGGATCTGTCCGGTCAGCTTTTCCCACTTATCGGAATTAACCATGCTATTTGTGATCACTTCCTGGCAACCCAATCCTACCAAAATATTCCTGATTCCATCGACATAATCATCAAATTGGTTGAATGGATTGTCGTAAGGGAGTTGAGTTTGGGTGGGTACCGGGATGTTAGCATAGCCGTATAACCGGGCTACTTCTTCAGCGACATCCGCGGTCGTCTGTATGTCCGGTCGATAGGTGGGAACAATCAATTTCCCGTTCTCAACATTGAGCGAAATTTTGGCCAGAATGTCAGATATTTCTTGTGTGGACAGATCGGTGCCCAATAAGGTATTTATTTGATCAGTTTTCAAATTAATTTTGACCGGGTGAATTTTACGGGGATACTCATCCACAACACCTTCATAAACTTCTCCGTTTGTATATTTTGCAAAGAGTTCGGTGGCACGATCCTGGGCGTAACGTACTCCGTTGGGATCTGCTCCGCGGGCGAACCGTTGTGAAGCCTCGGAAGTAATTCCCAAGTGACGAACACTTTTGCGGATGCTGTTCGGCTCGAAGTAAGCGCTTTCCAGCAAAATTGTCCTGGTGCTCTCATTTACTTCCGAATTTAATCCACCCATTATGCCGCCAATCGCAACAGGCTTTTGAGCGTCACAGATCAGGACAGTTCCGTCCGCCAATTGGTGTTCCTTATCATCCAGTGTTACAAATTTTTCGCCGGCCCGGGATTCCCGAACCACGATTTTATCACCCTCTATCAACCCAAAATCAAATGCGTGTAAGGGATGTCCGGTCTCCAATAATACATAGTTGGTGATATCCACCACATTGTTAATGGCACGCATTCCTACAGACTCTAAACGTCTTATCATCCAATTGGGGGATTTACCAATTTCTACATTATCGATGAGCCTGGCGGCATAGCGGGGACAGGTTGTGGGGCAGTGAATCTCAACGTCAACTTTTTTCGAAATCGGCTGGTTTATTTCCGCAAAGCAGGCTTGGGGCAAATTCAAAGTAGTGCCAGCTAATGCAGCAACCTCTCTGGCAATCCCAATATGGCTTAATCCATCAGGTCGATTTGGAGTAATCCCGATGTCAAAAATATAATCTGTTTGAAAATCAAGTGCTTCGGCCAGTGGCTTGCCCATGGTGAGGTCATGGGGGAGAACCCAGATGCCTTCCGATTTTTCCGTCAGGCCCAATTCCATTTCCGAACAGATCATACCCTCCGAAGAGACACCGCGTATCTTGGCTTTCTTAATTTTCATCCCGATGGGGAGTTCAGTGCCTACCTTAGCGACCGGCACAAATTGACCTTCGGCAACGTTAGGGGCACCGCAAACGATGCTTAATAGTTCACCGTTACTAACCTCTACTGAACAGACTACCAGATTATCCGCATAGGGATGCGCCTCAGTTTTTAATACCTTCCCCACCACCACGCCGGGATAATCCAGACGGCTTTCCAATACCTCTTCGACTTCCAGACCAACCAAAGATAACTCTTCGGATAAGGTATATGGCTCGATATCAAACTCAACAAAATCTTTCAACCAGTTATAGGAGATTTTCATTGAAATTTCGCTATGGGTTTTTTATTCTAAAATTGTTCTAAAAAGCGCATATCATTTTCGAGGAAAACCCGAATATCATTTACCGCATATTTATTCAGGGCCACTCTATCAATCCCCATGCCGAAGGCATATCCGGTATATCGTACCGGATCGATGCCCACTCCTTCCAGCACGTTGGGATGAACCATACCGCATCCCAAAATCTCCAACCATTTCCCACCTTTGGGGGTCTCCCACCAGATATCCATCTCTGCGCTCGGTTCGGTAAAAGGGAAAAAACTCGGTCTAAAGCGCACCGTTGTATCGCGGCCGAACATTTGTTTGGCAAACTCCGAAACGACTGCTTTTAGATGACCAAGACTGACGCCTTCATCGACATAAAGTCCCTCAACCTGATGAAATACCGGCGAATGGCTGGCATCAGGCGTATCGCGGCGATAAACTCTTCCAGGGGCAATGATTCTAATCGGCGGCGATTGTTTCTGCATCACTCGAATTTGTACCGGAGACGTGTGGGTACGAAGCAGCAATTCTTCGCTGATGTAAAGTGTATCCTGCATATCCCGCGCAGGATGGAGTTTGGGAATGTTCAACGCCTCAAAATTCAGGAAGTCCGTTTCCACCTCGGGGCCCTCCGCCACCGAAAACCCCATCCTGGCGAAAATCTGCTTAATCTCATCACCAACCCGGGTAAGTGGGTGCTTTCGTCCGATTCGAAACGGTCGACCCGGAAGGGTCAGATCGATACGTTCTTTCTCCTGTTTGGTAATTAGTTCCGATTGTTTTTCTTTAATCGTGGTTTCAACCAGAGCCCGAAGCTGATTCAATTCCTTACCGATTTCGGGACGCTTCTCTTTTTCGACCTGGCCGAGTTGTCGAAATAACTCGGTTATTAGCCCCTTTCTGCCTAAAAAACGTACCCGGACTTCTTCCAGTGATTTACCGTTTTTCAAGTTTTTGGTTCGTTCCAAAAATTGATTTCGGATTTTTTGGATTTCCTCTTTCATGAATAAATCCTGCTACAAATTTTTATTTCTGATAGCGCCGATTAAATGATCAACACAGCTGATAAAAAAATAGGAATTGAATACAAGACCCAATTCCTATCGATTCGGTGAAACATGTTGAAATTATCCGGCAACCTGCTCCACCAGGGCTTTAAAGGCGTGCGGCTCATGCATCGCCAGGTGGGCTAGGGTCTTCCGATCCAATTCAACATTGTTTTCTCTTAAACCATGAATTAATCGGGAATAAGTAATGCCATTCAGGCGGCAGGCAGCATTAATTCTGCTAATCCACAACCGACGAAAATGTCGTTTTTTCAACCGCCGATCTCGGTACGCATACTGAAGACTCTTTTCCACCTGATCTTTTGCGGTACGGTATAACCGGTGTTTACCCAGCCGGTACCCCTTAGCCATTTTCAAAATTTTTTTATGTCTTTGTTTTGCAGCGACGTTGTTTTTTGCTCTGGGCATCGTTTAGCTCCATATTTAATTCCTACTACGGCTTCCTTATAGAAAATCACTTTCGAAACTAAAACTACAATTTAAAATGAATTATTCCAAGATCAAATCTTTAACTCTTTCCGCATCAACTTCATGGATGTAACGGTATTTGCGTAAATTGCGCTTCCGCTTGGAATTTTTTTTGGTCAAGATATGACTTTTATAATTGCGCCGGTGTTTAATCTTACCATTGGCAGTAACTTTGAAGCGTTTGTTTGCGCCTCGTCTTGATTTCATTTTTGGCATAATCTTAAACCTCTTCTCTGTTTAAATTTCAAATTTATAGCTGTGCATGAGCTCCCATATACAAACTCAATTACAATTTACCCGTTTTATTGTCAGTTACTCGACTAACTTTTGGCAGCTAACATGAGCGTCATCCGGCGCCCTTCCATCTTGACTTCCGATTCCGGCTGGGCAATATCCTCCAGATCTTCAAAGACTTTATCGAGCATCTCTCTGCCCATATCCTGATAAGCGAGTTCCCGTCCGCGAAAGATGACACTGAATTTAACCTTGTTTTTTTGTTCCAGAAACTTGCGGGCCTGTTTCAACTTTGTTTCCAGATCGTGCTGATCGGTTTTTGGCCGCATTCGGATCTCTTTGACTGTAATGGTATGTTGCCGTTTTTTACCTTCTTTCTCTTTCTTGCTACGCTCATATTGGTATTTGCCAAAATCCATTATCCGACAGACCGGCGGTTGTGCGTTCGGAGCAACTTCCACTAAATCCAGATTAAATTCATCAGCCTTATTCAGTGCTTTTTCGATTGGCAAAATACCAAGTTGCTGACCGTCAGGATCAATCACGCGTACCTTAGGTACCCTGATCTGGTCATTCACTCTGGTAACGTTTTTCTTAGCGATACTTGTCTCCCATTGATGATTAGACCTATTTTTTTAAGTTGTTTTCCTCCGTCACAAAATTAAGAAACTCTTCAAATGCCATCGTTCCTTTATCGCCCTCTCCTTTGTGACGTACAGACACGGTATTGGAATCCACTTCTTTATCACCAACAATCAGCATATAGGGTATTTTTTGCAATTCTGCTTCTCTGATTTTAAAACCAACTTTTTCGTTTCGCAAATCCGTTTCGCTCCGGATGCTTGCCTTTTGCAACTTCCGGGACAACTCTTCAGCATAATTGTGTTGACGATCTGTAATCGGTAAAACAATTGTTTGGACCGGGGCTAACCATAATGGGAAATATCCGGCGTAATGCTCAATCAGAATACCAAAAAAGCGTTCTAACGATCCCATCAATGCCCGATGAATCATAATCGGTTGATGGGGTTGATTATCTTCTCCAATGTATTCCAGTTGAAAGCGTTCGGGTAAGTTAAAATCAACCTGAACCGTGGAACACTGCCAGGCGCGACCCAGTACATCTTTTATTTTGATATCAACTTTCGGCCCGTAAAAGACGCCTTCACCCGGATCAACTTCATAATCGAGTCCCCGAATTTCCAGAGCACTTCTCAATGCCTCCGTGGCTTTATTCCAATTTTCAACAGTGCCGACAAATTTCTCCGGTCGAGTAGAAAGGTAGATCTCATATTCAGTAAAACCAAAAGTCTCCAAGATATAGAGAACTAAATTAAGGACTTTGACAATCTCTTCAGTTAACTGGTTGGGGCTACAGAATATATGAGCATCATCCTGGGTAAATCCCCGCACTCGCATCAATCCGTGTAATACTCCCGAGCGTTCGTATCGATACACAGTGCCCAACTCTGCATAGCGAATGGGGAGATCACGATAGCTGCGCATGCTGCTCTTGAAAATTTCGATGTGGAAGGGGCAGTTCATCGGTTTTAATTGATAGGCCACTTCCTCAATCTCCATCGGAGAGTACATGTTTTCCTGATAAAAGCCGGTATGGCCGCTCTGTTCCCATAAATTTAACTTCGCTGTATGCGGGGTATAAATAATCTCGTAATCATGTTGATAATGTTCGTCCACCCAAAAATCTTCGATCACCCGACGGATTCTGGCACCTTTGGGATGCCACAGGATTAATCCATTTCCGATATTCTCCTGAATGGAAAACAGGTCTAATTGCTTACCCAGTTTCCGGTGATCGCGCTTTTTGGCTTCTTCAATCCGCTGCAAATGCTCTTCCAACATTCGCCGTTTGGGATAATTGGTGCCATAAATCCGCTGCAACATTTTATTGTTTTCATCTCCGCGCCAATAGGCACCGGCTACACTGAGAAGCTTAAAATTTTTGCCTAAATATCCGGTAGATGGCACATGAGGACCGCGGCATAAATCAGTAAATTCTCCCTGCGAATATGCGGTAATGACGTCTTCATCAGGGAAATCACCTATCAATTCAATTTTTAGATCTTCATTTATTTCCTTGAAGAAATCAACCGCCTTGTCTCGCCCTAAAACTTCTCTTTTGATCGGATAGTCTTCTTCCACAATTTTAGACATCTCAGCTTCAAGCTGCTCAAATTCCTCCGGGGTAATGGGACGATCTAACTCGATATCGTAATAAAATCCCCCGTCAATAGGCGGACCGATGCCCAGTTTGGCTTGCGGATATTTTCGTTTAATCGCCTGGGCCATAAGATGGGCAGAACTGTGCCAGAAGACTTCCCGTCCTTCTTTATCGTCAAACGTTAATATCTTCAGTTCTCCGTCTTGCTCCAATGGTCGCCATAATTCAAGAACTCTATCATTAAATTTTACCGCAACCGCATTTTTTGCCAGTTTTCGACTAATTTCTTGAACAATTTCGCGACCGGTTATTCCTTTGGGATATTCCTTTTGACTGCCATCCGGAAAGGTGATACTAATTTTATCCTTCATACTTAAAATTGATTTTCGTTTATTTCCACATTACTTAAAAAAATTAATGCCTAAAGAGCACTTAGGCAAATTAACCTTCCTGAAAATTATGTTTTTGGGCGTTGATATGCCTTAAATTAAGCAAAGCCACGAATACATCATCCATGGCTTCTATTGGTGGGGCGGGCCAGAGTCGAACTGACGACCTCCACGATGTCAACGTGGCGCTCTAACCAACTGAGCTACCGCCCCACATACCCCGTATTAGTGGCGCAGAATGTACGTTTCAACCTTAATAAATGCAAGTATTAATTAATTCAATGAAGAAATTAACAAGTTAAAAATCAATTTATTGTCATTTGTAAATTTTGTTACTTATTTTAGTAAACGCGACGGAAAAATTTTAGCTATCAATCATTAAAATGGTTACATAATCTGAGGCTTATGAAATCCCAAAATGAGAAATCGATTCGAATTTATCAATGGCTCTTCATTATCTGTACTGTATTGGTTATCCCCTTCACTATTTCAGGTAAAACGATTGAACCGGTTCTTTTACCTCGTTTTTTGGCTTTAACGATTTTGTTATTTCTGCTTATATTCTATCTTTCC
>JABAHQ010004128.1_pt2 | contig 11815 bp, 11 predicted proteins | sample 7062091 | NCBI WGS metagenome assembly JABAHQ01 (sample SAMN14534359, study PRJNA622989) | marine sediment metagenome | biome: marine biome [ENVO:00000428]; feature: marine pelagic biome [ENVO:01000023]; material: deep marine sediment [ENVO:00002113] | place: India: Gulf of Kutch | collected...
TAGCAAGCATAATAAAGGAACAACAAAAAAAGTTCTTAACATCTAATATTCCAAAAAGTGATGATGATGATGGCTCAAAAGAGTCATTGCAGCAAATCCAAGAAGAGCTAACACAAACAAAAAAGGAACTATCCAAAACATATGATCAAATCAACCACGAAAAAGAGACGCTGACAAAGTTATCAAAAGAAAGAGAAAAAAGATTAACAGAAAATGAACAATTGGAAGAGACTATTGCAGAAAAACAAGAAGAGCTAGACAATGCACGAGCTGAATATCAACAGATGTTATCACAAATAAAAAAAGAAAAAGAACAATCGTCTTCGAATCTAGATGAAAAAAACGAGAGACTAGAACAAGCGCAAATAGAGCTTGAGCAACTAAACAAAGAGATCAAACAAAAAAAGGATATTCTAAATGAACTGAGTCAATTGGCTTCTTCTTCCTCATCTAAACCTAATTCTGACTCTACTGAACAACCACAACCACAACAACACCAACTAGACTCAAAACTTGCTGAAATCTCGCATCATATAGAAAACGAAGAATCTAAACTGGTTGACTCACAGAGACTCTACCAGAAACTAAACGAGAAACGCATGAGGTTAGAAGCATTGATCAAAACAAGAGAACAAAACGAGGATCATATATCACTGGAAAGACAAAAGATACAAGAACAACTAGAGAGAGAAAAGGAACAGCTGGAGGAACTAAATCATAGTTATGAAAAGCTTGCAGCGCTTAGAAATGACCTTGCATACCTCAAGGAAGCCCAAAAGGAACTAGAAGAAAAAATCAAAGACAAAAAAATACAGGCATCCCAATATATCCGAAAACAACGAGAACAACTATCAAACCTTACACAAGAGTACGAAAGCTTGGAATCTAGAATCGTACAAGAAAAAGAAGAGATCTCAAAGCAAGTAAAAGAATACCTTCAAAAAATACATGAGCAAAAGACGCAGGCACAAACCATACAGAATCAGCTAGAAGAGCTGAAAGAATCAAAGGAACAATACCAATCAGTATTGCAAACACTAAAAGAAGAAAGAAAAAGGCTAACACAAGCCAAGAAAAACCAAAAAAATGTTTCAGCAAAAGAAACGGAGTTAACTAGAATACAAAAGAACCGACTTGATATAATCAATCAAATACAAAAACAAAAGGAGGCTATCTCAAAGATAATAGAACAAGAAAAGTCAAAGATTTCAAAACAAAACGAAGTAATAAAAAAGCTAGAAATACAAAAACAAAATTTAGAAAATCTCAAAAAAGAACGGGTTGTTATCGATCAGGAAATAAAAAAGCAAAAAAAGGCTTTAAAAAGTTCGTCGTATCAATCAACCAGTAAGCAATCAAACCGCAACACACAAACCAAAAAAAGTAAAAAACAACAACAAAAAAAAAGAATAATTTAAAGAAATAACAAACAAAAAGCAATCAGTCTATTCTCATTAATCAATCCTAAAAAACTGGATATGTTGACCAAAATACCAGTAATTTATACCAAATAATCGCAAACCATTAAATAAAATCTGTTCCATCTTAAAGAATGACCAGTCAACCTCCAAGGCCTGCATCTTACCTTAATAAAAAATCAATTATAGCAATATCTGCAGGTTCTGTTGCTGTTGCAGTAATACTTGCTGTCTTTTTGTTTAACCCCTCACTAGATCTTTCAGGCGGTGAAAATACTGGAGATATTCCTGGTTCTGATATTGATGAAAACATGAACATTCCGGAGATCCAATCTGGAGAAGGAGTAGGACAACAATCTACATTACAACCACAACAACCATCATCACAATCACCTTCTGCACAAACTGGTAGCGATAGTGGGAATCCTGTTATAGCAGAAGTAAATGGACAAGAGATTCACCTGCAAGAGTTGCAAGAAGCTCAAGCAATTATCCAAGCCCAGTCTGGCCAAATGGTAGATGGCTCTGCCCTTCTTGACCAGCTGATAACAAAAGAATTGCTACTACAAGAGGCTGAGAGCCGTGACATCTCAGTTACACCACAAGAAGCAGAAACAACCTTGGAGCAGCAGATAACACAGAATGGACTTACAGTAGACCAATTTAAGCAAAGATTACAGACACAGGGCACAACCTACCAAGAAACCCTTGTTCTTTATCAAGAACAGATTACAATTGATGAACTCCTTGCAGATGAAGTATCATCAAGTGACCTCTCAGTATCTGACAGTGAAGCTGAGTCATTTTTTGATGAAAACCTGGATGCAATAAAGGGCCAGTTTGGAGAGGATACTGTATATGAGGATATATCAGACCTGATAAAAAATACAGTCCTTCAGCAAAAACAACAAGGTCTAGTCACAGATCTTGTTGACCAGCTAAAAAGTGACGCTGAGGTTATAACCTACAAAGACAGGATCTGACAGTCAATAAAAAATATCATTAATTCCTCAGCTTTACCTTAATCATCATTTCATTCATTATCACAAGCAAACCTATTACAACATGATTGTTCTACTAACTAAACATAAACGATCATGCTTAATTACTAAGCTGTTTAAACAATATTCCAATGATTAAAGTAACAACTAGTGTTACAGCAGCTGCAACAACAACAGCAATCATGTTCTCTGTAATGATGATGTTGTTTGGTGCTGGTAATTATAATAATAGTAGTAATACAGGATTCCTCTTACAAGAAGCTGATGCTAGTAGTACAGTGGTACCAAGCCATAAAAAATGGGACAAAGATAATAATGGAATACCTGATGAAGGAATAACTGTTAATGGTCACTATACAGCGTTGTATGCTTATGATGGAAATGGTGACTGGTATTGGAACTTGGGTGATGGCAGAATATTGGGAACAGTAGATAACGCTAGTGAGCTAGACTCTGATACTTTGACAACGTGTGATTATGTTGTAAATTACAGAGGAAATTTTGAAAACGATCCTTTTATGGACTCTGGCTGGATTCAGAACCACATTAATTGTAGCGGATACGATGACAACAACAAATACAACTATCTGATTGTCCATGAAACAGATCCAAGGTATACAGGAAATCCTGATTGGAGTATTTGGGGCACATGGGAGTATCACGTACTTACTGAATCAGGATCTGGTAACCTTGTAAGACCAATGGTGCCTCCTACACCGTAACGTATTCTTTCTGTTTGACAGTATGACGCGACATGGTAATGATTATGAATATGGTTAATGGTATGTCCCCATTATGTGAGAAATTTTTCTTATTCTATTTTCTTTTTTGGTTCTTTTACAACCATTACAGGACAATCAGCATCTTTTATGACTCCTGTAGCAACACTTCCAAGAACTACTTTTCTTAGGCCAGTTCTTCCATGTGAGCCAATTACTATAAGGTCAACCTTATTTCCCTCAACAAACCTGATTACGCCGCTTGTTGCTGATTGATCATGAATAATGTGTGTCTTTAATGCAATTTTCTCTTTTTTCTTTGCAACTTTTTTTTCCAGCTTCTCAAATTCTTTCTTTGCTTCCTTTTCGTACTCATCAAGGGCATCCTGGGCTCTGCTGTAGGACATGCCTGAAACATTTACGTCTGGACCAATCACGGTCAGAACATGAAGGGTAGAACCAAGCTTTGAGGCAATCTCTAATGCTTTGTCAAATGCAATCTTGGAATAATTAGAGGAGTCGTATGGCACCAGAACGTTTTTCATGAAATGTCATACTTCCTACCCCTAAATAAGCCCAGATATCTGTTCATGCTTATTCCTATTGTTTTTATTTTGAATGTGAATAGATTAAATTCAAGACCTGCCATATGTTGATACAGTAAGAAAAAGCCCGAATTTTATCATGAATAGCAACTATCAACTGGTAGCATCAATGAGCCTTACGCTTGTTCTAGTGTTCGGTATATTGTTTGGACTGCTAATAGGGATAGGCTACTATTACAATATAGGGATTTATTCCATGGTGGTGCTTGCAATAGTATTTTCTGTAATACAGTGGTATGTAGGGCCAGTCATCATTAAAAGGATGATGAGAATGAAGTCACTTGACCCAAAAAAATATCCTTGGATCAAAGATACTGTTGAAAAGTTCTGCCTGCAAAACAAGCTCAAGATTCCAAAACTCCTCATATCAGAAACCTCGATGCCAAATGCTTGTGTCTTTGGACGAACTACCTCATCTTGTCATCTTGCTATAACAAAGGGGTTGCTATCTCAGCTTTCCCAAGACGAGGTAAAGGCAGTCATTGCACATGAGGTTGGACACATAAAACACAAGGACATGGTTGTAATGACTGTGATCTCTGTCATTCCAACCATTGCCTATATGATTGCAATATCTACAATGTTTCGTGGAATGATGGGAGGAGGGGGTGGAAGAAATTCTGGCGGTGCGGTACTGATTGGACTGGGTGCATTTGCCGTCTACATGATCACCAACCTACTAATCTTGTATTTTTCAAGATTAAGAGAATTTTATTCAGACAGGTTTGCTGGAATCCAGACAAAAAGACCGTCTGACCTTGCAAACGCATTGGCAAAGATATCATATGGAATAACTATGGAAAAGCAGCGAGAGACCAAACTTGGATGGTCCCAGAGACAGCAAGAGGAGCAGGGACAGCATGTGTCAGAGCGGGCATTTTTCATTGCAGATCCAGTAAATGCAGGAAAGGACTTTTTGGCTTTAGCTGAAAGATACAAGAGCAATGGCGGTGGCGGTGACTCCAAACAAAAAGAAATACTACAAATCTCAAGAAACATGGCTGATGAGGTAAAAAAGGCAATTCAGTCCGAAAAGAGAAAGGCAAACTCTAGCATGATTGCAAAGGTAGGCGAGATGTTTATGACACATCCTCCAACATACAAACGGATTGAACAACTATACATACTTGAAGAAGAGCTAAAACAACAACAAAATAACTGAAATCTTTATGATTTATTAATCCAAAGAAGAGGAAATATCAAATTATTGTTGCTTAATTTGNNCTGCCCACCATCCTGCATTGTTTTTAACCCATTCTGGAATGGAATTCTCCTCATCACCATCTTGAAGGGATGATGATGAAGAAGAGTTTGGAACAAAGTCAGGTTTGTTTTGTATTACGTCATTTTGTATTAGGTGCTTGATTACTGAGACAAACATCTGGTCCTGAATCTCTCCAGATGACCACTGCTTGGAGGTGATCTTTATCCACTCAGGCATTACGTTTTGAACCTTGTCTGATGGAATCACTACCTCCTGTATGGTCTTTTCAGGGAACTGGGAGTCAAACCATTCTCTGTATTCTGGTTCGTTATCGTACCTGTCAATATAGTATTGAGGTGCTCTAGCGGGATCAGGAAAGCCAGGTATGTGTGTTTGGGGATACCCTACAACTTCTGCTGGTGTATAACCAACAAAGATAGAGTCAAACCATTCCTTGTATTGTTTTTCTTTGCTGTATCTTTCATAGTAATGGTTTGGTGATTTTGAAGGATCTGGAAATCCTTGAATTGATATGATGGGTTTAGCTGTTTTTTCCTCCTTCTCCTTTTCAGGTACAAGATCTGGCGTGTTGCCTGTTTCTTCTTCTTCTGGCACATCTTCTGTAGTGGAAGGTGGTGGTGATTGTTGTTGTTGTGTAGTAGACTTGGAATCGTCTTCACCCTTCTCATCCCCTTCTCCTCCCCCTGCGTCATCCTTTGTAGAGTCTTCGTCTTTTATTGATGAAAACTGGAATGACTTTTCTGACTCTTCGCCAAGGTACGCTACTCTAACTGTGTATGTTCCAGGTTCGGACCACTTTGGGCCCTCAGCCTGTATTGTCTTTGAAAATGACTTTGATGAGGGAACAAACTGGTCTACTGCAGCAAAATCATTTGGACTTCTTACCTGCAAGAGGACTGGCATACCTTCTTCCAATTCAGAGAGGGTTCCTGAAATCTTGATTAAATCACCTGTTGTGTAAGAGGATTTATCAAGTGATATGATGGGAGGTGACGCAAAAGCGTATTGTTGTGATACCGTTATAACACAAATTACAGCCAAAAATAAGATACAAACATTCTTGATTGTTATCATACCAGATACTTGGCTGTAATAATTTTCAGACTAATTAACTCTACTAATATTACTTAAGATCAATTCTGCTTACTTCCTTTTTCTCTAGTTTTAGGAAGAGCCTCTTCTTCAAATACAACAACAACAAAAAAAAATCCAATAGATCAAAAATTAACTAAACTTTGAGAAGATACTAGCGTGTCATATGCTGTTGACTTCTTTCTTAGGAAGAGATAGATGCGTAGGTGTGTATCTATCTATAGAGTTATAAATATGGATTATTCGTCTGAATCTGAGTCGTCTTTTCTCCACTGAGGCCTTGTGGGAACATACAGTATCTTCATCCTTAGATTGAGGCAGCTAAAAATAGTATATCAGGATTACTACAAAATAATCGTAAACAAAGTATTCAAAAAAATATAACATAATCATCCATCGGAACTTATCTTCAAACAAATCCTAAATTGGAAGAGATACATTCCATTGATTCAGCAATTAATAAAATGAAGACATAATGGCTAGTCTAAATGAATTAAAAAACAAATCTTCTATTCAACCTAACTTGAATTTAGTATAGCATCACCAACAAACTATTTACATACTGTAGAAATTCCATGGTAGTACACATGATGAAACTCGCATGTATACCCGCATACAATGAGGAGACTGTTATTTCTAGTATAGTCAATGAGGCAAAGCGCCACGTTGACAAAGTTATAGTGTGCGACGATGGGTCCACAGACAAGACTGCAGAGCTTGCTAAACTGGCTGGCGCAGAGTTGATACAACACGAAAAAAACCAAGGATATGGAGCTGCAATAATTTCATTGTTTGATTATGCCAGAAACTACAACGCCGACATCATGGTAACGCTTGATGGTGATGGTCAACATAACCCAACGCAGATACCTGTGTTGATTGAGACATTGCAGCACCATAACGTGGATGTGGTAGTTGGCTCTAGATTTCTTGACAAGGATACAACAACAGGTACAACACCAGGGTACAGAAAACGTGGAATCAAGATAATAACGTCTGCTGCAAACTATGGAACAGATATCAAAGTATCTGATTCACAGTCAGGATTTCGCGCTTATTCCAAGAATGCAATATCTGCCATTCATCCAACAGAATCAGGAATGGCCGTATCAACTGAGATTCTCCTCAAAATATCAAACAAGGGACTCTCCCTTGCCGAAGTTCCAATCACTACATCGTATGGTGAGGACACCTCTGATCAGAATCCAGTCCCGCATGGAATTTCTGTTTTAATGAATACCTTAAAGTACGTCTCAGTAAAACACCCTATTCCGTTTTATGGTTTTCCAGGCATTGTCTTTATGATTGCTGGCACCGTTTTTGGTTTCCAGTTTCTTGATGCGTACTTTAATGAACAGACTGTCTTTTATGGTTCGTTGCTGGCATCAGCAGTTTTGTTTCTTCTTGGCGCAATACTGATAGTTACTGCAATTATCTTGTTTTCTATGGCTACCTTGATGCGAGATAGATCTTGATTTGGTGTTACTGCTATTTTTTAAATAGGGTTTAAACTGACATCCTGTTGGTAACAGTAATAATAACAAAGAGGTAATGATATTTTGGTAGAAAAAAAAGAAGAAAACCAGCAACAAAAACAAAAAACAGAGATCCCACACTCCCTGCTAAAAACAGTAGAGTGGCTTGATGATTCCAACAGGGTTAGGATGATTGATCAGACAAAACTTCCTTCAAAACTTGTATACGTGGAATATGATGACTATCAAGATGTCGCAAATGCGATAAGAACGCTGGTGGTAAGAGGAGCACCAGCAATAGGAGTATCAGGCGCATTTGGCCTTGCATTGGCAGCCTTGAAGAGTGACGCACAAACAAAAGAAGATCTGCTAAATGATCTGGAAAAGGCAAAAAAAGTACTGTTTGAGACCAGGCCTACTGCTGTGAACCTAAAGTGGGGTCTGGACAAAGTAATGGAGACAGCAAAAAAAGACACTCAAGAGAATTCTTCTTCTTCTGATGATGTAGAGTCAATAAAACAAACAGTTCTGACTACTGCAAAGCAGATTGCAGAAGATGATGTCAAGACAAACATGTCAATGGGCAAGTTTGGCTCAGAACTATTTGATGACAATGACACTATCATGACTCACTGCAATGCAGGAGCGCTGGCAACAGTTGCGTATGGTACTGCGTTAGGTGTGATTAGGGCAACAAAGGATGCTGGGAAAAATATCAAAGTTATTGCTACTGAAACCAGGCCAGTCCAACAAGGTTCCCGACTGACTGCATTTGAACTAAAGCATGACGGCATTGATGTTAGTCTGATCCCTGATACTGCAGTTGGGTATTCAATGTCAAAAGGTCTTGCAAACAAAGTTGTGGTAGGAGCAGATCGCGTATTGAAAACTGGACATGTATTTAACAAGATAGGTACCTACCAAGTTGCAACAATGGCAAAACAGCACAGAATTCCATTCTATGTTGCTGCACCCTTATCGACATTTGATATGACCAGCACGCCCGATGATGTAATAATAGAGATGAGAAAGGCAGAAGAGGTTACAGGCGAGGGTGAAAGAAGGACTGCACCTGATGACATCAACGTGATAAACCCAGCATTTGATATGACGCCGCCTGAGCTAATCTCTGGAATAATAACAGAAAAAGGCATTATAAAACCACCTTATGAGGAAAATATAAAAAAATTATTTCAAGCTAATTAATTAAAACTTTTTATTGTTTTTACAGGGACTTTAATAACGAAAGAAGAATATGAGCCAAGAACAAGTTAGCAAAGAAGCAGTAAGAAATTCTCTTAAGCAGTGTATGGATCCTGAGGTTCCAATTAATGTAGTTGACATGGGTCTAATTTACGGAATTGATATCAAGGATAACAATGATGTTGATATAAAAATGACAATGACCACCCAAGGCTGTCCACTCCACGATACAATGGTTGCAGACGTTACAAGGTACGCAAAGAAGGTTCCCGGAGTAAACAATGTCAATGTGAATATTGTCTGGGATCCTCCATGGACCATGGACAAGATGTCTGATGAGGCAAAACAGAAGCTAAAGGAGATGGGAGGAACTGGTGGAGAATCATCGCCTGCACCAATAGATTATGAGACTGCAAAGCCGCAGGGAGTTGGAAAACTAGTAAAACAAGAAGATGGCTCCATGGTGCTTGCAAATGAACATGAACAAGGATTTATGGTGAATCAAGCAATTGTTGACTTTTGGAAGACATGCAACGGGGAGAGAAAGATAACAGAGCTGGTGGACATGTTTGCAGAAAAGACTGGCTTGCAGCGAAACCAAGTTGAAAAAGAAGTAATGCAACTTGTACGCCAACTTCAGGAAGGAGGCCTCTTAGTTATTCCAAATCAAGATTCTCAGCAACAGCAACAAACAGAAGAAGAAGCTCCAAATGTAGAGTTTAACAAAGGAAACTAGTAACTAACCAACCAACTAACCAATCAGTCAGCCTAAATCAAACCAACCAAACTTTACTGAACTAAATCAAATTAATTACTTGATCAAAATACCGAATTGGAAGAAGCCCCATCAAAGTTTATCACTACACCGCTAAGGTATTTTATTTTATTTTCAACTATTCCCCTCACAAAGTCTCCTATCTCTTTTGGCGTTCCAAATCTTTTCATTGGAAGTGATTCTCTTATTTGTTCCAACTTTTTTTCATCCCCAACCAGCTGATGCATTCTCTGCGTGTCGGTTGGGCCTGGTGCAATGTTGATGCAGCTAATGTTTCGTGATGCAAAATAGTCCTTGCTTAAGATCTTGAATACTTCAGCAAAGGCAGCTCGGTATGCGCTTGACATTATCAGCTTTGGGTTTGTTGGCTCTTTTATTACACCAGATGAGATTACAAAGATGTATCCGTTGTCTTTTACCTTGATTTCCTTGATAAGCTTGCAAAATCCCAAGAAGAGTTGATTGTGATATTTTAGCCATTCTTGATCTGTAATCTCGTGAAACTCCTTTGGTGGAGGACCTCCAGTATTCAAAACTAAAATATCGATTCCTTCTTCTCCTTCTTTGTTGTTATCATTATTGTTTTTTTGAACAAAATTTTCGATGGATTCCAGATCAGAGGTATCAAGTTCTTTCCTAGATGTAGCTGTTACACCATACCCAATCTGACCTAAAGAGTCTGCGATCGCCTTGCCTATTCCTTGCGAGCCACCACAAACAACAGCTTTCTTCATGAAATAAATGAAAAATATGGCAGATTAAATTTCTTTTATCTCTGTTATTGTTGCCTGAACAGAGTCCATCTTTACTATTGCTCTTTTGCCATTTTCCTTTTTATCGTCATTTTTGCCATTGTTATTATTCCATCCAAGTGCAACGTACCAGTCTCCTGCCTCCTCATGATACTTTGTCTCAAGAGTCTTTATTGTGTCTGGTGAGACAGAATATTTCTTTGCAATCCCAGATACTGCAAGAGATATTGCGTCTTTTTCCTTTTCAAGACGTCTCTTCATTAGTCCTATTCCAGGAGTCATACNNCATATGCCTCCATCGTAACTTCTAATATAGTTAATTGATTGTTTTTGTGTACAATTCTGATGATGATATTTTAGAAAACAATCAAAAATGATGAGGAAGGAACTGTAATGCTGTATATACTATGAGGTTCACAACCAGAGGAAGGAAAAAGATAGGAACTACTAATACAAGGAACAACCTATCATTTCTCTCTGTTATAACACGATCAAAAATTCTAATCAATATTGCAGCATGCCTTGCTGTTATAGGTACGGTTGTAATGCTGACAGGAGGCATTTGGGATGCCACATCTCACTCCCTCCGGGCACCAGAATATTTTTGGTCCATTCAACACGTAGCAGTTTACACTGGAGTGTCAATGATTGCAAGCTCTGGAATTGTTGGGGCAATTCTACTAAAACGAAACAGAAATGATCTATTTGGCGCTCTTCCAAAGGGACTAAAAATAATTATTCTTGGTTCAATAGTACAAATAGCAGCAGGGTACGGAGACTCGCTATCTCATGATGTCTTTGGAATTGATGGGCTTGTGTCATTCACACACCAACCACTTGAGGTTGGTTTGGTGCTTAGCGCATTAGGAGGATTCTTTGTAATAAGATCATTAAATGACAATGGTAGTGCTGATAACAGCAGTTATTATTGTTATTATTCCAGACTACATTCTGCACTACTTCCATTCTCTATTGTTACTTTGATTCTTTCAATAAGCTGGGTCTGTTTTAATCTGAGCCTTTTGGTTGGTGGAACAGTGTTATGTATCCCAGTTTATCAGCTCTTCTCATCTGGCTGTGCCATACTATAGTTGTATCCATATCGCAGCCTTTGGTATGATGCAATCACAACAAGAAACATTCCGCCTAGTATCATTAAGCCTGAATACTTCATTTTTGATGCATTGGTATCACCAAACTCTACATTTACTGCAGCAAAGTCATGTCCTGCCAAATTGGTAACTTGTAGTGTATAGTATTCAGAACCTCCTTCTTCCTCCTCCCCAGTGCTTTCAAACTCAAAGTAGTTCACAGAGCTTTTTGTTTCAATCCGCTTGTCTGCAATTATGTTTGATTTAGAATCTAAAACTCTCACCAGGAAGGTATCACCAAGTTCTGGAACTGATACTTTGTAAAATCCAAGGTCTTTTCCCTTCAGCTGAACCTGTACGGTCTCAGTCTTTTCTGACTTTAGCTCAAACGTTTCAGATACCTTGTCTGCCTGATAAAACTCAAAACCAGTCCAAGCTATTCCTATTATTGCAATTATT
>JABAHQ010006350.1_pt3 | contig 11805 bp, 12 predicted proteins | sample 7062091 | NCBI WGS metagenome assembly JABAHQ01 (sample SAMN14534359, study PRJNA622989) | marine sediment metagenome | biome: marine biome [ENVO:00000428]; feature: marine pelagic biome [ENVO:01000023]; material: deep marine sediment [ENVO:00002113] | place: India: Gulf of Kutch | collected...
GCCGACGAGCCCACGGGCAACCTCGACGAGCGCGCCACGCGGGGAGTCCTCGACCTCTTCTGGCAGATCAACGCCATGGGGATGGCCGTCCTCATGGCGACCCACGACCTGGAGCTCGTGCGCAGCTACCCGCGGGCCCGGGTGCTGGAGCTCCACGAGGGTCGGCTCGTCTACGACTCGGCGGAAAGCCCGGTGAAGTGACCGTGCCGTACACGATCCGGGAAGCCCTCGCCGCCTTTCGCAGAGCCCCACTGCTCACGGGCCTCTCGGCGGCCATGGTGGGCCTGGCCCTCTTCGTGGTGGGCCTCTTCTCGGTGGCCGCCTACAACCTCCGCCAGGCCCTCGCCACCGTGGAGGAGCGGGTGGAGGTGGTCGCCTATCTCCGGGACGGGACGCCCGACGCCGACGTCGCGGAGGCGCGGCGCTTCCTGGAAGGCCTGGACGCCGTCTCCGACGTGGTCCACGTGTCCAAGAGCGACGCGCTCCGCGTGGCCCGGACCGACCTGCCCGAGATCGGAGACCTCTCCGGCGACCTGGACGTGAACCCCTTTCCGGCTTCCCTCGAGATCCGCCTGGCCCAGGGATATCGCTCCTCGGAGACGGTGCGAAGCGTGGCCGAGGACGTCGCCGTCTACCCCTTCGTGGAGGACGTCCGGTTCGGACGGGACTGGGTGGACAAGCTCTTCCTCCTGCGCAGGATCGGAGCCGTGACCGCGATGGTGATCGGGGGTGCCTTCGCCGTGGTGGCCGCCCTCATCATCGGGACCGCGCTCCGGATCGCCATCTTCGCCCGCAGGGACGAGATCTACATCATGCGCCTGGTGGGCGCCACCCTGGGCTTCATCCGCCGGCCGTTCCTCGTGGAAGGGGCGCTCACCGGCGCCCTTGGAGGAGTCCTCGCCGTCGCCCTCACCTGGCTCTCCTTCGCGGTGGTGAACCACTACCTCTTCGCGGTGGAGTGGATCCCGGCTCTCTGGTGCGCCCTGGGCGTGGTCGCCGGGATCGTCTTCGGCGTGCTGGCGAGCGGCCTGGCCGTGCGGAAACACCTGAGGGAGGTGTGACGTGGCCCTCGTCCCCGTCGCCAGGCCGGCCCGAATCCGGGAGATCGGCCCGGGTCCGGCCCTCGCCCTCCTCCTCTCCCTCCTGCCGGCCGTCCCTGGACCCCTCGTCGCCCAGGAAGGTGAGATCCTGCGCGAGATCCGGGACAGCCAGCGCCGCCTCGAGGAGATCCGGGAGGAGCGGATTCGCCTGCAGCGGGAGATGGAATCCCTGCGGTCGCGCGCCCGCAATCTGACCGGCGAGCTCCGGAATATCGAGCGCCAGCTCAGCGCTTCCCGGTCGGTCCTCGCCGAGGTGGACCTCCAGCACGAGCTCGTCTCCCGTCGGGTCGAGGAGACCACCGCCGACCTCGTGCGGACCCGGGAGCGCCTCCAGGAGGCCCGGGCGATCCTCGCCCGGCGGCTCCGGGACATCTACAAGCGGGGTGCCCTCCACTCGGTTCAGGTTCTTTTGGCGGCCGACTCCTTCGCCGAGCTCCTCAGCCGCTACCGGTACCTGCAGATGATCGCAGCCCACGACCGTGCGCTGGTGGAGCGCGTTTCCGAGCTGGAAGCCGCCCTGGAGGCACAGAGCCGGGATCTGCAGGAGAGCCTCTCGGAGCTGGGGCGGCTCCGCCAGTCGAAGCTGAGCGAGGTGGCCGAGCTGAGGAACGTCGAGTCCGAGCACCAGCGCACCCTACGGAGCTTCCGGAGCCGGGAGCGCCAGACCCGGACCCGCCTCGACCAGCTGGCCGAGGACGAAGAGCGCCTCACGGGACTGATCGACGAGCTCGAGCAGCGACGGATCGAGCTCGAGCGACGCCGGGCCGTGGCGGGCCGCAGCGGAGAGGAGAGCACGCTGGGGACCGGCGCGATGGGGAGCCTGCCCTGGCCCGTGGACGGTACGCTGGTGTACCGCTTCGGACGGGACCAGCGGCCGAACGGCACCGTGCTCCGGTGGAACGGCATCGGGATCGGCGCGCCCACCGGGACCCCCGTGCGTGCGGTCCGCTCCGGACGGGTCGTCATGGCGGGTCCCTTCGAGGGCTACGGACCCACGGTGGTGCTCAGCCACGGCGGCGGCTTCTACACCCTCTACCTCTACCTGGAGGAGGTCGGCGTCGTGGAGGGCCGGGAGGTGGAGGCGGGACAGGTGGTCGGGACGGTCGGGGGAGCGGACACCCCCGAAGGGCCCCACATCGAGTTCCAGGTCCGGGCACCGGTGGCCGGGAGCTCTCCCCAGGCCATGGACCCGCTCCGATGGCTCCGGCCCGGGGGCTCGGGGGAGGAGCCGTGAGCCTTCGTCCGGTGCGGGGACACGACGAGGCCCGGGGGGCCCTGGCCCGGGCGAGGCGGTCGGGCTCGATCCCCCGGGCCCTCCTCTACCACGGGGCTCCCGGCGTCGGCAAGCAGCGCATGGCTCTCTGGACCGCCCAGCTCATCCTCTGCGACCGGGTAGACGCGTCGGGGCCCTGCGCCGAGTGCAAGGACTGTCACCTCTCCCTGCGCCTGGAGCACCCGGACCTCCACTGGTTCTTTCCCCTGGCCAGGCCCCGGGGAAGCTATTCGCCGAGCGGGCTCGCCGAGGCCCTGGAGGAGGGCCGCGCCGAGGCCCTGGCCGAGCGCCGGCGGGATCCTCTCTGGGGGGTCCACTCCCACGAGGTCCGCGGCCTCTATCTCGCTGCGGCCCGGAGCCTGCGGCGGAAGGCACACCGAAAGCCCGCCATGGCGGAGCGTCAGGTCTTCATCGTGGCGGAGGCGGAGCACCTCGTGCCTCAGGCGTCGAGCCCCGAAGCGGCCAACGCTCTCCTCAAGCTCCTCGAGGAGCCTCCGGACGGGACGTGGTTCGTGCTCACCTCGTCCCGCCCCGGGAGCCTCCTCCCCACGATCCGGTCCCGGACCTTTCCCCTCCACCTGGCCCCCCTTCCCCGGGAGGAGGTCCGGGAGTTCCTGGTGCTGGAAGCCGGGGCCGACGAGACGAGCGCCGAGGAGGCGGCTCGCCACGGCCAGGGATCGATCGGACGGGCCCTGGATTTCCTCCCACGGGACTCCGGCGACGACGGACCCCTGGAGCAGCTGCGCAGGGAGTCGTTCCGCATCCTTCGGGCGGCGCTGGACGAGAGCCCCGGAGCGGGCCTGGCCCTGGCCCACGACTATCCCGTGAGCCGGGCCCGGGGCCTACGGGATCGCTTCGCCCATCTCGAGGAGTGGCTCCGCGACCTGGGGGCGACGGCGGCCGGCGCCGAGGAGCGCGTCCTCAACCAGGACGCCCTGGACTATCTCTCCCGGGCCGTCCGGGAGAAGGGGATCACCGCCCTGTCCGCGGCCCGGGCGGTCGGGCCTGTGGAGGCGGCCCGCCGCATGGCCGGCGGCAACGTGAACCCCCAGCTCCTGGTCGCGGGCCTGGTCCGGGAGCTCCGGCGGACGCTCCTGAGAGCGGCCCCGGAGTTCGCGGGAGCCCCCGCGTCGGAGATCCCTCGACCGTGAGCCTCCGCTTCCCGGCCCGATGGAGCCCGCCGTGACCGACGACCGCCCCGACCTCACCCATCAGGACCCCGAGGGCCGGGCCCGGATGGTGGACGTGACCGGCAAGGCGGATACGGCGCGCAGGGCCGTGGCCCGCGGCCGGATCCGCATGTCCCCGGGCACCCTCGACGCGATCCTCGAGGGGCGGACCGACAAGGGCGACGCCCTGCAGGTCGCCGAGCTCGCGGGCATCCTGGCGGGAAAGAGGACCGGGGAGCTGATCCCCCTCTGCCACGTCCTGCCCGGGACCTCGGTCTCCGTCGGCCTGGAGCCCGACCCCGAGCTTCCGGGGGTGAGGGCCCGGGCCGAGGCCCGCTACGCCGGCCGGACGGGCGTGGAGATGGAAGCCCTGACCGCGGTGACCGTGGCGCTGCTCACCGTCTACGACATGGCGAAGGCCCTGGACCGGGGCATGGTCGTGGAGGAGGTGCGCCTGGTCCGGAAGGAGGGCGGAGCGAGCGGGCTCTGGGTCGCCTCCGATGAGCAGGAGTCGGAGGAGGAGGGCTAGCTCGCCGGCACCGGGACCCCGGCCGGATCGCCGGGACCGGCCGTCGGAGCCGGGTCCGGTCCGGGCGATCTCCTCAGGAGCCGGGCTGGGCCCCCGGAAGACGGATCTGGTCCCCGGGGCGGATCACCGAGTTCCGTTCGAGCCCGTTGAGGCGCAGGAGGGCCTCGGTATCCACTCCGTGGCGCTGCGCGATCCCGCTCACCGTGTCCCCGTGGCGAACCCGGTAGACCACGGCTCCCTCTTCCGGGGCCGGGGCGCGGTCTCCCTCGCCCTCACTTTCTCTCCGGGAGGCCGCCGCCCGGACGGGCGCCGACGCGCCACGGCCCGACGGCGACCGGGGTACCACCAGCCACCGCCCGACGACGAGCCGCCGGGGATCGGTGCGAGGATTCGCGGCCCGGAGCTCGGACACCCCCACCCCGTAGCGAAGGGCCACGTGGCTCAACGTCTCTCCCGGGCGGATCCGGTGGTTCACGTAGGTGAGCCGCTCCTCCGGCGGGATCTCGCGGTAGTTCTCCCGGAAGCGCTCCCCCGCCCCGGCGGGGATCCAAACCCCGGTCTCCACCCCCGGAGGTGTGTATCCCCGGAGCAGGTGGGGATTCAACGCCTCCAGCTCCTCCGGCGACACCCCGGCGGCCCGGGCCAGGACGTCGAGGGAGGTGGCGTCGGGCACCTTCACGCGCTCAGCGGCCCGGGGTCGGTCGCTCCCGTCCACCGCGAAGCCGAATCTCTCGGGGTCCGAGGCCACCACGGACGCCGCCAGGAGCTTGGGGACGAAGTCACGGGTCTCGGCGGGGAGCTCGTCCCGGAGCGCCCAGTAGAGGCTGTCGCTGGGCTCGACGCCCGGGGCGTGGCGGCGCAGGATCCGTCTCACCCGGGCCGGACCGCCGTTGTACGCCGCCAGGGCGAGGAACCAGGATCCGCCGAAGCGCTCGTTGAGCTCGGCCAGGTAGTCCAGGGCCGCCTCCGTGGAGCGGAGCGGATCCCGCCTCTCGTCCAGGATCGGCGTCACCCTCAGACCCCGGAAGCGGGCGGTACCCCTCATGAACTGCCAGATCCCGACCGCACCCGCCCCGCTCGCCGCCCTCGGGTTGTACCCGCTCTCCACGATGGGGAGATATCGGAGCGAGAGGGGCATCCCCCGCTCCGCCAGGAGGGAATCCACCAGGGAGACGTGGCGCTCCATGCGGGCGAGGTAGGAGGGGAAGAACTCGCTCCACTCGACCTGCCACCGCAGGATCCAGTAGTGAAGCCGCCGGACGACGTCGGGATGCTCGGCCAGGGGCGTTCCCAGGATCGGATCGCGGGCAGAGGACGCCGCCCGGGGGGGCGGGGTCAGCACCACCCCACCTTCCGCGCCCAGGATCGGCACTTCCAGCGGGGGCATGGGCGCCGGCACCGGCTCCGACGATACGGGAGGGGGACCCTCCGCGCACCCCGCCAGGAGGAGGACGGCCCCAAGGGCCGGGAAGAGAGCACCACCCCGCCGTCGACTCACGCGCTCTCCCCGTGAAGGGTGTCGACGGCCTCCAGAAGCTGGTCCACGCTCTCGTGGGCCGCGCCCGCTCCCATGAGACCGATCCGCCACAGCTTGCCCTTCATGGGACCGAGCCCTCCGCCCACCTCGATCCCGTGCTCCAGGAGGAGCCGTCGACGGAGGGGCGCCTCCTCCCGGCCCCCGGGAAGCTCCGCGGCGGTGAGCTGGGGAAGCCGGTGGCCCTCCTGGGCGTAGAGGCGGAAGCCCCTCTCCCGAAGCTCCTTCTGGAGGCGCTCGCCCACCTCACGGTGCCGGCGATAGCGGGGCTCGAGCCCCTCCTCGTCCAGAACCACCAGGCCTTCGTGGAGGGCGTAGATCGTATTGATCGGCGCGGTGTGATGATAGCGCCGCTCATCTCCCAGGTAGCCGGCGATCAGGGAGACGTCGAGGTACCAGCTCTGACAGGGACGCTCCCGAGTGCGGATCCGCTCCGCGGCCCGGGGCGAGAAGGTCACGGGAGCGAGACCAGGAGGGACGCCGAGGCACTTCTGGGTGCCCGAGTAGCACGCGTCGATCCCCACGCGGTCCACGTTCACGGGGATCCCGCCCAGGGAGGTGACCGCGTCCACGACCAGGAGGACGTCCCGGTCCGCCAGGGCGTCTCCCACCTCAACCAGGGGTTGGCGGACGCCGGTGGAGGTCTCGGCGTGGACCACCGCGAGAAGGCGCGCGCGGGGGTGCTCCCGGACCGCGTCGATCAGACGCTCGGGCTCCAGGATCCGCCCCCATTCGGCCTCGACGGTCACCACCTCGGCGCCCATGCGGCGGGCCATCTCCGCGAGCCGGGTGCCGAAGACCCCGTTCACGCCCACGATCGCTACGTCCCCGGGCTCCAGGAGGTTGACCAGGGCGGCCTCCATCCCCGCGGACCCCGTGCCCGATACCGGAAAGGTGAGCTCGTTCTCGGTGCCGAACACCTGGCGCAGACGGTCGTTCACGTCGTCCATCACCTCCAGGAAGCGCGGGTCCAGGTGTCCTACGGTGGGACGGGACATGGCCTGCCGGATCCGGTCCGTCACGGGGGAGGGACCGGGTCCGAGGAGGAGACGGGGCTCGATGGTGGGAACGGCTCGTGTGGTCATCGCACGGGGGTCGGGAATCGGGTCGGCTCCTAACCCAAAGATAGCAGGCGAGAGCGGAGGGGCTCAAACCTGAATCGTCCACGGCCTCGGGAGGAGCGCGAAGGTCGGAAGGGTCCGCGACGGGTACCGAAGAAAGGGGCCGTGCCCCGGGGAGGGGTCGGGACGCTCCGGTTCTGCCTACATGTGGTAGTTGGGGGCTTCCCGGGTGATCGTCACGTCGTGGGGATGGGACTCCCGGAGCCCCCCCGAGGTGACCCGGACGAAGCGCGCCCGGGTGCGAAGCTCCTCCAGGTCCGCGACGCCGCAGTACCCCATCCCGCTCCGGAGCCCACCGACGAGCTGGAAGACGGTGTCGGCCACCGGCCCCTTGTACGGCACCCTGGCCTCCACGCCCTCGGGGACGAGCTTCTTGGCGTCCAGCTCGCCCTCCTGGAAGTAGCGGTCGGCGGAGCCCTCCTCCATCGCCGAGAGGGACCCCATTCCCCGGACGATCTTGTAGCGGCGGCCTTCGAGGAGAAAGCTCTCCCCGGGCGCCTCCTCGGTGCCGGCGAACATCGAGCCCATCATGACCGCGTGTGCTCCGCACGCCAGGGCTTTGACGATGTCCCCCGAGTAGCGGATCCCGCCGTCGGCGATGATCGGGACCTCCCCCCCCGTACCCTCCAGGGCGTCCATGATCGCGGTCAGCTGGGGAAGGCCGACGCCGGTGACCACCCGGGTCGTGCAGATCGAGCCCGGACCCACCCCCACCTTCACGGCGTCGGCGCCCCGCTCCACCAGGGCCCGGGCGCCCTCGGCGGTGCCCACGTTGCCGGCGACGAGATCCACGTCGGGAAAGGCCTCCTTGGTGCGCTCCACCGCAGAGAGCACTCCCTCCGAATGGCCGTGGGCCGTGTCCACCACCAGCACGTCGACCCCCGCCTCCACCAGGGCTCGGGCCCGGTCCACGTCCACCCGGGACGCCCCGATCGCTCCCCCGACTCGCAGGCGCCCGTGCTCGTCCTTGCAGGCGTCGGGATGCTTGCGGCGCTTGAAGATGTCCTTGACGGTGATCAGACCCTTCAGGTGGCCGTCCTCGTCCACGACGGGAAGCTTCTCGATCCGGTGTCGGTGGAGGATCGCCTCGGCCTCGTCCAGCGTCGTGCCCACCGGCGCCGTCACCAGATCCTCGGAGGTCATCACGTCCCGGATCGGCTGGTCCAGCTCGGTCTCGAACTGCAGGTCCCGGTTCGTGATGATCCCCACCAGCCGGCCGTCCTCCTCCACGATGGGGACCCCGCTGATCGAGAAGCGGGCGGTGAGCCGGAGGGCTTCCCGGAGGGTGTTCTCCGGCCCCAGGGTGATCGGGTTCAGGATCATCCCGCTCTCGGACCGCTTGACCCGGTCCACCTCCTCGGCCTGCCTCTCCGCGGGCATGTTCTTGTGGATCACGCCGAGCCCCCCCTGACGGGCGATGGCGATCGCCATCCCGGACTCGGTCACCGTGTCCATGGCGGCCGAGAGGAGGGGAACGTTCAGGGGGATCCGGCGGGTGAGCCGCGTCTCGACCCGCGTGTCCCGGGGGTGCACGGTGGAGTGCCCGGGCACCAGGAGGACGTCGTCGAAGGTGAGACCTTCCTTCAGGATCCGCTCTTCGGGGTCGGGGAGGACCGTCATGGGGGGCTTTCGGGTCGGGATGCGTATCTATGAACGACGCCCGCCCGTCGTCCACGTCGGTCGGACGCGGGGACGGGCGGGCGCCTCGTCATCGGTTCGTCGAGCGGTTCACTCGCTCCATGGGCAACGATATCCGCCCGCCGAGCGGGGCGTCAACCCCGCCCCCGATCCCCCTCCCCTCCCCCGGGCTCCGGGTCCTCCTCCCCCGGGGAACCGCCGCCCCCGGAATGGCCGCGGCGGGACCCGTCCGAGCCGTTCAGCTCCTCAAGGAGCTGCCGCCCGGCGCTGGAGACGCCCGAGAGGACGCGATCGGCGGCCGAGATGAGCTGGAACGCCTCCCGGAGGGTGGAGGGGCTCACGGTCCTGCGCCGGAGACCGTCCTCGAGGCGCTCGGCGAAGCGCTGGAGACCGGTCGCCTGCTCCTCCAGGTCGCCGGCCCCGTACTTCGACTCCAGGAACTCGATGTAGTCCAGGACCTGGTAGACCTGCTCCTCGGGGAGGGTCTCGATCCTCCGCATCAGCCGCTGTCTCAAGATCTCGTGCATCGTCCGCATCCCCCTCGGGGCTTTGCAGGGCTTCCCGAACCGGATATCCTCAACCCGGCGGCGTGCTCGCCGAAGACGCCGGGGCGGAGACGCCGCATCGTCGAGCCCCGCTCCGGAGGAGTACGGAAGCGACCACGATCCGGTGTTCTCCCATGGCGTACTATCCCCTCCGTCGAGTCCCCATCCCCGAGCAAGCCGAGGCGCTCTACGACGAGTGGCTCGTCGCCCTCGACGAGGAGCTCTCCCGCCCCGACTGCGACCGCAACGAGCTCTGCCGGCGGGTCCTCACCGCCCTCTTCTATCCCCAGTACGCCGGGGTCGATCCGGAGAGCCTGCCCCCCACGGTCCGGGTGGCCCTCGCACAGATGGATCCCCGAAAGATCACCCTGGAGCCCGAATACTACCACGAGATCGACGAAGAGAAGTACGCCGAGGTCAAGCCCCTGATCTGGCTCTGGGAGATGTTCGACAAGAGCCCCCTGGGCGAGAACGTGCACCTCGGTGTCAAGTTCCGGCGCCTCCTGGCCCGCCGGATCTTCCGGAATTGCGGGAAGAACTTCAAGGCGTTCCACTTCGTGAAGCTGTCCTTCGGCTACAACCTGGAGGTGGGCGACGACGTGGTGGTGCACCGCCACGTGCTCCTCGACGACCGGGGCGGGATCCGGATCGGCGACAAGGCGTCGGTCTCCGATTTCGCCAACGTCTACAGCCACACCCACGACATCGTGGATCCGAAGGAGGTCTTCACGCCCACGACGGTGATCGGGGACGGGGTTCGGATCACCTACCACGCCACCGTCCTGGCCGGCGTCCACGTGGCCGAGGATTCGATGGTGGGCGCCATGGCCCTGGCCACCAAGGACACCGAGGCCCATCACGTCCACGTGGGGATCCCGGCGAAGCCCGTGAAGCAGAAGCCCTCGGACCGGGAACGGAAGGCGGGCCCCGGCGACCCCCTGGCCGACGGGTAGGCGGGGGCGGCCGGACCCGGCCACCACCCGTGAGGAGTCAGTCGATCCGGGCCAGGGCCCGGACCCGGGCCAGGAAGTCCTCCCGGGACACGGGCTTGGAGAGGTACTCGTCGACGCCCAGGCGGAAGCCCTTCACGACGGAGTCCTCCTCGCTGAGCGCGGTCAGGATCAGGACCGGGAGGTCCTGCAGCTCCTCGTGGCTCCGCATCTCCTGCAGCACCTCGAAGCCGTCCCGGCCCGGGAGCATGATGTCGAGCACGACCAGGTCCGGGGGCGAGCCGAGCACCTTCTCCAGGGCTTCCTCCCCGTCGGCCGCGCGGCGGACGACGAAGCCCTCCATCTCGAGCATCCGCCCCAGGAGGCCGGCCACCGACTCCTCGTCCTCGACGAGGAGGACGGTGGGCGTGGGCACGCCCTCGAGGCCTCCATCGCCCACGATCTGGTCGCCCCCGACCTTCTTCGCCTGATAGAGGAGCCGGTCGGCCCGGGCCACCGCCGCCTCGAGCGCGTCGTCGATTCCCACGGCGGTCACGCCGGCGGAGAAGCTCAGCTCGAACTCCTCGCCGGGCCCTGACTCGACGATCCAGTCCAGGAATGCGCCCCGGGCCTTCTCCACGGCTTCCACGGCGCCGTCCACCCCGGTGCTGGGGAGGAGGATCACGAACTCGTCGCCGCCCCAGCGGGCCAGGACGTCGGCGTCCCGCAACGTCTCTCTGGCCGCCGTGGCCAGACCCTTGAGAGCCCGATCGCCCGCCGAGTGCCCGAGCTGGTCGTTCACGTCCTTGAGGTTGTCCACGTCCACGACCGCCAGGGTGAGGTCTTCGTCGCGCCGCTCGGAGATCGCCTGGAGTTGGCGGAAGATCCGGGCGAAGGCCGCGCGATTGGGCAGCCCGGTGAGGTGATCCTCCTGGGCCAGACGGGTGAGGGCCGCGGTGCGCCCCAGGCGGGCCGACACGATCGCGGAGAAGAACTCGGCCTCGACGGGCTTCTCGAGAAACTCGTCGGCCCCCAGGGCGATGCACTCCGCCCGGAACGCCGGATCCCTGCGATCCGAGAGGATCACCACCGGCGTGCCCGCGGTGGCGGGCCGGCTCCGCAGGGTCAGGAGGAAGTCCCGGCCGTCCACCTCCGACCCGTCCACGTCCAGGACGATCAGGTCCACCCGACCCTCGTCGAGGGCCGCTTCGGCCTCGCCGCCCGAGGACACCGGTCGGAGCTTGCGGTTCTGCGCCTCGAGGGCCTCGACGATCCCTTCTCGCAGCTCGGGATCGTCCTCGACGACCAGGATCTCGATCCGGGCCTGGGGCAGCTTGTCCACGGTCGCCCGAGCCCGCTGCAGAAGGCGGGGGATCAGTCGCTCCAGCTCCTCCGGTTCCGCGGTCTGCACCTTCCGGACCGTGGACACCAGCTCCGGATCGCCGTACGCGTCCAGGCCCCGCTCCAGCGAGCGGGCGATGCGCCGGATCGACGGGACCGCGTCCGACGACGAGCCCTCGAGCGCGTCGTTCCACACCCGCTCGAGGGCGATCAGCCGGGCTGTGAGGGCCTCCAGCTCTTCAGCCTGATGCATCGCTGCCGGGTGATGAGGACGAACCCTTCGCCGCCCTCAGGCCTCCCCCTCCTCGTAGCGCTGCTTCAGGCGCTCGACGCTCGCGGGATCGGCGAGCGTGGTGGTGTCCCCGAGGGCCTGTCCCTCGGCGATGTCCTTGAGCAGACGGCGCATGATCTTGCCCGAGCGGGTCTTCGGGAGATCGGCGGTGAAGAGCACGTCCTCGGGCCGGGCGATGGCACCGATCTTCTCCACGACGTGGCTCTTCAGATCGTCGACCAGCCCGTCCGACATCTCGTGGCCCTCCTTGAGGGTCACGAAGGCGGCGATCGACTGGCCCTTCACGTCGTGGGTCTTCCCCACCACCGCGGCCTCGGCGACGGCCCCGTGGTCG
>JABAHQ010015293.1_pt1 | contig 11801 bp, 14 predicted proteins | sample 7062091 | NCBI WGS metagenome assembly JABAHQ01 (sample SAMN14534359, study PRJNA622989) | marine sediment metagenome | biome: marine biome [ENVO:00000428]; feature: marine pelagic biome [ENVO:01000023]; material: deep marine sediment [ENVO:00002113] | place: India: Gulf of Kutch | collected...
ACAGGGTGGTGTTGATCGCCGTCGGCGTGGCCAGCACCCGCTCGGCCCGGATTCCCGCCTCCGCGATGGCCTCGTGCGCGCGCCGCTCGACCACCTGCTGCGCGGCCACCGTCCAGGCGAGATAGGCCGTCGCCACGGCCAGCCCGTAGAGGTTCCAGCGGCGCGCGCGCGACCAGTCCGCGCGCAGGCGCAGGGCGCCGTAGACGCCGATCGCCAGCGGCAGCGTGTACAGCGGGTCGATGATGAAGATGCTGCCGAGCCCGACCGGGTAGCCGCTGAACGGCAGCCACAGCTGGGTGCCGTAGATGGTGAACGAGTCGAGCAGCGCGTGGGTGATCAGCACCAGCCACACGGCGGCGAGCCAACGCCGGTAGCTGGTGGCGCGGTGGCGGTGCAGCCAGCGGATCGGTGCCGCGATCACCGGCGCGGCCAGCGTCTGCACGAACAGCGCATGGGTGTAGCCGCGGTGCCAGGTGAAGTTGGCCACCGGGCTGCCGTAGTCGTAGAAGTTGTCGAGATCGGGCAGGGTGCCCACGACCGCGCCCCAGGCGAAGGCGCGCCAGCCGGCGCTGCGCCCGGCGACGGCGCCGCCGACGGCGGCGCCCAGTGCGATCTGGGTGACCGAGTCCAACTGCCTGTTCCCCTGCCCGTGGCCGGCAACGGCCCATTCGCCGCCGCCCGCGCGCCGGATGCCGCCGGCACCCGCGCCAGGGCGACATGTTACCGCCTGCGCGTCGCCGGGGAAGCGCGGCGAGGCGGCGGGTGACGCGGCGCGGCGGCGACCGCATAATCGCCGCCTGTGTTCAATCCCGCCGAGGCCGGGCCGTGGCGCACCGCATACTGATCGTGCAGGGCAACCCGGATCCGTCGGTGGAGCGCTTCGACCACGCGCTGGCCGAGGCCTACGCCGAGGGCGCGGGCTCGAGCGGCCATGAGGTCCGCACGATCGACGTCGGCGCGATCGGCTTCCCGCTGCTGCGCACGCGCGCGGACTGGGAGGCCGACACCGCGCCCGACGACATCGTGGCCGCGCAGGAGTCGCTGCTGTGGGCCGATCACCTGGTGCTGGTCTACCCGCTGTGGCTCGGCACCATGCCGGCGCTGCTCAAGGGATTCCTCGAGCAGCTGCTGCGCCCGCACTACACGTTCGGCGACGAGCCCGGGCGCGCCGAGCGTCGCCTGCGCGGGCGCTCGGCGCGCATCGTGGTCACCATGGGCATGCCCGGGCTGGTGTACCGCTGGTATTTCGGGGCGCACAGCTTGAAGAGCCTCGAGCGCAACATCCTGCGCTTTGCCGGCATCCGCCCGGTGCGCGCGTCGGTGGTCGGCAGCGTCGAGGGCAGCGCCGCGCACCGCGAGCGCTGGCTGGAGAAGATGCGCGCGTTCGGCGCGCGCGCCCGTTGAAGATCATTCACGTTCGAATGCAGGGGAGCGAGCCATGCTGGTGCTGATCGTCGGTCTGCTGCTGTTCCTGGGGGTGCATTCCACCTCCATCTTCGCGCCGCGCTGGCGCGACGCGATGGTGACGCGCCTGGGAGAGGGCGCCTGGAAGGGTCTCTACGCCGCGGCCTCGCTGGTGGGGCTGGTGTTGGTGATCTGGGGCTACGGCCTGGCACGGCAGGAGCCGGTGCTGGTCTACGTGCCGCCGACGGGGCTGCGCCACGTCGGCATGCTGCTGCTGGTGTTCGTGTTCCCGCTCGCGCTCGCCGCCTACCTGCCGGGCAGGATCAAGCAGCGCGTCAAGCACCCGCTGCTGGTGGCGGTGAAGACCTGGGCGTTCGCCCACCTGCTGATGAACGGCATGCTCGCCGACCTGGTCCTGTTCGGCGCCTTCCTCGCCTGGGCGGTGGCCGACCGCATCTCGCTCAAGCGGCGNNTGGGCGTTCGCCCACCTGCTGATGAACGGGATGCTGGCCGACGTGGTGCTGTTCGGCGCCTTCCTCGCCTGGGCCGTGGTCGATCGCATCTCGCTCAAGCGGCGGCCGCAGCGCGAGATGCTGGCGAGCGCGCCGCCCTCGCGCTGGAACGACGCGATCGCCGTGATCGCGGGACTGGCGCTCTACGCCGCCTTCGTCGCCGTCCTGCACCAGTGGCTGATCGGGGTGCCGGTGATCGCCTGAGCCGGCCCGCCTCAGCCGCCCGCGATCAGAAAGAACGGGCGGATGATGAAATACAGCAGGGCGGCGGCGATCGCCGTGAACAGCAGGCTGCGCAGGGGGTGGGCGCGGAAGCGGTCGACGATCGTCTCGGCCGTGCGGGTGCGCCGGCGCTCGGCGTACTCCGCGCGGGCGCGGCGGGCGCGATCTTCCTGGTAGTCGTCGAGCAGGCGGCGCGCGTGAACGGCCTGGTCGTCGTCGCCGATCCAGATGCCGCCCATGCTGATGCCCCAGCGGCTCGGCGGCGTCTCGTAGAAACGGATGCGGTGCGCCTCCAGCAGCGCGCGGATCTCGTCGGCCTCGTCGTCGGGCACGTGGCGCAGGTTGAGCAGCAGGGTGGGCATGATCGGGCATCGTCGGGCGGACTCCCGGCATTCTAGCCCGCGCGGGCCGCGCTGCCGATGCGTCGCGGCCTCGCGTATCATGACGCCCCGCCTCGCCGGGCGCGCCCGACCCAACATCCGGTCCGGAGGAGCGAGATGCTCGCGACCGTGCGATCGATCCTGTTCCAGGCGGTCTTCGCGCCCGCGACGGCCCTGTTCGCGGTGGCGGTCCTGGCCACCTGGCCGCTGCCGCTGTCCGCGCGCGAGGCGGTCGCGCGGACCTGGTGCCGCCTCGTGCTCGCGCTGCTGCGCGTGATCTGCGGCGTGCGCCACCGGGTCGAGGGGCTCGACGACCTGCCGCCGGGGCCGGCGGTGATCCTGTCCAAGCACCAGTCGGCCTGGGAGACGATCGCCTACCGCGCGATCTTTCCCCTGCGGCTGTCGTGGGTGATGAAGAAATCGCTGTTCCGGATCCCGTTCTACGGCTGGGCCCTGCGGGCGCTCGAGGAGATCGGCATCGATCGCGATGCCGGCCGCGAGGCGCTGCGCCAGATCGAGCGCTTCGGCGCCGCGCACCTGCGCGCGGGGCGCTGGGTCGTGATCTTCCCCGAGGGCCGGCGGGTGACGCCCGGCGAGGCCGGCAAGTACGCCCAGGGCGGCGCGCGCCTGGCCTGCGCGGCCGGCGTGCCGGTGGTCCCGGTGGCGGTCGACTCGGGCCGCTGCTGGCCGTTTCCCGGCTGGCGCAAGTACCCGGGCACGATCACCGTGCGTGTCGGCCCGGCGATCGCCACCGAGGGGCGCGGCCCGGCGGAGGTGACCCGCCTGACCCGCGACTGGATCGAGCGCGAGATGCAGGAGCTGGAGCCGGAATTCCGCTGACGGCCATCGTGTCATCCATCCCGGGGAGTTGCCCGTGCACAAGAGCAGATTGGGAACGCTCGTCATCGATTGTGAAACCGACGACCTCGACGAAGCCGCGCAATTCTGGGGTGCGGCGCTGGGCTGCAGGGTCCTTGCACGCAACGCGGAGCCCGGGGATGCAATCTACCGGCAGCTCGAGACCGATCCCTCGCAACCGAAGATGCTCGTTCAGAAAGTCGGCCATCCCGGCCGTGTCCATCTCGATATAGAGACCGACGACATCGAAGCGGAAGTGGCACGGCTCGAGCGGCTGGGCGCGAAGAAGGTCGAGAAGGTCCGTAATCTCCAGGTACTGGAGGCACCGAGTGGCCAGCGTTTCTGCGTGGTGCCCCCACAGCGTTCGGATTTCGCGGACAAGGCGAATGCCTGGCGGGAAACCGAGTGAGACGCTGCGCGACGAGGGCGTTCCGGGCCGACGCCCGAGCCGGTCGCGCCCTTGTCGACGCTGGATGCGGGCGGCCTCGGGCGCGCCGGACCCCCGGCGATCGCCCTGCGCGGACGGCGCCGCCGCCGGCTGCGGCCGTGCCTCAGCTGCCGGTCGCGATCCCGTGCAGGATCGTCGCCGGGCCGCGCGGCACGATACGGGCGGGGTTCAGCGCCTTGATCGAGTAGTAGCCGTGGCGGATGTGGGCGAAGTCCACCGTCGGGCCGATGCCGGGATGCTCGTAGAGGCGGCCGGTGTGGCCGGCCAGCGCGGGATAGTCGCGGATCTGGCGCAGGTTGGTCTTGAACAGCCCGTGATAGGCGACGTCGAAGCGGATCAGGGTGACGAACAGGCGGATGTCGCTCTCGGTGATGATCTCCCCGTGCAGGTACGGGCCCTCGTTGAGCAGCCGATCCTCGAGCGCGTCGAGGGCGTCGAACAGCGTCACCACCGCCTCGTCGTAGGCGGCCTGGGTCGTCGCGAAGCCGCAGCGGTAGACGCCGTTGTTGATCCGCGGGTACATCCAGTCGTTGAGCCGGTCGATCTCGTCGGCGAGCGCGGCGGGGCGCAGGTCGAGCTCGGCGCGTTCGGCCGGCAGCAGCTCGTCGAACGCACTGTTGAGCATGCGCACGAGGTCGGCGGACTCGTTGTTCACCGCGGTGTCCGTGCGCGTGTCCCACAGCAGCGGCACCGTGGCGCGCCCGGTGTAGCCCGGGTCGGCCCGGGTGTAGAGCTCGTGCAGCCAGGTGGCGCCGTGCTCGGGATCGGCGCCGCTGCTGCCCGGGAAGTCGCCGAAGCGCCAGCCCTGCTCGGTGAGGGCGGGTTCGACGACGGTCACCGGGATCACGTCCTCGAGGCCCTTCAGGCGCCGCACGGCCAGCACGCGCGACGCCCACGGGCAGGTGAGCGCCACGTACAGCCGGTAGCGGCCGGCCTCGGCCGGAAACCGTTCGCTCCCGACCCGTTCGCGAAAGCGTGACTCCTGGCGGACGAAGCCGCCCTGTTCGTCGGTGTCCTGGACCGGCTGCCATTCGCCGGACCAGCGGCCATTGACGAGCATGCTGCCTCCCGATGCCGGTTGAGGTGCCCGCGGCGCGGGCGCGTTCACGAGCTGGTGACGGTCGCCGATTCGGCCTGCACGACCCGGTTGCGGCCGGCGTTCTTGGCGGCGTAGAGCGAGCGGTCGAGGCGGCCGAGGAACCGGTCCTTGCCCTCGCCGCGCGCGTACTCGGCGAAGCCGATGCTGATCGTCACCGCCGGACCGTCGTCGCCGCTGTGCTCCGCGATCGATCGGCGCAGCTTCTCGGCGAGCTGCTGGGCGCCCCAGGTGCCCGTGGACGGCAGCAGGACCACGAACTCCTNNCCGAGCGCCGCAGCTTTTCGGCCAGCTGCTGTGCACCCCAGGCGCTGGTCGAGGGCAGCAGGATCACGAACTCCTCGCCGCCCCAGCGCGCGGCCACGTCGGTCTGGCGCACCTGGCGCTCGATGATGCCGGCGGCGCGCTCGAGCACGCGGTCGCCCTCGGCGTGGCCGAGCTCGTCGTTGATCTGCTTGAAGTGATCGAGATCGAGCATGAGCGCGGACAGTGCCGGGCCGTAACGGTCGCACCGCTCGATCTCGCCCTGCAACAGGTTCTCGCAGTGACGCCGGTTGGCCAGTCCGGTCAGCTCGTCGTAACGCGCCTGGTAGGCCAGCTCGCGCTCGAGCTCGCGCTGGCGCGTGATGTCCTCGAGCACGCCGTCGAAGACGTGGTTGCCCTGCTCGTCGAGATGCTCGTAGGCGGTGTCCGCGCACCAGATGACACGGCCCTTGAACGTGCGCAGCTGCAACTCGTAGCGGTAGACCTGGCCGTGCTCCATCAGCGCGTTGGAGAAGCGCTCGCGCTCGTTCGGGTCGACGTACAGGCTGGCGATGTCGCACTCGAACAGTCGCTCGGGAGGGTCGGCCTCGAACAGGCGGGCGAAGGCCGGGTTGAAGCGCAGGAAGCGGCCGGCGGCGCCGCGGCTGGCGCGGTAGAAGGGCACCGGCACGTTCTCGAAGATCTCGCGGTAGTCGCGCAGCGCCGACTCGAAGTTCACCTGCTCGGTGATGTCGCGCATGATCGCGTGCAGCAGGGACGGATCGCCGTCGCCGTCGAGCACGGCGTCGATCTCGACGTGGCGCCGCTCGCCGCCCTTCGCGCACTGGCGCGTCACGACCCGGGTGGCCTCGCCCGCGCTCAGCGCGGCGATCGCGCGCTCGGCCTCGTCGGGCGGGTCGACGATGAGGTCGACCAGGGTCATGCGGCGCAAGCGCTCGTCGTCGTAGCCGTAGTAGGCGAGCGCCGCGGCGTTGGCACGCACGATGGTGCCGGTGCGGGCGTCGACCAGCAGCTGTACCACCGGGTGCGTGTCGAACATCCGGCGATAGCGCTTCAGTGAGTCGCCAGTCACCTCGTCTGCCGTTCCATCAGGGATCGACCGTCGACGGGGTCACTCGCCACTGGAGGGCGCGAGCTCGGGCCGCCGGGGCGGTGTGCCGGATGATCGTCGGATATCACCACAGTATATCAGCCCGGTTGGCCGGGGCACCCGCCGCCGTGGCGCCGCGCGCGATGCGCGGGGCGACAATGCCGCCCCGCGGGCGTTACACTGTCGCCCCGGCGGCGTCGCCGCCGGTCCGGCAATGGTGTCCCGCGCCCGTCCCCCCGCGACGAAACGCCGCGAACCCCGTCAGGCCCGGAAGGGAGCAGCGGCAGTGGCGATCTTCGAGCGCCGGGGTGTGGCGGGCGTGGGCACCGCCCTTCCCGCCGGCTGCCGGGGCGCGCGTATAATGTCGGCCACGCGTTCACGCCCGAGTCCCGCATGAGCTATGAAGTCCTCGCCCGCAAGTGGCGACCGCGCAGCTTTCCCGAACTGGTGGGCCAGGAGCACGTCCGGCGGGCGCTGGTCAACGCGCTCGACAGCGGCCGGCTGCACCATGCCTACCTGTTCACCGGCACCCGCGGCGTCGGCAAGACCACGATGGCGCGCATCCTGGCCAAGTGCCTCAACTGCGAGACGAAGGGCGTCACCAGCGAGCCCTGCGGCGAGTGCAGCGCCTGCCGCGAGGTCGACGAGGGCCGCTTCGTCGACCTGATCGAGGTCGACGCGGCCTCGCGCACCAAGGTCGACGAGACCCGCGAGCTGCTGGAGAACGTGCCCTACGCGCCCACCCGGGGCCGCTACAAGGTGTACCTGATCGACGAGGTGCACATGCTCTCCGGGCACAGCTTCAACGCCCTGCTGAAGACCCTCGAGGAGCCGCCGCCGCACGTCAAGTTCCTGCTGGCCACCACGGATCCGCAGAAACTGCCGGTCACCGTGCTGTCGCGGTGCCTGCAGTTCAACCTCAAGAACCTCAACGCCGAACGGATCGTTTCCCACCTTCAGCACGTGCTGGAACAGGAGAAGATTCCCTTTGAGGAAACGGCGCTGCGGCATCTGGCACGGGCCGCGGACGGCAGCATGCGGGATGCACTGAGTCTCACCGATCAGGCCATCGCCCATGGTGGTGGCACCCTGACCGCCGCCGAAGTGAACACCATGCTGGGGACCATCGATCACTCGGCGGTGATCGATATCTGTCGCGCGGTAGCGGCCGGTGATGCGCCCACGGCCATGGACGAGGTGGAGCGCTTGTCGGAGCACGCACCGGATTATCAGGCGGCCCTGGCGGAGCTGTTGTCCCTGTGGCACCGGGTCGCCATCGCCCAGACGGTGCCGGATGCCCTGGATCCGGTGCAGGAACACCGGGACCAGATTCTGGAGCTGGCCGCCACGCTGAATCAGGAGGATGTCCAGCTCTATTACCAGATCACCCTGCTGGGACGCCGGGATCTACCCTGGGCTGCGGACCCTCGGTCCGGGTTCGAGATGGTGCTGTTGCGTCTGCTGGCCTTCCGGCCCGAGTTGCCGGATCAGTCGGATGGCGAACGGCCTTCTCCTGCGGCGTCCGCCGGCGGGGAGGTCCGGCCTCCGGCAAAAAAGCCTGATCCGGTCGCCCCGACCGCCCCCCGAGCGCAGGTGGCGGAGACGGTCAAATCGACACCGGAGCCCGCAGCGGCGTCTCCCTCCGCCCCGGTACCCCCCGCAGCGGTGGATACCCCTGAGCCCGGCGACCGGGGTGGCGCACAGCCGCCGGCCGATGCGCCCCGTACACCGCCTGACTCCGGCAACGAGGGACAGTCCCCGGACGGCTCCGTGGGACAAGGCGAATCCGCTGCGCCGGAACCGCCTCCCTTGCCCTCGGACTACGAGACCTGGGCCGGGGCGGACGACGCGCCGCCCCCCGGGGCGACGGACGTGGAGCAACCACGGCCCGACCCGCAGCCCGAGCCGGCACCGGAACCGGAACCTGCGCCGGTGGTCGAGCCTCCGCCGTCGCGTACCCGGTCGGTGGACACCCGGGAGGGTGCCGGGGCGGCGACGCCTGCCGTGGCGTTCGAGAACCTGCGTCCCGAGGATTGGCAGCATGTCTGTCGCGACCTGGGTCAGGGGGGGCTGCTCGGCAGTATTGCGGTGAACACCGTGCTGACCGGGGTGGAGGATGAAACCCTGCACTTCGATCTGGACGAGTCCAACAGCGCCCTTTACGAGCAGGAACACGAGGAGCGGCTGGCCGCCGCGCTCACCGACTATTTCGGGCGTCCGGTGCGGGTGCGGATCCGCGTCGCGCCGGTCGATCACGAGACACCGCGAATGATCGGCGAGCGCCAGCGGGCCGAGCGACGACAGGCGGCGGTTGAGAGTCTGCGTACCGACCCCAATGTACAGACTCTGTGTCGGGTTTTCGGCGCCGAACTGGTAGAATCCTCGGTCAGACCCACCGAGGCGGATTAACGGCTGACGACAGGTGCGAGAGCGATGAAAGGTTTGCAGGATTTGATGAAACAGGCGCAGGATATGCAGGAAAACATGCAGCGCCTGCAGGAAGAGGCCGCCAAGGCGGAAGTCACCGGAGAAGCCGGTGCCGGCATGGTGCAGGTGATCATGAACGGTCGCCACGATGTGCGCCAGGTTAGCGTGGATCCCTCTCTGATGAGCGAGGACAAGGAGCTGCTGGAAGATCTGCTGGCCGCAGCGGTCAACGATGCCGTGCGCAAGGTGGAGCAGCAGAACCAGGAAAAGATGTCCGAAGTGACCCAGGGCATGAATCTGCCGCCCGGTTTCAAAATGCCGTTTTAACCGTCATTCAGTCAGGCTCTCCCGGCGTTCATCCGCGACATCGCCGTCGCGGTGGACGGCCGCTTCCGCCTCCAGCAACGAGATAGACGCGTGTTTGGTCCCGTAATCGACGAACTGATCGATGCCCTGAAATGCCTCCCGGGTGTGGGGCCGAAAACCGCCCAGCGCATGGCCCTGCAGCTGCTGGAGAACAATCGCGAAGGGGGGCTGCGCCTGGCCGATGCCATCGGTACTGCCGTGGAGCGCATACGCCGCTGTCGGCGTTGCCGCAATCTCACCGAGGACGAACTCTGCGCCATCTGCGCCAGCCCGAAACGGGATCCGGGCCTGATCTGTGTGGTAGAAACGCCGGCGGATCTGTTCGCCATCGAGCAGTCCGGCAGCTACCAGGGACTGTACTTCGTACTGATGGGGCACCTGTCACCCATCGACGGGGTCGGACCGGATGCCATCGGTGTGGACCAGTTGCTGGCGCGACTGGAAGACGAGGAGGTCCGCGAGCTGGTGTTGGCCACCAATCTCACGGTGGAAGGGGAGGCCACCGCCCACTACATCGGCGAGCGGGCCCGGCAACTGGGTGTGGATGTGACCCGCATCGCCTACGGTGTACCCATCGGCGGTGAGCTGGAATACGTCGACGGTGGTACCCTGTCCCACGCCTTCAGCAGCCGCAAGCAGTTTTCATGACGTTGCCCCGCCCCCAACTGGTGGACACCGAAACGGCGCTGGCGGCCTGCTGCAGGCGCTGCCGGCAGGCGGACGCCGTGGCGGTGGACACGGAGTTCGTGCGCACGGATACCTTCTATCCCCGCCTGGGGTTGATTCAGTTGTGCGACGGCGATTCCGTCTGGCTGGTGGATCCGCTGGCCATCGCCGATTTTACCGAGCTGGCGGCGCTTCTCACCGACCCGGACGTGGTCAAGGTGTTCCATTCCTGTTCCGAAGACCTGGAGGTGATGCGCCATGTCCTGGGACTGGTGCCCGCGCCCCTGTTCGACACCCAGGTGGCTGCCGCGTTTCTGGGCTACGGTTATTCCCGGGGCTACAGCGCCATTGTCGAGGCGGTTCTCGGTGTGGACCTGGAAAAGCACGAGACGCGCTCCGACTGGTTGCGGCGCCCGCTGAGCGAGTCCCAGCAGCGTTATGCCGCCGAAGACGTATTCTTCCTGATGCAGGTTTACCGCTGCCTGACGGAACAGTTGCGGGAACGCGGTCGCCAGGGCTGGGTTGCCGAGGACATGGCGAACCTTCAGGCGGCGGCGGAAAATNNGGAAAGCTATTATTTGCGCGTCAAGGGAGCCTGGCGCCTGGCCCCGCGGGATTTGGCGCGCCTGCGGGCCATGACCACCTGGCGGGAAGCAGAGGCAAGGCGCCGCGACATGCCCCGCAACCGCATCGTCCCGGACCGGGCATTGCTGGAGTTGCTGCGACTGGGCCCCCGGAACCAGCGGCAGCTGTTTGAAATCGACGGATTGCGCCCGGGCTCCGCCAGGCGGTACGGCGAATTGTTGCTGGAATTGCTCGAACAATCGGATACGGACGACCTGCCGGCCTCGCTGCCCGGCCCGCTGGACAAGGAGGCCCGCGCCTTGCTGGCACAGTGCCGGGACGTGGCGAACGGCAAAGCGCAGGAGCTGGGACTGGCGCAGGAGTTGTTGGCCCGCAAGAAGGATCTGGAAGTCGTGGTGCGTTCGGCGCTGGCCGGCGCCCCGGAGTTGCCGCCCGGCCTGGCGCGGGGCTGGCGCTATCAAGTGGTGGGTGAGGAGTTGCTGGATCATGTCGCAAAAGACCCTCTGTGAAGTTTACAAGAGCCTGCGCGAGAAAGAGATGTACCTGTTCGTGGATCAGCGCGATCAGCTCTCCCGGGTACCGGAACCGCTTATGCAGCGTTTTGGCGACGCGAAACTGGTAACGACGCTGGTGCTCACACCCGAGCGCAAGCTGGCCCGCGCCGAGGCGGCGAAGGTGCTGGAGCACATCCGCGAACGCGGTTACTACCTGCAGATGCCACCGCCGCCCGATGCCGGGGTGGACGCGACCATGCGGGAATTGAGCGGGCGCAACGAAAAACTGCCGCGATGACAGCCCCCTTCTGGGAGACCAAAACGCTGGCGGAGATGACCCGGGAGGAGTGGGAATCCCTGTGCGACGGTTGCGGCACCTGCTGCCTGGTCAAGCTGGAGGACACCGACAGCGGCGCGATCTATTTCACGGACGTGGCCTGTCGCCTGCTGGATGAGGACAGTTGCGGCTGCGGCGACTACGCCAACCGATTCGCCTTCGTTCCGGATTGCATTCAGTTGACGCCGCACAACGTCGCCGAGATGAGCTGGTTGCCGAAAACCTGCGCCTACCGTCTGGTACACGAAGGGCGTAAACTCTACGACTGGCACCCGCTGATTTCCGGCGATCCCGCCAGTGTCCATCGGGCGGGGATCTCGGTGCGGGGCATGACGGTGTCGGAGGATCGAGTGCCCGAGGACGAGTTGCAGGAGCACATCGTACGCTGGGTGGACTTCTGAACGGCGGCGACAGACGAGGCGCGCATGTATACGGACGAGAACTACCTCTGGGGACTGGTGGCTTACGGGCTGGGTTTTTTGCTGATCCTGCCTCTGATGTTGTGGGTTCTGCGCCGGCTCATTCCCTGGGCGGTGGTGCGCACGCCGGTGGTGTTGTTCTTCGTGGCCCTGTTGCTGACCCCCGCCCGCGCCAACCCGGAGATGCATTATCTGGCGCCGGCCTGGCTGGTGGCCGGCTTCGAGTTCTTCAA
>JABAHQ010007399.1_pt4 | contig 11797 bp, 13 predicted proteins | sample 7062091 | NCBI WGS metagenome assembly JABAHQ01 (sample SAMN14534359, study PRJNA622989) | marine sediment metagenome | biome: marine biome [ENVO:00000428]; feature: marine pelagic biome [ENVO:01000023]; material: deep marine sediment [ENVO:00002113] | place: India: Gulf of Kutch | collected...
GGCTTCCAGCAGGCGGAGCAGGGCCGCGGGGGAGGCTCCTCGCCGCCTGCCGGAGACTCACTCCTGGCGCGAATCAAACAGTGGTTCACCGGGAATTTCTGACACGAAGTCCATTAATCGACACATGAAGAAAAGCGGCTCAAGCCGTTCGCAAACTGAAGGAGACGGGGAAATGTTTGAACTGGTAGACAACGTAGAGCAGAGCGCAGTCATCAAGGTTGTCGGTGTCGGCGGGGGCGGTGGCAACGCCGTCCGCCACATGCTGGCAAGCGAGATCGAGGGGGTTGAGTTCATCTGCGCCAACACGGATGCCCAGGCACTCAAGGACCTGGACAGCAAGTCGCTGATCCAGCTGGGCGGCAACATCACCAAGGGCCTGGGCGCCGGCGCCAACCCGGAGATCGGCCGCCAGTCCGCCATGGAGGACCGTGATCGCATCGCCGAGGCCCTGAAAGGGTCCGACATGGTCTTCATTACCGCCGGCATGGGCGGTGGAACCGGCACTGGTGCGGCGCCGATCGTGGCCGAGGTCGCCCGCGAGATGGGGATTCTCACTGTGGCGGTGGTTACCAAGCCGTTCAGCTTTGAGGGCGGTAAGCGGATGAAAGTCGCAGACGCCGGTCTGAAGGCGCTGGAAGACACCGTGGACTCGCTGATCACGATTCCCAACGAGAAGCTGCTGACGGTCATGGGCAAGAAAACCAGCCTGCTGGATGCCTTTGCCTCCGCCAACGACGTGCTGCTGGGCGCGGTTCAGGGCATCGCCGACCTGATCACCCGCAACGGTATGATCAACGTGGACTTCGCGGACGTGAAGACGGTCATGTCCGAGATGGGCAACGCGATGATGGGCACTGCCCGCGCCACCGGCGACGAGCGGGCCCGTGAGGCGGCCGAGGGCGCCATCCGGAGTCCGCTGCTGGACGACATCAATCTGCAGGGCGCGCGTGGCATCCTGGTCAATATCACCGCCGGTATGGACCTGAACCTCGGCGAGTTCAGTGAAGTGGGCGATATTGTCCGTGAATTCGCTTCCGAGTCCGCGACCGTCGTGGTGGGTACCGTGATCGATCCGGAGATGGAAAGCGAGCTGAAGGTGACGGTTGTCGCCACAGGCCTGAATGCCGAGGCCGATGCGCCCCAGAAAGTGGTGGACAATACCCGCAGCATGGATGGCAAGACCGACTACAATCAGCTGGATCGCCCGGCGGTTCTGCGTCGGCGCGCCGTGGCCAGCGACGGCAATGCCGCTGTTGACCAGGAAAGCCAGGGTGAGTCGGATACCAACGTGGACTACCTTGATATCCCGGCATTCCTGCGTCGGCAGGCGGACTGAGAGCGGCGGGGATCCCGGGGCATTGAGCGTCACCCCAGCCAATGTCTCGGTTTTCCACGGGCTGTACAAATGGCGTCCAAACTTGCCATCTGTTACAGTACGCGCAAAATAGCGGCGTTAGTATATGCCGACTTTATGACGGAACAATGACACCATGATCAGACAGCGCACCCTCAAAAACACCATCAGGGCCACCGGCGTGGGACTTCATTCCGGCGAAAAGGTGTTTCTGACCCTGAAACCGGCACCAGCGGATCCGGCCGTCGAGGTTGAAGCCAGGGCCGAGTATGTGGGGGAGACCATGCTCTCCACGACATTGGTGAAGGACGGTGTCCGTGTCGCGACGGTGGAACACCTGATGTCGGCCATGGCCGGACTTGGGCTTGATAACTGTTACGTTGAGCTGAGCGCGGCGGAAGTGCCGATCATGGACGGCAGCGCAGGGCCTTTCGTGTTCCTGCTGCAGTCCGCTGGCATTGCCGAGCAGGACGCGCCCAAGAAGTTTACCCGCATCAAGCGGCCGATTACCGTTGAGGAAGAGGGTAAGTGGGCCACGTTCACGCCTTTTGACGGATTCAAGGTGAGCTTCACCATTGAGTTCAATCACCCCGTGTTCGAGGGCCGCAATCAGAACGCGACGGTGGATTTCTCGAGCACCTCCTTCGTGAAGGAAGTGAGCCGGGCGCGGACCTTCGGCTTTATGCGGGACATTGAGGCGCTGCGTTCCATGAACCTGGCGCTGGGTGGCAGCGTGGACAACGCCATCGTGGTGGATGACTACCGGATCCTCAATGAGGACGGTCTTCGCTACGACGATGAGTTCGTCCGGCACAAGATGCTCGACGCCATTGGTGACCTGTACCTGATGGGCAGCAGTCTGATTGGTGAGTTCCGTGGCTTCAAATCAGGGCACGACCTGAACAACAAGCTTCTCCGTAAGCTCATTGCGGAAGAGGACGCCTGGGAAGTCGTGACCTTTGAGGACGAGGCCGCAGCCCCTATCTCCTACTTCAAGCCGAGTCTGGCCGCTATCGGCTGATCCGGCTATTGCCCGCTCCGGGCATGTGAGGACAGACGCGTCAGTACCCCGCTGAGGCCGCTGTCCTCCGTTTCCTTTGCGATCTCCCTCAGCAGTTCGGCGTTGGCCGCTGTCATTTCCGGTCGTTCCCTGACCGTTCGCGGGCGCGGATCGTGCCACGGCTGAACCCTCGCACGAACCCGCCATACCTGCGTAAACCGCTCGTCTTCACGGAGATTCCGGACAATGGCGCGCTGCTGGAAACGGACCTGGCTCGCCCGTGTGCTGTCAGGGACAAGCAGCGTCAGCTCACCATTGGCGTAGCCCCCGAACCGGCAGCATTCCCGTAGGTTGCCCGGGAGGGCCTCAAGGATGACGGCTTCCACGCGCCGGTGTTGCTCGGCCTGCCTTAGAAGCCGGTTGAGCGGGCCGTCGGCGCCACTGTCCAGAGGGTGGGCAGGGCGGTTTTCTCGCGGCATCAGTGCCACCTGCCTTTTTGCGGACGACGTTAAAATTGTAACGGACCCTTTCCGTGATCTTTCTCACAGTTAAGATTTCGTTACACTCCTACGTAGAGTATGCTCGGCAGCCGACCTATAATCAATCAACGCTACACGGTCGGAAGTCGTAAACCGTAGGGTCGTAAGACGGGAGAGTTCGGGTAGCCTATGAACATACTTTTTGTCGGACGTCATCACGGCAGGGCCCGGGTTTTTTCCCCCGGACGCAACACACTGTTTGCCGCCGGCGTAAGCTTGGCTCTGGTGATTGGCGGCGCTGGCTGGGGTGGTTACGAGTACGCGGTTCAGTCGGGCGCCGCCGGTTACGACGCGCAACAGAGCCATCGGGTCCAGCGGTGGCAGGAGCGTCTCAGGGAGTCCCGCGCGGCGGTTGAGCGGATTGAGACCCGCGCTGAAAACGAGATCGCTGCACTCACCCGTCGAGTTGGTGAACTCCAGGCACGGGCGTTGCGTGTCGATGCCCTGGGTCAGAACCTGATGGCGTCCGCGGACCTCAAGGGGGAAGAGTTTGATTTCGAATCACGCCCGGCCATGGGTGGACCGGAATCCGAGGCGCCTGGAGAGAGCCAGACGACGGCGGGACTTGAGCGCCAGATCAGCGCGCTGGAGAGCCGCCTGCGCTCCCGGGAAGAGCAGTTGACCCTGCTGGACCGGCTGATTGCCAATCGTGAACTCAAGAGCCAGCGCGAGGTTGATGGCCGGCCGGTCACCTGGGGTTGGACGTCCTCGCCTTACGGCTACCGGACGGATCCTTTCAGTGGGCGTCGCGCCTGGCATACCGGCGTTGATATTGCCGGTCGCGAAGGTGGGGATGTGGTGTCGGTTGGCGCCGGCGTCGTAACGCAGGCTCGCAGGAAGGGTGGTTACGGCTACATCGTTGAGATCGATCACGGAGATGGCTACCAGACCCGCTACGCCCATGCCAAGAAGCTTCTGGTGGAAAAGGGCGATATCGTCGAGAAGGGCCAGAAGATCGCGCTGATGGGCTCCACCGGCCGCTCCACCGGCCCCCATGTGCATTTCGAGGTCGTCAAGGACGGCACCCGCAAGAACCCCACCGACTTCATGTGACCCGCCGGTCGGGGCCAGTCCCGGCCGCTGCTTTTCCCTGTCAGTGAATTGGCGTTAGAATGCAGTGCCTTATTGTGTTCGACCGTGCGCCGATTCCATCTGTTCCGCCCTGTCTCGTTCGCGGCGCCCATCCAGACAGGGCTTTTAGGGAAATGACACAGGATTATGTTCTCACAGCTGGCCACCCGTCTTTTCGGAAGCAAGAATGCCCGTGAAATCAAACGCATGCAGAAGCTGGTTGACCGCATCAACCAGTTCGGTGAAAGCGTCGCCGAGCTTCCGGACGAGGCGCTGAAAGCAAAAACCGGCGAGTTCCGGGAAAAGCTGAACAATGGCGCCGAACTTGAGGACCTCCTGCCCGAGGCCTTTGCGGTGGTGCGGGAAGCCAGTGACCGCGTCCTGGGGTTGCGCCACTTCGACGTCCAGCTGATTGGCGGCATTACCCTTCACGAGGGCCATATTGCCGAGATGCGCACCGGTGAGGGCAAGACGCTGGTGGCCACGCTTCCCATCTATCTCAACGCACTCACGGGCAAGGGTGTGCACCTGGTGACGGTGAACGATTACCTGGCCCGGCGGGATGCGGCCTGGATGGGCCAGCTCTATAACTACCTTGGACTCAGCGTGGGCGTGGTCATGGCCGGCCAGTCCGCCGAGGACAAGCGCGCCGCCTACGCCTCCGACGTCACCTACGGCACCAACAACGAGTTCGGCTTCGACTACCTGCGCGACAACATGGCCTTCAGCCTGGAGGACAAGGTCCAGCGCGAGCTGCATTTCGCCATCGTCGACGAGGTGGACTCCATCCTCATCGACGAGGCCCGGACCCCCCTGATCATCTCCGGGCCCACCGAGGACCGCACCGATCTCTACCACAAGATCGACCGGCTAATCCCCAGGCTCGAGCCGGAGAACGATTACACGCTGGACGAGAAGGCCCGGCAGGTCACCCTCACGGAAGAGGGCAACGAGAAGGTGGAGGCCCTGCTGCGGGACGCGGGGATGCTCCGGGAGGGCGGCCTCTATGATGCCGCCAATGTGAGCCTGGTTCACCATGTCAGCCAGGCCCTGCGGGCCCACGCGCTATTCAGCCGGGAGAAGGACTACATCGTCCGCGAAGGCGAGGTGGTGATCATTGACGAGTTCACGGGCCGGATGATGCCCGGGCGGCGCTGGTCCGACGGCCTGCACCAGGCGGTGGAGGCCAAGGAAGGGGTGAAGATCCAGAACGAGAACCAGACCCTGGCCTCCATCACCTTCCAGAACTACTTCCGGCTCTACGACAAGCTCGCCGGCATGACCGGCACCGCCGACACCGAGGCCGAGGAGTTCCACCAGATCTACGGCCTGGAGGTGGTGGTGGTGCCCACCCATGAGCCCATGGTCCGCCAGGACCTGGACGACCTGGTCTACCGCACCAAGGCGGAGAAGCTCGCCGCCCTGCTGGCGGAGATCGGGGACTGCTACGAGCGCGAGCAGCCGGTGCTGGTGGGCACCGCCTCCATCGCCGTCTCCGAGGAGCTCTCGGGCTGCCTGAAGGAGGCCGGGATCCCCCACAATGTGCTCAACGCCAAGTATCACGAGAAGGAGGCCGAGATCGTCGCCCAGGCGGGCCGGCCGGGGACGGTCACCATCGCCACCAACATGGCCGGCCGCGGCACCGACATCGTGCTCGGCGGCAACCTGGACGCCGAGCTCAAGGCCATCGACGCCGACGACAGACTCTCCGAGGAGGAGAAGGGGCGGCGCAAGAAGGAGGCCCGCCGGGCCTGGCAGGAGCGCCACGACCGGGTGGTGGAGCAGGGGGGCCTCCACATCGTGGGCACCGAGCGCCACGAGTCCCGCCGCATCGACAACCAGCTGCGCGGGCGCTCCGGCCGGCAGGGCGACCCGGGCACCTCCCGCTTCTACCTCTCCCTGGAAGACGACCTGATGCGCATCTTCGGCTCGGAGCGGGTCTCGGGCCTCATGCAGCGCCTGGGCATGCCCGAGGGCGAGCCCATCGAGCACCCCTGGGTGAACAAGGCCATCTCCAACGCGCAGCGGAAGGTCGAGGGGCGCAACTTCGACATCCGCAAGCAGCTGCTGGAATACGACGACGTGGCCAACCAGCAGCGTCAGGTCATCTACGACCAGCGCCGCCACCTCATGGAGACCGACGACATCTCCGACACGGTGGAGGGCTTCCGGGAGTCGGTGCTGGACGGCGTCTTCCACCAGTACGTGCCGCCGAGCTCGGTGGAGGAGGAGTGGGACACCGCCGGCCTGGAGGACGGCCTTTTTCACACCTTCGGTCTGCACCTGCCCGTCCGGCAGTGGCTGGAGGAAGACTCCGGCCTCTATGAGGAAACCCTGCGCCAGAAGCTTTGGGACGCCGTCACCGACTATTACCGGGAGAAGGAGGCCCGGCTGGGTGCGGACGTGATGCGGGATCTCGAGAAGGTGGTGGCCCTGCAGGTCCTCGATAGCCAGTGGAAGGACCACCTGCTCGCCATGGACCACCTCAAGGAGGGGATCCATCTGCGCGGCTACGCCCAGCGCCAGCCGCTTCAGGAGTACAAGCGGGAAGCGTTCCTGATGTTCGAGGACCTCCTGGAGCGGTTCAAGCAGGAGGTGGTCGAGCTCCTGTACAAGGTCCAGGTGCGGGCGGAGTCCGACCTGGAGGTCCTGGAGGAGGACCGCTCCGAGCCGGCCGGCCTCCAATACCAGCACCCCACGGCCGAGGGAGCGGTGGCCTCCGAGGCCGTAGGCGCGGCCGGGGGGCATGGGGGGCCGGCGGCCGGGGGCGGCGAGGCGGAGCGTCCCCAGCCCTTCCGCCGGGAGGGACCCAAGGTGGGCCGCAACGAGCCCTGCCCCTGCGGCTCCGGCAAGAAGTACAAGCAGTGCTGCGGTAAGGCGAGCTGACCATGGCCGTCGGTCCGGATTTCCGGCCGGACCTCCATCCCGTTCCCTGCGTGAGGCTCGCTGCTACCGCCGCCGGCATCCGCGGTGGCGGGGGGGATCGCGACGACCTCGCGGTGATCGATCTGGCCGAAGGCAGCGCCACTGCCGTCGTGCTTACCGGCAACCGCCTGCGCGCCGCCCCTGTCCTGGTGGCGGAGGAGCATCTGGCCGCAGCGCGGCCTCGGCTCCTGGTGGTCAACACCGGCACCGCCAACGCGGCCACCGGAGGCGAGGGCGTGGAGGCGGCCCGGGCCACGTGCGCCGCGGCGGCCGAGCTGTTCGGAGTGGCTCCGGAGGAGGTGCTTCCCTTCTCCACTGGCGTCATCGGCGAGCCCCTGCCCGTGGAGGCCGTTGCGGGCGGGCTGCCGGCCTGCCGCGACACCCTCAAGACCGACGCCGAGAGCTGGTGGCGGGTGGCCGACGCGATCCGCACCACCGATACCCGCCCCAAGGCCGCCTGCCGCCGCCTGGAGCTCGACGGAGAGCCGGTCACGATCACCGGGGTGGCCAAGGGCTCGGGCATGATCCATCCGAACCTGGCCACCATGCTGGCCTTCATCGCCACCGATGCGCCGGTGGCGGACGGTGCCCTAAGGTCCCTGCTGCGGGCTGCGGCCGACGACAGCTTCAACCGCATCAGCGTCGACGGCGACACCTCCACCAATGACGCCCTCACCCTGTCCGCCACCGGGGCGGCGCCCATTCATCCCGTCGACTCCCCCACCGATCCACGCTTCCGGGAGCTGGCCGGAGCAGTGACAGAGGTTTGCCGGGACTTGGCCCGGGCCATTGTGGCCGATGGGGAGGGGGCTACCCGGCTGCTCACCATCCGGGTGACCGGGGCCGCCGACGATGGCGAGGCCGACCGCGTGGCTGCGGGGATCGCCCGCTCCCCCCTGGTCAAGACCGCCGCCTTCGCCGGGGACCCCAATTGGGGCCGGATCCTGGCCGCCGCCGGGGCGGCCCTGGCCGGGGAGGTGGACTGGTCGGGGGTGGACCTGCACCTGGGCGAGGTCCGGGTGGTCCGCGGCGGTGTGGCGGACCCCGGCTATACCGAGGCCGCCGGGGCGCGGGCTATGGCCGGGGAGGAGGTGACCGTGGCCCTGGAGCTGGGCCGGGGTCCGGGCCGGGGCTGGATGTGGACCTGCGACCTGTCCTACGAGTACGTCACCATCAACGCCGAGTACCGGTCGTAGTGCCCCTTTCGACAGGGGGCATGGACCACGGAGGTCACGGAGAGCACGGAGAACGGCAGGGTCATGCCGAAAGCCTCTTGGCCTTCCTCCGTGGTGAATAAAGGCGTATCCGAGCCCCGCCATGGCTGAGCCCGACCTCCGCGTCGCCGTCGGCCTGATCCACCGGGCCGGCCAATACCTCCTGGCCAGCCGTGATCCCGAGCGGACAGGCGGCGGGATCTGGGAATTCCCCGGCGGTAAGCTGGAGCCCGGCGAGGACGCCGTGACCGCCCTGGCACGCGAGCTGGCCGAGGAGCTCGGTATCGGGGTGGTGACCGCCCGGGACTACCCCTCTTTCGATCACGCCGCCGGGTGCCACCTACGCCTGTACCCCTTCCTGGTCACCGACTTCGATGGGGAGCCCGCTGGCCGCGAGGGCCAAGCCCTGCGCTGGGCCCGGGCCGGAGAGCTGTGGACCGAGGCCTCTGATATGCCCGGGGCCAACGGACCGCTGCTCCACCACCTCGTCGCCTGCGGGCTGCTCCCGGAGCCGGGCCCCCGGTAGGAGCGCGGCTATGCCGCGCGATTGCCGTTGGCGGGGGCAGGCATCGCCCAATGAATTGGGCTCCTACAAGGCCCCGGCCCCCCCTTCCCAGGCCGCGCGGAATTCCTCCACCACCCGCCCCGGATCCCCGGCGCCCAGGATGGCGTCGATGCAGGCCACCCCGGCCGCGCCGGCGGCCCGGGCCGCCGGCGCTTTCCCCGGGGTGAGGCCGCCGAGGGCCAGGACCGGCACCGGGCTGGCGGCGGCCAGCTCCCGGAAGCGATCGGGGCCGAGGGTCTCGCTCCCCGGGTGGCTACGGGTGGGAAACAGGGGGGAGAGGAGTGCGAAGCTTGCACCCATGGCCTCGGCGCGGGCGAGACCCGGACCGTCGTGGGCCGCCATGGACACGGGTCCGGCCCAGGGGGCCGGGAGCTCGGCGCCCTGACCAAGGTGAAGCCCGTCCGCCCCCACCCGTTGGGCCAGCTCGGGGCGGCCGTTGACGAAAAAAAGCGCCCCGCGGGCAAGGGTGGCTTCCCGCAGGGCGCAGGCAAGTGGCTCGGCCTCGATGTCCGGGAGATCTTTGTCCCGAAGCTGGACGGCCGCCAGCCCGGCGTCAAGGGCCCGCTGGACCACGGACTCCAGCTTCCGGCCGGCCGTGCGCCGGCGGTCGGTGATCAGCAGCAGCGCGGGGACTGCCTCAGGCGTCGTCGGCCCCCATCGCTTCCTCGATGGGGCCGCGCAGCCGCGTAAGGGCCTTGCGCTCGATCTGCCGGACCCGCTCGGCGGAGACATGGTACTGGTCCGCCAGCTCCTGCAGCGTAGCCGGCTCCTCGGCAAGCCAGCGTCGCTGAATGATGGCCCGGCTGCGCTCGTCGAGGTCGCCCAGGGCCCGGGTCAGGGCCTTTCCGGTGAGCTCCTTGCGCTCGCTCTCGGCCAGAATCTCCTCGGTACCGGCCCCGCCGGCGGGCATGAGGTCGAGGCGGGTGTCCCCGTCCTCGTCCTCACCGATGGGCTCATTGAGCGACTGGTCGCCCCGGGACATGACGGCATCCATGCGCATGACCTGCTCCACCGGGACCTGCAGGTCCTCGGCGATGCCCTCGGCCTCGGAGCGGGTCAGCCAGGACAGGTGCTTTTTGGCCTTGCGCAGGTTGAAGAAGAGCTTGCGCTGGGCCTTGGTGGTGGCGACCTTCACCATGCGCCAGTTGCGCAGGACGTACTCGTGGATCTCGGCGCGGATCCAGTGGACGGCGAAGGTGACCAGGCGCACGCCCCGGTCGGGATCGAAGCGCTTGACCGCCTTCATGAGCCCGATGTTGCCCTCCTGGATCAGGTCGGCCTAGGCCAGGCCGTAGTCCTGGTAGCCCCGGGCGATGCGCACGACCACGCGCAGGTGGGACAGGACCAGGGCCCGCGCCGCCTCCAGGTCGCCGCCGTCCCGGAAGCGCCGCGCGTAGTCCTGCTCCTCGTCCCAGGTGAGCAGGGGCAGGCGCCGGACATAGGAGAGATAGCTCTCCAGGGATCCGCTGTGGGCATCGATCGCGAGGGCCAGGCTCTTGGACGAGGCCATGGGCTCGCCTCCGCTGTGTCGGGAATGAGAATCCGGTGCATGCCGGGGCTCCGAAACATACCGGGAAGCTCCGTAACATTAAAGCCTTATGACACCGATTATTGTTTTAGTAGCCGGCTGTCCGGGAAAGTTCCCGGTGCTTTGCCGCATTCCCTCTTAATATCGGGGGTCCGGTCGGCGGTTTCAAGAAGGGCGGGCCCTACCCCGGGCAATCATTCCGGCTCGATGTCCCGGATATGTTGGCCCACGGCCAGCCGTGACCCCAGCCAGCCCAGGCCCGATCCGATCAGGGCCAGCCCCGCGAAGTAGGCCGGCTCCGGGCCCGCCAGGGAAAACCGGGCCCCATAGCGGGCCGCCAGATCCACCACCGCTCCGTTGAGCAGGCCCATCGCCAGCGCCACCAGCCCCCCCGCCAGCAGGGCCGCCGCCAGCCCCTGCAGCCAGCCTTGATACAGGAAGGGCAGGCGCACGAAGGCGTCGGTGCCGCCGATCATCTTCACCACCTCGATCTCGCGGCGTCGGGCCGCCACCGCCAGGCGGATAGTGTTGCCGATGACCAGCACCACCACCGCCCCGAGCAGGACCCCTGCCAACGCCCCGGTCCGCCGGAGGAAGGCCACCCCCGCCTGGAAGCGCTCCACCCAGCGGCGGTCGTACTGGACCTGATCGACCCCCGGCCATCGCCCGATGGCGTCGGCCAGGGCGGCCATCCGGGCCGGGGCCCGGTGGCCCCGGCCCAGGGTGACCCGGAAGCTGCCAGGCAAAGGATTGCCGGGCAGGCCCTCCAGGGCATCGCCGAGCTCCAGGAGCCGGGACGCCTCCTCCAGGGCCTGGCCCGGACTGACGAAGGTCACCGACTCCACGCCGGTCTGCTCCCGCAGGCGCCGGGCGAGGTTCTCCCGGTCAGGCTCGGCATCGGGGGCCAGAAATACCCCCAGGGTGCCGGGTGCCTTGAAGCGGCCGGCCAGGCGCTCCAGGTTGTCCGTGACCACCAGCAGGGCGGCGGGCAGGGCCAAGGCCGCCGCCAGCACCAGCACGGTGAGCCCGGTGGCACCGGGCTGGCGGACCAGGCGGCGGACGACGTCGCCGAAGATCTCCCGGTGCTGGCGCAGGGACGCCCCCAGCATCACCCGGTCCGATGTCCTTGCCGGAGCCGGATCTGAGGCAGGCCGAGCCGCTCGGGCTGGGTGAGGTCGTGGGTGGCCACCAGCACCGTCACGCCGAACTGGTGGAACTCGTAGAACATATCCATGATCTCGTCGGCCAGCTGCTGGTCGAGGTTGCCGGTGGGCTCGTCGGCGAGCAGCAGGGGCGGCTCGTTGACCAGGGCGCGGGCGATGGCCACCCGCTGCTGCTCCCCGCCGGACAGGGTGACGGGGTACTTGTGCTGGTGGCCGTCCAGGCCCACCTTGCCCAGGACTGCTTGGACCCGCCCCCCGATGCGGCTGCGGGGGAAGCTGCACACCTGCAGGGCCAGGGCCACGTTGTCGTAGACGGTGCGGTCGAACAGGAGCTTGTGGTCCTGGAAGACGGTGCCGATGGTCCGCCGTAGGTGGGGGATCCTGCGCCGGGGCAGGCGGGTCACCTCCCGGTCCCCCACCCAGATCCGGCCCCCGGAG
>JABAHQ010022950.1_pt2 | contig 11786 bp, 16 predicted proteins | sample 7062091 | NCBI WGS metagenome assembly JABAHQ01 (sample SAMN14534359, study PRJNA622989) | marine sediment metagenome | biome: marine biome [ENVO:00000428]; feature: marine pelagic biome [ENVO:01000023]; material: deep marine sediment [ENVO:00002113] | place: India: Gulf of Kutch | collected...
ATGATGGCTCAAAAAGAGACTTTGAGTTTAATCTTTCACTAAATGGAATCAATTATGATCCAGACAATCTTATCCTGCTGACTGGCGGAATACAAGAATCATATCCTCCTCGCTCAAACTATTGTGGTTATGTGATTTCAAATTCTATGGAAGATTATTGGTATTCTAGTAGTCATTATAAAAATACCATAACTAGTTCACAAATACATGATGAAAATCCATACCCTTGCAAACCTAATCGCAATTCATGTCATTGCATGATAGAAAAAAAATTAGCTGAGCAATCCATATCTGAACTGTCTTACTTTACACTTGAGCAAGAAGNNTCATTTTGTGGTGTATTTACAAAACAAAAACAGAATAGCTATTTTGGAGGTGAAATAAGGAATAATGCCATAATTGACTTCCATTTGGAAAATGAATTACCGAAACTTTGTGCAATAGCGGAGAATGCCAAAATTTTTGAATATGAAAACTAGATACTAAAATTAGAATTATTTTTCGATACTTGGTTACTATAAGATAGACAAAGACGTATGTTATCCTTTTATACAAACTTTGCAATACAATTATCATGAACAGGCATGACTTTAGAAGGCCAGACTGCCCAAGGGGAGATCCTCAAAAGTTTGTGAGTCACTCAAACAGGACCGTGTTTTACCTGTGCAAAAACTGCAATCGCAAACATTGCAATACCTGCAATAATCATAATGTTCTTCTTTTTAAAGATCATTCACGCCAGGTTAGTTTTTTAGATTAATAATACTTGTAATTTACATTTGTAAAGATAGACAATAGAACTTCGAGATCATTCCTACAATATTTCAGCATCAAGATTTTTCATGTCTTATGTTTGAATTCATATCTAAGATCTGATAATCATTATATGAACCGCTTTCTCAATTTTTACATAGAATATAAACAAATATTGACTGGTAAAATCGCAATAACCAGAAAATGACATAAATCCATTATGGGTTTTTATCTTAGAAGGTGTACAACTGGTGTCCATACAAGAAGAGTAGAGACGCCTACTCCTGCCATAAAAAACACTGAATAGTAAAGTAATCGTACCTCTTTGTTACGAAGAGCAAAGTAAAGCAAAATCCAGCTTGATAGCCAGGCTGCAACCATAAAAGTCTCCTTGCCACTATACGGTCCTATTCCTTCAGCTCCTGGGATCCACAGCTTCCCAATATCTAGCATAAACGATTTTGTACTTTGTGATAGTGACGCAAATACATTTGAGATGGCCAATGTTATAATCCCAACAGTAGCTGAAGCAATAGCTGCTGCTGCAGATCCATTCTTTGTAGCAGATTGATATTGAGTTTCTTTGTTTGCCATTCCTTTTTTTACACCGTCATCAGTTTAGTAACTGCAGCACCAAGCACAAATGCAATCATAAGAATAGTCCAGCCCACAGCAATCATAATTCCCAGTGCGCATCTAAGACCCCTATCGTTAGGTAAGCCCTCCTTGTATTTCCACAGAATGAAAGTTGCTGCAACTGCAATAGGAAGTGGAAACAGGGCAACGTGTTCTTTGAACTCAAAGAAGATCTCATGGATCTCTGGAAACTGGTTAATGAAAAATTCTCTAGGTCCTCCCGGGCCCCTATATGCTATGTATATCCAGTTACCCAGTAAGATGGATAAAAAAGCAAACGCTGATGAAAGAGTTGCAAGGATACGCAAGTCTCTATACGCTTTAAGGTGCCCAAGAAGCAGTCGCCAGCCCAAATATCCTGCAGCTGAACCTACTATTACTCCCAGTGTTGCTACTATTCCGTGTAGTGTAGCGATTGAAGAAAATACATTTTCTCCCATCAAGTCTTGCCAAGGGGCAGAAAACCCCAAGATAAATCCCAGTAAAACAGTAAGTGAGACCCAAACTGCGATGAGTAAGTTGCTATGAATTGCCTTTTTGTCTTTGGTAAGAGGTTCAGTCATCCTCAATCCAAATTAGGAAAAAATTCTATTAAGCATACTAATGATTCTCACAGATGAAAATTAAAGTCCAAGAAATGTGAGTTTCACAGTACGCAGTAGAACCAAAATTTATGGTCAGAATTACCGACGATGTGATTTTATTCGATCCTCAGAAGGCCTGTGCTTGCCAGTTACAATATAGTTTATCGCATCGCTCATGAACACAGCATGATCTCCTATTCTTTCCAAGTATCTTAATAATAGCGCCTCAGCAAGCGCACACTTTGTGTTCTTGGATTCAATCAACTGTGGGATTCTGTCTCTATACACCTTGTCAATAAAGGCCTCGTCGTCTCGAATTTGTTGAGCTCTCCTAATATCTAGTTCTGCAAATGACAAAACAGCCTCTTTGATCATATTCTTGATCTTCTTTGAAGATTCTACCAGTGATGCATTCTTGCATTCAGATATGTCTCCAAACAAATCCCTGACTTGGGTTATATCATACGCATATCTGCCAAACCTCGAAAAAGCATAAGAGATTTCAGTGGATGATCTAATGAACCTAAAATCGTCAGCTACCGGTTGATACTTTAGCAGCATATCAAAAGTCAAGTCCTCGACATCAAAATACTTGGTTCGTATTGCATCTGATAATGCCAGTACTTTGTCTTTGGTGTTTGTCCCTTCTAGATACGATTCTACTGCAAGTCCTATTGACTGTATTACCATATCGCCCATCTCAGACATTATAAAGGAGAGTTTTTGAAGAGACGGATCAATCAGCCTGGTCATAATAACATCTCATCCAAACTGCCCTTGTACGTATTTTGCAGTTAACTCATTTTTTGGATCAGTGAATAATTTTTTTGTCTCCCTGAACTCTATGAGATCTCCAAGATACATGAAACCAGTATAGTCAGATACCCTTACTGCTTGTTGCATGTTATGTGTAACAATAATTATTGTAAACTCTTTTTTGAGCTCTGTAATTGTTTCCTCAATCTTTTGTGTGGCAATAGGATCCAATGCAGATGCTGGCTCATCCATCAACAACACTTCTGGTTGTATTGCCAGGGCCCTTGCAATGCAAAGTCTTTGTTGTTGTCCTCCTGAAAGTTCAATTGCGGGTTTTTTTAGATCATCTTTTACTTCATCCCACAAATATGCCATCTTTAAAGAATCTTCAACGATCTCTTCCAGTACTTTCTTATTTCTTATTCCATTTAACCTCAAACCTGCAGTCACGTTATCATAGATTGACATTGTAGGAAATGGGTTTGGTTTCTGAAATACCATCCCAACCTTTCTTCTATGATAGATTGGATCTATTTCTTTTGAGTAAAGATCTATTCCATCAATCATTACTTTCCCTTCCACTTTGGCATTTTTGGTCATGTCATGCATCCTGTTCAGGCATCGAAGAAATGTTGTCTTGCCACAACCAGAAGGGCCAATTAATGCCGTAACAGACCTTTCTTTAAATTTCATTGTTACATTTTTGACTGCAGGCTTTCCACCATAACTTATTGTTACATTCTCTGCAACCATCTTGAAGTTTTCACCAACATTTGGGATGGGAAATTCTAGTTTAGGTTCGTCTTTTTTGATATTATTGGTTTGATTCGTACTCAATGCTGTCATCTCCTAGAACCCCTCCTCTGTTGTATAATCCTTGAGAAGATTCCATTCCCACTCTTCTTATTTAGCATAAAGTATCGTACGCCTAGATTTATTCCAAGTATTATCAGGATCAATACCAAGGCTGCTCCCCATCCTTGCATCTGTGCACTATCATAAGGCAAGAGAGACAACCTCCATATCCTTAGTGGTAATGCATCCATAGGAGTATCAAAACTACTGAAGAATTGGCTGCTTCCAAGTATTGTCATTATCAAGGGAGCTGTTTCACCCCCAATCCTTGAGACAGATAACAAGATACCAGTTACCATTCCTCCTTTTGCAGCAGAGATTACGATCCTGCTGATTACTATCCATTTTTTTAGGCCCAAAGCCATACCGGCTTCTCTATACGTTACCGGAACCATCTTCAATGATTCTTCAGTTGTCCTGGCCACTATTGGAAACATAATAAGTGACAAGGCAAAGGCACCAGCCCAAACTGAAAAGTGGCCAAGAACCAACACTATGACCAAGAATGCAAAAATCCCCAAGACAATTGATGGGAATTCCATAAACACATCGTTGAAAAATCGTATGGACTTTGCAAGCTTGTTTTGACCATATTCGGACAAAAACACGCCAGACATTACTCCGATTGGAACTCCAATCAGGCTTGCCAACCCAACTATTATCAGAGTTCCTTGTATTGCAGGTCCGATTCCTCCAGAGCCTGAGCCAATAGCACCTGGCACTTCTGTAAGGAACTCTATGCTCAGTGCGGCAGCTCCGTTCTTAAAAACCTCAACCAGAATACTGCCAAGGGGGATGATTGCAATAACCACGCATGCAAATACGATTCCTCGCATAACCTTGTCAACCAAAAGCCGCTTCTCAACATTTTGTTTGAACAAAGCCCTATACTCTTGTCTTTTTTCAATTGTAGTCTTCTTTGAGTGACTCAATTATTGATTGCCCCCTCCTTTACTTTCAACATGCGCGTTACAAGAAAGTGCGCCACGATATTGATTATAATAGCAATCAAGAGTAAAATTAACCCAACACCAATCAGAGCAGGCAGGTGAAGAGATGCAGGAGATGCTTCGACAAACTCATTTGCTATAATACTAGACATGGTTTGGCTTGGCTTAAACAGTGAAGCCGCTATTGCTCCTTGGCCAGTTGCATTACCAATTAACATTGTGACTGCCATTGTCTCACCAACTGCTCTTCCAAGTCCAAGAATGGAAGCTCCAATAAGTCCTGTTTTTGAATAAGGAAAAACTGCAAGTTTAAACATCTCCCATTTTGTTGCACCTAACATGTAAGCAGCTTCTTTTTGTTGTTGAGGAACTGCTTTCATAACTTCCCTTGAAACTGCAGAGACTGTTGGGATTATCATAATTGAAAGGATCACGCTTGCGGTAAGAATATCTAACCCAAAAGGAGTACCTGAAAAAAACCACACACTGTCTCCAAAAGCTTCGTGCAATGGCTTTTCAATCCAGTCCCTAAAATACACCCTGAAGACAAAAAGTCCCCAGAGACCATATATTACGCTTGGGACTGCTGCAAGAAGTTCAACAATAAAACCCAATGGTTGACCAATCCTGTCAGGAGCATCGGAGATAAACATCGCAATTCCTATACTTAATGGAACACCAAAGACCATCGCCAACGCTGCCGTTGTAAGGGTTCCCAGCACATAAGGCAAGGCACCAAATGATTCTCTGCCCTCAACAGCATTCCAATCTGTACTTGTAATAAACGACAGTCCAAACTCTTCCCATACAGGAACAGATTCTGATATTAATTGAAATATCATCAAGGCAATTACTGCAAGGACATAAACTCCTGCTACTGTGGCACCAATTTTAAAAATTTTATCTGAAATTGGTTTGCGTCTAGGCCCTCTTCTGGATACTTTTAACACGCCTGAAGCTGATTCTGTAGTTTTATCTATGATCTGAATATACTTTACGGTAAGTACATAGTTCTATATAGAATATTAACTAAACCGTAATAGTCAAAAAAAGACAGTTGTAATCATAGTTGGGAGCAATACACGAAGAGCAAAGACAGATTAGAAAACTTCAATTGAGCGGAGGATCAACGTTCATTCTTTCCTTGCCAAAAACATGGGTAGAAGATCTAAACCTGAAGGGAGGAGACAGTGTCATTCTTACCAAAAATTCCAACAAATCAGTAACAGTTAGCTCTAACATAGAAAATCAGCATCAATCAAGATCGAATGCAACAATAACGATCGGCCAAAAAGACCCTCCAGAATCATTAAGAAGAAAGATTATTGCAACATACCTAGGAGGATACAAGACAATTTACATCAAGTCAAAAGGAGTAAGGATTTTAGCAAATCACGCCCGCACTGTGAGGGATCTTGTACGCAAGTCTATGATAGGCACAGAGATTGTAGAATCTAGTTCAGAATACATCACAATACAAATTCTCACTAGACTTCCTGAACTGTCATTTAATACTGCATTAAAGAGAATGTATTTGATGGCAGTAAACATGCACAAAGAAGCAGCTGGATCGCTTGCAGAATCAGATGTTTCCCATGCAGATGAGATAGTGCAGATGGATGATGAGGTAGATAGGTTTAGCCTCTACATGAGAAGGAATCTAGTCTTGGCTGTTCAAAATGCCAATATTTTGCGTGAAATGGGACTTGATGACCCAGCAGACTGTCTAGGATACAGAGCAGTTATCAGTAGAATAGAAAGGATTGCAGATCATGCGGTGTTAATCGCCAAACGTGTGAAATTCATAGAAGGAAAGATTGACTCAAAGGTTATGAAAAAAATTTCTAACCTGAGCTTGGAGGCAGTCAATGTTTTTGAAGAGGCAATACTCGCATTGGAGAAAAAAAATTATGAAAAAGCAGAACACGTAGCAGAAAAGGTAAATGACATAGTAAAGAATGAAAAGGAGATAATGTCTACAATAAAAGAATCCGCCAGAAATTCAACTGTAACCAAGTTTGTCTTAGAAGACATTAGAAGAGTAGCAGAATACTCAAGTGATATAGCTGAGGTTGCAATTGATGGTAACATAAATGAAGTCATAACTGAGACATAGTTTAGTGAGTGAATAAAAGAAAAAATATTTTTGAGTTTAGATTCTCAAAATACCTTGATCAATAAGGTATTGCAATCCATTGACGTAGTCTTTGTCAGATATCTGGCCTTCTGCCCACCACTTTGCATTGTTCTTAACCCACTGGGGTATGTTATACTCAGATTCTTGAGCCGAAGCACCATACTCCCATAGCACTTCACCATTATACGTTATGCTGCTAAGTCCCTGCTTTCCAATCTCGACTACCTCATCTGCTAGTGGCACATACAAAAGATCCGGTGAAAATTTTTGGCCATCTGTAATCATCCAGTGAATCAGATGAATAACAGCTTGTGCCTTGTCTTTAGAGTCGGTGGTCTTTGCAATGTCATCATACACAAGAAGATAGGTAAAGCTTGCAATAGGGTACGAGTCAGGACCTGGTGCGTTGACTAGCGTCACCTTGCTCCAGTCTTGATGAGCTGCTGGAAGAGTCTTTGCAACTCCTGCTGATGCCGCAGAGATTGAGTCAAGAGATGGCTCTATGAATGCAGTGCCGTCTCCATTCTGGATGAACGCATACGGGATTCCAGTCTGGAACACATATGCAAGCTCGATGTATCCTACAGAGTAGGAGGTACTCTTTATGATTCCTGCAACACCTTCGTTACCTGCAGCTGCCACTCCCACGTTCCAAGGTACTGCCTTGCCCTTTCCTATGGTCTGCTCAAACTCTGGACTGACTGTACTAAGATAGTCTGTAAAGACAAACGTGGTTCCAGAACCGTCTGAGCGTCTTGCTGGGACAATGTCCTCGTCTGGAAGATTCAGGTCAGGATTGTTTTTTGTAATTGCAGGATCATTCCATTTGGTTATCTTGCCAAGGTAAATGTCTGCAATGTTTTGACCTGTCAGCTTTAGGCCATTTTGCTGTACCTCCGGAATGTTGTATGCTACAACGACACCACCTATTGCCTCTGGGATGTGGAGCGTGTTTGGAGCTAGCTCCCGTTCTGATGGCTTTAGTGGTGCATCGCTTGCTGCAAAGTTGACAGTCTTTTCTATGTGTTGTTTTACTCCTCCCCCACTTCCAATTGATTGGTAGTTGAGATTGACGTTTGGGTATAGGTTGTTGTACTCAACCCTCCACAGATCGATCAGTGGAAACGGGAAAGACGCACCTGCTGCAGCTATATTGAATTCCTTAGATGAAGTTGGTTCTGAAGGCGTTGTTGATTCTGCATTGATATTGTTGTTCAGCTGCGGAATTATTGTGACTAGCATCACAATAACCAGTACAGATATCGTTTTTGAAAATCTCATTAATGGAAGAGGTAAATCTAATTTATTTACAGATAGCAAACATAGATTACGTAAATCAGGTATATTATGTAGAACTATATAGATTGTTCACGACGGAATAACAAAATGTAGAATTAAGAGCAAGCATTAAAGAAAAACAGAAAAAGAATACAACAGATCCGTGATGGCAAAATACAAAACCTCTTAGCTCAACGTGTATTGTATGAGATGGGATTTGTGGATTGATTGTTGTTATTGTTATTGTTGATGATGATTGTGATGATGACCATACTATGTTGGTAGTTGTTGAATATTATACGTTTGTTAACTACCTGAGATCATCATCCACAGGTTGTAGTATCTAAGATAAAACATCAAAAGCAGTATAGGTTAAACATATGAAATATCAAGATTGTTCAGTTTAATACATTTCCCAATAGCATACCAACTGAATACGCAACACCTGCAGCAAGTCCTCCTACTAGTAAGGATGAGAATCCACTACGCAAAAGGCCGTGCTGGACAACTTTACCTTTGATAACGCCTACAACAAAGAATGCCACACCTGTAAAAATTATCGAATACAAAAAAGAATCAAATTCAGAATAACCATAGTTTCCCACATATAGAAAAACAAATGGCAGTAATGGGATTATTCCAATTAAGTTAAAGCCAACAAATGTATTAACGGCGCTAGCAAGAGGGCGTTTGTTATCTCCTACAAGCCCCAGTTCTTCTTTCATCATAGTATCAAGCCATACTTTTTTTCTTCGAGTTATTACTTCAACAATTTCGTCTAACAGCTTACCTGCAAAGCCCTTTTCTTTGTAAATATCATAGATCTCTCTTTTTTCTTCTTCCTTTAGGTTTTCAATTTCCCATTCTTCCCGCTTTCTCTCCTTCTCTATGAAATCTATTCTGGCTTTTGTTGCCTGATGGCTCCCAACTGCCATTGAAAACCCATCTGCAAATAGATTTGCAAAGCCAAGTATCAAAATAATCGATGGAGCCAAAGAAGCACCAAAAGCACCTGATACCACTGCAAAAGTTGTTACTGCTCCATCAAAAGCACCATAAACAAAGTCTTCAAAATGCCATTTCATTGACATAGAAACTGGTTTTGGTATTATAGTCTTTTAAACCATCAGAACAANNGCCTTGTTCAAGAAATTACTTTCAATGTACTTTTTCAAAGTATGACTTTTTTCTTTTTTCTTTTTGATTTGTAAAAACTACTAAAGATTACAATGAATTATTAACACATGTAGCTATGCCACAGAATATATTGAGCGTTTTTTGACCATATCATAGGTTTGACAATAACAGTCAAGAGGAGTTTTCCAAAATTAGAACGTGAATAAATTGGTCGATCAGATTACTGAATTATTAAACAATACAAAAAACAAACCAATATCTATAAAGTTGCGTAATGATGTTGTTGTCAAAGGGATTCTACTAGATTTCGATCCTACGATGAATCTAACCCTAGATGATGCAGAGTACATCTTGGAAGAAAAGCCAGTAAAGGTTGGAAAAATTCTCTTACGTGGAAACAATATACAGGTATTGATCACGCCAGAATCATAATTAGAGAAAAAAAGATTTTACAAGATAAACCCTCTCTGTTGGTTGCGCAATTCTTCAATACACAAACAGAACTACTATATTCCTGTAAAGCCACATTATTGAAAAAAATTAATTTTTAGAAGTCTTTAGGAATGTAATTATTTTCCTTAAGCCATTCCACCTGTGGAAGGGTAAATCGCCATACTATATCGCCCCTTTCACCTCCTTTAAAGTCCCAAGGTGCAATTATCACAATATCATTATCACGAATCCAAACTCTTCGTTTCAGTTTTCCTCGGATCCTGCCACGTCTTGTAACGCCATCATCACATTTTATCATTACATTCTCTCCTCCTAGCATCTTCAATACTCTACCGAACAGCTCTCCTTCCTCAGGCAGACGAATTTCCTTTAATTGGCTTTCACTTTTTACTTGACGTTTTCCCATACCATCACTTCTTTAATGATCTAATATAACTGTCCGTTTTTGTCATTTAAAACTTCCAGATTTGATGCAAAGAAATTTTATTTATCGTAATCAAATAAACAAGGTGAAATTTCAGTGCGTGCAGGACTGCTCTGAGTGTTGTATTGAAAGGCAGTATTACCCTTCTAAAAAATATGGAAAAATTGGTGTTTTGATACTACCAGAAGAAAAACAAAAGATCATGGAATTAGCAGAAGAACTTGGGTTAAAGATCACGATTTTACCGAGGATTGGAGTATCATCATCACAATCATCATCATCAACAACAGTAACCGAAAATAAACCAGATTCACCATCTAAGGTACTAGCATACCAATTAATGGGTATTGAAGAAAACGGAAATACTTGTCCATTCTTGGCAACACATTCAGATAAAAAATCTCCACATGGAGGACGAGCTTGTATGATTTATGAAAAAAGGCCTCTTGCATGCAGAGCATATCCCGTAATAAGTTCAGACCCAGTAATGCTTGATGAGAAATGCAAGTTTTGTCAGCAGCATGGTCAAACCAAAGATAATTTACATTCGGAAATGGAATCACTGATAAAAATAAAATCAAGCATGGAAGGTCAACATGCAAAGATCTGGCGGTATGCTACAGGCATTGGTGAAAAAGAAGACATGCAGTCTATAGAGACTGGATGGGTTGAGGAATCATAACAGGTCTTGAATTTTCTTGACAACCCCAATTTGATCCAGATCAGGTTCTGTAGTCACAAGAACTAATTTATCATCTTCAATGTAAAAGGTGAACCGTTTTATTTTCTCATATTCGGTCATAGAATACTTGGCCTTGCCAATCCAGCTACTCAGGTTTTTTCTAGACTGCCAGCGTAGAATAGCTTGATTTGCCGCATCTTTTGATGCCTTTTCTGGCAGGTATGGTTTGATGCCATCCTGTGTCTGTGTTGCCATTAATTCTGCCCAAGTATCGTAAATTGATACCTGTCTTATTTTGGGATCAACTTGTAGTATCATATTACAGAGTTTTTCAAAATCTTTGGTCAACTAATCACGATACATTTCGGTAGTTTATGGCTATTTCGGCCACCACGTTACAGGAAGTATTTGAGAAGACTTATACTAAAACTCAATGTCTTTCAGAATTACTGTGACAAAAAACTTTTGGCACGACATAGAATCTGGTTCAGATCCTCCAGAGATAATTAACGTAGTGGTAGAGATACCCAAAGGCTCACAAAACAAGTACGAATATGACAAAAAACACAACATGATAAAACTGGACAGAGTCTTGTTTTCGCCATTTCACTATCCAGGAGATTATGGCATAATTCCGCAGACATTATCAGAGGACGGGGATCCCCTTGATGCGCTAGTCTTAGTTACCATTGCTACCTTTCCGGGTATTTTGATAGAGGCAAGACCTGTTGGTTTACTAAGAATGAAAGATGAAGGAAAGCCCGATGATAAAATAATTTGTGTGTCTACAAATGATCCGCGCTATTTACACACAACTGACATCACAGATATAGAACAGCATCACCTTAAAGAAATGGCACACTTTTTCCAAGTTTACAAAGACTTGGAAGGTAAAAAAGTCGAGGTCTTGGGTTGGGAATCTGCAAAGAAAGCAAAGACAATAATCATGCAAGCAGTAAAAAGGTATAAAAAAACCTTGAAGAAATACTAAAAAGCTTTACAAGTTATTCCAGACTAGCCAACAATACATGCCAGAAAAAAAATGTAAGCATTTACAAGAATCAAGGACTGTCGAGCCAAAAGGTTCAATATGTAATGAATGTGAAAAAGAGCATTTGCCGTGGGTAGCATTACGGATATG
>JABAHQ010038365.1_pt1 | contig 11785 bp, 11 predicted proteins | sample 7062091 | NCBI WGS metagenome assembly JABAHQ01 (sample SAMN14534359, study PRJNA622989) | marine sediment metagenome | biome: marine biome [ENVO:00000428]; feature: marine pelagic biome [ENVO:01000023]; material: deep marine sediment [ENVO:00002113] | place: India: Gulf of Kutch | collected...
CCAGCCGTGATTGAGCATCAGCGGTATCGGCGCCGGCCCCTTGCCGCGTTCGTGAATAAAGTGAATCGGAGTGTCGTCTATATCCGTGCGGTAGTGGCTGTACCCGTTCATCAGCCGCTCGCGCCGGCGCCAGTCGTAGTGCTCGCGCCAGTAGTGAACCAGCTCGCGGATATAGGCGGTATTGCTGCCGTAGCGCCAGTCGTCGTTGGCGATATCCTCCGTCCAACGGGTGTTGGCCAGACGGTAGTGCAGGTCTTCGAGTACCGTGTCGGGCACGGCGATGGTGAATGGTTCCATGGGGTCTCCTCGGCTTCAGTCGGCCAGTGCCAGAATGTGTCGCCATTCAGTGGCGCGTACCGGCTGTACGGACAGACGACTTTGGTTGAGCAGGACCATATCCGCCAGCTCCGACCGGGCTTTTAATGTTTTCAGGCTGATCACCGCATCGAACTGGCGTACACAGGCGACATCGACACAGTACCAGCGCGGTGTTTCCGGTGTCGCCCGGGGGTCGTGATAAGCGCTGTTGCGGTCGAATTGCGACGGGTCAGGGTAGGCGTCACTGACCACTCTGGCAATGCCGGCGACACCGGGCACTTTGCAGCTGCTGTGGTAAAACAGTACCTGATCGCCTTTTTGTACCTGATCGCGCAGTATATTGCGTGCCTGATAGTTGCGAATACCGTCCCAGCACCCGGTGCCGGAAGGTTCTGCGGCCAGGTCCTGGATGCTGTATTCGCCGGGTTCGGATTTAAATAACCAGTATTGCATAGGTGGAAAGCGGTCCGGAGGATAGGATTAGTGTCCGGTATCATTTTATAATGTTCGTCCGGATTGTGAATGTCATGCAGTTCAGACGAATGAGTGTCCGCCATCTGCCGGCGTCCAGTGTCGGACGGTGGTCGGGCGGTCGCCACGGTAACGGATTCCACCGACTATGCAGAACTCCAGCCCTCAGGGTGAGGATAGGGACAGTACCCGCGTTCCCACCGCGATTGATCGCCAAAAGGCAATGGAGGCGGCCCGGGGCCGGGCAGGGAGCGCCCCGGCCCAGCATGGCGTCGATCAACATCCGGGGCAACCGGCGCAAGCGCCGCGCCGGGCCTACCGCCGGGGTATCGTCCTCGGGGTTGTCCTGGTGGCCGTGATTGCGGGTCTGTTTGCCTGGGAGAACAGCGCCATCCTGCGCCAGCGCGTCGACGCCCTCGCCGGTTCGGCGGCGTGGCTTCCAGCCTCGCCCGTCGAAGACAACGCCGGGGCCGTCGATGTCGAAACGCCAGTGAGCGCGACGCCGCCAGTCTTACCCGACCAACCGGAAACCGAACTGACGGGACCAACACAACAGCCCACCGGTGCGGTTACGGCTGACAGGGCGCCGGCGGCGGAGACCGATGCCCGGAACAAGCTGCAACAAGCACTGCAACAGGAACAGCTGGGCCCGGCCGTAGAAGCGCTGGCCGGCAGTGACAGCGATACCCGGCATCGCTACGCCGCACAATTGCTGCGAGCGGTCTCCGAGCTGGTGCCATCCCTGCAAAATGACCCACGCCTGCTTTCCCTGCTGACGGAGATCGAGCGACCTGTAGCGACGGCCGGGGTACGTGGCGCCGAGCCCGACAATAACCCTGTAACCACAACGCGAGAGCGTACCGCCGTGGAACCGGTTGCGGTCCCCGAGACCGCGGCGGCGCCGATGGCGGTCCGCTCTTTCACCGATGATCCGGAGGAGACCGCTGCTGCAGCCGGCGATGACACGGCCTCGGGTGATACCGTGCCGGCCAGCGATGCGACCGCCTCGCCACCTGCTGAGCCACGTATCACTGTAACCGGGGTTATCCGGGGTGAGCTGCGCAACGGCGGGTTTGTCCGGCGCAGCGGGGGCAGTGTTTTTATGTTGCAGCTGGCGTACAGTCATTTTAATCGCGGCCCCGCCGGCGAGATGGTCGATCAGTTGGTGGTCAGGCTGCGGCCCGAGGAGATGGGCAACCTGATCAATCAGGAGGTGATCCCCATTCCCGGCGATCGCGGGACCAAGAGCGTAGTGATCGATTCGCTGCAGAGCGCCGGGGGCGACGACCGCTACTATGTCGATTTCTTTCTCGACGGCGAGTTGCTGTCCTCCCACCTGCTGACCGCCGATTGAGGAGAGTAAGGCGCCACCCTTGCCACCACCGGCGTTGCCGCGCACACTCGTCGTTGTAAGCAATGGCGATAAAATTAAAATACGCCTAGCCGACTCAGGGGGGCCGTTTTGCAACAACCGGACTATGACTTGGTGGTGTTCGGTGCCACCAGTTTCGTGGGCAAGATTCTGGTTCAGGCGCTGAGCGAACACAGTACCGTCGAGCCCGGTATCCGCTGGGCTATCGCCGGGCGCTCCGAGTCCCGCCTGCAGGCGGTGCGGGACGCGCTGGGCGCTGGCAGCGAGGCACCGCCGCTGATTGTCGCCGATGCGGGCGACGAGGAAGCGCTGGCGGCGATGTGTCGCCAGACCCGTGTCGTTATTTCCACAGTCGGCCCGTATGCGCTGTACGGCGACAAGCTAGTAAAAACGTGTGTCGACAGCGGTACCGACTACTGTGACCTGACCGGCGAAGTGCAGTGGATGCGGCGTATGCTGGATCGGCACGAAGCCACCGCCCGGCAAAACGGCGCCCGCATTATCCACTGCTGCGGTTTCGATTCGGTGCCCTCGGATCTGGGGGTGTACCACCTGCAACAGCACGCCCGGGAGCAGTTTGGCCGGCCTTGCCGGGAAGTCCATATGCGCGTCAAGGCGATGCGCGGCGGGCTTTCCGGCGGTACCGTCGCCAGCATGATCAATGTCGCCCGGGAGTTGTCCGCCAACCCGGCCCTGCGCCGCGAAATAGCCAGTCCCTATGCGATCTGCCCCCGGGACTTCGGCGGCAAAACCCGACAGTCGCCAGTGACCACCGCCGTCTATGACGCGGACCTGCAGCGCTGGGTGGCGCCGTTCGTGATGGCGACCATCAATGAACGGGTGGTGCTGCGCAGTCAGGCCCTGTTGAGCGGTGCCTACGGGGAGGCGTTTGTCTACAACGAGGCCATGGCCACCGGTTCCGGGCTGGCGGGGCGGTGGCGCGCCGTGTTGACCTCGGCGGGCACCCGGCTGTGGATGCTGGCGGCGGCATTGCGGCTCACCCGGGCATTGCTGGAAAAATGGGTGGTGCCCAAGCCCGGAGAGGGGCCCGACGAAGAGGCACAGCGCAACGGTTTTTTCCAACTGGCTTTCTTCGGTGTCACGCCCCAGGGCGATCGGCTGGTGACCCGGGTATCCGGGGAGCGCGACCCCGGTTACGGCGCCACCGCACGCATGCTGGCGCAATGTGCGCTGTGCTTGGCCCGGGATGTGCCGGTGGAGAGGCTGGCGGGCGGATTCTGGACCCCGGCCAGTGCACTGGGCGAGCCGCTGTTAAAGCGCCTGCAGGATCACGCGGGTATGCGTTTCGAAGTGGATACCGTGCGTGCGGCCGGCGCGGCGGATTAAAAAATCATGTGCAACAGTTGCCGCAGGGCGGCGTCGCTGTTGTCGCGTTCGGTGAAATACGCCACGTGGGCGTCGGCGGGTTTATCCGGCGAGAGTTGAATGCCCCACAGCGGGTCGATCTCCTGGGGCAGCATGGAATAGCGCACATCGATCACCCGTTGCGGGTCTTTGGGGTCGACGGCGACAAACCCGGCGGAAAACTGATTGAACCGCGCGATGTCGCGCCGTTGCTGGGCATCGGCGGCCAGCCAGGGATAGGCTCGCGCCACGTCCAGTTTGGCGACGGTGTCGCCCTGCCAGATACGGGGCTCACCCCAGCCGGGTCTGACCGCATCGACGTAAAACCGCTCGCCGGTTGCGTAAATCACTTTCCAGACAACCAGGTTGGCGAAGCTGGGCTTGGCCTCGAGCCGAACGACCTCGTGGCCCCGGGATTCGGCCAGTGCTTCACCCAGGCTGACCGCGCGTTCGTGCTGAATGAAACCCGTGCCCAGATAGACCAGTGCCCAACTTGCGGCGGCGACGCTCCAGCGCGGCGAGCGCCGGCACAGTGCCAGAGCCAGGGCGAGCATCACCGGCAGCGTGAACAGGGGGTCGACCACGGAAATCAGGTCCCAGGCAAAACGCCGGTCCGTCAGCGGCCACAACAACTGTGTGCCGTAAGAGGTGCAGCCGTCTAACACACCGTGCGTGGCGCAACCCAGCGTGGCCCACAGTATTGCCTGCGCCCGGGTAAAGCCGAAACGTCGCCCGGCCACCCGATAGGCAATCCATCCGCACAGGGCGCCGATCAGGGGTATCGCGAACAGGGAATGGGTGAACTGGCGATGATAGTCCAGCACCAGCAGGGGGTCGGTGTCGGAGCGAATCAGCACGTCCAGGTCCGGCGCCATACCGGCCAGCGCCCCGACCACGGTGGCCTGGGCCAGGTGCCGGCGCCGGCTGCCCAGTTGTGCGACTACGGCGCCGGCGGCGCCCTGGGTGATCGGGTCCATGGGGGTGTGAGGGCTGTTATATCGCGCTTGGGTGACAGTGAGAAGGGTCAAGTTAAGAGATCGTAACGCCCGAGTCCAGTCAATGACGTGACAGACCCGCCCCGTCGATGAATAGTAGGGCACCCGCGAGAAGCGGGAGTGGGGGCCGGCCGGAGCCGCGTTTGCCCGTTGTCAGTCAGTTGTAACGGGAACGGGTCGCCGTCGACGGACCAGGCAGCGGCGTTGTTCTTTCAGTTCAGAGGTATCGTGAGTGTCTGATTCCCACCAGGGGTTACCCTTTCCGCGGCGGGCGGTGGCCGTGTTCGCCGTCTCCTCCGGCAGTCTGATGCTGATGATCGATGCCACCATCGGCAACATCGTGCTGCCCACGCTGGCGCAGGCGCTGGAGGTGGAAAGTGCCGAGGCGGTGCTGGTGGTGACGGTGTATCAGTTGATCCTGGCCATGACCCTGATGCCCTTGGCGGCACTGGGAGAACGTATCGGCCACCGGCGTTTGTACTGTGGTGGCCTGGTGGTACACAGTCTGGCGGCGATTCTGTGTTTTCACGCCGATACCCTGACTGCCCTGGTGGTGGCCCGGTCGCTGCAGGCGGTGGGCACGGCGGCGGCGATGAGCGTTTCCTTCGGCATTGTCCGAACCATTTATCCCGCTAACCAGTTGGGTAAGGGCATGGCCATCAACACCATCGCCAACGCCGGGGGCACTGCGTTGGCGCCGGTGGTGGGGGGCTTTGTCCTGTCGGTGGCCAGCTGGCACTGGGTATTTGCCGCCGCGGTGCCTTTTTCCGTACTGGCCCTGGCCCTCAGCCGCGCCATGCCGGACCCGGAGCCCGGCCCCGGCAAGCCTTTTGATTTGTACGGGGCCGGCCTGTGTGCGGTGACCTTCGGTCTGCTCATCGGCGGTCTGGAGCTGACGACCCGGGGACCCAGCCTGTGGCTGGCGCTGGCGTTACTGGCGGTGGGCGTGGCGGTAGCCTGGCTGTTCGTGCGCCACGAGCGCCGCGAATCGGACCCGGTGCTGCCGGTCGACCTGCTGGCCCGGCCGCGTCTGGGGCTGGCGCTGTTTGCCAACTTCAGTGCCGTGCTGGCCGCCATGATCCTGCTGGTTTTCATGCCGTTTCTGCTACAGCACGACTATGGGTTTTCGCCGGGCGAGGTGGGCAGCATGCTGGCGGCCTACGCGCTGGCCAGCGTGATGATCGCGCCGATTTCCGGCTACCTCTCGGACCGAATTCCGGTGGCGCTGCTGTGTACGGTCGGTATGGTGCTGGCCGTGGGTGGCTTTCTGGTGATTGCCCATCTACCGGAACAGCCCCAGCGTATGGATATCATGTGGCGTCTGTGGCTGTGCGGTGCCGGGTTCGGGATGTTTTTCTCGCCCAACGCCCGCCTGATTATCGGCTCGGCGCCGCGCCGGCGCTCGGCCCCCGCCGGCAGCATGGTCACAACGTCGCGCATGCTGGGTCAGGCAGTGGGGGCTTCACTGGTTGCCGGACTGCTGGCCCTGGAGCTGGGGAAAACCCTGGTGCCGTTTTACTGTGCGATAGCCATGGTGGCGCTGTCGGGGGTGATTAGCGCGGTGAAACTGTCGGCCTCGGACGACCCGGCGGAATAGTGCCCTTGGAGGGACGGCGGCTGGTGCGGCGGCGTATGCCGGCATAGAATCGTCGGGCGAGTGCGCCCCGGGCGAACGGGTGGAGGGTCGATACAGCCGATGTCATTACCGTGGTCACGCCTCAGAACCCCGATTGTTATCGGGCTGCTTGTCATCATTGCCGGCTGCAGCGCGACTCAGTTTTTCTACAACCGCGCGCATGTCTTTATCCCCTGGTATGTCGACGACTATGTCAGCCTGAACGCGGCCCAGGACGACAGGCTGGAAGCGCTGTTGCGCGACTTTACCCGGCAGCACCGCCGGGAGCACCTGCCCCGATACATCGACCTGATCGATCAGCTGCTCGCCGCCCTGTCGGACCCACTGACCCGGCGCGAGCTGACCTCGATCTACGACCGGGTCGAGGACGAACTGAACCGGCTGCAGGAGGACGCGCTGTCCTGGATGCTGGCACTGGGGGAAACGCTCAGCGAGCAGCAGATTGCGGAATTTCTGGACAACATGCGCGAGCAGCAGCGTGACTATGAGGAGCAATACCTGGATCGGGACCGGGAGGCTTATGAGCGCGAAAGCTATGAGCGGCTCAAGGATATCTTCGGCGACTACATGGGGCATCTGCAGAAAGCCCAGCGCCAGGTCCTGAAACGCAGCGTCCGGCGTCTGCACCGCGCGGACAGCGAGTGGTTGGAGCTGCGACGCTATCGCATCGAGCGGTTGTCAGAGATTCTGCAGCGCCGGCCCGGCTGGCAGGCCGAGGTGCGCGACTTGATGGCCAGGCCGCTGCCGGTCGAACCGGGTGACTACCGCGCGGCTTTCCGGGCCAACCGGTCCATTCTTCTGGATGCCACAGTAACCGTGATCAATACGCGCAGTGAACGCCAGGATGAGCGTCTGCGCAACAGGCTGCGCGACCTGCGCGAGGATCTGGTGGAGCTGCATGCACGAGCGGATGCAGGCTGACCGGGTTACCGTCAGCGCGAGCGTGTGCTCGCCGTATGGCGCTCCAGAAAGGTTTCGATCGCCTGTAGTGCGGGTACCTCGTCGAGCAGTGGCGCGTGGCCGCGATCGGGTAATTCCACGACGGTCAGCTGCGGGTGTTCCCGCTGCATACGCTCGCAGGTCGGCGCCGACAGGATGGTCGACAGGGCTCCGCGGATAACCAGGATCGGGATCGCGACGAGCTGCGCGAACACCGGCCACAGATCGGGGGCGGCCGCATCGCCGGCGCTGGCGAAGGCCCGGCCGATGGCGGGATCGTAGTCCGGGACGACGCCGGCTTGCGTTTCCCGGCAAGTCCGCCGGGCGAAAGCGAGCCAGTCGGCGGGCCGCAAATCCGGGAAATTGACTTTGTTGTAATGGGCCAGCATGGCGGCGGCTTCCGGCCAGTCCCGATACAGGGGAGGCGTCTGTACCATGTCGGCAATAAGGCGCACACCCTCCGGGTTGATGGTCGGGCCGATATCGTTCAACACCAGGCTGGCGATAAGCCCGGGTTGTTCCGCCGCCAGCAGCATACCCATGATACCGCCCATGGAAGTCCCGATGACGTGGACACAATCCAGGTCGAGCGCATCTAACAGTAGCAGCATGTCGCGGTTGTAACGTGCCGGCTGGTAATTGTCGGGCGCGCTGTCCCATTGCGAATGGCCGCGACCGCGCTGATCCGGCACGATCAGTCGGTAGCGCGCCGCCAGCACATTGCACAGTGGTTCGAAGTCGGCACTGTTGCGCGTCAGACCGTGCATGCACAAGACGACCGGTGCGCCGGGAATGGCGTCGTAGTCGCGCGCAAACAGCCGCAGTCCGTCATCGCTGACGTACTCGAAGGAACGATAGAGACTCATCCGGGAGCCCTCGGTACAGGACAGAGACTTTGATAGTGAGCAAAAATCCGTCTCAGGTAAAGTGCTATTGCACGGTCACCGGATTGTAACGTTGTCGCATTAGTGCCTTTCGGGAATTTTCACCGGCGGTCGGTGGGCGCGGTGGCGAATCCAGTTAATGGAACGGTGTACGTGCTCCCGGCGCACCAGGTTCAGTTCCAGCGCCCTTTTCCCCGGGAAGTCCATCAGGCTGATACCCAGCAATAGGGTCAGCAGCCCCTGCCCCGGCATGAACAGCATGATTACACCCATCAGTATCAGGATCAGCCCCAGGCCGTTCTTGGCCAGTCGGGCCAACAATCGGAGCGGCGTAAGCGAGCGACTCCGGGCGCGCCGGCGCAAAAAGAAATCGGCCCGCATATTGATGATTGCCACGGGAACGGCGACCAGGGTGCCGACAANNGGCACTGATACCAATCGACCAGGCGATCAACTCGGGGTGGTTGTCCAACCAAAGGATTAAGGTGTCCCACATAAGGTCATTGACGCTGAACGGGTGTGTGATTGTTGGCGTGCCGGTTCACGGCCGCAGATATCGTTTTGTACAGGGTTGCGAAATGAGTGTTTGTATATTGATCTTGTATCGGCGCCTGCGATAATCTGCAATATTACCTGAGATAAGAACAATATTATGCCTCAACCAACCCCGGCGGTCTCCGGCGAGGCGGGACCGGCACCTTATCCGCCGCGACCGGTCGGTTGGTACTGCACCGTCGTTCTGGCCCTGTTGTATTGGTTATCGGTCCTGGACCGGTTCGTGATTTCCCTGCTGGTGGAACCCATTCAGCGGGATATGGGGATCAGCGACGTGCAATTCGGCATGTTGCACGGCATGGCCTTTTCCGTGACGTTCTGTTTGCTGGGGCTGATTGCCGGGACTTTTGCCGATCGTTACAGTCGCCGCTGGGTGATTTATCTGAGTGTCACCATCTGGTCGTTGGCAACCGCTGCCTGCGGTCTGGCCCAGCAGTTCTGGCATCTGTTACTGGCCCGGGTGGGAGTGGGTGCCGGCGAGGCCGGGCTCAACCCCAGTGCGACGTCCATCCTCACCGACATGTTTCCCCGCGAACGGCTGACCACGGCCATGGCTGTGTATTCCATGGGCTCGACGGTGGGTTCCGGCACGGCGTTTCTGATTGGCGGCATGATTGTGGATATGGTCGCCGATATCGAGACGATCACGTTGCCGTTACTGGGCGAGTTGCGCTCCTGGCAGAGTGTTTTTCTGATAATCGGTGTGCCAGGGGCACTGCTGGCCCTGATCGTATTTACCTTTCCCGAGCCGGTGCGCCGCAACCGCCGTGTCGAGGTGGTGAAAACGGGGGTGTGGCAATCCAGCGTCGGGGCCTATGTCGCATTGTGGCGATTCTTGCGCTCACGCTGGCGTTTTTTCCTGCCGGCCTATGTCGGTTTTGGTCTTGCCTCCATGCTGGTCAGTGGCGGCGCTGTCTGGTACCCCGCGCATATGGGCAGGATGTACGGCTGGACGCCGGGAGAGATCGGCCTCTATCTGGGTTTGCTGTTTATGACCGTCAGTGTGCTGGGCAAACTGATATGCGGCTACAGCGTCGATGCGATTTATCGCCGGGGGCATCGGGATGCGCAACTGTTGTGGTATGGCAGCTGTCTGCTGGTGGCGATGCCGGTCGCGCTGTTTACTCTGTCCAGTGACAACCCCTGGATATTTCTCAGCGGGATCGGCGCCTTCATGATTCTGTTATCGCCGATGGCGGCCTGTTGTTACGCGGCGATGAACCTGGTGACACCCAACGAATTGCGCGGCACCGGTGTGGCGTTTTTCTCCGCGAGTGCCGGCTTGATCGCGATAACGCTCGGGCCGATCCTTATCGCCTGGGTGGGTAATACGTTTTTCGAGGGGCCGGGTGCGTTGGGGATGGGGATCAGTACCGTATTCACCGCAGCCTGCCCGGTCGCGGCGGCGGCGCTGTTTGCAGGTCGGCGCGCGATGCGCGAAGGTGTTATGGCCAACCCCGAAGTCTGAGACAGTTCGGGGCGGCCGGCGGTCAGCGCGGAAGCCGGCACGCCAATACGGTCGGATCAGGCCAGGGACTCTTCGCCGACCAGTGTTGTACGGTGCATCAGCCGACCACTGGTGGGTGAGTAGGGAGCGGCCCGGTGCAGGGATACCGTGTTGTCCCAGATCAGCAGGTCGCCCACGGTCCACTCGTGACTGTAGACGTATTCGTCCTGGGTGATGAAATCGTCCAGACGTTGCAGCAACGCCCGACCTTCCTCCAGATCCATACCCTCGATATAGTCAGCGGACACGCCGGTGACCAGCGACTTGCGCCCCGAGTTGTGCGTCCACACCAGTGGGTGGACCTTGGGTTCGTATTTGTCCCAGTCCTTTTTCTGCTCCTCGGTGGCGTCGGGGTAGGTGCGGCGCTGGGAGGCGGCCATGGTGTGCACCACTCTCAGCTTCTCAAGCTCGGCCTGTTCCTCCGCGGGCATGTCCTGGAAGGCGGCGAAGCTGTTGGCGACTTCGGTATTGCCTTCCCGGGTTTCGGGCAATTGGCGTGCGGTGAGGATGGAGCCGCGGGAGGGGACTTCATCCATGGCGCCATCAATATGCCACAGCAACGAGCCCTTGAGGTATTCCGCCGCACCGGGGTTGGTTTCAGGGTCCAGGGAAATCTTGAATATCGCCTGGTCGTGGAAAGTCACCAGATCGCCGAGGGTTCTGGCGAACTGTAACTGCTCGTCATCATCGAAGTTGACCTGGCGGATGATCACGACACCGCGTTCCTCCAGCAGATCGCGAATCTCCGCAGCGTATTTGCCGTTCAGGAAGTCCTCGCGGCTCGCTTGTAACTCGGTCCCAACCTTCGGCTTCAGATCGATAGTCTTCAATGTCATGTTATTGCCTCTGCGAGAAAAGCGCTAAAGTAAGTCGTGGGCCAGGGAGGCCTGATTGCCTATTGTAACCGGAATTGGCCGGATGAATGGAGCCCCCGGGCCACAAAATATGATACCAAGGCGGGTGTTTCCTGTTTTAAAAAATAGCTTTATCGCTATAACATCATGATTTTGCAGAGAAACACTGTTCGTATATGCGAAAATAATTCGTGGTCGCACCGCGCAGACGGCCGGCGGGTATCGGGTTTCGCGGAAAATGTCCGGATAAGAGGCGGTGTAAGAGCCATCGCGCGCGGACATTTGTCGGCGCCGCAGAGGATCGTAACGGTTAAAAACAGGTGGGAGAACCGGTGTTCGGCAAGACGTTGACAACCCTGCTTCTGGTATCGCTGGTTTACGGCGGGCTACTGGTGATTCTGTATGTGAAACAGGAGTCGCTGATATTTCCGGGCCGCCCACTGCCGGCTGACTTCGAATTTCAATTCGATGTCCCTTTTCGCGAACTGACCATTCCCGTCGACGGCGCCGAACTCAATGCCCTGCATTTTCAACAGGACGACCCGGACGGGGTTATCTTTTTCCTGCACGGCAATGGCGGCAACCTGGTGGACTGGACAGTCAATATCGATGGTACCGGACCGGCGCAACAACTATGACCTGTTTATCTTCGATTACCGGGGTTATGGCAAAAGCACGGGAGCGATTGCCAGCCAGGAACAATTGCTGAACGATGTCCGCGCCGCCTGGCGCACGATGCGGCCCTATTATGCGGGCCGGCCCATCGTAATCTACGGCCGCTCTCTAGGCTCGGCGCTGGCGGCCAGGCTCGCCACCGAAGTCGAGAGTGAGCTTCTGGTGCTGGTGTCGCCGTTTACCAGCATGATCGCCATGGCGAGGGAGCACTACC
>JABAHQ010000274.1_pt1 | contig 11777 bp, 10 predicted proteins | sample 7062091 | NCBI WGS metagenome assembly JABAHQ01 (sample SAMN14534359, study PRJNA622989) | marine sediment metagenome | biome: marine biome [ENVO:00000428]; feature: marine pelagic biome [ENVO:01000023]; material: deep marine sediment [ENVO:00002113] | place: India: Gulf of Kutch | collected...
CGAGCACCGGCGCTACAAGCAGGGTGGGAGCGGCATTCTTGTCGCGACGGTCTCGATCGATGCGGTTCGTCCCCCATCGCATCCTGCATGGGCTTGACGGCCAGTGCGACGACGATGGGACGATGTTGCGGCCGCCGAAGCGGCAACATCGCCGTGCCGGCCCGCGCCGTCAGACGAAATCGCGGGGGATGGTGCGGTCCCAATTCTCGGAGTACACGCGCTTGTCGCCCTCGTAGGCGTCGAGCTCGGCGCGCAGGAAGAAATGGGTCGCATCGCAGGTCAGGACCGTGCGTGTCACCGTGGACACGGCCCACTCGCCGCGCTCCATCCTGCGCTCCCATAGCGTCTCCCCGCGCGGAGAGCCGAAGTCGTCGCCCTGATAGGTATACCACTCCAAGGCCTTGCGCCGGGACACCAGATCGATCTCCTCCAGCCGGTACGTCCCCGCGTCGTTGATCACCTCGAGGGTGGACACGTCGGTTTCCAAATCGCGCACGACCCGCCAGTTGTGGTGCTCGGGCTCGATCATGGTCTTGACGGACGGGGGGGAGCCTTCCGCCTCCCCGAACGCCGGCAGGTGTGCGTCCTCGGTGCGGGGCGGGCGCACCGGCAGTGTCACGGCGCTCGCGCCAGCATAGACCAGCAGGCGCACCGATTCCGGCGAAGGCCAGGCCAGCGGCCAGTAGGACGTCGAGACCGAGATGCGCAGGCAATGCCCCTCGGGAAACACCTGGGCGATGTGGTTGAGCTGCACCCGCACGCGGTAGCGCACGCCGGGCTCGAGGTACTCGGGATGCTCGCCGCCGTTGCGGTGGGTGAGGTTGAGCAGCCCGTAGGTGACCCGCGTGGCCTTGTGGTCGGGGGCGACGTCGGACAGGCGCACGGCCACCATGGCGACCGGCTTGTCGGACGCGAGCTCCAGCTCCACCGCGGGGGCGCCCAGGATCTCCAGCCGCTCCTCCAGCGGGGCGCTGTCGAACACCAGGGCGCCGCCGTCCTCCTGGCGCTGGTCGTGGGGCAGGTCGGGGGCGGCGGCGTAGGAGCACCACTTGCCGGCGAACAGCCCCACGCTCAAGGGCGACTGGATGCTGAGGGCTGTCTCCGGCACCCGCTCGTCCGGCCGCAGGATGCGCCCCGGTACCAGGGGCAGGCGGCGCTGCTCGACGTTGGGCGACGGCCAGCTCGGCTCGGCCACCCAGCGACCCGGCCGCGTGCGATAGCGGGTCGTCGGCGGCACGCTGTCCTGCATCCACACGCGCAGCATGGGCTCGCGCATGATGCCGGTCTCGATTCCCTTCAGCCACTGGTCCCACCACCGCAGGCACTCCTGCAGAAAACCGATGGCCGGCCCCGGGACCCCCAGGTGGGGATATTTGTGGCTCCACGGGCCGATCAATCCCTTGCGCGGCACGCCGAGGCTGGCGAGCAGCCGAAACACGGCGTTGGAGTAGCCGTCCGCCCAGCCGCTCACGGCCATCACCGGGCAGCCGATGGCCGCATAGTCCTCGCAGACCGAGCCGTGCCTCCAGTATTCGTCGCGGCGCTGGTGGCGCAGCCAGGTGTCGAGCCACAACCCGCTGCCGCGCAGCCGCTCGAACCACATCTCTCGCCAGCGCTCGCCGACGATCTCGGGGTCCGGCGGCAGTGAGTTGTAGGCAAACATCGTCGACGCCCAAGACAGATTGTCGCCGAGCAGGCAGCCGCCCATGTGATGGACATCGTCCGCGTAGCGGTCATCGGTGGACGAGGCCGTGATCAGCGCCTTCAGCTCGGGCGGCTGCCTGGCGGCAAGTTGGAGCCCATTAAAACCGCCCCAGGAGATCCCGATCATGCCGACGCTGCCGTCACACCATGGCTGCTCGGCGATCCAGCGCAGGACCTGCAGGCCGTCCGCAAGCTCCTGCTCCAGATACTCGTCCCGCAGCACCCCTTCCGAATCGCCGCTGCCGCGCAGGTCCACGCGCGCACAGGCGTAGCCGTGACCGGCAAAATACGGGTGCATGGTCTCGTCGCGCGGGCGAATGGAATCGCGCTTGCGATAGGGGATGTATTCCAGGATGGCCGGCACCGGATCGTGCTCGGCGCCCTCGGGAACCCAGATGCGTGCCGACAGTCGCACGCCGTCCGACATGGGGATCCAAACGTGCTCGATTGCCTTGACGGCTCGGGGAAACTCGGTAACTACCCTCAATGCTGCCCTCCCCTATCAGCGGGCTGCGAGCGCGCCTCAACAGTCCTGGTCGGCGAACTCGAAGCGAAGCGAGTCGACGCAGCGCCTGTAGTTTTCCAGAAGCTGGTGCTGGTCTCGCGCGCCCATGAAGACATGGGCGATATCGAAGCTGTAACTGTCCTGCTCGATCATTTCCGACAGGTGCGTGCACCGGTCGACCTTGATGTCGATGATGGTTCCGGGAATATTCTGCTCGATCTCCCGGACCTCCTCCCCTGACGGGATGCGCGTCACGACGGCATCCTCGAAGCGGCGCAGGTGAAACTCCGCTGCCACCCCGTATCCGCCTTCACGATACGGGAACTCGGGCCGGCGTCCCAGGGCCAGCTCCACCATGATCTGATGGTTGGGGCTGCCGTCGACCTGCTGGTACAGGTGGCCGTGCGACTGGGAGATGCGCGGGTTGATCTCCAGGAGCGAGATTCGATCATGGCGCTCGTCATAAAAGTACTCGATGTTGAACGCCGCCTGATCGTATCCGATATGCTCCATGATCCGCTTGGATCCGGCGGCCAGGCGCTCCTTGACCCGCTTCGGCAGGTGCGACGGGTACTGGTAGCGAAAGAAAGACGAGGACTTGGGGTAGTTGACCGAATCCACCACCCCGTAGACCGTGACCTCTCCCCGGTGCACGTAGCCCGATACGGTGCACTGCCTGCCGGACATCAACTCCTCCGCGATACAATAGCTCCCGTCCACGTGGGCGATGTCCTCGGGCAACTGCACGTGGGAAAGGAACCGATCGAAGGGCCCAGTAATGTGCCCGATGTTTTCCCGGATGATGTCGATGGCGTTGCGGAAGTCGCGCTCGTGGCGGATCTTGAATCCGAGCAGCGAGTCGGTTCCCTTCACCGGCTTGAGCCAGAAGGGAAAATCCAGCTCCACGCCCGCCAGCGGGTCGTCTACAAAGGGGTTCACCGCGCTGTAGCGCGGGGCGAGCTCCGGGACGGCCTTGGCCTGCTCTCTGCGGCTCCAGTATTTGTGCTCACACTTGGCAACGCTTTCCACCGAGGGCCCCGGGGTGCCGTACTGGCGGCACAGGATCGGAACTATGGATGTCACGGGAAAATCCCAATAGCCGCAGATGGCATCGATGGGACCGTCAAACCGATTCAGGCGCTCCTGCGCACCGGCGAGCAGCTCGTCGAACGGATAGCGCCCGCCCCCCTTTACCTCGTCGAAGCCGAACAGGGCCTGAAAGCGGTACCGATCCGCGTTGCGGATCGCCTCCAGCTGCTCCAGGTTGAAGTCGTCTATGCCGAGTACGAATACGTTCTTGGCCATTGCAGCACCTCGTGTCTCGTGCTCGCGTGCTTGATGTCCAGCCGCGCTTGGCTTTCGACATCGAATTTCCGGGCTTGCCCGCGTGCGCTCACTGCGAAAAGCGCAGCGGCAGCATCTCGATGCATTGACGGTACTTTTGTCTCAGCTCTTGCCGGCTGTTTCCACCAAGAAAGATCACCGCCACCTCATAGCTGTAGCTGTCCTGGTTGCGCAGCTCCGAAAGCCTGATGCCCGGCTGCACGTGGATCTCGATCAGCGCCTCGGGGAAGGCCCGCTGGACCTCTTCGAGCTCCTTTCGGTCCGGGACGTGCGTGACCCGGGCATCGCGGTACAGCCGGCACATGAACTTCGCGGCGTATCGGAACTCGCCCTGGCGGTGCGGGAAGCTCGGGCGCTCGCCCAGGGCCAGGTCCACCATGATCTCGTGATGATAGGCCCCGTCCACCATGTGAAACAACGGCGCATGAGACTTGGAGATCCGGGAATTGATCTCCAGGAGCCACAGAGCATCGCTCCGGGTGTTCCAATAATACTCGATATTGAACGGCGCGTCATCGTAACCGATGTGGGTCAGCACCCGCCGGGTGATCTCGTCCATGCGCTCGCGCACCCGCCGCGGCAACGACGACGGATACTGGTAGCGCGAAAAGGGAGAGCGATGCTTGCCCTCGCGGATCGAGTCCACCGTCCCGTAGACGGTCACCTCTCCGTGATAGGCGTACCCCTCCTGGGTGCATTGCTTGCCCGCCGAGATGATCTCCTCGGCGATGCAGTGATAACCGTCGATCTCGGCGATCTCGGGCGGGCACTCGGCCTGTTGCAGGATATAGTTGAAGGGCTCCGCGAACTGGGCGATGTTTTCGCGTATTGCATCGATGGCGTGGCCCAGATCGGCCGCATGCCGGATCTTGAACCCGAGGTGCGAGGAGGCCGACTTGACGGGCTTGAGCCAGAACGGATAGTCGAGATCGATCTGCGCGCGCGGGTCGGCGCCGAAGGGGTCGACGGCACAGAACCGGGGCACGTGCCCGGCGGCGACCTCACGCTGCTCGATCCGACTCCAGTATTTGTGCTCGCACTTGAGGACGCTCTCCAGCGTAGGGCCGGGAAGGCCCCGCGGCTGGCGCAGCAGGGGCAGCATGGTGCTGACCGGAAAGTCCCAGTAGCCTACGATGGCATCGACGGAGCCGGAGAAGCGGTCCAGGATCCCCTCGGCCTTGCGCAGGACGTCACCGACCGGAAAACGCAGGGGACGCCTGATCTCCTCGTAATCGACAAGAGAGTGGAACCGATACCGATCGGCATTGCGGATCTGCTGCAGCTGTAGGCGGTTGAAGTCGTCGAGACCAACCACGAAGACATTCTTGGGCATGGACAGCCGTAGATTTGTTCGCCTTACTATTTAAGCTAGCCCATCAACCCCACGCACGCCAAGGATTGGGCTGCAATCCGCCGAGGGCATCGGGGTGACGCCCGCGCCTCCAGCCAGTACCATGGTGTTATGGCCGTTCTGCCATGGCTCGATCCCGACAATGACCGCACGCCCTTCCCGCCGGTGGAATGCGCCCTGCGCGATCCCGACGGGCTGCTGGCGGCGGGTGGCAGCCTCAGCCCGCAGCGCCTGTTGGACGCCTACCGCGGGGGCATTTTCCCCTGGTACACGCAGGGGCAGCCGATCCTATGGTGGTCCCCCGACCCCCGCGCGGTGCTGTTTCCGGGCGAGCTCAGGGTATCCCACAGCCTGCGCAAGACCTTGCGCAAGAGAACGTTTCGGGTCACTGCCGACACGGCGTTTCTCCAGGTAGTCGAAGCCTGCGCCGAGCCACGGGGCGACGAGACAGGCACATGGATCACGGCCGAGATGGCCGGCGCGTACGGTCATCTGCATGCCCTGGGCTGGGCCCACTCCGTGGAGTGCTGGATCGAAGATACACTCGCGGGCGGCCTGTACGGGATCGGCATGGGCCGTGTGTTCTTCGGAGAGTCCATGTTCACGCAGCGCAGGGACGCCTCCAAGGTAGCCCTGGTGCACCTGGTGCGCCAGCTCGAGGCCTGGGCCTACGGGCTGATCGACTGCCAGGTGCGCTCGGCCCATCTGGAGAACCTGGGGGCACGCAGCGTGCCACGCACGCGATTCATCGAGCTGTTGAACCGCTACGCTGGCGAGCCGGGGCGGGCGGGCCCATGGCGACTGGACCCGGAGCTGCCGGAGCTCGTTGCCGCAAGGTCGAGCCAATGACGGCCCACCTGCCGGACGATGCGCACGCCTCGCGGCTGGCGTTCTACGCAACCCCGCCCCATGCCTGTACCTATCTGCCGGGACGCACGGCAGTCACCCTGTTCGCCGACCCCTATGCGCGGCTGAGCAGCCGTATCTACAGCCGTCTCGCCCGCTACGGGTTTCGCCGCAGCGGCCGCCACATCTACCGCCCTGCCTGCCCCGGCTGCGATGCCTGCATCCCGGTGCGCGTGCCGGTCGGGTCGTTTCGACCGCGGCGCAGCCAGCGCCGCGCCTCGCGGCAAAACCAGGACCTCGTGGCCCGCGAGCGCCCCCCGGTGTTTCGGGAGGAGGATTTCGCCCTCTATCAGCGCTACGTCTCGTCCCGTCATCCAGGCGGCGGGATGGACCATTCCACGTCCGAGCAATATCTCGAGTTTCTCACCAGCGACTGGAGCGACACCCGCTTCGTGGAGTTTCGCCTGCACGGAGAGCTGGCCATGATCGCCGTGCTCGACCGCCTCGAGGACGCCCTGTCGGCGGTCTACACCTTCTTCGCCCCGGATCTGCACCGGCGCAGCCCGGGCACGTTCGCGATCCTCTGGGAGATCGAGCACGCGCGCAACCTGGGGCTGTCGTGGCTGTACCTGGGCTATTGGATCGCGGGCTGCGCCAAGATGAGCTACAAGGACCGGTTTCGCCCCTTGGAACAGTTCCGTGACGGGCGCTGGCTGCCGGTCTAGCCCGCATATCTCACCGGGCGGACCCCCTGCACGCCGACGCTTGCGCCTGCGCGTGTTTTGTACATAATGGCGCCGGTCGGAAGGCGCTTATCCCCATACCGGGGATGCGCTATACTATGCGCCCGTTGAGCAACCCGTGAGGCAGTGAATGGCGAAAGAAGACAGCATCGAGATGCAGGGGAGGGTCGTGGAGACCCTGCCCAACACCATGTTTCGGGTGGAACTGGAAAACGGGCACGTGGTCACGGCCCATATTTCAGGAAAGATGCGCAAGCACTATATCCGCATCCTCACCGGTGACACCGTCACGGTGCAGCTCACGCCATATGACCTGACCAAGGGCCGTATCGTCTACCGGGCCCGATAATCCAGAAGGTCTATCTACGATCAAGCTGTTGGCGCCCCGCGGGAACGGGTGGCGCAGTCAACGTCCTCAGAAGGCTCTTCCCGGACCCGCAATGGCCGCCTGGCCCGTATTTTTCACGAACGCGGCTGACAGCCGCGTCGAGGTGGAACAACGCGTAGGTTGAGTCAGGGCCCGTAGGGCCGGACGCAACGTGGTGCGTCCACGCTGCGCGCGCTTGACGCACCCTACTAGACCACGGACGCCTCGGTTTCCACCTCCAGCCACAGCGCACCGTCTCTCACCGTGACCTGTACCCGCCCGCCGTTGACCAGCTTGCCGAACAGCAGCTCCTCGGCCAGGGGCTTCTTGATGTTCTCCTGGATGACCCGCGCCATGGGCCGTGCGCCCATCTTCGGATCGTAGCCGCGCTCGGCCAACCACGCCCGCGCCTCCTCGTCCACGTCCACCGACACCTTCTTCTCGTCGAGCTGGGCCTCGAGCTCGATGAGGAACTTGTCCACGACATGCCCGATGGTGCTCTCGTCCAGCGCCTTGAACTGGATGATGCCATCGAGACGGTTGCGGAATTCCGGCGTGAACTGGCGCCGGATCACCTCCATGGCGTCGGTGGAATGGTCCTGGTTGGCAAAGCCGATGGAGCGCCGGCTCATCTGCTCGGCCCCGGCATTGGTGGTCATCACCAGAACGCAACTGCGAAAGTCCGCCCGCCGCCCGTTGTTGTCGGTCAGCGTCCCGTGATCCATGACCTGCAGCAGCAGGTTGAACACATCCGGGTGCGCCTTCTCGATCTCGTCCAGCAGGACCACCGCGTGCGGGTGCTTGATGACGGCGTCCGTGAGCAGTCCGCCCTGGTCGAAGCCCACGTAGCCCGGCGGCGCGCCGATCAGCCGCGAGACGGTGTGGCGCTCCATGTACTCGGACATGTCGAAGCGGATCAGCTCGATGCCCATGATCTTGGCGAGCTGGCGCGTGACCTCCGTCTTGCCCACGCCGGTGGGGCCCGAGAACAGGAACGAGCCGATGGGCTTCTCTTCGTTGGCCAGCCCCGAGCGCGACATCTTGATGGCCGCGGCCAGCGTCTCGATGGCCTCGTCCTGCCCGAACACCACGAGCTTGAGGTCGCGCTCCAGGGTGCGCAGCGACTCCTTGTCCGAGGCCGACACGCTCTTCGGGGGGATACGCGCGATCTTGGCGACGATCGCCTCGATATCGTGTACGCCCACGGTCTTCTTGCGCTTGGACGGCGGCTGCAGCTGCAGGTTGGCGCCGGCCTCGTCGATGACATCAATGGCCTTGTCCGGCAGGTGCCGGTCGTTGATGTACTTGTCCGACAGCTCCACCGCCGCGCGCAGCGCCCGCGACGAATACTTGATGTGGTGGTGCTCCTCGAAGCGGCTCTTCAGCCCCTTGAGGATCTCCACGGCCTCTTCCACCGTGGGCTCGACCACGTCGATCTTCTGGAAGCGGCGCGCCAGCGCGCGGTCCTTCTCGAAGATGCCCCGGTACTCCTGGTACGTGGTCGAGCCGATGCACTTCAGCTCGCCGGATGCGAGCATGGGCTTGATCAGGTTGGAGGCGTCCATCACGCCGCCGGAGGCCGAGCCCGCGCCGATAATGGTATGAATCTCGTCGATGAACAGGACCGCCCCCGGGGTCTTGCGAAGCTGCGCCAGCACCCCCTTGAGGCGCTTCTCGAAATCCCCGCGGTACTTGGTGCCCGCCACCAGCGCCCCCAGGTCCAGGGCGAAGATGGTGCTGCTGTCCAGCACGTCCGGGACCTCCCCGTCGACGATCATCTTCGCGAGACCCTCGGCGATCGCCGTCTTGCCGACACCGGCCTCCCCGACCAGTATCGGATTGTTCTTGCGCCGGCGGCACAAGATCTGGATTGTGCGCTCGATCTCGCTGCGCCGCCCGACGAGAGGATCGATCTTGCCGATGCGCGCGAGGTGATTGAGGTTCGTGGCGAAGCTCTCCAGCGGCTTTTTGGCGGTATCCGCGCCGCTCTCCTCCTCGCCCATCTCTGACATCCCGTCGTCGGACTCTTCGCCCGGGACCTTGGAGATCCCATGGGAGATGTAGTTCACCACGTCCAGGCGCGAGACGTCCTGCTTGCTCAGAAAATAGACCGCCTGTGACTCCTGCTCGCTGAAGATGGCGACCAGGACGTTCGCGCCGGTCACCTCCTTGTTGCCGGAGGACTGTACGTGCAGCACCGCGCGCTGGAGCACGCGCTGAAACCCCAACGTCGGCTGTGTCTCGCGCGTGTCATTGGGACCGAGGATCGGCGTGGTCTCCTCCAGGAAATTGTCGAGGTCGCGCTTGAGCCGTTCCAGGTTCGCGCCGCAGGCCCGCAACACCTCCGCCGCCGCCGGATTGTCCAGCAGGGCGAGCAGCAGATGCTCGACGGTCATGAACTCGTGCCGCTTGTCGCGCGCCTCGCTGAAGGCGCGATTCAGAGTAAACTCGAGCTCTTTGCTCAGCATGGGATGCGCACCTCTTTGACGATCCTACGCAGGCTCCATCGCACAGAGCAGCGGATGCTGGTGCCGGCGCGAGTATTCATTCACCTGCGCAACCTTGGTCTCGGCAACGTCCTTGGTGTAGGTCCCACACACGCCCTTCCCCCGGGTGTGCACGTGCAACATGATCTGAGTGGCCTTTTGGCGATTCATCCCGAAGAACTGCTCCAGCACCTCAACAACGAACTCCATAGGAGTATAGTCGTCATTGTGGAGCACGACCTTGAACATCGGCGGCTTCCTGAGCTTCGGCCGCGCCCTTTCAACGACCAGCCCGTCGTCGAATGAGCCCTTACGTTCCTCAGCCATAGCGTGATTCTAACCAAAATTTGGATCGTTTGCCGCGCACCCAGCCCCTCGGTCCGCGCCCCGGGCATACCACCGGTCGGGCCAAAACCTCTTTGCCCATCAGGATTCTAGCTGCACCCCGCGGTGTCAAGCTACGGGGATTCCATACTTGACTATTTTACTTGGGTGTATAAGAGTTTCCAGTGTGCCACGCCGAAGGGTCGCGGGGACCCGATGGAAGTGGCAAGGAGCTGGTTACTTGCGGTGAAGGCGCGCAGAGACGGGCGCCTTTGAATGATAACGAGGCAGCGGATGCTGCAATGAAGACGTGTAGTGAGGTTAGTCATGGCTTCCGGTATCGTGAAATGGTTCAGCAACGCCAAGGGTTACGGGTTCATCCTCCCGGACGAAGGCGGCGAAGACGTGTTCGCACACTTCTCCGCCATCGAGATGGACGGCTACAAGACCCTCAAGCAGGGGCAAAAGGTGGAGTTCGAGGTCAATCAGGGCCCGAAGGGGCTACAGGCCTCGAGTATCCGCGCCCTCAGTAGCTGACGCGTGGGGCTGCGGGGCCGCGCGGCCCCGCGGCGCCCGCGGGGACACGCCCGCGGGGGCTACATATGGGCGATGACGGCCTCGCCAAAGCCCGAGCAGCTTACCTTGGTCGCATCGGCAAGCTGTCGCGCGAGGTCATAGGTCACCGTGCGCGCAGAGATCGCCCCCTCCATGCCGGCGATGATCGCGTCCGCGGCCTCGGTCCAGCCCATGTGGCGCAGCATCATCTCGGCGGAGAGCACCAGCGAGCCGGGGTTGACCTGGTCCTTGCCAGCGTACTTGGGCGCCGTACCGTGGGTCGCCTCGAACATGGCGACCCGATCGGACAGGTTGGCCCCCGGGGCCATGCCGATGCCGCCCACCTGCGCGGCCAGCGCGTCGGAGATGTAGTCCCCGTTCAGGTTGAGTGTCGCGATCACACTGTACTCATCGGGGCGCAGCAGGATCTGCTGCAGGAACGCATCGGCGATCACGTCCTTGATAGTGATCTCGCGGCCGGTCTTCGGATTTTTCAGCGTGCACCAGGGCCCGCCGTCCAGCTCCACGGCGCCGAACTCCTCCTTGGCGAGCTCATAGCCCCAGCTCTTGAACGCGCCCTCGGTGAATTTCATGATGTTGCCCTTGTGCACCAGGGTCACCGAGCCGCGGTCGTTGTCGATGGCATACTGGATGGCCTTGCGCACCAGGCGCTTGGTGCCCTCCTCGGAGACCGGCTTCACACCGACGCCCGAGCTCTCGGGGAAGCGGATCTTGACCACGCCCATGTCCTTTTGCAGGAAGTCGATCACCTTCCTGGCCTCGGGCGTGCCGGCGGCCCATTCGATCCCGGCGTAGATGTCCTCCGAGTTCTCTCGGAAGATGACCATGTTCGTCTTTTCGGGATGCTTGAGCGGGCTGGGCGTACCCGCAAAATAACGCACCGGACGCAGGCAGACATAGAGATCCAGCTCCTGGCGCAGGGTCACGTTCAGCGAGCGAATCCCCCCGCCCACCGGCGTGGTCAGCGGCCCCTTGATCGAGACCACGTACTCGCGCACCGCATCGAGCGTCTCCCGCGGCAGCCAGGTGTCACCGCCATAGACCCGCACGGCCTTCTCGCCGGCATAGACCTCCATCCAGCGCACGCCCCGGCCGTCGCCGTAGGCCTTTTCCACCGCGGCGTCGACCACGCGGCGCATCACCGGCGTGATATCGACCCCGGTGCCGTCACCCTCGATAAAGGGGACGATCGGATGGCTCGGTACGCTCAGCGAAAGGTCGGGGTTGACGATGATCGGCTCGCCGCCGGCGGGCACCTGGATCTTGTCGTAGGGCATGGAAACTCCCGCTTGCTCGGAATCTTGGAAACGGCGTAGTGTAGCACCGGCGCCCGGGTCGGTCATCCGGGCAGACCGGGCTATGAGAGGATGCGGTGAGGGACGAACCGCATCGTAACAAGAAAAGTCAAAAGGCAAAAGTAACAACCCGGCGAGAGACACCGCCGACAAGACGGATAGGCTGCAGGATACGGTGAGGGATGAACCGCATCGATCTAGACTGCCGCGGCAAGAATGTCGCTCCCACTCCACTT
>JABAHQ010008320.1_pt2 | contig 11774 bp, 6 predicted proteins | sample 7062091 | NCBI WGS metagenome assembly JABAHQ01 (sample SAMN14534359, study PRJNA622989) | marine sediment metagenome | biome: marine biome [ENVO:00000428]; feature: marine pelagic biome [ENVO:01000023]; material: deep marine sediment [ENVO:00002113] | place: India: Gulf of Kutch | collected...
CGGATTTGGATACACCAGCCCTATCGCCGCCGACCTTTTACAAAAAGATGACGGTCACCGCGCAAAGTGCTTATTTGCCACAACCCGTGACAGCGCAATATGTTTTTACGTTTCAGAAGAATGAATAAATGAACTCCACTCTGACTCTTTTGGGCAGCATTATCATTGGCGGGATTTTCATGTTAGGTCTCATGGCCTTCTATGGCGATGTTACAGACTTCTCTCAAGAAGGGCGTCGACACCTGTTGGCGCAAGAGTCCACCGCATCCTTAATGGAGATCATTATGCATGATTTTCAGAAAATTGGCAGCGGGGTGCCGTCCCCGGCCTTGGCCATCATCGACACCTCCGAAATAAGCTTCTTGGGAGACATCGATGGGGACGGCGCAGTCGACACGGTCCGCTACTATACAAGTTCGCCATCGGCAGCAAGCGCGACTCCCAATCCCAACGATGTCATTCTATACCGTGAGATCAATGGAGTCGAAACCCTTGGAAGTCCGGCGGGAATAACAGACTTCACGATAACTATTTTGGATGCTGCAAGCGCCACGACCGAATTGATGAATGTGCAACAGCTTGTGGTTTCCATGACCGTACAAAGCCTCTTTCCTTATGACGGTGATTACGGAACAGCCCTTTGGGAAGAGAAAATTACTCCGGTAAATCTGATTAGAGGGCACCAATGACACAGGGGGAATTATGGATTCGACACTTTCATTAACCGGCAGCGTGGTTATCGGCGGTATTTTTTTGTTGGGACTGATGAGATTTTATGGCGGCGTTATCGATTATAAGCATGAAAAGAACTTTCAGCTTCTCGCTCAGGAAACCACGGCATCCTATATGGAAATCATAGAACAAGACTTCCGCAAAATAGGCAGCGGCACCACCTCACCCGCAATTGCAATCACGGGTAACAACCTTATTACCTTCTGGGGAGATGTGAACGGAGACGGAGTTGCTGATGAGGTTCAGTACTCATTGAGCGACTCCTCGGCCGCTTCGTCTACGCCCAACCCGAACGATCGCATTCTATATCGCGACGTGAACGGTGCACGAACCCTTGACACGCCGGGAGGTGTCACGGATTTTAGCGTGACCCTTCTCGATGAATTGGGAGACCCAACCACGGAATTGATGAATGTCTCGCAGATTCAGCTCTCCATAACCGTGGAAAGCATCTATCCATATGACGGTCAATATGTAACCGCGATTTGGCAAGAAAGAATTATCCCGCTGAATCTTGTGAGAATCAACTCAAACTGAAGTTTTTGACACTGACATCACTTTTTGAACCACAGCAAGGTGTAATGCAGCCATGGGAAAAGCTCTAATCATAATCGTTCTTGGATTTTCGACCATATTTACCGGGGTCATGTTTAACATGGCCTCCAATCAGCAGCGTTCTGCGCAATCCATTGTCCGACAATACGACAAGTGGATAGCCCGAAATGCCATCGAAAGCGTCACGAACGTGGCAGCTTCAAAGTTGTACCAGAATTTCGCTTGGAACGCAGGCTACAACAATATTACATTCACGGGCGCTGCTTGCTCTGTGGCGGTCGTCGATGTCACCACAGATTCGATCACAGAGGCCAAGAAAAACCAAATCACCACGTTCGTGAGTTACGAAGACCAGAGAGACACCACCGCTGCCATCTTCATCCGTCCGGCTTATTCTTATTACCGCTTTTTCTTGAATAACTGGCCTAACTCTTTGGAATATGAAACAGGTGATACCATCGTTGGTCCCGTTCACACAAACGGTAGAATTCGAATTAAGGGCACTCCGGTTTTCATTGAAAAGGTCTCGACGGCAGACGTTAATTTTCACCCCGTACTGGGTGGGGATGATCCCAAGTTCTATGGGGGAATAGAATATGGCACACAGACCATCTCCCTACCCGATCTGACCCCATTGGAAACTGTCGCCACCACCGCGGGAGGTGATGTATACAGCGGTGAGGTCTGGCTTACTTTCAACTCTGACGGCACCTATGATTGGTCAAGTGACGGTGTCACTTATGCAACCAAGAACCTCAGCGACTACAACGGCACCATCATAACCACAAGCAACAATATTCACATTTCGACGAGTACGGTCAATGGCCAGGTGACGGTTCTCGCCGAGAACGATATTCGAATTGAGGGCAGCATCGTTTATAACGATGACCCTCGAACCAACCCCAATTCGGACGACTATTTAGGTCTGATTGCAAAGCATCGCCTGGTCGTCGCCGACAGTGTTGCCACTAGCAGTGGCGTCGAAATTCATGCAGCCATTATCGCACATCATGATGAAATCAATGTTGAAAACTACAATAGCGGGTCACCCAGAGGAACCCTTACCATTCTGGGTTCCATTGTGGAAAACCACTATTTGCCGTATGGCACCTATTCGGGTGGAGTCCTGGACCACGGCTACGAAGGCGTGCATGTGTACGATGCGCGTTTACGGGATAAAACACCGCCTTATTTCCCCAGAGTTACAACACGGATAGAACAGATTTTTAGAAGTCATTGATGCAACGTAAAATGAGTGGGGATGCAATGGACGCACCAAAAGTACTAAACAATCGATATCAACTCCTTTCTGTAATCAAGAAGGGAGGCTTCGGTATCATTTACAAGGGGTATGACAGCGTGTTAGGGAAAGACATCGCGGTCAAGGAAATCAAACCGGAGCTCCTGGGGGAAGCCTGGTATGTGGAGCAATTCCAGAAAGAAGCTCGACATGCTGCCAAAATGAACCATCAAAATATTGTTCATATTTTTGACCTGGTGCAAACGGATGACCGGAACTTCTACATCGTCATGGAACACATCGATGGGCTCGATTTGAAGAAAGTCGTCCAGGAATGTAGGGATCAAGGGAAGCAGATGCCGATGCACCTCGCGGTTCACGTGATTGCCGAAATTTGCAAAGCGTTGGACTATGCACACAATTGTGCCAGCTTTGAAAATAATGAACCTCTGCATCTGGTCCATCAGGATATCTCACCCGGCAATATCATGATCTCTCGAAATGGCGTAGTCAAACTGATTGATTTTGGGATTGCGGGCGTACAAAGAAAATCCATTGACCAGAAAAATTACATTTCTTTACAAGGGAAAATCCCATACATGTCGCCAGAGCATGTGAGTCAGGAAACTCGACTTGACAAACGCTCTGATCTGTTTTCGTTGGGGCTGGTTCTGTATGAAGTCCTGGAAGGCAAACGCTTTTTTGCAAACGAGAGCAGCCAATCGATTATCGAAACCCTGAGAAATGGCAAGCTTAAGATAAAAGATCTGAGAGCTTCCCCAAAACCTTTGCAAGACATTCTGCACAGAGCGCTTGAAAAATCGCCCGACCGGCGCTATCAGAATGCAAACCAATTCTACATTGATCTGGTTACTTATCTGGTGCTCCAGGCCGACACCTCGGCATTGGATTCCGAGTTGGCCAATTTTGTTTCAAAAATCACCAATCAACCGATTGAAGACAAGAATCTCTTTGATATGCCGAATTCGGACATCCTGTTTGATGACGTCATCGAAGATATTCAAGAAACTGCACCGCAACCCGGCGAAAGGCAACATGCACAAGACCTCGAGGATTCGATGGCCGAACTGGCTGACAACGACGTCAGTCACTCAAGTGTCCCTGTGGTTCCGCCAGCGACTCCGCCGCCTGAACCGAGCAACCCTGACTTTGATTCTTACTACCAGGCTGGAGACGAAGTGAAGACCGTCATCGATGCAGTGCGCCTGTCCACACGCGGGCATAAGAAGCTGGTCATCCGCAGCTTGATCGGCATGGCTGCCTTGACGCTTTTGTTCTTCGGTTTGGATTTTGTCTTTCAATGGACAACGCTTGGCACTGACATCTACGATGCCGTATTTCCACCGGACGTCAAAATTGCCTCAGTACCCTCAGACGCAAAGGTCTATCTAAACGATAAGCCTGTTTCGGGAACCACTCCCCTATCCATTGACAACATTAAACCCGGCGTGTATGAACTAAAGTTGGTAGCAGAGGGTTACCATCCCATTATCAAATCCTTGCACATTCCAAGCAAGGGCGAAGTTCAGATCAAAGGGGAGCGGAGTCGTCCGGGCAATCAACCCTACCTGTTTCGGTTCAAGACCAGCCTTAAGATAGACTCGAAGCCAGAAGGTGCAGAAGTCTACATTAACAATATAAAATATGGGCAAAACACGCCCTGTTCAATTACCTGGGAAGTAGGCGAACCCGTTGAGATTAAATTACGGAAAACGGGATACAAAGAATTAGCGGGTTTCAGTCTTGAGACCGAGAACATGCTTGAACGCGTTGATGACAAAAGAGTGTGGCAATTCAACGTCACGAAAGAACCGACGATTCGGGCCGAAATTACGGGCCTGTTTGGAAAATTCTTTACCTTTAAATCCAATCCGGCCGACGCCTTGATTCTCTTGGACAACAACTCTGACCCCATTGGCAGGACTGGTGAACAAAGTCATGTTTTCCTAACCGCCGGTAAGCACAAAATTGTCTTTGCTAAGAAGGGCTACAACAAAAAGGTTATCAATCTTGCCGTGAATGAAGCAACGCCATCCGAGGTCTTTGCCAGTTTATCACGACCTGTGAAATTTGTGGCTTACGACGCAACCAACGGTAAAGCCAAGGACCTGGGTGCGACCATCACCAGGATTGTAAGAAAGGGCAAGACCGTGATCCGGGGAAAACGCACGCCCACAACACTAAATCTGCTGGCCTTGACTTACGAAGCCTACTTTTCAAAGCAGGGATTCAGGGATGTCAAGGTAAAAGTATCCCCCCGGGACGACATCATAACGGCAAAGATGGAACCAGTGGACGTGCCGTTTTCAGTGGTCATCATCGACAAAAATACGGGGGCACCGTTGAGCAACGTTGAGGTTCGATACAAGTCGCTTGATAATCCGAACACCTCTGAAGTGTTGTTTGACATCACCGATGGCGACGGGACCTGCAGCGGTAGGTTAAAACCAGGGCTCTATCTCTTCAGAACAAGTAAAAACAGCTTTAGCTACCAGGAAAAATCGGTCATGATTCAACCAAAAGGTTTGAACTTAATCGAATTCAATCTTGAGAAACTTTGATAGAAGGATCAGTGCTATGCCAAAATTTATTCTCAAAAGAAACTCAGAGACGCTGAGAGAATTTGAGATAGACAACTCAAAACCCATCTACACGTTGGGCTCAGATTCGAGCAACGATTTTGTTATCTCAGAAGAGCAGATCTCGCCCAAACATCTCAAAATCGAGTACCACAATGGTCATTTTTATATCAGTGACCTTCAAACAAAGTACGGTGTCACTCTAAACGGCCGGCCTCTCCTGAGCCAGATGCAAATTGTCGACGGAGACGAGATAAAGTTGGGTGAGTTAAGCCTGTTGTTCGACAACCATTTCCCCACTCAACAGCAAGTCCCCTCCGAAGAAGAGGAACCTGAAGTCATCGATGAGGATTATTTCACCAGGCAATTGAGTTCAGGCTCACCTCCGGAGACGGAACCACCCGAGGCAGGTGCCAACATGTCCAGCGAACAAACTGAGGCTGAAGAATTTTTCGAGTTGGGTGAAATTGGCGAAGAACCCAAAACTCAACGACTCGAGTCGGCGCAAGTGCAGTCTCCATTCGCTTCTTCTACCGGCCGTAGTTACGGTCTTCTCGCCATCTATGGTCCATACATAGGAAAAAAATTTCCCTTAAAAATGGGGGACACTAAAATCGGGCGTGACAACACCCTGAATGACATCGTCATACGAAACAATGAAAACGGGGTGTTGGATCCCAGCATTTCTCGGCGTCATGTCACCATCAGCTACAGGGACGGTCGGTTCTATGTGAGCGACAAACGGAGCAAAACCCGAACCTATGTCAATCAAACTAAATTGGAGCCAGACGACGAAGTCCCTATTGAAGAAGGAGATGAAATTGAGATCGTCAGCGATCAAAAGAGCACTATTTTTCGCTTGTTGGTTGACGAAAAGAATGATTTTTCACCCCCTAAGAAAGCAGGTATCTGGTGGATTCGGAATAACTTAAGACTTGGTATGGTGTCCGCTGTATTATTCGGACTTATCGCGTTCGGCACGCTAGGCGTCTCCTGTGTAAACAAAATTGCGCTCAACAAAAAACCCTCGCAATTGAAGTTCATCGAGGAGGCCTGGTATCAAAATAATATCAGTAGCAATGGCGGGGCAAATATGAACGGAACAACCCAAATGTCGTATCTCGCCGCGGCCGATCTGACCGGCGATAACTCGGTTGACCTGGTGTATTCCGTCCCGTCAAAAGGGTTGGTCGCTCTCAACGGGGTGACCAAAAAGCCAATCTGGAAATTAGAGCGACTTCAAGGAGCACACAGCATTCCAATTGTCCTATCTGATCTCAATGCGAATGGATTACAGGATGTGCTGGTCGTGGGACAAGACTCCCGATTGCGAGCGCTGGACGGCTCCAGTGGGGCCGAGATCTGGCTCAGCCCGATTTTGGGTGAACGCATTTCCGGCCTGCCGGTCATCACCGATTTGAATGGCGACGGACTCAAAGATATTTTGGCCTGTACCCCCAGTGGCCAAGTCCATCTCGGCTATAGCTATGTCAACGACATCGACTGGAGAACCATCGAAACCGGATCGAGCATTGAATCTGTCCCGTCTTCGATGGACCTCGACGACGACGGCAGCACCGAAACCTTCATCGGGACGGACGAGGGAAAACTCCTGATCATAGATGGCACCGCAGGAAAAGTGGCCAGAGTTTATGACTTCAACGAGGAAGTCAGTAAAGCCTCCGGCGACACCTATCTGGAGCACAGCATTCGATTTCCTGTGACGTTCGCAGATCTGGACAACGACGAGGTGACAGACCTGCTCATCTCCGCAACAAACGGCAACTATCTGGCGGTTCAAAGCAACACCTTAAGCAAGGTCTGGCATGAGCGACTGCCATTCGGAGCTGAGGACACTTCCGAGAAACTGGCGCCCTCCACCGGTCATCTCGATGATGATGAACACGAAGACGCCGTGTTGGTATCAACGCAAATGATCAAAGTTATCCGCGGTACCAACGATCCTGAAAGTGCTCGCAAGACCTTGTGGAAGTATGAGTTAACCGATGACACGTTCAACACACCCATCTCTCTCGCCGACTTCAACAAAGATGGCTTTACAGACGTCATCATCGCCAGCAGAAGCGGACGGCTCTATGTTTTCGATGGAACAACTGGCAAAATTCTGACCCAGGTTCACAGCAGCAACAATCCCGTCATGTCACCATTGGTGGTCGCTGACTTGGGCGAAGACGGACAATTGGACATTGTTTTCATTCGGAGCGACTATAACATCTACAAAATCCAAACCAACTCCCGGATAGACAAAAACAGCGTCGTCTGGGGACAAACTTACAGCAATCATGAACACACAGGCAGATATGACTACGTCAAACCCAGGTCCCCGGTTTACAACGTGCTTACGGCCACTTGCGGATTGCTTTTTCTTGGTTTTGCCGGCTTAACCGTCTACGGAAGAAAGAACCGCATGCAACTCATTCAAAAAAATCAAAGATCCGGTCATAACGGAATGCAACGCTCTTAATTGGTGAATGTGAGATGAGGCAAGCTTGCAACAAAAACTTCCGCCGAACATTCATTTTTTTCCTTTTTTTCTCCGGTGTCATGGGGGCAAACCCTCTGTTGAGTCAAAACTCGGCATCCGAATGGCTTGAAATCGGCTTGGATGCCTCCACGGTGGATGCAAAAATTCGAGCATTCGAAAATGTCATTCAGCTTGACCCCAACTACCTCGAAGCCTATTATTATCTGGGCCTCGCTTACAAATCCAAAGGCAACTTCTCAGAAGCTGAGGTTGCCCTCAACAAGGCATACTTCAAAAATCCTTTTGCCCTGAACAAGACCATAAAAACTCGCATTCTCTTTGAGCTTGGTGACATTTACACTAATTTAGGCAAAATGGACAAGGCGAAGGAGGCCCTGTTGGGAGCCAAAGAGCTCACCGACAACGATCTAATACTCGGAAGGATCCACTATCAACTCGGTCAAATCCACTTGAAGGAGGGCGACGTTAACCAAGCCTTGATCCAATTAAGAACGGGAAAAGCTCTTTTGCCTCAAAATGCCGAGCTATTCGATGAAGCCATCGCCTTAGCTGCAAGCAAAAAGTCGGTAAGTAACAAATATATGAATGGCATTTCTGCGTTGAACTCGGGTCGTTACCGAGAAGCCATTTCGCTCTTCAAGGAAGTGATAAACTCCGACCCGAATTTCAAGGATGTGCACCAGAAGCGACAAGAAGCGGAAAGAGCCTTGCAAGAGAACGCCAAACGCACCAGACTGAATTCATTGTATTCGCAGGCCAGTCAAAAATCACGGCGTCAACAGGTCGGCGAAGCCATGGATTTGCTAAATCAAGTTATCGAAATCGATCCAAATTATAAAGACGCCCAATCCCTTCTTGACAGGTTGAAACGATCCCGAAATCAGAAGCCGGAGATTCCTGAAATAGAGCAGACTTACAGGCAAGGCCGGATAGCTTTTAACCGAGAAGAATGGTCCCGCGCCTTAGACGCCTTCCAAGAGGTGAGGAGCACCGATCCCGATTATAAGGATGTCGTAAACTTGATCGCGGAGACCAACCGTGGCCTCGCCCAACAAAACCAACTTGCGGGATTGGAGAAGCTGTATCAAGACGGTCTCTCGTCGATGGAAAAGCAGGGCTGGAATCAGGCGCGTTCAACCTTCGAAAAAGTTAAAGCCATCGATCCCAATTATGACGACGTGTCGACGAAAATCGAGACCATACGAAATGCAAAGAACAACGATTCTACCCACGCCCGGGAGGACATCGAAAGTTTGTACCAAAACGGGCTGTTCGCGCTTCAAAATGGGGATTGGATACAGGCCGTGCTCGAATTCGAAAAAGTACACATGATGGATCCGCATTACAAAGACCTGCAGAACAAACTTGCGGACGCTCGTTTCAATCTCAAAAAACACAACACCACTATGGTGGAAACGGACGAGTCGGAAAGTGACAGCCTTCTGATACTCGGCACTGCGGTTTCTTTGATTCTCATCCCGCTGTTCGGGATTCTAATGGTTTCGCCAGCAACTCGGGCTCGCCTGTATCTTTTGCAGGGCAAACATGGCAAAGCCGCTGAGCTTTATGAAAAACTGTTGGAAAAGAATCGCGGGAAAATCAAATACTACTCCCCGTTAGCTGATATTTATCTTCTCGAGAATCGTCGGGATGACAAGGCGTTGAAAGTCTTTGAAACCATATTAAAATTAAATCTGGCCACCAAACACAAAAACCAAATCAACAGCATCATGGCAAATCACTATTTGACTGCAGGAAACACGGACGAAAACGCCATCCAGATTCTTGAAAGGGAACTGCATTCAAGAATGAACAAAAATTAAGCTGGTTAGCGGATGATTTCCTTAAACCGGCAAGATGACGAGCGAGTTGTCGATCTGCTGAAAGGCCTGGGACAGGCGTATTTAGAAAATGGTGAGAATCAGAAAGCTGCGGACAAATTCAAACAACTCTATGAAAATGGCAATCAGGATGCGGAGATTCTCACAAATCTGGCACTCGCTTTCGCCAGGATAGAATCTACAAGCCCTGAGGCGATCTCCTTTTACGCCAAAGCCATCGAAATCGGAAAACACAATGAAGCCCTCATTCTCACCCTCGCCACGCTTTTTCTAAAAGAGAACATCACCGACGATCCCGCCCTGACGGTTTATCGTCAGGCGCTAAACTTTTCTCCGCCTTTCGAAGAGGAAATTCGTGTAGCGCTCGAGAAAATCTTTCATGAGACCACCGACACCCTAACCATCCCCGAACTGCGTCAGACTTTGATTGAGAGCATCGACAATCCGGACATGCTCAATCTCTATCTTTCCACCGTCTGGCAACATGGCAAGTTTGATGACGCCCTGCACTTGCTCAAAGATTTATACGTTCGATCCGGCGAAACTCCACTGTATCTAAAAGCAATTTGCGACACCCTCCTGGAGAAAAAAGTCCACGCCGAACGCAACGGCCTGAAGTTCAGTCTAACCGCCTCCGAACTGCAATATTGCCTGAAATACAAAAATACTCAAACGCCCCTCAAACGGCTCAACGAAGTTGAATCTTACCTGGACTTCAAAAATCTGTTTACCGGCCTCAGGAATGAACCGAGTAAACAGAACTCGGCCAATAGCGAGTACGAGTTTTTTATCCTTGGGAAAGATATCGAAACCATGGATGAAGTTACTGAAACAGAGGCCATTCTCCCCCACATCGAGCCAAGTTTTAGCTTGTCTACAGACTTCATCGGCAAACTCCAGCAATCCGCCACTCAAAATTCCAGGCCATTTCTCGAACCGGGTGTGGAGACATTATCCCGCGCAAACTGTCTGGCGATATTTGAAATCACCAACTACGATGAGAATCCCAAAAACTCCAAATTGCCCTTCAGCACGTTTATTGAGCTTATTTCAGCAGAGCTGACCAAACTTTCTGACATAATTGTTTGTACCGTGGCCGATGGGCTCGTTGTGTTCGCTGACGACCGGAATATGCTGCTTAAGGCGGCCGTCGATACGTTGAACAAACTCGTACGATACAACCAAATTGTGGAAGAGTTCGAAGTCATCTATCTGCATGTAACGATGCATGCAAGTCAGGCACCCTTTCTGAGCCTTGAAAACGAAGGCTTAAGAGAGCTCCGAAAAGGCTTTAAAATCCATGGACTGTCATTGAACTCATCAACCCGGTCCGAAGCGAGTCACAAAAACGTCCACAGACTTGTTGTCACGGAGACCATGGTTGAGCTCTTCAGCGGCGCCAGAGTCATGGATTTGGGAAGCTTTCATCTGCCACATTTTCCGAGTGAGCATCAGATTTATGAAATCAATTTACGCAATCGGCAGGAAACAACAAAAATCTCCAAGATCAGTAATTTCGGCAAGTATGAAATTTTGGAAACCGTCAGAGAGAATCAACTGTATTCAACCCACCAAGGCTACGACACGCAATTGGATCGCACGGTGATCATCAAAGTCTACAGAAGCCAGGCATTCCAGAGTTTCAAGGAATTCTCACTTTTGCGAAAGCAATTCTATGAGGAAATCAGGCGACTCAACCGCATTAACCATCCAAATGTGGCGGTCATTTATGACGCCGGAGAAAAAGAGGACAAGCTGTATCTTGTCAGAGAGTACGTTGAAGGCCGGATTCTGAATGATTCTCTTTTGGGAAGTGGGCTCCCTGACATCAATGCAACCCTGGAATACTACATTCTGATCTGCAAAATATTGGCCTACTTTCACAAAAACCAGGTTTGGCACAAGAACGTGAAACCGGACAACGTGTTTGTGACCGCACAGGATGAGATCAAGATAGCCGACGGCGCTTTGTTGCAGGTCCGGCATTCGGATCGAGTTTGGAATGATGATGTGGATTCTCAGGCTTATTCTGCACCCGAGCAGATTCAAGGCTCAAACCTCACGCCAACCTGCGACGTCTTCCAACTGGCTGTTATGCTTTACGAAAGCCTGACGGGTACCCATCCGTTCAGGGCCACCAGCGCATCGGACGTCCGCATCAAAATTCTGGCCGACGCTCCGGAACCGCCGTCCAGGTTTCGACAAGACCTCCCGGAACCTCTGGGGCGCGTGCTGATGCGTGCACTGGACAAAACGCCTGACAACAGATTTGCATCCATCCTGGAATTCTCTCATCAACT
>JABAHQ010017985.1_pt3 | contig 11769 bp, 11 predicted proteins | sample 7062091 | NCBI WGS metagenome assembly JABAHQ01 (sample SAMN14534359, study PRJNA622989) | marine sediment metagenome | biome: marine biome [ENVO:00000428]; feature: marine pelagic biome [ENVO:01000023]; material: deep marine sediment [ENVO:00002113] | place: India: Gulf of Kutch | collected...
CCTGCTCGAAGGTCTGGTTCTGATTGACCCACCAGTAGCGCAAAGTCGTTGCCTCTAGGCGATTGATCTGATTGGAAATTAGCACTACCGGCTAGTACGGGTCCAGCCCGGGAATGCAGTCCCTAGGCTCGTGCCGGGGCCGCAGGTGCCGAACCCGAGACCCACTCCCCGGCCCCATCCCGCACCCCTAGGGCCTGTGGTAGCATGAACGAAATCCCTCGATTTATCAGGGCCATGTGGAATATGGAGCGAAATTGCAGGGAAGCCGAACATGGTCGCGCTCTTGGAAGCTGACCGGGCCCTTCTAGTGACCCTCTTTGGATCGGGCGAAACGTTCCCCGGCCTGTTTTTGGGCGGTCTGCGGGTCGATGGTTTTGGGGGTGCATAGAACCCGGAATCGAAGAGGCGCTGTGAACGACCGCAAACCGCGAGCACCGCTCCATCGCGAATATGGTTGAGGTGCTGATCCGGGACTATTGTGGGCGGAATGGCATCGAGATCGAAGACACGAAAGAAACCGGAGACAAGAAAGGCAAGTAACCCAGCCCGCTAGAACAGGCCGATCATACAGATGACCAACCAAAATACAGACCTTACCTTCTTCACTAACGACCAGAATCAGACACTGCTGGATCGATTCAAGGCGACCCTGGCAGATACCCGTCTGTTTGACGTACTTGTCGGCTATTTCCGCTCCAGTGGCTTTCACCAGCTCTACGACAGTATCAATCTAATCGACAAAACCCGCATACTGGTTGGGCTGGGTATTGACGATGTGTCGTACCGTGCAATCGATAGTTTCCGGGCACAGACAGTCTTTGACTTCGAGTCACACAAGAATGCCAAGGACACCTTTCAGGAAAACCTTATCGAGGAAATTGAAGGCTCAGAGGAGTCCGACGACAAGCTGGAAAAGGGATTGAATCAGTTCATCGAATTCCTGCAGACAGAATGTCCGATCCCGGCCAACGACTTGGCACAAGGGGGCAATGGCAAGAAACTCGAAATCCGCGCCTTTCCGTCTAGGAACATCCACGCCAAGGTCTACATCGGCCGGTTCAGTCCCAATGACCGGGACTTTGGTTTCGTAATTACTGGATCGAGTAACTTTTCCTATTCAGGACTGGTTGCAAACCGTGAGTTCAATGTGGAGTTGCGGCAGCGTCGGGATGTGGAATATGCGCTGGATCAGTTCGAAGAGCTTTGGCAACAGGCGGTCGATATATCGGAAGACTTCATTGATGCCGTCCAGAAGAAGACTTGGCTGAATGATTCCATAACACCCTACGAGCTCTATCTGAAGCTCATTTACGAATACATGCAGGAGGACATTAATCTGCAAGAGCACATGGAGATATTCCTGCCTGAAGGTTTTATGGCGCTCCAGTATCAGCAGCAGGCGGTGCAGCAGGCACTGAAAAAACTGAATGAGCACAATGGTGTTTTTCTAGCCGATGTCGTGGGTCTGGGAAAAACCTTTATCACCGCCCAGCTCCTGCAACAACTTAAAGGTCGAATACTGGTGATCTGTCCCCCGGCGCTGCAAGGGTACTGGGAAGAGAGCCTCCACGATTTCCGTGTCCCGGCCCGCGTCGAGTCGCTTGGTAAGCTCGATAAGGTCATCCGCTTTGGTCTCGACCGTTTCGATTATGTCGTGGTAGACGAGGCCCATCGGTTTCGTAACGAGGCGACTCGCTCCTATGCCGATCTTCTCGATATCTGCCGGGGAAAGAAGGTGATCCTGGTCACCGCAACTCCGCTCAACAACACCATCGACGATATCTTCGCCCAGCTCAAGCTCTTCCAGGCACCCAAGAACGCTACGATCCCTGGAATCCCGAACCTGGAACGTTTTTTCAACACACTGCGCAAACGATTCAAGGGAATCGACCGGAACGATCCGGCCTATAAGGANNAAGCGCTTCAAAGGACTGGATCGCAGCGATCCGGCCTATAAGGAGGCAATCAAGCAAGTTTCACGCGAAATCCGCGAGCGGATTCTCAAGCACGTCATGGTGCGTCGCACCCGAACCGATGTAATGACCTGGTTCAAGAAGGACACGGAATCTCAGGGCCTCTTCTTCCCGGAATTACAGGACCCACGGCGCATCCTCTACGAATTCGAGGGCGAACTGGAAACTGTATTCAACGAAACCATCCGCCTGCTTCACGGATTCCGCTACGCTCGGTACATCCCGCTGCTCTATTACAGCGGTAGCAAGCAGCTCTCGGAGTTCGAGCGCCAGCAGCAGCGCAATATCGGTGGGTTCATGAAGGGCGTTCTGATCAAGCGCCTGGAAAGCAGCTTCTACGCCTTCCGCCGTAGCATCCGCCGCTTCATCGAATCCTATGAACGCTTCATCGGCATGTACAATGAAGGGACAGTCTATATCAGCAAAGACATCGACGTCTACGAACTCCTGGACAATGACGATTTCGACACGCTTGAACACCTCATCGAAGAGGAGAAGGCGCACAAGTACGCATCAGAAGACTTTCGCGGTGATTTTTCTGATGACCTTCACCATGACCTCGACATGCTGCGCCAAGTCGAAGCCTTGTGGAATCAAGTGGATGAAGATCCCAAGGTAGATTCTTTTATCAGGCAGCTAAAGCAGGATGGCAGTCTCAAGAAGCGGCGGCTGGTTATCTTCACAGAATCGAAGGAGACGGGCGATTACCTGTTCGAGCAGATCAATCGGGAATACCCTGGAAGAGTAGTGTTCTTCAGTAGCCAGGGCGGACGCGCCGGCGATCCGCCCGTCACCCACAACCCGGCATTAGCGCGGGACCTAATAAAGAGCAGCTTCGATCCAAACCAAAAGGAAAATACCAATGAGCTGCGCATCCTCATCACCACGGATGTGCTCTCCGAAGGCATCAACCTGCATCGGGCCAATGTGTTGATCAACTATGATCTGCCCTGGAACCCGACGCGGGTGTTGCAGCGATCCGGCCGAGTCAATCGCCTGGGTACGGAGCACCCGGAGGTGCTCATCTACAACTTTTTCCCCACCACCCAATCCGATGAACACCTGGGGCTGGAGACCAACATCACCAACAAGATCCAGACGTTCCACGACATCCTCGGTGAGGATGCCAAGTACCTGTCCGATGGCGAAGAGATCGGTAGCCAGGAGCTGTTCGACATCCTGAACCGTAGGTCGGCCTACACCGGCGAAGAGGAGGAGGGCGATTCGGAGCTGAAATACCTGGAGATTATGCGCAAACTGCGCGACGAACAACCGGCGCTATTCGAGAAGATCAAGCGGTTGCCCAAGAAGGCGCGTTCTGGCCGGCAGGTGAACGCATTGGCGGCCGATCAACTCGTCACCTTTTTTCGTATCGGTCCGTTGAAGAAATTCTACCTCAACCGACGGGGTGAAAGCAGCGAGATCACCTTTTTCGATGCGGTCAATCTGATGGAGTGTGAACCCGATACGCCAAGGCACCCAATCCCGGCGGACTACTATCACTGGCTGGAAACCAACAAGCAGCGTTTCGCCCAGGACACAATACAGGATGACCAGTCGGCAACCAGCGGGGGTGGCCGTTCAAATGTCAGTTACATTGAAAAGCGACTGAAAGACAAGGCGTTCCGCAGTTGTCAGAAGTTTACCGATACCGATGAAGAGTTCATTGAAGGCGTGAAGCGAATGATTGCCCAGGGTTTGATGGCCAAGAAGACCGCACAAACCATCAAAAAGGCCTTTGAAAAAACCCTCGACCCATTGGAGATGATNNAGATGATCGCTATCCTCCGCAAGCATATTCGTACGCTGGAAACAGCCAACCCACACACCACAAAACAGCCGGGAACAAAGCGCGAGATTATCCTCTCCGCCTACCAGGTTGCAGCGACAAAAGAATAGAGCGGGAATGATCCATGGATAAGAAGCAGGCCCAGAAATCCATCACCGAGCTGTTTACCAACGCCTTTGACCAGGAGCGTTATCAACTTTTTCTGCGAAACCTGCTCAACCAATATGAGACCCGCGATGTTCACTACACGGGCAACTATATCCCAGATGCCTTCAAGCACCACGTCAAACAATACTGGCGCGTCGGAAAGTATGTAGACCCCGATGGTGACGAGTTGGACTTGCTGGTTGTGCAGGTCAAGACAATGAACAAGCTGGAACGCGCCCGTTCCTCGCTGCGAAACTTTGCCGTCAACCGCCTGAAACAGTTTGAGAAAGAGGCCTCCCTGGTTGCTTTCTATGCCGAAGATGATCAGGGGGACGATTGGCGTTTCTCCTTCGTCAAGATCGAGCACGAGGCCTATCAGGATGACAAGGGCAAGGTCAAACTCAAAAAAGAGCTGACGCCGGCCAAACGCTACTCCTACCTGGTTGGCAAGCATGAAAACAGCCACACCGCCAGCAAGCAGCTCCTGCCGCTCTTGGAGATGGATTACGCCGACCCGCGCATCGATGAAATCGAAGAGGCCTTCNNCTGACGAGTTCTTCGATCAGTACAAGGCGCTGTTCCAGAAGCTGGCGGAGCACCTGAAGAAACAGGCTAGGTTCAAGAAAGGCAGCGAAGAGGAGAAGGATCAACTAGTTAGCCGCTTCGCCAAGAAACTACTCGGTCAGGTCGTATTTCTTTACTTCTTGCAGAAGAAAGGATGGCTGGGAGTCCCGAAGGATGGCTATTGGGGAAATGGATCGAAACGTTTCATGCGTGAGCGGTTTGACCGGGTCGTGCAAGACGACGGTAACTACTACCATGACTTCCTGCAATACCTGTTTTATGAGGCGCTGGCGGAAGAGCGCAAGGAGCAGCGCGATCCCGGATATTACGTCCGCTTTGACTGTCGAGTGCCTTTTTTGAACGGTGGCCTTTTCGAGGCTGATTACGACTGGAAGAACGAGTCTATTGACCTGCCCAACGCCCTTTTTTATAACGCCGAGAAGACGAAGAATGGAGATGAAGGTACCGGTATTCTCGATGTCTTTGACAGGTACAACTTCACCGTCAAGGAGGACGAGCCGCTGGAAAAGGAAGTGGCGGTCGACCCGGAGATGCTTGGTAAGGTGTTTGAGAATATGCTGGAGGTCACCGAGCGTAAAAGCAAGGGAGCCTTTTACACCCCCCGAGAGGTTGTCCACTACATGTGTCAGGAGAGCCTGATTCACTACCTGGAAAACCGCCTGAATACTTGTTCTACCGCGCCTGAATTGGCGGATCCGCAAGGCGACATTTTTGGGAGTCCTCAAGCCCAGCAGAGCCTTGGCGCCGAAGATATCAAGGTGCCAAACACGGACTTAGAGATCCTGATTCGCAAGGGTCACTTGGCGCTGGAAAATGATACGCGGGTCATCACCAAGGGTAGAGAGACCGATACCNNCCAAGATAATTGATGAAGCTCTGGCCGATATCAAGGTTTGCGACCCAGCTATTGGTTCCGGCGCATTTCCGGTGGGTCTATTGCATGAAATAGTCAATGCCCGGTTGGCCCTCGCGCCCCATAGCGGAAATAGCCAGAGCGCATATGAACTCAAACGCCATGTGATCGCAGAGAATCATTATGGTGTGGACCTAGACCCGTCTGCTATCGACATCGCCCGGCTTCGGCTTTGGTTGTCGTTGATTGTGGATGAGGACGATTACGACAGAATCGAGCCGCTCCCCAATCTCGATTACAAGATTGTCCAGGGCGATTCGCTGCTTGGTATCGAAATCGACCTCTTCAACAAACNNTTGAAGCGTTGATTCATCAGATAACCAATGGTCTGCAGATGTTCGATTTCAAAGTCTACTTCTCTGAAGTCTGGCATGAGAAGGGAGGCTTCGACGTTGTGATCGGTAATCCACCGTATGTGAGCCATGATCGAATTCCGAAAGCTACTAAAAAAATATATAAGGAAACATATGCTTCTTATGAGCCCTTTGCAGATATATATTGTTTTTTCATAGAGAAATCACTTAGCTTGCTAAATACGAGGGGTTTTGCTTCTCTGATAACCTCTAACTCATATCTTAGGGCAAATTATGGAAAGCCTATCAGAAGGATCATTTCGAGTGAGTATAGTGTTGCCAATTTAATTAACGTTGACGACTATCAGCTGTTTGATACGGCAATTGTTAATACAGCAATCTTAATCGCCGGACCGAAGCGTTACGCTTGTCCAGCAGTCGTCGCGGTAGGAGTTATTGATCAATCAATGGATTTCACGCGATTTGTGAAGACACGCGGTTTCCGCGCTCCGCAGGATGGATTCAATGAGAAGCCATGGAGGCTAATTCGGCGAGAATTGATGGATGCTCTGAGTCGGATCGAGAAGGGAGGTGCTACCCTAGAAGAGTTAAGAACGAAAATTCGTCTCGGTTTGGCCACTGGGAACAATGATGCTTTTGTAATCACTGAAGATAAGCGCAATGAATTGATAAATGCAGACCCTCGAAACGCCGAGATTATTCATCCTGTATTGCGCGGCAGAGATATTCATAGATATATGTACGGACCGCCCGAAAAATATCTTATCCTCACAAGAAATGAAATAGATGTTGAAAAGGACTACCCGATAATATACGAGTACTTGGACTCTTTGGGGGAAAAGTTCAAAAAACGGGGCGCGCAAGGAAAGCATTGGACGAATTTGCGGGCATGCTCTTTCTTTGATGACTTCAAAGAGACGAAAATTATCTGGATTGAATTGTCGGATGTGGGCAGGTTTGCTCTTTGCGATGAGGAGATCTATCTACTTAATAGCGCCTACTTTCTAATTCCACCAAAAGAAGTTGCTGCGGCATATTTGCTATCGATATTGAATTCCTCTGTTATCCATTTCTATTTGACACAGACCGCAGAGACAAGTGGCATGGGAACGTCAAGATGGATTAATAACCATGTGAAAGAGTTCCCTATAGTTATTGCAAACGATGACGTGCAGAGAGCGATTGGGATTATAGCTGAGTACTGTGCATTAACTACTGAAAAGGGGCATAAGCTCTGTGCGGCCTATTTTGATCAGCTTAGCGACAGTCTAGTTTATGAGCTATATTTCCCGGATGATGTAAAGTCCGCCAACAAGGAAATCCTGCTTCACCTGGGCGATCTGATGCCCATCACCGAAGATATGGCCGAAGAAGAAAAACTCGCAGTCCTCGAGCGTGAGTTCGATCGCCTCTACGACCCCAGCCACCCGGTGCGCAACCACCTGGAAACCCTAGATAGTGTGGAAGTCGTCCGAACTATCCGCGAGGCTTTACAAAGGAAGTAGCAACCGATGCGAATCCAGGCCATCGAGATCACCAACTACAAGGCCTTTCTTGGCACTCACAAGATCAATGTGGGTGGCAAGAATCTCTTCATCTATGGCGAAAATGGCAGCGGGAAGAGTTCGCTCTATTATGCGTTGAAGGATTTCTTCCAGTCTTCCACCGAAGATATCGACCTTGGAAATCTTGAAAATGTTTTCGTTCCACCCGTAAAGGGGGGGGAGACGGCAGTCAGGGTCGTCTTTGAGCCCAATAGCCAGGGGCAGGATCAGGAAAAGGCTTATTTATGGAACAGTGCCGAGAATGACACCCGCGCCGAAGGCGATACCAGCATCCGTGATGGCAACAAGCTAAAGAGCTTTCTTACCTACAAACACTTGCTGAGCATCCACTACCTGAAGAAGGACGAGCGCATAAATCTCTTTGATCTGCTGGTTAAGGGGGTGCTCAAACACTTCAGGTACTCCCTGACAGGTGACAGAGAGCTGGGAGAGCTGTGGGCGGATGTCGAGGAGGCGATCTCCAGGCCCACCGGCAAGGAATATCCAATCAGCAAGAAGAAGGCAGATGTAAAGACCGCCATCAAGACGTTCAACGAGTCCTTCGGCGAACTATTCAGATCGAAAAGCCCAGAATATATCCTAAAACATGCCAACCCGATTCTCGATCGCTTCAAACACAACATCGAAATGGGGCTGCGGTTTCCCCAAGTACGGCCCAATAGTGATTACTCGGCCATTGAAGGAGCGGAGGTCCATGTGGACCTGCGGTACGCGGGCAAGGAGATCGAAAAACCCCACCTGTTTCTTAACGAGGCACGACTGTCCGCAATCGCGATCTCCGTCTACCTCGGTCTGATCAAACGGCACGTTCAGGGTATACCGTGTAAGATTCTATTCCTGGACGATATCTTCATCGGTCTCGATATCGCTAATCGGCTTCCGTTGCTCGAGATCCTGGAAACGGAATTTCCCGACTACCAGATCTTCATCACTACCTACGACAAACCGTGGTTCGAACATGCACGTGGTTTCCTTGAGCAGAATTCTGATTGGAAAACGCTGGAGTTCTACGCCCAGCCGTGCGCCGATGGCACGGAAATCCCGATTATATTCGACGGCCAGGACTTAATCGCCAAAGCTGAACACCACCTACTAAAGTGTGATTACAAGGCGGCTGCCGTCTACACTCGGTCGGCGTTCGAAAAGCTGATAAGAAAGCACTGCGAGAAGAAGAAGAAGGCAGTGGTATTCAAATCACGTCTGAAAGACTACACGACTGAGGATTTCTGGAAGGTCATCAAGGATGATCTGCCGGCGCAAACGTGCGCGGATATAGAAACTTATCGCCCCCTGGTGCTAAACGCTTTCAGCCATTACAACACGGAGCGACATGAGATAAAGCCCGAGCTGGAAAATACGATTCAGACTGTGAAGGCCCTCAAAGAAGAACTGGCGAACTTATAACCGCCCGGCAGGTCGCTTGCAAGCTTCGCGGCAAGCGCCGCGCCTGGCTACGCCGTACCAGATTCCGGGCCGCCAGACTGCCTCCGCAAGTTCCGACGAACTGGCTCGGTGGTTGCGTTCGACGCCCGGCCCCTTCGTTCCACACCACCGGGTGGGACCAGCGCAACATACCTCAAGCCGGGGTCGAGAAAGGGGTCCGAGAAAGGGGTCAGAGCCCTTTTATAGCGCGGGGTCTACGGTAACCTTTCGCTTTACCCGGCCCGAATACCGCACCGTCTTCGTTGAAGAAGCGGAGCGACCTCTGTCAGGTTTCTGGAAAGAGGTGGAGGAAAACGACAATGATCCAGCGAAACCACAGCGGCGCTAGGGCGCGCACCAGTGTAATAGAGGTTTGAAAGGCGCGAGATCCGTGAAGCCGGCCGTTGTACATGGGGGAACGCTCGGGCGATGGTTTGAGCAACTCTGTCGCATTGGCGTATCTCGTCTCGGCGACATCGTCAGTCCGGCCCGCGACCGATTGGCGCCTCGCAAGCTGCCAACACAGGGCGGCGTGTACGTGTTCTGGTGGGTCGGTCCCCGTAGGAGGCTTCGCTCGAAGGATTGCAACCGCGGGCTCGAGCTAAAGGGGCCCGGGGCGCGCGCGGTTGCTCTGGAGATAGATGACGAGTGGCTAGGGCTCTCTGCAGATCTCCCGGTTCCTCTCTATGCCGGAAAGAACGCGGGCTCGATATCCAAAAGGGTGGGACAGCATTTGCGGCTACAAGATATCCGCGTATTGCCGGTGGGCGGCGGTGCGCGCAAGGCGCAGCGCCCGACGACTACCTGTCAATTGCGCGCGGGCGTGGAGCACATGTTCCCGAATGTTGAGAATACCCGGGACCTGATTTTGGAAAACGTCGGCCTGTCTTGGGTGATTCTCGATGGCGACGCTCACGCGGCCAATCGCTTCTATCTGGAGGATTTGGCGATCGGGTTCATGCGTCCTCCTCTGAATGTTGACGTGGAGCGATAGCCACGGTTTGGTTCAAAATCGGCCCGGGCGAAGATAAAGGACTCGGCGCACGGGTTAGATACCTCGCGAGATATTGGGAGGCCCGCCATGGGAAGTCTAAATCGTTTCTCCTGCAAGTCTTGTGGATACGCCGCGATGGTGGCCGGCGGCCGGGACCAGGGCATGATGGTGGTGGTGCGAACGATGATCTGCGACGATTGTCAGGATCTGGTGGACGCAACCATCGGCCATTTTGGCAAGGATGGTGCAACAGGAGATCCGGAGCTCGATGGGGGTCTCAATCGTTGTCCGGAGTGTGGTGGAACGAATGTCCAGCCTTGGTCCGGCTCGCAGCCGTGCCCACGTTGTGGCGGCCGAATGGAGAAGGATTTGGATGCGCCGGAGATTTGCTGGGACTAGCCGCGGTCTGGGGGCTCGCCAGTAGACTGACCTTGAGTGGGCCGAGACGCTAGAGTGCCCGGATCGGGATACGGATGAATATGCAACAGGTCGCGTTGGAGTCTCCGATTCCGTTTCTGACCGCCGCCGACCCCGGCTACTCCCGGGAAGGCGGCCTGGACCCCTTGGGTTTGTATGCGATCGCCGATTCCCTTGCGGTGCGGCTGGTGCCGGGCGTGCGCGAGCGCATGCGCGATCCTCGGTATCTGACGGCCATTGCCGTGGGAATGGTGGTGTGCGATGGCTTCGAGCCCGATGCCTTGGCCGCCGACGGCAAGAGCGAGCCCTGGCAGGTGTTCGAATGGTACGTGGTGGAAGGTCTGGTGCGGCGGCTGGGGGACAGCGACGCGGTGCAAGGATTGCCGGGGGTGGAGAAGGGCCGCGCGGCGGTTCGCAACCGCGTTCATCTGGCCGCCCACAATTATCTCAAGACCGCCTATGTGTTCGGGTTCCACGGCATCTATCGGGGGCTGGGTGAGGCCCTGGAGCTGTGGGACGATTCGGGCTTGCTGGAGGCGGGTTGGGCGCTGGTCGATGGCTGGGAGCGGGACGAGGGCCTGGAGGGCTTTCACGCCGATCGCTCGGAGGCTGGCGCCTGGCGGCGCTCCCTGCGCCAGGCGGTACGCGATGGATTGGAGTCGGGGGCCACGGCACGCAGCCCCGGGTGGTCCGGTTGGGACTTCATCGCCGAGCACCTCGTGTCCCGGCGGCGTGGGTCCAGAGAGCTGGCCGTATTGGGGGAGTCCCTATTCGGGACGCCTGACCATTCACGCCACGAGGTTCTGAAGTTCTTGGTTTCCCCGCAGGGCCGGCGCGCCTGGCCCAATCCCGAGAAATCCGAACGGCTGTTTCACGAGAGGTTTCGCCCCCGGGCTTCGCGGCCGGTGCAGGGCCTGTTGGACGCCATCTTTGCCTACGAGCACTTCGCGCGCCTGCTCCAGGATGCGTTCGACGACTGTCTGCATGCCCTGAGCCGGACCTATGGCCGCCTGGGGCCGAAGGCCCTGGCCAAGACGCCGGGGGTTGCCCGCGCGGTGGAAGAGATGGGGCCGGCCTACGAGCAGGCCGTGGCCGCGTTGGAGCCAGTGGGCGAGCATCTTCGATTCGCCGAGAATTTCGGCGCCCTCACTGACCCTGGTACGCCGGCTGGCTGGGTAGAGTGTCTGCTCGATCATCACGTGCGCAACCAGCGGCGCAAACCGCCCAACGGGAAAAACCCGTGGTTCGATCGGTTCGACGATGGCTCCATTGCCGTGCGCGCCGGCTATACGCGGGAAGAAGGCGGGCGCGGGGACGATCATTATGTCCACGACTATCGCGCTTCGCCCTTGCACTCGTTTGCGGCGCACTTGGGGCTGGTCCGGGCATGAGCGGGCAAGAGCGAGAAGGCTACGCCAGGCTGCTCGATGGGTGGGCCCCGCCCGCGGATGCCGGTGAGGCCGTGGGCTGCGCCGCGACCTCGTTTACTTTTTCGCCGGCGTTCTTCGAAGAAGAGTGTGTGGCCCGATTCCTCGGGCTGGAGTCCGATCCGCAGGAAGATGGCGCGATCTATCTCATCGAGCGCGAGGAAAAATTGAACAGTACCAGCTGCGTGGCGGCCCTGGTGGATGCCCGCCATTGCCGAGGGCG
>JABAHQ010001034.1_pt1 | contig 11766 bp, 11 predicted proteins | sample 7062091 | NCBI WGS metagenome assembly JABAHQ01 (sample SAMN14534359, study PRJNA622989) | marine sediment metagenome | biome: marine biome [ENVO:00000428]; feature: marine pelagic biome [ENVO:01000023]; material: deep marine sediment [ENVO:00002113] | place: India: Gulf of Kutch | collected...
ACGCAAAGTTAGATGCTTAATTTTGTTTCACTGAAATCGTCTTTTCTTTATCTTCTTCTCTAATTCTTATAAGCAGACTTTCCATCCATATCTTTGATGAGTACTGGTATTTGTGTTGCGACCAACGCTGATCCTAAGATGCGCGAGAGTAAAAGAGCACAGAAATTACTGTTAAAAACTTTGAGAAATCCACAAATGCAATTTAAAACCAACAGCTCTTTTGTCGCATGGGACGAAAAGTCAGTGTCAAGGCTGATGAAAGAGTCTGGCTTGTGGACCTACTTTTTATTGAAGACGTAAATCTTCTTACTTCCAGTTGCTGCTCCTATAATGGTACCCAATATCGGCAGTGGAGCTCCTCCCAAAATGGCGTAATATACCAAGATTCCCTCTCCCGGGCCATCCTCTACAGGGTCGGCTTTGCCGCCAATAGCTAATATTGAAACGCCTACGAGACCGCCCCAAGTGAGCAGCCCTCCCGCGAAGCCCTCTACGGCGCCTCGACCGTGGTTTTTGGTGATAATTCTATGAACATCAGAAATGGCAATCCGGTCGTTCTCATTAGTTTTTGTCTCTACATACACGGAATCAGCAGACAAATAAATATTCTCCGCTGTCAATTTCTTAGAATCACCTAGTAACGCTATTTGAACCGTTTTTCCTGCGAGTTCCTCGTTAATCTGATCTAGTTCCTCCGTGAGTGAATCATTGAGAATATGGCGTGAATGAATACACCCGCCGCTAAGAATTGAAAAAATCAGGATCAGATAAAAGTACGTTTTCCTCCAAACTTTAGAAATAGACATGATTTCTTCTCCTGAATATGATTAGATTGAAATTACCGCCACAAGTAGCGAGATCGGGCGTTGTCCCGATCTTTTTGGCAATTACTCTAACCAAACGATGTGCCAGGGGAAGTTGAACATGCCTTAAGAATCTGATTCTTATTAAGCTTAGGAGATATCCTATAATTCTGTTTGACCACATATCCGTAGCACCTTGCGGCTTTTTCGTAAACATTCTTCACAGCTTGACGACTCGCGCAAGGAATAGCAATAGTGCGAAAAGAAGACCATAACTATTAATCTAACGTCCGTTCTCCACATTTTCCTAAAAGCTAACACGAAACTCACCCGCGCCGAACGAATGAACACCGTACTTTGAAATGAGAAATCACTTTGAAAAACCACCACAACGTTCAAGAGAGCACCGCCCCCGGCGTCGGGTGAAGTTGTTGTTAGGCGGTCTCGTGCAAAGAACTGCGACTATATGTATATTTATTTGTTTCTATCTTTCACAGATATTTTTTTCTGACACCCTGTTGTTTCATAGATTATCAAGTTTCCTTTGCAATTCTTTCAAAAGTTGGAGATTACAAAATAAGCTTAGCTATCTATTTTATGATTTTGCCGCGTTAGTGTTTGAGCTCGGAGTCAATATCGTCATCCGGCCATATATGTTCGGTGGATAGGAATGACCCGATCACTCAGTCTGAGGCTCCGATGCGCTGAATACCAAAATCCTGTTCCTTTCCCGCTTCAGCGAGAACAAATGCCTCGAATTCGCCCAGCAGTATATACACCATTGACTCCCGAAGATCGTCCGGCGTTTCCATGCCAGACTTAATTCTAAGGAATACTAAATCTTTCAATTCGCTTTTATCGTTACTTATTGAAAAGGGAAATACTGGGGCTCTACCCTTGGAATCTATGACTGTATTGACTCCATGTTTCCAAATACTTTCATAGCTTGCCAACAATAGCAGGGGAAAGTCAGCATTACCAAAAAAGCCAAGCACGACCGGTCGATCTTTCTCAAAGGCTTCCTTAAGGACCTGTACATCTTCGTTGGAGATGGGCTTATTGCCGAGACGGATAAGTGTACATTCTCCCCCAACGAGAGCGGCAACCCCACGAAGCTGTTCGTTGAGCGAGGCATCAACGGTCACGTTCAGGATTGAGAAATGGGCCTTATGAAGGTTCTTTCGTAGTCTCCCACGAATCCTCTCTAAACTTCTCTTTTTGTCTTTCTCTGTCGGCATTGGGACTTTCCTTTCTCTGTGTGTTCCTTATCTTTCTTACTGCCCAACTCGGAGGTGTGAGCAACAATGTAAACCGCCCTCTCCCTCAGATGTGTTAGGCGCCTCCGCAAGAAAACTATTTGTCTGCAGCGTCTTTGATAGCTACTGCAGCAGACGCTCCAAAATAAAATGGCAAGGCCACAGCTAATAGCGTGGTGAGTGTGCTGATCATTTCCTTTTCCAATTCAGAAATCTCCTCTTTCCAAAAGGCCGTGGTACCAAAGTACACTACGTAAGTCACGACCAACGTTGCAGTAATACAAAACCTTATTCGGCTTTCCTTTAGACTGCCATCAGAAGAAAGACCGCCAGGAGACAACAATAGCCCAAAAAAGGTAACGAGCGCAACCAGGATCAGCATCATTGAAAAGGCACCCTTCATTACTTCATAGTAGGCCGCCAAAAGACCCAAGATAACTAATATGACTATAATTGCTAGAATAGATATCAGAGACTTGATCATGTCGAACCCTCCTCTTAAGTTTACACCTAACAATCATTCGATGGGCCATATTCGCCACCTGCCAATATCGCCCAGATAAACCCGCAGTCAGGCTCAAAGTTTGTCATCATATCAAGACATTATCCGTCTTGATAAAACCGGGATAATGGGTATATCAAGCGTGTCAAGTCTCGCAAATACTTTTTACAGAAATAAAAAATTCCTTGTTAAAAGGCAACGAAAAATAGTGTGAAGAAGTGAGGCGGATTGACTTAAAGCTGAACTCAACATAATCCTTTCTACCACGTCGAGGGTGACTTCATCCTGAGTGCGGTCGTAGAGTTTGGTGGTTCTGGAACTCTCGTGGGCAACCATCATCAGGGCTTTTTCTAAAGAGCGCTGTTCAAAAGATACTGCATAATACCCGAGGCTCGGAACGTGTGGCAGCTAACGAGTGATTGAATGCCGGCGCCTGCAGCCCTGCGTTTAATCATCTTCTAAACCTCAGCCGGTGCAACCGTCGGTCGCTGAGGCGCTTTGTTTTGCCGATGGCAGTTCTAAACAGTGGGGTCCCTTTGGCATGGGCAATACCGGGCGCGCTTATGTACGCGTCGAGATATTGTTCGAGCATGATGACAGGGCAGAGTATGCTCGTTGCTGCTCTTTTTGATGCTCCTCGCCGCCCTTGCCTCCCGGTCATACCTTCATCTTGATCACGACGAACGTCATATTCATCGTCCTCACTCACCGCATAGTACCAACCACAATAAAGGCATGGCCTAGAGAGTCTTCGACTGAACTCCCGCTCCGGTCCGTTTGATCGGTATTATGATGGTAAAGGTTGTCCCTTTGCCGATTTCGCTTTCAACCATAATATCCCCGTGATGGTCCTTTACAATCTGGTAGCAGATCGATAGCCCCAAACCGGTACCGACCCCGACGCCTTTGGTGGTGTAACCGGGATCAAAGATCTTTTTAAACTTCTCCGCAGGTATTCCGATTCCTGTATCCGTGATCTGGATATGCACAAGGTCGTTTTTCAGAAAAGTTGTTATGGTAATGATACCCTTGTCCTTTATCGCCTGTACTGCGTTGATAATCAAATTCAAGTAGACCTGATTGAGCTGACTGGGATTGCACGAAATCGGTGGGATATCCCCAAAGTTGCGCTTTACCTCTACCTTGTGTTTCAGCTCATGGTGAACGATGGCCAGGGTGTCCTCTAACCCCTCGTGTATGTCAACTTCCTCAAACTCCGCGACATCTATCCGGGCAAAACTCCTTAATCTTCGAACGATGCTGGTTACCCGCTGCGTTCCGGATGCGATTACTTTGTTGGCGTCTTCTATCATTGCAAACAGTTTGGTGACCTTTTGATGTTCCTCAGGTTCTTTGGCACATAGCCTGTCCATTGTTGACTTTAATCTTTCAACTGCACGCATAAGCGTATCATACATGCTGCTGATTGCACCAACCGGTGTGTTAATCTCATGAGCAACCCCAGCAACGAGCATACCAAGTGATGCCATTTTCTCAGATTGCAGTAATTGAGCCTGCGTATCTTTTAAAACCTCCTCGGCTTGCTTGCGCTGCAGCGCGTTCATGATGACCTGCCCAACCATTTTAAGGAGTAAGATCTCATCGTTCGTCCATTGCCGCTTCCGGACGCAACTGAATCCAAGAAAGCCGACCACTTTCTCCTGGTACACCATCGGCACATCGACAATAGATTGAATACCTTGACGTTTTATTATGCTTTTTTCTACTTCTGCTTCTGGTGGGAGGTCATCGACGGATGTCACAATTACCGGTTCAGGTCTTGTGAGTTTTCCCATCCACCAGGGCATCGAGGCTACCTCAAGGTTTTGCAGGTCATTTTTCCTGGTAGTAAGATTTATGGTCCTCCAAAGATGAGTCATGTTGAATTTCTTCATATCATCGGAGAACATGAATACATAACCACTGTCTGAATTTACAAACCTGCCGATCTCCTCAAGCGCCTGGTCGATACCTTGATCAATGCTTTCGAGCTTCAGGCTGATGAAGCGCGTGGAGATGTCCGCCACCAACCCTTCGAACTCTAGGCGATATTGTAACGCATCCTCCACTTGTTTGCGCTGGGTGACGTCGCGCACATGCAGCAACAACGCCGGTTCCCGCGTATACGTAACCCGACTCACGCTGATCTCCACCGGTACTTTCTCATGACTTGCCGTCCAGCTATGGCCTTCGATGCGGTCGAGGTTTCCGGCGACCATCCGGGCGAGGTTCTCCATGGTATGCTCTCGCTCCTCGGGCGGAACAAGTGTACTCACATTCTGACCGATCAACTGTGCGCGTTCAAGTCCGTGGAGCCGACAGGCTGCCGGATTGACGTCGAGCACTTTGCCTTCGAAATCCTCCACAAAAATGGCATCGGGCGAGGCTTCGAACAGCTCCCTGAAGCGCTGTTCGCTATCGTGAAGTAGTTCTGCAGCCTCTGCTCGAAGTTGGGCGTGCTCGATTTCCGCTTTCGCACGTTCTTTTTTGATCAGGTGTCTCTGATGGAAACGGACTATAGCGAAGATGCCTACCCCAAAGATCAGTGCCGACAGTATGTAGGCCCACCATGTCTGCCACCATGGCGGCAACACGGTGACGCGAATGGACGTCGGTTCCTGATGCCAGACGCCAAAGCGACTGGCGGCCCGGACGCGGAAGACGTAGTCGCCCGGCGGTACGGCGGCGTAACGGGCGCTACGCTGCGCCCGGGCATCCACCCAGCCGGCATCGTGCCCTTCCAGCATATACTGATATCGGATGCGGCCCGGACGACGATAGTCGAGCCCCAGGTAGTCGATGGTAAAGTTGTTTTGTGTGTGGGTAAGGGTAATCTCGTCAGCCTTGAAAAGGGGCTGCTGAATGGGCGAGTGCAGGCCGGGCATAACCGGGGTATTGCCCAGACGAAGGCCCGTGAGGGTGGTCTTCGGCGAGGGATCGTGCGTGGACGCTGTTGGGTCGAAGGCAGTTATGCCGCCGCGCCCGCCGAAGTACAGCGTGCCGTCGCGGCCCCGAGCGACGCTGCGAGCGAGAAACTCAATGTTCGGAAGGCCGTCAGCCGGATCGAAGACGAAGAAGGTTCGGGCCTCAGGATTGAAGCGGACGAGCCGATTTGGGGTGCTGACCCAGAGGTAGCCAGCCTCGTCTTCAACTATGCCGCGGATCGAATTCTCCGGCAAGCCGTCCGCATGGGTGAAGCGGGTGAATCCACCGGTTGCCCTATCAAACAGGAGTAACCCACCATTAAACGTCCCCACCCAGAACCGGCCTGCTTCATCTTTGTAGAGCTGTGCGACCCAGGTGCCTGGCAGATGGCGTTCGAAAGAGATTCTTCCGGTCGTAGTGTCTGAAACTATCCGGTCCAGCCCGCTGAACGAGCCGACCCAAAGATCGCCATTCTGATCTTCGAGAAGGTCGTAGACGGCGTCACTACTCAGGCTGTTCGAATCGGCAGGAGCGTGGCGATAGTGTGTGAAACGGCCTGTCTCTGGATTGAAGTGATCGAGGCCTCCGAAATTAAGAACGATCCAGAACGTGCCGTCTCGGGTTTCGAGGATTTCCCAGACATCGTCACTGCCGATGCTGTGGGGATTGGCAGGCTCGTGTTGATAGAGCATGAAGCGACCAGTGGCCCGGTCGAAGCGGTTGAGTCCCCCTCCTGTCCCGATCCAGAGGAGACCCTGCCTGTCCTCGTAGATGAAATGTACGTCCAGATCGCTGAGGCTGTTCCGGTCGGTTGGGTCCGGCCGATAGTTCGTGAAGGTCTGCGTCGCAGGGTCAAAACAGTTGAGGCCGCCGTCCCAGGTGGCCACCCACACCATGCCGTCGCGTGTGACGGCGATGTGTCGGACGCCTCGGTGATTCAAGTTGGCCGGATCCGCCCTCAGGTGTACGAACCTCTCTGCCGGTGGGCTGAGCCGATGGACACCGCCCACCTCTGCGTTGCCGACCCAGACCGTGCCATCGAGGCCGGCGTAAAACGACCAGACAGAGTTCGTACCGAGGCGTCGTGCATTATTCTCAGCGTCGGCATGGTAGCGTCGTACGACCCGGTTCCGCTCTGCATCGTAAAGCAGTAGCCCGTCCTGGTTACTCCCAATCCAGAGCAGACCCGAAGGATGTTCGCCGATGAAAGGGATCTGGCCGCAATCTGCGCTACAAAGGTTCCGCAGCGAGAACATTGGGGGACGAACTAACCGATCCGGCATGGTCGGGTCGAACATCAGTCGCTCAAATGTTCCGGTCTGGCGGTCCATTCTGTTCAGCACGGCACCGAAGGTACCTACCCAAAGTATGCCCCGCCGGTCCTCGAAGATGGACTGGACCTTGTTGTCGAAGAGGGTATGGGGGTTGTTGTCGGGGTCATGCAGGTAGCGGATAAAACTGTCGTTGGCGGGATCGAAGCGGTTGAGCCCACCGAGGCCGGCAGGCGTTTCTGTGGGCGTCGCGCTGCCGGTGCCCACCCAGAGCGTATTGCTATGGTCCACATAGATCGCCCTTACCTGATCGTTGCTCAAGCTCGTCGGGTCTTCGGGGTCATGGCGGTAGCGAGCGACTGCGCCGGTTTTTCGGTCGAAGCGGATCAGCCCTCCGTGCGTGCCCACCCAGAACGTACCAGTCTGGTCTTCCAGCATGACCGTGACGATGTCCTGGGCCGGGTGATCTGAATCGTCTCGGAAACTGAATCGGGTAAACGTTTCGGTCGCAGGATCGAAGCGTGCCAGCCCGCCGCCAGCGTGCATCCCTACCCAGAGTGTGCCTTCGCTGTCCACATAGAGCGCCTCAGACCAGTCGTGGGGAATTGAGGTCGGGACCGTTGGATCGTGGTAGAAAGTCTTGAACGAGGAGCCGTCGTAGCAGTTGAGTCCACCCCAGGTGCCGAACCACATAAACCCCTGCGCGTCCTGTGTGATGGAGATAACAGAGTTGCTTGAGAGACCGTCATCGGAGGTGAGACGCTTGACGTGGTAGTCGGGCAGAGCGTCCGCGTCGCCTGAATGGGACGGCGATTGAGCCTGTAGGTCAGCGACCAGGCAGAAGGCAACCACGGTCAAAAGAGGTCGTTTTCCAGGTAGGTTCACGGTATGTAGGGTATTACCCAATTGGCCCGTAGATGCACGCTAATGGCCAAAGTTTTGAAAAAGAAAATGATTTTCTGTAAAATCTGTAAAAAAATGTTATTCAAATGTCAATGCATATCATTTAACAACTTCTTGGTAAGCGAGAAAACGCAAATATGAACCGGGGATTATTTCATTACGGCATCCAAGTTTTTCTCTAACTCTAATACGCGTCGACCATGTTCCCGAAGTTCCCCGTCCGGACCAACGTATCGATACATCGATACAGTGTGGGACGCGTTACTCCCAGTTCTTTACAAAGGGTTTCTCTATGTGTTTCTTTTTTACCCATTGCCTGTTGAGGCAAACGAACCTGCGCTTTGGTCATAGCGAATTTGTGTCCGCCCCTGCGACCTCGAGCACACGCTCCCTCCAATCCCGCTTTGGTGCGTTCCCTAATCAGCTCCCGCTCGAATTCTGCCAATGCCGCGAAGATTTCAAATACCAGTTTGCCGCTGGCCGTCGTCGTATCGATGTCCCTACCCTGGCCGGCGAGTACCTTAAATCCAATGCCGCTATCTGTCAGATCCTGAACGATATCGATCAAATGCCGAAGATTGGGACCCAGGCGGTCGAGCTTCCATACAACCAGCACTTCGCCCTTTCTGAGGGCTTTTAAGCAAGCTGTCAGTCCAGGACGGTCATCCCGTTTACCAGACGCCAGACCTTGATAAATACGGCGCTGAGAAACACCTGCGTTTATGAGCGCGTCTTGCTGAGAGCCGTGTGTCTTGGAAATCCGTGCGTAGCCGATTAACATAGTTGTTTGAATTCAAAACGGTCGTTTATGAAACTAATCTCTAATTGTAGTTTAAATACGTTAATTATGGTATCTTATCTTGTTTCATAATATATGTAAAATAAACGCTGAAAGAAACAAATAATTTAACAATGGGATAAAAGACCGATGCCTCGAAAAGCCGTTCTCTCTGTTTCACAACGAAAGGTCTTTGAAGCATTGCCAATCGAGTCGGAATCTCTAGTCCCGCATTACACGCTGGGCGAAGAGGATTTGTTTTTAATCCGGCAACACGCTCATCAGAGCCCGATTGAGGCCAGGTCAGACCAGTCGTATGGTCGATAACCAGTTGACCTCACTGCTGGGTTATCACCTCGTATTCCTGCTGTACTTCCTTGCCCATCCAGTACCTGGTTGTATCAAAAAAGTCGTATTTCTGAAGCATTTTCTTAACAGCTTCCGCAGACAAATTATCGAGGGTCTCTGAGCGCAGGCGTATCGGCTGAAGGACATCCAGGCGTTCGATGCCAACCCGAAGTCCTTGCGGGAGCCACTTAAAGTCGCTCTCAGAAAACAAATCTACCCAGCGGGCATAGCAGAGAAAAACTTTAGGTTTTTCAATTGGTTTAACTCTCCAAAGAAAAACACAGACTTTTTAATTTAGATAGATAAAAAAATCCCTCTGTTAAAAACAAGGGGAAAGTGCACTTTTGGCAATGGGTGAATAGCGTAGAAGGGAGTGAAGTGCCGTGAGTTAACGCCTAGTTTTCGCGTGTGCCATGATGATTACGTGACAGGGATCACGCAATGAGCTTGGACTGAACATAGAAATACTGTTCACGCAACATGAACAATCAATATTTGTGAACGCACAGGATTGATACCCTGTTCTTCCATCCTTTCATGGGCCCATTCCGTACCTGCATTCCTTCCTATTCATTGTTTGCCTTGAGCTTAAACTCATCCGCAATTAGTCCCGTTGACGGTACTAATCTAAGGATTAGACATGCGACATAATTTTCCAATCGGAGAGTCTTAATACACCATTGCACTAGCATCTGGGGGAGACTCATGAAAGGACTTCTAGTGGAAGCAGAGAGAGCGCCTAAAACCGATTATGTTTTCTCTGACTTCGAAAGGTTGACAGGGAAAGTAGTTACGGGGTCAAGCGTATGGAGAAATCCCAAAATGCGAATCGCCAATGTTGTCGATCCAACACCCGACCCGGACGAAGTGGTTGTGCGTGTTCGGTTCTGTGGCATTTGTGGTTCGGACGTTCATTTCTATGAGACGGACGAGGATGGATACATGCTCTATCCGGGTCTGACGAAATTTCCGACGATCACCGGCCACGAACTCTCCGGCGTGGTGGTCGACGTCGGCAAGAATGTCAAAGATCTGAAACCAGGCATGCATGTCACCTGCGAAGAGATGATCTGGTGCGGTCATTGCGTATCATGTCGAAGCGGCTTTCTAAACCATTGCACGAATCTGGAAGAGATTGGTTTTACTATCAACGGTGGTTTTGCGGAGTATCTGGTCATCGGTGCGAAATACTGTTGGCCCCTGAACGGCTTGATGGAACGCTATGGCAACACGGAGAAAGCCATGCAAGCCGCAGCATTTTGTGAGCCGACCGCGGTTTCATATAACGCGTTGTTTGTACGGGCTGGCGGTTTCCAACCCGGGGCAAATGTCGTGGTTTATGGCGCAGGTCCCATTGGTCTGGCTGCCATTGCTTTGGCCCGCGCCGCAGGTGCTGCAAAGATTCTGGCTTTCGAAATCTCAGAGATTCGCAGGTCGCTTGCAAAGGAAATGGGCGCCGACCACGCATTCAATTCAACACATTTTGAGACAAACGGTCGACGCGCCAAAGAGGCCATTTTTGAATTAACTCATGGCCAAGGCGCAGACGTGGTGGTTGAGGCATCCGGCGTTGTGAGTAAGACCATTCCGGACATCGAGGCCTCGCTCGCCATCAACGGAAAAATCATTATCATTGGTCGTGCTGCCGAATATGTGCCCATGTATCTGGAACATCTGCAAGTTCGACGCAGCCAAATCTTTGGCTCTCAGGGACATTCCGGGCACGCTATTTTCCCAAATGTGATTCGTTTGATGAGCTCCGGCCGCATCGATATGACCAAGGCTGTCACGTCCGTTCATCCTCTGGATCGAGCAGCGGAAGCCATCAAACACCTTTCCGAGACTCGTTCCGAAGGGAAAATCATGATTGAAGTGTCTTGAGTTTTTGAAGGTGTCCCCGTTCAGGTCGGCCCCCTGAATTTCATTTCTTAAATCATTCCGAACAAGATTTGTGTTGTGGTAGGCATTCCCTGCCGTCCACCTCTCGCCTGTTGCCTATTGTGGTAAAAATTTGTTTGCATTTTTAAGAAAAAATTATAACCTTTTGCGAGTTGCCACTGTCTAATAGGATAGAAACAATCCTTATTCGGTAATGATTCACCAACAATTTTGGGTCCTGGAAGTGACATTAATCGACGAACATCGAGCGAGGTCGAAGTCAGCCATGAACAACCACACATCTTCCGAAGAGAAGATCTTGTTGACCCTTTTCCAATCGGCCGAGTCCTTGAAAAGTGAGATCAGCAAGCGAATCGCTCGAAGACAGTCTGATTGGGACTTTGTGAATTTGCGCAGTTGTGGTTCGTTTCTGTATTTGGTGTTCAAACCGAAGCGATAGAAATTTCTGCCATCAACTTTTGCCCCACCTTTTCTACATAACCTTTTCTATTCCACCTCACCGATGACCATGAATGAAATTTCTTTTATCTGAGATCCTCCCGAAGACCACCACTTGACGACAAGTGTATTGATATTCGCAAAGTGATCTTCAATAGAAAAAAGGTCGTCTTCGCTGCCACCCAAAAAGGTATTTTTGTCCGCAACCATGATCTTTCTGAGGGAGACAATTTTGCCTGGCACAGTCTTGAAATTTGTGGTAGGTCCAACGCTCCTTGGATCCACCGCGTCTGCGTCTCCTGTAATTCCGAAGGGATTAAAACTGATGGTGGCGACACCGTTGGCCGTTTTGGGGAGTAAGATTCCACTCAAAATCCTGATGTTCATTTTATTAACCTCCTGTTAATAAACCGGATAATTGATTTTAAATCTATACGCACAATTGCCGAGAAATGAATAATGTTTGGGGCGCATTTTCGGATGTGAATCATTGAAGATTTCTTCACATTGGTTGCAGTTGAGCTATTATCTACTTATCATTAAAGGGCAATCATTCATTGTCTGAACGAAACGATAGGATAACGTCATTCCGGGAGTCTTTTGAGTCGGGATCTCATTGTCACAGACAGGAGATTCCCGCTAA
>JABAHQ010015253.1_pt1 | contig 11764 bp, 8 predicted proteins | sample 7062091 | NCBI WGS metagenome assembly JABAHQ01 (sample SAMN14534359, study PRJNA622989) | marine sediment metagenome | biome: marine biome [ENVO:00000428]; feature: marine pelagic biome [ENVO:01000023]; material: deep marine sediment [ENVO:00002113] | place: India: Gulf of Kutch | collected...
TCACGGCAGACTTAATGGCCATTTAAACGCGCCTGTGCTAGGAGGCGCCCATGTCCCAGGCCAGCGAGTCGCCGGGTAACCTGCTCGCTTCGCTCAGGCGCCTGACCGGCAACGTCCAGGTCATCCTGTCGCTGTTCGCCGTGGCCATCGGGTTGACCGCGGGGCTGGCGGCCATCGGCTTTCGCTCCGCCATCGACGTGGTGCAGCGCCTCGGCTTCGGCTTCGGGGGCGAGCGGCTCGCCAGCCTGGCGGGCGCCCTGCCCGAGTGGCGGCTGCTCCTGGTCCCGGCGGCGGGCGGGCTCCTGATCGGCCTGTTCGTCCATGTGTTCATGCCGGGCCGGCGGCCGCACGGCGTGGCCGACGTGATCGAGGCGAGCGCGTTGCGCGGCGGGCGCATGTCGCTCACGGTGGGGGTGAAGGCGGCGCTCGTCAGCGCCGCCTCGATCGGCGCCGGCGCCTCGGTGGGGCGCGAGGGGCCGGTGGTCCACCTCGGGGCCGCGCTGGGCGCCTGGGCCGCCAAGCGCCTGCACCTGGGCCGGGCGCTCTCGCGCACGCTGCTCGGCTGCGGCGTGGCGGCGGCGGTCGCGGCCTCGTTCAACGCGCCGATCGCCGGCGCCTTCTTCGCGCTCGAGGTGGTGATCGGCCACTACGCGCTCACCGCCTTCGCGCCGATCGTCATTGCCTCGGTGGTCGGCACCCTGGTCAGCCGGGTGCACTACGGCGACTTCCCGGCCTTCATCCTGCCCGCGGCGCCGAGCATCACCTCGTTCTGGGAGCTCCCGGCCTTCGCGCTCCTGGGCGCCGTCTCCGCCATGTTCGCGATCGTCTTCATACGTTCGGTCATGTTCACCGAGGACACGATGAACAAGACCCGGCTGCCGCTCTGGGCCCGGCCGGCGTTCGGCGGCCTCGCGGTGGGGGCGATCGCGATCCTGTTCCCGCAGGTCCTCGGCGTCGGCTACGAGGCGACCGACGCGGCGCTGTCCGAGCTCTACCCGCTCGGCCTCCTGGTCGCGCTTGCCGGGCTCAAGACGCTGGCCACCGCGATCGCGCTCGGCTGCGGGTTCGGCGGCGGCGTGTTCTCGCCCTCGCTGTTCATCGGGGCCATGGCGGGCGGCGCCTACGGGATCCTGGCGACAAGCGCCTTTCCGCAACTGTCCTCGGGTCACGGCGCCTACACGATCGTCGGCATGGGCGCGGTCGCCGGCGCGGTCCTGGGCGCGCCGATTTCCACGATCCTCATGGTCTTCGAGTTGACCAACGACTACGCGATCACCATCGCGGTGATGGTCGCGACCTCGATCGCCAGCCTGATCACCCAGCAGAGCTACGGCTACTCCTTCTTTACCTCGCAGCTCGCCCGCCGCGGCATCCCGCTCAAAGGCGCCCACGACGTCGGGCTGCTGCGCGCGATCAAGGTCCGCGACGTGATGAGCGAGCGCTTCGACAGCGTGGCCCCGGACGTCGCCATCGAGACCGTGCGCCGGCGCCTGCAGCATGCGCCTTGGGGTGAGCTCTTCGTGGTCGAAGCGCACGGGCGTCTGCGCGGCGTCATCACCTTTTCCGATCTCTACGACGTGGCCTTCGACACCAGCTTGGACGCGGCCCTGGTCGCCGCCGACGTGGCGCGCACCTCGCCGGAGCCGTTGGCGGTGGAGGACGATCTGGAGCGAGCGGTCGAGGCCTACGGGGCGAGCGGCGAGGCCTGCCTGCCGGTGGTTGACGATCGGGAGAGCATGCGGCTGGTCGGCGCCGCCCAGGAGCACGAGGTCATGCTGGCCTACCAGCGCGCCGTCGAGCTGGTCCGCGCCGAGGAGCGCGGCGAGGTGTGAGGCGCGCATGTCGGCGTGTGAACCGGGCTGCGGCGGCGGGTCGTTCGAGCGGCGGCGCGCAAGCGCGACGCGCCGGATCAATAGCTCGACCGGAGCTTCAGGAAATCGTAGCGATCGGCCGAGCGCACGGTAACCTCGGTGAGGCCCTCGGCGGTGAGCACGGTGAGCGGCACCTCGATGCCGGCCGGCCCGAGCGCCCAGAGCTTGCGGTAGAAGTCCGCCATGTCGCGCACCGGCTGGCCTTTGATGGCGACGATGATGTCGTCGGCAGCGATGCCGGCGCGCGCGGCGGGTCCGTTCGGCGCGACCCGGTTGACGAAGACCCGGCCGCGCAGGTCCTCGCTGTACAGGCCGAGCCAGGGTCGCGGCGGCGCGCGCGAGCGGCCGTGCGTGATGAGGTCCTGGAGGATCGGCTTCAGGGCATCGATCGGCACGAACATGTTGCCCGGCATCCGCGTGCCCGGGCCGGCCGCGTCGCCGACCACGAGCGAGCCGATGCCGAGCAGGCGACCGTCGCGGCCGATGAGTGCGGCGCCGCCGAAGGCGTGGTGCGGCGGGGCGGTGAAGATGGCGTCGGGTAGCAGATACTCCCAGTAGCCGGCGAAGTCGCGGCGCGAGACCACCACCGCGCCGACCACCGCCTGCGGCCCGTCCGCCCCCGCGACCAGGACCTCGCTGCGCGCGACGAGATCCGCCGAGCGGCCGAGCTCGAGGGGCGCGAGCCCGAGCGGCTCGAGCGCGCGCAGCAGGCCGAAGCCCGTGGCGTAGTCGTAGGCCACGACCTCGGCCGGCACGACGCGCTCGCCGGAGAGCACGATCTCGGCGCTCATCGCCTCCAGGATCAGGTAGCCGATGGTCAGCACCAGGCCGTCCTCGCCGATGACCACGCCCGAGCCCTCGCGCTCGGTGCCGAGCACGCCGGCCGTAAAGGCGTCCGGGGCGATTTCGCAGCGCACCCCGACCACGGCATCGAGCGGCCCTGCCCGGGCGGCGGCCGCCCCCGGCGCCGCTGCGGCGACAACCGCGAGGGCGAAAAGCCCGCCGCGGACGAGGCCGCGCAGTCTGTCGAGTGTCGCCAGCGGGCCGTGGCATCGTCGGGTCATGCCGCTCTCCCGCTTGGTCTGTGGGCGAAGGCGAGTCTAGCACGTCCGGCTCGGCCGGCGGCAACGGAATCGGTTCAGTCCTCGAGCAGATCACCCGCCCGACGCGCAGGCAGCGGCACCGTCCCGGCCACCTTGGCCACGGTCATGCCGGGCAGGGCGAAGCGCCGCTCGCGGCGCGAAAGGATCAGCCCGTCGGTGCCGGCGCGGATCGCTTGGCGGGCCGCCTCCGGCTGCTCGGCCGCCGGGTCGGTAAGCCAGGCGATGACCTCGCCGCTCCGGACCTGTGCGCCCAGCTCGACCGCATAGCTGACCACGCCCGGCGCCGGCGCCTTGACCACTTCGCAGGCCTCGAGCCGCGTGGCCTCGCACAGCGGCTCGGGCGCCGGCCCCGGATCGCCGTCGATCAGGCCGCGCCGTTGCAGGCCGCGGACCAGGGCCGCGGCGTCGGGCTCGGCGAGATCGTCGGAAACGTCCGCCCGGCCGCGCAACTCCACCGTTGCGGCCAGGCAGGCCGCCGGGATGGGATGCTGCGGGAACCTTTCGGCCAGGCGCGGCCAAGGCGTCGAGAAGGCCTCGTCAAACGCGTGGCCTCCGGAGTCCTCGGCCAGCAGCACCGCGCGGCAGCCGAGCTCGGCCGCGATGTCCCGGGCCTGCGGCCAGTGTTGCGGGATCAGGAACAGGTGCAGCAGCGCCTCGCCGTCGCAGTGCAGGTCGAACACGAGGTCCGCGTCCGCGGCCTGCGCCGCCAGGACGAGGCGCAGAGACTCCAGCTCGCCCCGCGCCGACCGCTCGGCGATGACCTCCAGCATGGCGGCGCGGACAACGGCGACGTTCTGCTCGGCCGAGTCGCTCAGCCTGCCGGCGACCTTGTCCGCCACGGGTTGGAAAAGGTCCGGCCAGTTGCGGTTGAAGTTGCCGCCGCCGCCCAGCTCATGGCGGCCCAGCTGCGCGGTGTTGACGAACTGGCCCAGGCCGATCGGGTTGGCGAAGGGGGCGACCACGACCTCGCCGCGCATCGCGCCCTGCGCCTCGGCCTCGACGAGGCGCCGGATCAGGTGATGCGCGACCAGGAGCGCCGGCGTCTCGTCGGCGTGCAGCGAGGCCTGGACATACGCCTTGGGCCGCGCCCCGGGCGCGCCGAATCGGTGCACGATGACCTCGCGCCTGGTCCCCGGCGTGGCGCCCGTGAGCGCCAGGCGCTCGACGCGGTGCGGCATGGTCCCGATGATCCTCCCTGATCGCCCGCGTTTTGCGGCATATTGATGGGCCGCGCCGGCGGCCGGGTCAAGGTGGCCTGATTTTCCGGGTCAGGGAGGGGCCAAGGAGGCTGAGTCCGGGCCGGCGCTGCGCTATATAGGGGGGAGCATGACCGAGCTGTCCGCCAGCCAGACCCCTGCGAGCCGGGAGGCCGACCTCCGCTATCCCTACCTCGCCGCGCTCAACGAGGCGCAGCGCGAGGCCGTGGAGGCGCTCGACGGGCCGGTCCTGGTGCTCGCCGGCGCCGGCACCGGCAAGACGCGCGTGCTGACCACGCGCCTGGCGCACCTGCTCGCGAGCGGCCGGGCGCACCCGGGCCAGGTCCTCGCCGTCACCTTCACCAACAAGGCGGCGCGCCAGATGAAGGAGCGGGTGGCCGAACTCCTGAACCGCCCGGTCGAGGGCTGGTGGCTCGGCACGTTCCACGCCATGGCCGCGCGCATCCTGCGCGCCCACGCGGAGCGCTTGGCCTTGCGGCCCGACTTCACGATCCTCGACGCCGACGACCAGCTGCGCCTGCTCAAGCAGGTGCTTGCGGCCGAGAACGTCGACGATCGGAAATGGCCCGCGCGCGTCGTTCTGTCCGCGATCGAGCGCTGGAAGGACCGCGGCCTGAGCCCCGACAAGGTCTCGGCCGGGCAGGCCGGTGACATCGCCGGTGGCCGGGCCGTGGCCATCTACGAGGCCTACCAGGAGCGGCTGCTCTCCCTCAACGCCTGCGATTTCGGCGATCTCATCCTGCACAACCTGAAGCTTTTCCAGGAGTTTCCCGACATCCTGGCCGAGTACCACCGGCGCTTCCGCTTCGTGCTGGTCGACGAGTACCAGGACACCAACGTCGCGCAGTACCTGTGGCTGCGCCTGCTCGCCCAGGGGCACCGCAACATCTGCTGCGTCGGCGACGACGACCAGTCGATCTATGGCTGGCGCGGCGCCGAGGTCGGCAACATCCTGCGCTTCGAGAACGATTTCCCGGGCGCGCGGGTGATCCGGCTCGAGCGCAACTACCGCTCGACCGGGCGCATCCTGGCCGCCGCCTCGGGCCTCATCGCGCACAACCGGGGCCGGCTCGGCAAGACACTGTGGACCGGGGACGAGGAGGGGATCCGGCTGCGGCTGCGCGGCCTGTGGGACAGCCAGGCCGAGGCCCGGTTCGTCGGCGACGAGATCGAAGCGTTGCAGCGCCGGGGCGAGCCTCTCGCCGAGATCGGCATCCTGCTGCGCACCGGGGCGCAGAGCCGCGAGTTCGAGGAACGCTTCATCACCCTCGGCCTGCCGTACCGCATTCTCGGCACGGCGCGCTTCTACGAGCGCCTGGAGATCCGCGACGCGCTCGCCTACCTGCGGGTGATCCAGACCCCGGACGACGACCTCGCCTTCGAGCGGATCGTCAACAAGCCGAAGCGCGGCCTGGGCGTGGCCTCGCTGCAGACCATTCACCGGAGCGCGCGCGCCGCCCGGGTGCCGCTCTTCGAGGCCGCCCGCCGGCTGGTCGAGACCGACGAGCTACGCCCCGCCGCGCGCCGCGCGCTCGCCGGCCTGCTGGCCGACTTCGAGCGCTGGCGCGCCATGGTGGAGCAGGTGCCGCACCCGGAGCTGGCCGAGATCGTGCTCGAGGAATCGGGCTACACCGCCATGTGGCAGAACGACACCTCGGCCGACGCGCCCGGCCGGCTCGAGAACCTCAAGGAGCTGGTCAACGCCATGGCCGAGTTCGACACGCTCGCGGGCTTTCTCGAGCACGTCGCCCTGGTCATGGAGCTGAGCGAGGCCGAGGGCCAGGACGTGGTCAACATCATGACCCTGCATTCGGCCAAGGGGCTGGAGTTCGACACCGTCTTCCTGCCCGGCTGGGAGGAGGGCCTGTTCCCGAACCAGCGGGCGCTCGACGAGAACGGCATGCGCGCACTCGAGGAGGAACGGCGCCTGGCCTATGTCGGCCTGACCCGGGCGCGCAAGCGGGTGGTGCTGAGCTTCGTCGCGAACCGTCGGCTGCACGGCTCCTGGACGCCGGCGCTGCCCTCGCGCTTCGTCGACGAGCTGCCCAAGGAGCACGTCGAGGTGGAGAGCGACCAGGGACTTTACGGCGCGCCCGTGCCCGGCGCCGGCTTCGACGTGGGCGGCGAGGGCCTGGGCGGCTTCTCCGAGCTCGGCACGAGCCGCTGGAGCCCCGGCATGGCCCGGGCGCGGCGGCGCCAGGGGCACAGCGCACCGCTGCTCGAGGCCGAGGCCGTGTCCGGGCCGGCGCCCTCCGGGGCCTTCGCCGCCGGCGGGCGCGTGTTCCACCGCAAGTTCGGCTACGGCACGGTGGCCGCGGTCGAGGGCGAGCGCCTCCACATCGACTTCGACAAGGCCGGCAAGAAGAAGGTGATCGCCAGCTTCGTCGTGCCCGAGGACCAGGCCGGCTGAGGCCATGGCGGCGGAGGCGGCGCCCGCCTGGCGGGTCGAGCTGTCGGTGGCGGCCGATGCGGCGCCGATCTTCGAGGCGGCGCTGGCCGAGTTGGGCGGCGCGATCGGCACCGAGGCGCCCGAGGGCCGCGCCGTCGTAACCATCCAGGTCTACCTGAACGAGGCGCCGGCGCACGATCGCCTGACCGCGCTCTTGGCCGCGGCCGCGCTGGCCGCCGGCGTGGCGGTCCCCGAGGCCGAGGTCGCGCGGCTGCCCGAGACCGACTGGGTCGCCGAGAGCCACAAGGCACTGCCCGCGCTCCAGGCCGGGCCGTTCTACGTATACGGCGCCCACGTCACCGAGCCCGCGCCGCCGGACAGCATCCCGATCCGGATCGAGGCCGGCCCGGCCTTCGGCACCGGCCGCCACGAGTCGACCCGGGGCTGCCTGCTGGCGCTGGCCGAACTTGCCAAAACGCAGCGCGTCACGCGCGCACTCGACATGGGCTGCGGCTCGGCCCTGTTGGCCATCGCCATCGCCAAGCTCTGGGACTGTCCGGTGCTTGCCGTGGACAACGATCCCGAGGCGGTGCGGGCGGCGGCCGCCAACGCCGCCGGCAACGACGTGGCCGAGCTGGTCGCGGCGCGGCGGGGCGTCGGCTACGACGCAGACGTGCTCGGCCCGGACGCCCGCTTCGACCTCATCGCCGCCAACATCCTGGCCGGGCCGCTCAGGGCCATGGCGCCCGATCTCCAACGCCGCCTCGCGCCCGGCGGGCTGGCGGTGCTCTCCGGCCTGCTCGCCGATCAGGCCGACGCCGTGGCCGCGGCGCACGCGCCGCTCGAGGTGAAGCGCCGGCTCGCGCTCGGCGACTGGGTCACCCTGGTGCTCGCCCGGCCGGAAGCGGGCGTGACCCGTAGCGACGGGTGAGCCGGGAACCACCCGCTTGGGAGGCGGTGGGCTTGTCCGGCCTGCGGTGGAGCGGCTATGTTTGCTCAATCGACGGGGAATCGGGAGCGAAGACAAACGCCGGACCCCGCGGTCATGAAAATTCTGGGGGAAAAGAGATGGCCCATACGAAATGGAGCATGAAGGGCAAGCACGTAAAGAACTGCAACTGCGCCTTCGGCTGCCCTTGCGACTTCAACGCCCGACCGACCCACGGGCCCTGCGAGGGCATGGCGGGCATGGAGATCGACGAAGGCTACTTCGGCGACACCCGGCTCGACGGCCTGCGCTGGGCCTGCACCTACCATTGGCCGGGCGCGCTCCACGAAGGCAACGGCACGATCCAGGCGGTCATCGACGAACGCGCCGACGAGGCGCAGCGCGAGGCCCTGATCACGATCCTGTCCGGCAAGGAGCAGGTTGAGGGCACGTTCTTCCAGATCATCAGCATGATCGTCACGAACGTGCTCACGCCGCAGTTCCTGCCCATCGAGTTCGCGTTCGACCTGGACAGCCGCACCGCCCGGATGACGGTGCCCGGCATGTTCGAGACGATATCGGAGCCGATCCGCAACCCGGTGACCGGCGATCCGCACCGCATCCTGGTGCAGATCCCGAACGGCTTCGAGTACCGCGAGGCCGAGATCGCCAGCGCGACGACCAAGGGCACGGGCGCGATCAAGTTCGACATCGATGCGGGGCACAGTTCCATGGCTTACGTGGAGTTCACGGAGTCCGGTCTGGCCTAGCGCCGGCTTTCACAGAAAAAGCCGCCACACGGTCTTGGGTTCAAGTCCCTGATTCACGCACGTAATTCGTGAGTTCCGCGGCTTGCGAATGTCCGCGATCGGGTCCGAGGCCGAGGCGGTTTTGGCAACGCCCACCCCTCGCTCCGCCGGGAGGCTGGTCGCCCATGTCGCAAGGCTCGACGCTCGAGACCGTCCTGAAGCGCGACCGCGCCATCGTGCTGGCCGGGCTGGTCGGCGTCACCGTGCTCGCCTGGGTTTATCTCGTCGCCGTGGCCGCCGAGATGGGCGACATGGCGACGCCCGGCGCGATGGTCACGGCGCACGTCAAGCCGTGGAGCGACCTCGACGTCCTGCTCACGTTCCTCATGTGGGCGATCATGATGGTCGCCATGATGCTGCCGAGCGCGACGCCGATGATCCTGCTGTTCGCCGTGATCAGCCGCAAGCAGCGCGAGCGCGGCCATCCTTTCGCGCCGGTCGGCGCCTTCGTGGCCGGCTACGTGGCGGTCTGGTCGGCCGTCTCGCTCGGCGCCACGGGGCTGCAGTGGGGCCTGGAGCGGGCCGCGCTGCTCTCGCCCATGCTGGTCAGCACCAGCCCGCTGCTAGGCGGCGGGCTGCTCGTCGCCGCCGGGGTCTATCAGTGGACGCCGCTCAAGCACGCCTGCCTGAGGCACTGTCGTTCGCCGATCCACTTCCTCGTCCACGGCATGCGCAAGGGCAGCGGCGGGGCCTTCGTCATGGGCCTCGAGCACGGCGCCTTCTGCGTCGGCTGCTGTTGGGTCCTGATGGGGCTGCTGTTCGTCGGCGGCGTGATGAACCTCTTGTGGGTCGCCGCCATCGCCGGCTTCGTGCTGCTCGAGAAGGTGCTGCCCTTCGGCGCCCTCGCCGGGCGGATCAGCGGCGCGCTCCTCGTCCTCGCCGGCCTTTTGCTGGCCATCCACGGCGTGCCTGCCGGCGTCCCGGCCATCCTCTGACGGGCGAGGCGTCGGACGCGTCGCCGCGGCGCCGCCGCGCCGGCGCGGCGCGGCCATCAGGTGGCCCACCCGCTCGGCGATCTGGTGGCGCTCGATGCCGATGTCCGCCAGCTGGTGGTCGGACAAGCGCTGCAACTCGCGAACCGTAGCGCGGCGGATCCACGCCGCGCGCAAGGCGGCGAACAGGGCAAAGCGGGTCGAACGCGCGCCCGGCGCCCCCGCCCGGCCGGTGCCGGGGTCGCTGTGGCGCGACTCCTGCCCGGCTCCGGCCTGTCTCAGGTCCTGGCCAAGGGCACCGGCGGGTGTGCACCGTCCGGCACGCCACACGGCCCGCGAGGACGGCCGGGAACGGACCCTGTTCAGATCGCTCAAGCGGGACATGGCTCGGTCTCCCCTTGTCTGGAGGTCATGGCAACGCGCGGGGCGGGTCGTGGCGACGGGCCGTCTCGGCGTCTTGTCTCGGGCCGCAACATAGGACCGCGCAAGCCTCGGCGGGAGCGGGCTTTTTGCACCGCAGCATTGCAATTCTCGTATAGGTAAGGGGAGGTTAACGGAGCCCGCCCGGCCCGTCCCGGCGGCCGGGAGCGGGCCGCGCGGGCGGCGGCCGGCCCCTTGCCATGGCGTGGCCGCGGACTTAGCTTCCAGGCCTGGGTCGCGAACCGCGAGGATGCGTCGAGGTGCTCCAGGACTCCCCGAGCCGATCGGGCGCGCGGCTCGATGCCCTGCGCGCCGAACTGCGGCGCCGCGGCCTCGACGGCTTCGTCGTGCCGCGCGGCGACGAGCACCTGGGCGCATACGTGCCGCCCGCGGCCGAGCGCCTGGCTTGGCTCACCGGCTTCACGGGCTCGGCCGGGGTCGCGGTGGTGCTCGCGGGCTCGGCCGTCATCTTCGTCGACGGCCGCTACATGCTGCAGGTCCGCGACCAGGTCGACACGGACTCGTACGCGCTCCGTCACCTCGTCGACGAGCCGCCGGAGACGTGGCTGGAAGACAACCTCGAGGCCGGCAGCAAGCTGGGGTTCGACCCCCGGCTGCACAGCGAGCAGCAGGTCGAGCGGCTGCGCGCGGCGGCCGAGAAGGCGGGCGGCGAGATCGTCGCCGTGGAGGACAACCCGATCGACGCGCTGTGGGCCGGGCGCCCCGCGCCGCCCCTGGCGCCGATCACGGCGCATCCGCTGGCGTACGCCGGGCGCGCCTCGCGCGACAAGCGCGCCGAGCTGGCCAAGGAGCTCGCCGCCATGGGCGCGGACGCGGCCGTGCTCACCCTGCCCGATTCCATCGCCTGGCTGCTCAACGTGCGCGGCGGCGACGTGCCGCACACGCCGCTGCCCCTGTCCTTCGCGGTGCTGCGCGGCGACGGCGCGATCGACTGGTTCGTGGCGCCCGACAAGCTCGGCCCCGGGCTCGAGGACCACCTCGGCAACGGCGTCAGCCCGCGCCCGCCCGAGGCCTTCGGCCCGGCGCTCGATGCGCTCGGCGCGGCGGGCCGGCGGGTGCTGGCCGATCCCGAGACCGCGAATGCCTGGGTCTTCGCCCGGCTGCGCGCGGCCGGCGCCGAGCTGATCAGCGGGCCGGACCCCTGCCGCCTGGCCAAGGCGCGCAAGAACGCCGCCGAGCTCGCCGGCGCGCGCGCCGCGCACCGGCGCGACGGCGCGGCGCTGGTGCGCTTCCTGGCCTGGCTCGACCGCGAGGCGCCGCGGCGGGCCGAGGGCGACGGGCTCGGCGAGGTCGAGGCGGCCGAGCGGCTGCGCGCGTTCCGGGCCGAGAGCGAGACCTTCCGCGACCTCTCCTTCGACACCATCGCCGGCGCCGGCGCGAACGGCGCCATCGTGCACTACAGGGCGAGCGAGGAAAGCCAGGGCCGGCTGCGCCCGGGCGATCTGTTCCTGCTCGATTCCGGCGCCCAGTACCCGGACGGCACCACCGACGTGACCCGCACGGTGGCCATCGGCGCGCCGAGCCGGGAGATGCGCGAGCGCTTCACCCGCGTGCTGAAGGGCCATATCGCGCTCGCCCGGGCGCGCTTCCCGCGCGGCACCACGGGCAGCCAGCTCGACGCGCTGGCGCGCCATCCCCTGTGGCAGGCGGGGCTCGACTACGACCACGGCACCGGCCACGGGGTCGGCAGCTACCTCGGCGTCCACGAGGGGCCGCAGCGCATCGCCAAGACGCCGAACCGCACGCCGCTCGAGCCCGGCATGATCGTGTCCAACGAGCCCGGCTACTACAAGGCCGGCGCCTACGGCATCCGGATCGAGAACCTGGTGGCCGTGGTCGAGGGCGGCGAGCCGGCCGAGGACGGGCGCGAGATGCTCGCCTTCGAGACCCTGACGCTGGTTCCCATCGACCTGCGGCTGGTCGAGCCGGCGCTGCTCAGTGGCGAGGAGGCCGCCTGGCTCGATGCCTACCACGCCCGGGTGCGCGCGGCGCATGCGGACGCGCTCGAGGCCGAGAGCGCCGCCTGGCTCGAGCAAGCCACCCGGGCGCTGGCGGGCTAGTACCGGCTTTCACG
>JABAHQ010012406.1_pt1 | contig 11761 bp, 9 predicted proteins | sample 7062091 | NCBI WGS metagenome assembly JABAHQ01 (sample SAMN14534359, study PRJNA622989) | marine sediment metagenome | biome: marine biome [ENVO:00000428]; feature: marine pelagic biome [ENVO:01000023]; material: deep marine sediment [ENVO:00002113] | place: India: Gulf of Kutch | collected...
GGGATTCTTTTTCTTGAAGAGTATGAACATGCAAAAGAGCGTGGTGCACAAATATACGGAGAAATTGTTGGGTATGGCTTTTCTGCTGATGCTCACCATATTACCGCTCCCGATCCCGATGGAGAAGGAGTAATTTTAGCTCTTAACAGAGCACTTGACTCTGCAGGCATTTCGACTGAAGATGTTGATCATATAAATATGCATGGTACGTCTACGCCTCTTGGTGATATTGCCGAGACAAACTCTATTAAAAAGGTATTCGGTGATCATGCCTATGAAATTAATCACAATTCTACGAAGTCGATGACAGGGCATGCCCTTGGTGCTGCCGGTGCAATTGAAGCGTTAGCCACCTTGCTTTCGACGTATCACGGAATGATTCCACCAACTATCAATTTCGAAACGCCTGACCCGGAATGTGATTTAAATTATACATTCAACGAGGCTGAAGTGCGAGATGTAGAATATGCTTTAAATAATGCATTTGGCTTTGGCGGCCATAATACTACACTCGTATTTAAAAAGTTTGAAGAATAGTCATAAATGTTTGACAAACTCAGGTCATATTTTCAAACAGAAGAAGATTTACCGCCTGAGCAGGAAGAACGGATAGATAAGCTTGAAGGGATTATCGGCACTTCTATTGATAATCCCTTTATTTATATTCGTGCATTGCGTCATCGGTCTACATTAGCCGATGAGAATTTTTCATCCATTGATTCCTATGAACGACTTGAATTTTTGGGTGATGCCGTTCTTGATTTGATCGTAACAGAAATTATTTTTGATCTCTTTCCCAATGAAAACGAGGGATTTCTAACAAAATTACGAGCCAAGCTTGTGAAAGGGAACACCCTGGCAATGTATGCTGAAAAGCTGGAACTGAATAATTTAATGTTATTGGGAGAAAGAGTGCGCGGACAAGGCATTGAAGAGTCTAAAAGTGTTTTATCCGATCTTTTTGAAGCACTTGTTGGTGCATTATATCTTGATCGTGGATATGAGCCTTCCTCAAAATTTGTGCGAAATGTTATTGAGCAATATGTCGATTTTGATCAAATTGTAAATACGCTTGATAATTACAAGAGTTTGCTGCTTGAATTTGCCCAAGCTGAGCAAATGGAAATTCCTACCTACACGGTTATTTCAGAAGAAGGACCGGGACACAACAAGACTTTCGGAGTGGAAGTCTATGTTGATGAAAAACCTATGGCTCAGGGTAAAGGCAAGAGTAAAAAAGAAGCCGAACAAAAGGCTGCTCGAAAAGCTTTAAAAATTCTTCAGCAATAATTCGCTTAGTTTTGGATAATTTTAAATAGAAATAAGAGAGAGTGTCCTGTTTACAATACGCTTTAAGGTGTTAAGAAGTTTAAGTGAAGTAAATTTTAGAAAAAATGAAGTAGAATTTCACAGGATATACTATAAAAATAGAGGATTCCCCCACAAAAGTATTAGGAAATTTTAACTGGGATTGGGAGAAAATAATAATAGATTTTCGATTACCTGACTAAAAAAGGGAGTTATAAAAAAAGGGTTAGGTTATAAAAAGTATATAAGTTGGCTGTTTCAGTTAAATAAAAAGTGAACTGGATTTGAATTAAATAATATAGTAAAAGAGAGGGGTAGTGTATTATGGAGGAGAATACGTTTAGTGATGATGGTGTGAATAAGAGTAGTAAGAAGCGGGCTAAAAAACCCGTTTTTATTACCCAAAATCCTGTCATGAAAGAGCTATTAGCTAAGGTAATGCTGGTAGCCAAAACTAAGGCAACTCTGTTGATAACAGGTGAAAATGGTACTGGTAAGGAAGTTTTAGCTCAATTAGTTCATTACCATAGTAATAGAAGTCACAATAAATTAGTTGCAATAAACTGTGGTGCAATCCCATCTGAGCTTGTTGAAAGCGAATTGTTTGGTCATGAGAAAGGAGCGTTCACGGGAGCTCATGCCAGAAAAGAAGGGTGTTTTGAAATGGCTCATAAAAGCACACTCTTTTTGGATGAAATTGGAGAGATGCCTAAATCGGTGCAGGTAAAGTTGCTAAGAGCTGTTGAGCTTGGTTCTTTTAGACGTGTTGGGGGTAAGGAAGAGGTTGAGGTTGATATAAGTTTGATTTCAGCAACAAATAAAGTTCTTTTTGACCAAGTACAGTCTGGCAGTTTTCGGGAAGATCTTTTTTATCGATTAAATGTTATTGAACTGTATGTGCCACCACTCAGACATCGTAAAGAGGATATTCCATTATTAGTAGAATTCTATAAAAATCATTTTGTAGAAGCCTATGGTATAGAAGATATTGTATTTTCCGATGACATTATGGAAATGTTCTTATCGTATGATTGGCCGGGTAATGTTCGTGAGCTAAAGAACATTGTTGAGCGAAGTGTAGTTCTTTCTGACGGTGGAGAAGTTACGCCTGATGTGGTTCCATCCCGTATTAACCGTGGAGAAAAAATTTATCCAGTACGTAATAAAGGCATTTCTAATGATAACTTTATTCAAATTTCTATTGGAACCAGCATAGAGGACATTGAACGAAGAGTTATTAATCAAACACTTCATTCCGTGGATAATAATAAAACGGAGGCAGCAAAAATCTTAGGGTTTACTAGAAAAACGCTGCACAATAAATTAACAAAGTATGAGGCCGAAAAAGGAGAGCAGAAGGGTACTTCTTGATCTATCTAATAAAATAAAGTATTAACACAAAGCTCCATTCTCTATTATATTATTTTATGGAGTTGAGGTAACCTATCAAAAAGAGAGCCAACAGGGCATTACAAATCTTTATTGTTACTTATCTTATAGGGAAGATTCCAGTTCATGGTGAAAGGCAGGTGCTCTGATTTTATCGTTTGGCCGAGTGATAGAATAGCTCCCTGCAAAATGGCATTATTAAGCTGGCGAATATTACCGGGCCAGCTATAATTCATGCAATTATATAGTGCCTGAGACGATATCGTTAATTTTCGATAGTTGGGGTTTTGCTCTTTTAATTCATTTAAAAAATTGTTTATTAAGATAGGAATATCTTCTTTACGTTCCCGAAGAGGAGGTAGCATAATGACTACAGGATCTAACTGAACAAGCAGTGATTTCCATATCGATGAATTGATCAGGTTGTGATATGATTCCTGGTTAAAAGAAAGAACAAGTCTGGGACTTAAAGATTTATCAAATCGATATAGCTGGTTAATCCCTTTCTTTATAGAAGCCACAATATTAAGCTTATATTTTTGATCTAATTCTGAGAACTGATCAAGATATAAGGTTCCTCCTTGTGTTTGTTCTAAGGCTTCATACTTTAATGTAAGTTGGTTTTCCTCAAAGTTGAGATGTCCCCAGAAAATGTCTTGATATACATTTTCGTTGACGTCTACACAATAGAATGAGTAAAATGGTTTGTTAGAGCGGTTACTATGTTGATGAATTATTTGTGCAATTTTTTTCTTACCGGAACCGATTTCTCCAACGATAAATACATTTGAATCCAGCTTAGCTAATTGTAGCACCTTGTGATAAATATCTTGCATTAGAGCGCTATCAAAAGACTTTTCTATTTCTTTTAGTAGTGTATCCTTGGTTTCGATAATACTTTTTGAGTCAATCATGGTATAAAATATAGATGTATATATTACAACTCACATATAAAGACCGTTTGATGAATCCTACATTCAAAATTCTGATTAGTTAATCTTTTGAATTATGTTTGAGTCCTTCTCTTTCACTTAGATACAACAAATGTGCCAATATCTACTATGCTGTAAGAGAGCATGTAGTCTTAATTACTGTAGATGAGTAGAGTCATTGTTAGAGTACTTGATGGATCTACTTGGGTATTAATTTCATAGAAGCTTTCAAAATAAGTGTAATATTGATTCACAATTTTATTGTCAGGCTAATCTTAAGATACCTCTCCTTTTATAATAGGTCTGTATTAGTATAGAAGCAGAAAAGGTAATAATTCGTTAGCTCTTTTCTTTGAAACAGGAGATATGGAACTTTGAAGTATGATTATAACGGGTCATTCCAGTTTAGATTCAGCCCCTTTTACAATTTGGCGCGTTTGTTGCTTACCAAATAGACAAACAGTTTTAAAAAGTTGGTGCAGTTGTTCCTTCAATAGGAGAAGGAACGTACGCTATCTAATGTAGACCGTAAGAAGGTAATCAATGATTTTTGTCGAGGTAATTAATTATTCCTTCGTTTTTATAACAGGGGGACTTATCAGCTATTATTTACTTATTAGCTTATCAGCTTTAAAGAGAGATGACAATATTGATTATACAGCCGGTAAAACTCGCAAATTTGCAGTTATTGTATTTGCTCATGAAAAGAAACAGCTTTTATCAAGCTTGTTATATAGTGTATCTGGGTTAGTTTATCTTAAAAATAAGTATGATGTAATAGTCATCGCTGATAGTTATGCTAACGACATTGTTCAGACTGCAGAAAAAATGGGAGCAAAAGTTGTAGTTCCTCCAATTGGTACACGGAAAAGGCACAAAAAGAACATTTTGCCTTGGGCATTTGAAAGTTTATTACAAGAGAATAAATCTTATGACGCCTTTGTTTTATTTGATTCTGACGGATTGGTATCTGGCAACTACTTAGAGGTTATGAACTATTACCTGGAGCAGGGAAATGAGGTTGTACAGTGTAGCTATAGCAATTTGTATAGCCCTAAAAACTGGGTTAATAAAATTTCTGAGGTAAATTTTATAATTGACCGAGTTGTGTATCCAAGAGGACGAAAAGTACTGGGTATGGGAACAGCTCTTCAGAGTAATGGCATATGTTTTTCTACTGCTTTATTACGTGAAAGACCCTGGAAAATAGATGAACAGTCAAATATTATTGAGTATGGATTAGATTTAAAATTAGATGGAATAAATATTGCGTTTGCTTCAAACGCAGTTGTTTTCACTCAAATCCCTACTACAGATAGTGGTGAAGGTGAAAGCAATTATTTCTCTAATGCCAATGCAGGTCACTTTCATCTGCTGAGAAAATATATATCCAAATTTCTACGTGGAAGGGTAAATAGAAACTATTTTAAGTATTTTGATTTGTTATTTGGGTTAATTATTCCTCAATTCTCCAACCTTGTACTCTTTGTTATATTTATGGGGATTATAGATGGTATGTTATGGGGTTTAGGATGGATATCATTATCAACATTATTACTTTGGGTATTACTGATGGGTACTGTGTTGATAAATGTTTCAGTAGCATTAATAGTTGCGGGAGACAAGCAGAAGTTTTTAAAACGGATCATAATGTATATTCCGGTCAATATTTATATAAAAGCAAAGAAATTTTTTCAGCGNNATAAATGTGTTACAGTTTCGGACGATAACCAGCCGGTGCAACAATAGTACAAAGTCCTATTTGATATAGCATTTCATTAAGAAACTATGGCCTGAGTCAATATTAGAGACATAGTAATGATAAATATTGCAAGGAAATATAATTGAAGCCAAAAGGCTCCATCAAGAGAGATGCATTAGCGCAGAATAGATAAAACAGAACAAAAATTAGCTATTAAAATGGAGCGTCGTCTCCGCCGGGACTATGTCCTGTTGGGGGCGGTCCTCCATTACTTGACTGATCACTATTGTCAGAAGTATTGTTTGGTTCTCCATACGGACCCGCATCTGCTGTAGTGAGATTTTCGAAACGGGCATAGTCTTCTACGAAGTACAGTGGTATACTGCCGGTGGGGCCGTTACGCTGTTTCCCAATAATAATTTCAGCAAGACCAGTAGTCGATTGACCTTCGGGCGTTGTTTTAATGCCATAATATTCCGGACGATAAATAAAGCTTACAACATCAGCATCCTGCTCAATAGATCCAGACTCACGAAGGTCACTGAGCTGTGGCCGTTTATCCCCACCGCGTTGCTCAACAGCACGACTAAGCTGCGACAGTGCTACAACCGGCACATCTAACTCTTTGGCTAATGCTTTAAGTCCTCGCGATATGGATGCAATCTCCTGCTCTCGAGTACCGTGATCCCCGCTTGCCGTCATCAGCTGCAGGTAATCTACAATGATAAGCCCAATATCATGCTCGCTTTTAAGTCGTCGTGCTTTTGTTCGGAGCTCCATGATGCTCAGGCCTGGAGTATCATCTACAAAAATATTAGCGGTAAATAGTCGCCCGGCTGCATCAATAAGACGCTTAAAATCCTCATCTTCTAATTGTCCCGATCGGGCACTTTGAGCATTAATGCGCCCTTCCATAGTAAGCAGACGCTGAACCAGTGACTGATTTGACATCTCTAAACTAAAAATAGCAACTTTCGTTCGCAGCTTCTCATTTTGATGCAAAGCGGCGTTTCGTGCTGTTGTCAAAACATAGGCTGTTTTACCCATTGAGGGGCGGGCAGCGATAATTATAAGATCCCCGTCTTGCCAGCCGGCCGTTAGTTTATCTACATCAGTGCCGGTGGGAACTCCGGTTATGCCAGAGGATTTACCACGAATATCTTCCAGATAAGAAAGAGTGTCTTTTAATACATCACCGATAGGTTGTGCTTGTGCCCGTTGTTTAGAATTAGCCAGATCAAAAATACGTTGTTCGGCATAATCCAATACGTCTATCGTATCAGAGGAGCTGTCATAAGCTTGTTTGATAATATCGGTGCAACCCAGTATCAAATTACGCTTGGTTGCTTTTTCAGCAATAATTTGGGCGTGGTAATCTACATTAGCTGCTGAGCTGACCGATCGAGTTAGTTCAGATAAATAGCCCGGTCCCCCACAGGTATCAAGCAATCCCTTATCGCGCAATTCATTTTCAACGGTAAGGAGATCAAGCGGATTATCTCGTTCATAAAGATCGTGTAATACTTCAAATATATGTTGATGGGCAGGCTTATAAAAATCATTCGGAGAAAGCATCTGCAGAGCAATGGTCGCAGCTTCATGTTCAATTAACATGGAACCAAGAACGGCTTCTTCAACTTCCACTGCCTGCGGAGGGACCCGTCCTTCTTGGTCTAATATTTTAGAATCAGAATTATTATAGTTTGAGCCTTTATTTGACGCCATCCGAGAATTGACCTGAAATTATTGCAAAAATTACTGTGATCTGAATGAAATGAACAATCCTAAATACTTTATGTTCACGCATTCACAAGTATAATAAAAGCGATACTCTTACCGAAGTGAAAGAGCCTATAAATTTCTAAAAATTTTAAGGTTGTCCGCCGAGCTCATTGTATCGTTTGCGGAGCAGCTGAACATCTTCCCATGTGGGGCGTTTCCATTTAGGATGTCGGAGCAGAGCAGCTGGGTGATAGGTTGCTAACAGTTCATATTCGCCCCGGAAATCATGAAATTGGCCTCTCATTTTTGTTAGTGAAAGGTTTTTATCTAAAAGTGTTTGAGCTGCAACTTTACCAACTGCTAAAATCAACTTCGGTTCAATTATATCTATTTGTCGCAGTAAAAAGGGGAGGCTTCTTTCGCGCTCTTCCGGTTTTGGATTCCTGTTATTTGGTGGACGATGTTTGAGAATATTAGCAATATAAACATCTTGGCGCTTGAAATTAATAGCATCCAAAATTTTGTTCAGCAGTTGTCCGGCTTTTCCTACAAACGGCTCTCCTTGTTTATCCTCTTCGGCTCCCGGTGCTTCGCCAATAATCATTAAGTCCGCATCGGGATTGCCCACCCCAAATACCAATTGTGTCCCATCTAAATCGGTTTGGAGTACCTCTGCTTTCTGACACAGTTTTTTTAGCTCATCAAGAGAATTACATTTATCAATGTAGTAATATACATCATTGGACTCATCCTTGTTAAATAACCCTTCCTGTGGAGTAAATCCATCACCCTGCTGAAGATTTCCACTGGATGATGTTTCCTGCAGGGATGGTTCGGTTACAGCATTATTATCAGTAGAGGTAGTTTGAGAAGAAGGTGATTTCTCTTGGATAGATTTATAACTTTCATAATCCACTGAAAAATCCCCGTACAATTCACGTTCTTTTTTGATAAAATTGATCGCATCGTCAATAACCTTACGGGGATCTCGGTTGGAATCAGCCATATTATTTATCCGACAAGTTCAGCAATCACTTCTTGTTCCTGTTTTGCTCCCGGGGTCAACTCTCCGATCAAGTAACCTTCTTTTGATCGTGCTCCCAGCCTAACCGGTAAGATTCTATTTTCGTATTGTGGATTATAAGGTACTCCAACACGGATATAATTATCTGTCCATCCCAGCATGGCCCCATTGTGATTTGCTCCTTCAAATAACACCGGCCGAACCTCATCCTTAAAAGAAGTATCAAAATTGAAGCGCTTTTTCTTGGAGAGTCGACGCATCTTATGCGTTCGATCCTTGCGTACGCTGTTTTGTACCTGTGGCTCAATATTTAAGGCATGTGTATTGGGACGTTCGGAATAGGTGAATACATGTAAATAGGAGACAGGGAGGCTGTCTATAAAATCATAGGATTCTTGAAATAATTCATCAGTTTCTCCGGGGTGTCCGGTGATTACATCTACACCAATAGCTGCATCAGGCATCAGTTTTTTTATAAGCTCCACTCGTTCACGGTAAAGGCTAGACTGATAACGTCGCCGCATAAGTCCTAACATCTTATCGCTTCCGCTTTGCAGAGGCATGTGAAAATGCGGCTGTATTTTATCGGATTCTGCAGTAAAGTGTATAATTTCTTCGTGCATTAAATTTGGTTCCACTGATGAAAAACGGATTCGCTCCAGCCCCTCAACAGTATCTAGTTCTTGCAGAAGCATAAAAAAGTTCTCATCGGTCCCGCGGCCAAAGTCACCGGCGTTGACGCCAGTGACAACTACTTCTTTAAATCCCTCATCAACCAATAGTTTAGCGTTTTCAACAACAGCATGAATCTTTGGACTGCGACTTTCGCCACGTGCCATAGGGATCGTACAAAACGAGCAGTTATAGCTACAGCCGTCCTGAACTTTTAGGAATGCCCGGGTTCGGTCATCAGCTGAAAAAGCATTATGGAAATCAACGGCTTCATTTACATCCGAATTATAAACAATAGGTTCGGATCGTTTTTCAAAGTCATCAAATAGTTCGAGCAGCCTGAATTTGTTTTTTGCTCCGAGTACAGCATCAACTCCATCGATTTCGGCAATTTCCTCGGGTTCAAGCTGAGCATAACACCCGATCACAGCAACAAAAGCCTCTGGATTTCTGCGGAGAGCGCGTCGTACGGTATTGCGGCAGGTACTGTTGGCACTTTGGGTCACCGAACAAGTGTTTACCACATAAATATCTGCCTCTTTATCAAAATCGGTGATATCATACCCCTCTTGCTCAAAATCACGCTGAATAGCCATTGTTTCGGAGTAATTCAGCTTACAGCCAAGAGTTTTAAATGCAACTGTTTTCATGTATTTGCAGATAATAGAATTTCGGTTCGCTCTTTAAACCAAATAAAATACGAAATGACTGTAAAAATATCGACGCCGATAATCTAAATAACGTATCCAATTTTGAGTGTCAGAAGACTGTAAAATTATTGCTCATTACACCCTTTGGTATATAATTATTACTCGTACATGCTTTCTTCAATCTTCGAATTGGGTACGTACGTTCCAGTTAGATAGATAAGGACTGCTTTAGTAAAGAGTGGTACAGTTGTTGTTACTTAGCTGCATACTGGTTGTTCATTTACAGAAAAACAGGGTATGAAAGACGATAAAATTTATATAGCAGGTCATCGAGGCATGGTTGGGGCAGCAACGCTGCAGTTATTTCAAAGTAATGGTTATTCAAACATAGTCACTAAGCCCAGTGATGAGCTGGATTTGCGCAATCAGCAATCAGTAAATGAATTTATAGAGCAAGAGAAGCCAGATATCATTGTTTTGGCTGCGGCAAGGGTAGGAGGAATTTTAGCAAACGACCTAAACCCGTACCCGTTTCTATATGATAATCTTACTATTCAGAGTAATGTGATAAATGCTGCTCATGAAAATGATGTAGAGCACCTTGTTTTCCTTGGCAGTTCGTGTATATATCCTAAACATGCCCCTCAACCAATTAAAGAAGAATATTTGCTCACAGGTCCTTTGGAGCCGACAAATCATTGGTATGCTATTGCTAAAATTGCCGGGATAAAACTGTGTGAAGCCTTAAATCGTCAGTATGGACGTAACTATGTTTCACTGATGCCAACGAATCTATATGGTCCAGGTGATAATTTTGACCTTAAAACTTCCCATGTAGTACCTGCTATAATCAGAAAGTTTCACGAAGCAGCTGAAAATGGTCAGCTCCCTGTTACTTTATGGGGAACCGGACAACCCAAAAGAGAATTTCTCCATGTCCGGGATCTGGCAAAAGCTATTCTTTTTACAGTAGAAAATAGGCTAAAGGGGGATATCTACAATGTGGGAACGGGTAAGGATATCTCAATCAAAGAGCTGGCTACTTTGATACAAAAGATCACTGGGCATCATGGAGAAATTACTTGGGATACCTCCAAGCCTGATGGGACTCCGAGAAAACTATTAGATGTCACAAAAATGCATTCGCATGGATGGAGGCACAACATAGAATTGCAAGATGGGCTTACTAAAACGTATCAGTGGTACTTGCAGAATATAAAGGAGTTGAAGGAAGTAAAGTTATAATGTGAAATAAGTTTTTAAAAAATGAGGGACGATTTGGAAAAAAAGAGAAAAGTCGCATTGATTACTGGTGTAACGGGGCAGGATGGCTCCTATTTAGCAGAATTTTTATTAAAAAAGGGGTATGAGGTTCACGGAATTAAACGTCGATCCAGCTCATTTAATACCGGACGTATTGACCATATTTATCAAGATCCTCACGCTGATGAGCTGCCATTTTATCTGCATTACGGGGATCTGACCGACTCAACGAATTTAATTCGCATCATACAAGATACACAGCCCGATGAAATTTATAATCTGGGCGCTCAAAGTCATGTGCAGGTCTCTTTTGAAGCTCCCGAATATACCGCCAATAGTGATGCACTGGGAACACTTCGTATTCTTGAAGCCATTCGGATATTGGGTCTGACAGATAAGACCAAATTTTACCAAGCTTCGACAAGTGAACTGTATGGAAAAGTACAGGAAGTACCGCAGCGAGAGACTACACCATTTTATCCGCGCTCACCATATGGTGTTGCCAAGCTTTATGCTTACTGGATTACTGTAAACTATCGCGAAGCTTATGGAATGTATGCTGTAAACGGCATTCTCTTTAATCATGAGTCACCGGTTCGGGGTGAAACCTTCGTAACTCGAAAAATTACTCGGGCTGCTGTTCGTATTGCCGCAGGGTTACAGGAGAAAACATATCTCGGAAATTTGGATGCCAAAAGGGACTGGGGACATGCCAAGGATTATATTGAGGGAATGTACCTGATGCTTCAACAGGACGATCCCGAAGATCTTGTATTGGCTACGGGGGTTACTCATACTGTTCGAGAGCTTTGTGAACTTGCATTTTTTCATGCTGGTGTAAACCTCACATGGATTGGCGAAGGAATAGAGGAAAAGGGAGTTGATGCTGAGACGGGCGATATAGTTGTAGAAATTGATCCCCGTTATTTTCGTCCAACAGAAGTAGACCTGCTTATTGGTGATGCCTCAAAAGCTCGCCAAAAGTTGAAGTGGGCGCCTAAGTATACTTTTGAAGGACTTATTGAGGAGATGGTACGTGAAGACCAAGAAAAAATTAACCTGATAATAAATAATAAAGATGAAGACTATTCCAAGCTTT
>JABAHQ010030648.1_pt3 | contig 11760 bp, 15 predicted proteins | sample 7062091 | NCBI WGS metagenome assembly JABAHQ01 (sample SAMN14534359, study PRJNA622989) | marine sediment metagenome | biome: marine biome [ENVO:00000428]; feature: marine pelagic biome [ENVO:01000023]; material: deep marine sediment [ENVO:00002113] | place: India: Gulf of Kutch | collected...
GCGTAACTTTTGTTGTGATCTCGGGGCGTTTCGATCTGTCCGTCGGTTCGCTGCTGACGCTTCTCACCGTGATTGTGGTTGACCAGCACAACAGTCTTGGCCCTGCCTCTGCGTTGCTTCTGGTGATCGCCGCAGGTGTCGCGGTTGGCGCCTTCAACGGTGTCCTGGTGGCCGTCCTCGGGCTCAATGCGCTGATCGTGACGCTCGCAATGCTATCGCTCCTGCAAGGATTGACGCTGCTCTATTCCGGCGGTGCGAATGTAAACATCTCAAACCCTCAAGAAACTTGGTTCGCCCTGTTCGGCCGCGGAACGGTGGCGGGTATTCCCGTACCGGTCCTTTTGTTTTTCATTGCCTCCTCTCTGGCCAGCTTCCTTTTGCGGCGCACGATATTCGGTCGCACTGTCTATTCAGTCGGAGGCAATGAGGTCGCCAGCCGATTTTCGGGCATAAATCCCGTAAAAACCGTGTTCCTCGCCTATGTGCTGTCGGGATTCGCCACCGCCTGCGCAGCGATCGTAATGGGAAGCCGGGTAATGGGAGCACAAAATACGATCGGCCAAGGCTACGAACTGACGGTACTCGCCGGCATCATCCTTGGCGGCACCTCGCTCCTGGGCGGTTCGGGCAGCATCTGGCGCACCGTGATCGGCATCTCGATGCTCGGCTTCATCCAGAACGGACTGCTGCTGCTCGGATTCCCGTACTACGTCCAATGGCTTGTCACATGGTTCGTCATCATTGCCGCCGTCTGGATCGATCTCGGCGCCAAGCGCGGGAGGATCCTGGCGTGAATCCGGCATTCGACCAGACATCCCGCGCTCGCGGCCGCGGCGAAGTTCTTGTGAACTGGTTCCTGNNTGGCTGTTTCTGGCAGTCCTGATGTTGATCTTTACTCTGGCGTCGCCTTTCTTCCTGACGCTGAACAACCTGGGCAATGTGCTCACCCAGGCCGCCTTCATCGGCATTCTGGCTGTGGGCATGACCATGGTCATGATCAATGGAGAGATCGACCTGTCGGTAGGTGCCGTACTGGCGCTGGCCGGGGCCTTGGCAATCGGTTTGCAGGATCATATCGGAGTCTGGCCCGCGATCGCAGTCGCATTGCTCTCGGGAGTGGCGCTCGGTGTTCTCAATGGCACCATTGTCGCATTTTCAGGCATGCACTCCTTCGTTGTCACCCTGGGGGGCCTGATCGGCATCCGCGGCCTCGTCTTCGTCTATAGCGGCGAGAACGCTCNNGCATCCGCGGCCTCGTCTTCGTCTACACCGGCGAAAACGCTCTGATGGTCTCGGATTTCAGTTACACCGAATATCCAGAGGTCTACATCGGTCCGCTGTCACTTACGGCCATGATCTTTTTCGGCCTCGCCTTCTTCTTTCAGTGGATCCTGGGTTCCACCCGCCATGGCCGTGAGGCCTATTCCGTGGGCGACAACATCAATGCCGCCTATGACGCAGGCATCAACATCAAGCGCCACAAGATCATCAATTTCAGTATTTGCAGCGCACTGGCCGCCGTCGCCGGGATCCTTTTGTCCATGCGGCTCGGAACAGCGGAACCCAACGCGGGCAAGATCTGGGAATTGTGGACAATCATCGCAGTGGTGCTCGGCGGCATCCGTCTTCAGGGCGGCTACGGCACGATGTGGATGACAATCGGCGGCGTACTGACGCTCGCGGTCCTGCGTAACGGCCTGCGCCTGTTGAACACACCCAACTACGTCGAACTGATTGTCATGGGACTGGTTCTGATCCTGGCACTCTTGCTCGACCGTTTCCTTTCGCACCGGACGATAAAGTGACCATCATGCAGGACACGACTCCAATTCTGGAAATACGCAATATCGTCAAGCAGTTCCCTGGCGTTCGCGCGCTTGACGACGTCAGCTTCGACGTCCGAAAGGGCGAGGTGCACGCGCTCGTCGGCGAAAACGGAGCCGGCAAGTCCACCTTGATGAAGGTACTTGCCGGACTGCATCAGCCAGATGCCGGCACCATTGTCTATCAGGGCGAAGAGCATGAATTCGTCTCTCCGCTCGATGCCCGTCTGAAAGGCATCCTTCTCGTTCATCAGGAACTGTCGCTCTCGCCTGAACTGTCGGCCGCTGAAAACATCTATCTCGGCGCCTGGCCAACCAATGGCTTCGGCGTGTTGCGCAAGCGCAAGATGCTTGCGGACGCCAGAGCTGCGCTGACAGCACTTGGCAGCGATATCGATCCGTCGGCGCGTGTCGGCGAGTTGTCGATTGCCCGCCAGCAGATGGTGGAGATCGCACGCGCCCAGGCGTTCAACGCCAATGTCGTCATATTTGACGAGCCGACAGCGTCTCTGACCGACACGGAAAAGGAGCAGCTATTCGCCACCATAGCGGAACTGCGTGAAAAGGGCCGAAGCGTGATCTACATCTCGCACAAGATGGACGAAATCTTTGCGATTACCGACCGCATCACCGTCCTGCGTGACGGCAGGTATCAAGGCTCGCGCGAAACGGCGGGCACAGGTATCGAGGAGATCACGCGCATGATGATCGGGCGCGATCTCGACGCCTATTTCCATCGTGCGCGGAGCTCCCGTGGCGAAGAGGTGTTGCGGGTGGAGCACATGAGCCGTAAGGACGACTTCGAAGACATATCCTTCTCCGTCGGTGCAGGCGAAGTTCTCGGGCTTTACGGCCTGATAGGCGCCGGGCGTTCGGAGATCGCCGAAACGCTTTTCGGTATACGCAGACCGGACAGCGGCACACTCTTTTGGCAGGGGTCCCAGGTCCATTTTCCCTCACCGCGCCAGGCGGTGGATATGGGCATGAGCCTCGTACCGGAGAGCCGCAAGGAGCAGGGTCTCGTGCTCGGTATGGGCGGGCGTGAAAACACCACATTGCCCCATTTGCGCGATTTTGCCGCCGGCGGCATCATGAAACACCGACAGGAGTTGAAAACCTATGAGCGCTATGTCGATCTTCTCGATATACGCACGACCGGACCGGAAAAGCCAGTCAGCGCGCTGTCGGGTGGCAACCAGCAGAAATTTGTCCTTGCCAAATGGCTGTGCGGCGATCCGAAGTTGATCATCCTCGACGAGCCGACGCGCGGAATCGACATCGGCTCCAAATCCGCGATCCACAAATTCATTGCCGGACTCGCCGAACAGGGTTTGGCCGTCATCGTCATTTCGTCCGAGATGCCCGAGATCCTAGGCGTCAGCCATCGCGTGCTCGCCATATCGGAGGGTCGCCTTGTGGCGGAATACGCAGGGGACGAACAGACCGAGGAAAATCTCATTGCCGCGGTTTCGCATCACCAGAATGGTAACGGCCCGGATGCGCCGTTCGCAGGATCGGCGTCCGAAACCCGAACGTCGACCGCCGCTGATATCCAAAACTGACGACTCGCCGATTTGGCACCGAATGATCGCGTGCCACGATCCCGGAAAGCAACCGATCAGAGTACAGGGTGAACAATGGGAGTAACATCGGAAGCCTTTGACTATATCGTCGTCGGCGCGGGCTCGGCAGGCTGCGCTGTGGCCGGCAGGTTGGGCGAAGCTGGTTATTCGGTGCTGCTGCTGGAGGCAGGCGGTCGCGACACAAGCCCCTGGATTCATATTCCGCTCGGCTATTCCAAGCTATACGCCAACCCCAAGGTCAATTGGTGCTACGAAAGCGCCGCGGAACCGCATCTCAACAACCGTCGCCTGTTCCAGCCCCGCGGCAAGGTTTTGGGGGGAACAGGGGCGATCAACGGCATGATATACATGCGCGGCCAGCCGCAGGATTTCGACGGCTGGCGCGACGCGGGCTGCATCGGTTGGGGCTGGGAGGACGTCCTTCCCTACTTCAAATCCTGCGAAGACCAGGAGCGCGGCGCCAATGATTTTCATGGCACCGGCGGGCCTGTCGCCGTCTCGGACTTGCGTACCGAACACGAACTTGGCGAGGCGTTTCACGCCGCTTCCGAAAAACTTGGCGTGCCACGTAACGACGACTTCAACGGCGCGGCGCAGCTGGGCACCGGCTATGTCCAGACAACCACCAGAAACGGCCGCCGCTGGTCAACTGCAGCGGGATATCTACATGGACTCGCGAAGGAAAAAATCGACATCCGCCTGCACGCCCTCGTTAAACGCATCAATGTCGAGGATGGCCGCGCCACCGGCGTCACCTGGACCGACAAAGCCGGCGAACACACAGCCGATGCTCGAGCCGAAGTAATTCTCAGCGCAGGTGCATTCAACTCGCCGCAAATTCTTCAGATCTCCGGCATTGGCCCGGGCGAGTTGCTGCAGGACACCGGTATTGAGGTTGTTCGGGACTTGTCCGGCGTTGGGGAAAATTTGCAGGATCATTTCGGCATCGGGGCAGAATACCGTTCCACCGTCAAATCGACGGTAAACGATCTATACAACAATCCGCTGAAGGGCGGCTGGCAGTTGCTGCGCTATCTATTGTTTCGTACCGGCCCGTTTGCCGACAATGGCAACTACGCAAACACATTCATTTGCAGTGGGCCGGAGATCGACCGGCCGGACATGATGGTGACCTTCATGGCCTGGTGCACGACCGAAGAGCTTGTGCCACATCCCTTCTCCGGCTTCACGATCCTCGCAGAGCACATGCGCCCCGGTTCGCGTGGCCGGGTGCGTATAACGAGTGCGGACCCGTCGGTGCAGCCCTCAATCCTGTTCAACTTCTTCTCCATTGAGGACGACCGCCAGGCGGCGCTCGCCGGATTGAAGTTCGGTCGCAGAATAGCCGAAACCGCGCCGATGTCGGATTGCGTCGACTATGAGATTTCGCCGGGCAAGGACGTCACGAGCGATAGCGATTTACTCGATTATTGTCGTTCAAATGGACTTTCCCTTCTGCACGCCGTCGGCACCTGCAAGATGGGAACAGGAGCTGACGCCGTCGTCGATCCGGATCTCAAGGTGCACGGCATCAGGGGCCTGCGGGTCATTGATGCGTCGATCATGCCGCGCATCGTCACCGGCAACACAAATGCGGCTTCGATCATGATCGGCGAAAAGGGCGCGGCACATGTAGTCGCTGATGCAAGGGCCTGACTGCACAGGAGAGGATTATCATGCTTGGAGTGGCATTGCTTGGAAGCGGGAGGATGGCCCATGTCTACGGCCCCAAGATCAATGCGCATCCGCAACTCGATCTGGTAACCGTTTTCAATCCGAACCGGGCTTCAGCCGAAAAGGCCGTGGCGGCCTATGGCGGCAAGGCCGAGGACAAACTGGAACATGTGCTGGCCGACGACAGGGTGGAAGCTGCGGTTATCGCGACGCCAACCAACACGCATCTGGAATACGTGGAAGCCTGCGCGAAAGCGGGCAAGGCAATATATTGCGAAAAGCCGCTTGATCTGACACTGGAGCGGGTCGACCGCTGCATGAATGTGCTTGCCAAACAACCGGTCCCCTTCATGCTGGGCTTCAACAGGCGCTTCGATCCGGATATCAGCTTGTTGCAGCAGGCGGTGCGCAGCGGCGAGATCGGTGACCTGACTTTTCTTATGAGCTGGAGCCGCGAACCCGCGCCGCCACCGATTGACTACGTGCGCCGGTCCGGCGGTTATTTCGTCGATGCCACAATCCACGACATCGACCTGTTGTGCTGGATTGCCGGCGAGCATCCGGAAGAGGTCTACGCCGCCGGCTCGTGTCTTTTCGATCCCGGGATCGGCGCCGAAGGCGACGTCGATGCAACCATGACGACGATGAAGATGCCGTCGGGTTGCCTGGTGCATATCAACAACAGTCGGTCCTGCGCCTACGGTTTCGACCAGCGGCTGGAGGCGTTCGGACGCAGGGGCATGCTGCAGACGCGCAATCATCGCGATGACAATCTGATCCGATGGGACGGCGAGCGCACCGATGCTGCCATGCCGCTCAAGCACTTCTTCCTCGAACGCTATGACGCCTCTTTCCACCACGCACTCGACGAATTCTGCCGCGCGGTGACCGAAGGCCGCGAACCGTCATCCACGGCGGCGGACGGTCGGGCCGCCCTTGCCATCGCCCTTGCGTGCGACCGCTCGCGCCGCGAGGGCCGCGCGATCAAGCCGGACTATTTGTAGCGGCCGGAAAAACGGGAGACGAAAGTGACAAAACCGAATGTCGGCATCGGACTGGTCGGGGCGGGTTTCATGGGGCGTTGCCATGCCAATGCATTCCGGTCGGTGTCGGGCCTGTTCGACTTGCCGGTCGCGCCGATCGCCGAGATCCTCTCGGATGCAACGCACGAACTTGCCAGGACCAACGCAGCCGCGCTCGGCTTCAAGCGTGCCGCGCCGGACTGGAAGACTCTNNGGCCGCGCTCGGCTTCAAACGTGCCGCGCCAGACTGGAAGACGCTTTGCAACGATCCTGCCGTGGACATTGTTGCGGTCACCGCGCCCAATGCCATGCATGAGCCGATCGTTCTCGAGGCGATCTCCGCAGGCAAGGCGGTCTATTGCGAAAAGCCGCTGTCTGTAACGGCGGCAAGCGCGGCCCGCATGACCGAAGCCGCGGAAAAAGCCGGCACGCTTACGATGGTCGGCTTCAACTTCCAGCGCAACCCGATGATAAGGCTTGCACGCGAGATTATCGAAGCGGGCGAGATCGGTGAAGCGATCTCCTTTCGAGGCCGTCACGCAGAAAACTATATGTCCGATCCGGATATACCACATTCGTTCCGAACCGATACGGAGGGCGGTGGCGCATTGGCAGATATCGGCAGCCACATCATCGCAATGGCTCGATTTCTGCTCGGTCGTATCGACGCAGTCACCGCGAGTTGCAAGACGGCCCAGGATACGCGACCGGTCTCTGCCGGTTCACGCGAACGCAAGCCCGTTCTCGTCGACGACGTGACTCNNCCGCACCATGGACCTCTCATTCGAGGTGACCGGAACCAGGGGCGCCATCGCCTTTTCGCAGGAGCGGATGAATGAATTGCTGCTCGCGAATGGTGACGCACCAGCCGGTCGCGAAGGTTTCCGTCGTATCGAATCCGGTCCCGACCATCCCCCCTACGGAAATTTCTGCCCCGCGCCCGGCCATCATCTCGGGTTTAACGATCTCAAGGTTATCGAGGTCGCCGAATTGCTCGCGGCCTATGCGGGCGGACCGCCTTGCGGACCGGATTTCCGCGAGGCGCTGGAGGTTCAGATGGTCGTTGAGGCGATGCGCCGTTCTTCGGATACCGGGAGCCGAACGGTTGCAGTTACACAAGCACCGGAGTTCTGACCGGCTGAAATCTCATTTGTCCTGCTGGCGGTGCTTTGCACTCTGCGCATAGATGGGTGAAATGCGTCCTGTTTCTCCTCAGGCGTCAGCCGAGCGCTTGCCTTCGGCCGCCCATATCGCCCCACGACGGATCATTTCGGTCACCTGAGGCACCTGCAGGTCGGCCAGTTCATGTCCGATCGAACAATAGAACACGCGCCCCTTGTCCCACCGACGAGTCCAGGTTACGGGGATAACCGTTCCCTCGATCCACCAAAGATGGTCGCCTGAAAACGTTGTCGTAGCCAGAACGTTATTCGATGGATCGACGAGCATGTAATACTGCTCAGACTTCAAGCGGAAGCTTCGAATGCCCCTAACAAGCGGATGATCCGGCTGGCAGATGGTCACATCGTAATCGATATAATCTTCCCGGGGCTGAAGATTGTCGGGCCAACCCGGGGGATGGGCTACAAACTGCCCCCCGATAAGAAAATGGTAGGTCGGACGATCGCGAAAGGCGTCGCCCATGTGCCCGTGCCACCCCGCCAGCCCGCAACCATTCCCAACCAGTTGCAGAAGGCCGTCCTCCTGCGGCTTGGTCATGTTGCCGAATTCCTCCCGATGCCCGGAACGGGCGGAGGACCAGATCGGCGTGATCAGATCGATATCNNCTCAAGCGTGTCGTGGACAACGACTTCGAAGCCATTCTCCCGCAACAGACTCCGGTACCAGTCACTGAAATGCGTCGGCGTGTGACCTTCCCATCCACCCACGAAAAGCGCGGCCTTCATATCTTTTCCTCTCTCATGAAACCTAATACAGCGGCCATGTCTCGCGCACCGAACCCTCTTGCCTCGGCCTGGCGCAGCTTTTCGAGGGTAACCATCCCTTGCGGCACTGAAACGCCGAGGTCTCGGGCCAACGCCGCCATGACCTCCATGTCCTTGCGGGCAAGCGATACCGTGAAGGTTACTTCATGGGCATCCTCGTCAAGGTAGAGTGGCCTGCGATATTTCAACATCGGTGCGGCAGCGGCGCTGTTTTCAATGACATCAAAAGCCGTTTCAGACGAAATACCTGCCGCTTCGGCCAAGATGACCGCCTCCGCCAAGGTCTGATTCAGGCNNCGCACCCGTTCCCGCCTTTCCAAGATAGATGGTCTGACGCGCCATTGCGTCGAACAGGGGTGTCACTTCAACCGCCTCCTGGGCAGTACAGCCAGCCATGACGAGCAGTTGAGCGGCGGCGGCGGCCTGCGTCGCGCCAGAGACCGGAGCGTCGATCACTCTCACGCCATGCGGGGCAGCCTTGCCCAAAGACAGTATATGCTCCAGGCTCATCGTGCCCATCTCCACGAAGGTCCTGGCGCCGCTTACAGAGAACAACCCCTCCTTGCCCAGATGCACATCCGCAGAGGCCGCATCATCGGCCAGCATCGTAAGCACGACGTCCGTCTCAGCCGCCAATCCGGCTGGCGTTCCCACGACGGAGCAACCGGTCGATTCTGCCAGGGCGTGGCTCTTCTTCGGGGATCGGTTCCATAGAAACACTTCGAAGCCGGCATCTACCAGGTTACAAGCCATGTGTGCGCCCATCCGACCCAGCCCTGCGAACCCGACGCGCATCAACGATCCCTGCCGTTCCCGATACCGGAAATGGCTTGAATCAGGCTGTCCTCCGTCACCTCTTCGGCTGTGAATTCCCTCATGATACGACCGTGATACATCGCCACAATCCGGTCAGAGACATGCAGGACTTCGGGCATTTCCGAGCTGATTACAATGACCGCGTAGCCTTGCGCAGCCAGATCGCGAATAAGGTTGTGGATTTCGGATTTCGAACCGACGTCGATGCCTCGTGTGGGCTCGTCAACGATCAACACGTTTGGACGCATCGACAACCATTTGCCTATGACGATCTTCTGCTGGTTGCCGCCANNGGCGTCCGAATATCAAGTTTGTCTCGATACTGGTCAAAAATCGCGACCTCGGCCCCGTCGGCGACGAAAGGCCCGGCGGTAAGGTCGTCCACCTGTGGCAAGGTCATGTTGTCACGGCAGTTCATACCCAACACGAGGCCCTGTCCCTTGCGGTCCTCGGGCACCAAGGAAATGCCTCGCTGAATGGCGTCTATGGGAGAATGAATTCGAACCTCTTCCCCGTCGAGGAAGACCGAACCGGCTGATGGTTCACGCAGCCCAAAAATGGTTTCCGCGATTTCCGTGCGGCCCGCGCCAACCAGTCCGTAAAATCCTACGACCTCGCCTCGGCGCACCTGGAAACTGACATCCTCGTAAAGGTGACCGCAACTCAACCCCCTGACTTCCAGGGCAATGTCCCCTGTGGGGACATGCGATTCGTTCCGGGACAGATCGAGGCTCCGCCCGATCATCAACTGCGTCACTTCGTCCTCGTTGGTCTCGACCGTCTCCAGCGTGCCCCGATACTGGCCATCCCGCAAAACGCTGATGCGGTCGGTTATCCTGAAGATCTCCTCCATCCGGTGAGAGATGTAGGCGATACCCACGCCGCGTGACTTCAAATCGGCGATCACATCGAACAGAACGACCTTTTCCGCGTCCGTCAGCGAGGCGGTGGGTTCATCGAAGATCACCGCTCGAGGATCGACCGTAAGCGCTCGCGCTATTTCGACCATCTGCTGATTGGCGATGGAAAGGTCGCCGACGCGCGCCTGTGCATCGAAGCCAACATTGAGGATTCCAAGGATCGCCTCGGTATCGGCATAAAGCTTTTTCCAATCGACCCAGCCAAGCCGGTTCCGCGGCAGTTCACCGAGAAAGATGTTTTCCGCCACGCTCAGTTCTGCGGCCAAGCTGAGTTCCTGGTGGATAAACACCACCCCTTTCGCCTTGGCATGAAGCGGCGACGTCATTACCGAAGGCTCTTCGGCAATGTAAATGTTTCCCTCGTCCGGCTGGTATATGCCGCCCAAAACCTTCATCAACGTAGACTTGCCTGCGCCATTCTCTCCCATCAGCGCATGCACTTCGCCAGGCATAACCGCGAAAGAGACGCCATCCAGCGCGCGGACGCCGGGAAAAGTCTTCACGATGCCTTCAAGCCGCAGGGCCGGAATGGTCTCCGTCATATCTTCAACTCCTCCTTGCCCTTTCGATTGAGCTGTCGGTCAAGGAACAGCACCGCGATCAGAATCAGGCCAATGACCAGATTGACCGTCTCGGTATCGGCGCCGATATGCCCAAGGCCCTTTCGGAGAAGCTGGATAGCGATCACCCCGCCCAACGTGGAAATGATGGAGCCGTAGCCGCCCATCAGTTTGGTGCCGCCCAGCACTACGGCTGTGATGGCCCAAAGCTCGTAGAGCATCCCGTCGTTGGGATTGACGGAACCGCTTTCCGAATAAAACACCACGGCGGAGAGTGCTGCCAGAAAGCCGATCAGACTGAAGTTAAGTAGAAAATGCGGCCCCACCCGAATACCTGCGTTAACGGCCGCCGTGCGATTGCTGCCGATAGCGTAGGCGTTTCGCCCATGTACGGTTTTTGTCATCATCAACCAGAGCAGTGCCGCCGCGCCCAGCAGGAACCATGTCGCGGTATGCAGGCCCAGGAATTGCGCCTCGGCGAAATCGACCAGGGTCCAGTTGAGATGGCTTGTCGGCTGCTCGCCGTTGTACATGAATACGAGACCGCGATAGCCGAGCATTGATCCAAGAGTGACAATGAAGGCGTCAACCCCCGTTTTCCAGACAATCAGGCCATTGATTGCGCCGAGAACAACGCCGGCGCTTAACGCGAAGACCCATGCCAGCGGGATCGCCCAATCGCCCATCCCCTGCATGAAAGGCCAGGTCATGCTGTCCAGAAGAACGATCGCGGAAAGTGCGAAGGTGGCGCCGACGCTCAGATCGATATTCCCGTTGATCATGATGACGGTCATACCGAGAGCGATGATCCCGATGGGCGCTGACTGCTTGAGGAGCAGAAACATATTATCCATATCCAGGAAAGACTTGTTCGATGTGGATAAGAAATCGCCGGCAATCGTGAAGAACACCAGTTCGACCGCGATGAAGGCCCAGATCGCTCCCTGCTTGAGAAGTTTTTCCTTGGTCATAATCTCCACTCCTCAAGCGATCGGCGACCAGAGTCGTCCACGTTTGGCTGCAATGTCGAGCCAAACGGCCAGGATAATGATCGCCCAGGTCACGACATACTGAACGTAGAACTCCAGCCCCATCAGAAGCAGACCATTCTGGATAAAACCCAGGATCAAGACTCCGATCACTGTTTTAAATACTGTTCCCGCTCCGCCGAGCAGAGAGGCGCCGCCCAAGATCACAGCCGCCAAAACCTCAAGCTCCATGCCCTGACCAACGGTGTTCTGGCTTCCCAAAGACCGACTGGCCTGCATCAATCCTGCCGTAGCGACACAAAATGCGGAGATCAGGTAAGTGAAAAATACCACCCTTGCGCGAGGAACGCCGGAAAACGTCGCTGCGACGCCATTGCCGCCAACCGCATAAACCTTGCGCCCAAAGGGCGTTTTGCTGAGTATGAGG
>JABAHQ010005495.1_pt3 | contig 11757 bp, 15 predicted proteins | sample 7062091 | NCBI WGS metagenome assembly JABAHQ01 (sample SAMN14534359, study PRJNA622989) | marine sediment metagenome | biome: marine biome [ENVO:00000428]; feature: marine pelagic biome [ENVO:01000023]; material: deep marine sediment [ENVO:00002113] | place: India: Gulf of Kutch | collected...
TTGTTAATGGGCTATCTGTTACCGAAGGAGTTTCTGTTGTTGAACAGGTTTTTGCTGGAGGAAGAAGGGCGTGCAGCTATCGATGTGGAAAGAGAGGTGCTGGGCCTGGATCATTGCAGGATGGGCGCCTGGTTACTGGGTCACTGGAAATTGCCGGAGACCGTTGTAACAGCAGCCAGGGAACATCACAACAGCTACTACCATGGTCCGGATTCGGTCATGGTGTCGCTGGTACAGCTTGCAGACTATCTGACCAGATCCTATGATCTTGGCGAAGCTGAAAAGGGCCAGCTGCCGGCAGCGGCGTTGCAGGAACTGGGGCTGGGCGAATACCAGATTATTACCATTTGCGAGCAGGTGCTGAATCATGGACGCAAGGAACTGGATGAGATGGTGGGCTCGTTGCTGTCATGATGTTTCGATGATGTAAAAACAAGAAACCCGGCTATGTTTGCCGGGTTTCTTGTTTTAAGGTGATGACCCTGCTTCAGCCGCCACCAATGTTGCTGGCGCATACCTCGGCGACCCCTTCATAGCCGGGGAAACTGTTTTCATCGCGACACCAGCGACAGTTCTGGTTGGGTTTTATCTTCATGGTGTAGAACTCGCCGCTCAATGCATCATAGGTCAACTGGCGACCCAGCAGCGGCTCACCGACATCAAGCAGAATCTTCAGGACCTCAACGGCCTGCAGCAGTCCGAATACACCCGGCATGACGCCCAGTACGCCGGCTTCCGCGCAGGACGGTGCCAGTTCGGGCGGCGGTGCTTCCGGAAACATGCAGCGGTAGCAGCCTGATTTTTCCTTGTCCCTGGCCGGCCAGTAGACCGTGATCTGGCCATCGAAGCGATAGACGGCGGCATGGACATTCGGCAGGCCGAGTTTGACGCAGGCATCGCTGATCAGATAGCGCGCGGTCAGGTTATCGGTACCATCGACAATGACATCGTACTGTGAAAACAGTTCATCGACATTTTCCGGGTCGAGTTTGTACTGATAGGTGTTGACCTTGACGTTGGGATTCAGGGCTTCCATGGCGGTCTTTGCCGATTCGACCTTGGGAACGCCGATGCGGTCTTCGGTATGGATGATCTGGCGTTGCAGGTTACTCTTGTCAACGACATCATGATCGACCAGCCCTATGGTGCCGACGCCGGCTGCGGCCAGATAATAGGCCGAGGGTGAGCCCAGTCCGCCGGCGCCGATCAACAGTACCTTGCTGTCCATCAGTTTCAGCTGGCCTTCTTCACCCACTTCTTTCATCAGCAGATGACGGGCATAACGCTCCTTGGCATCAGCGTCGAGCAGACGTGGAATCTCGAATTTCTGACCTTCGTTTTTCCAGCGGTTGAAACCGCCCGACAGGGAATAAACCTGTTTGTATCCCATGCCCTGCAGTGCTTCAGCGGCAAACAGCGAGCGTGCGCCACCGGCACACATGACAATAACGGGTGTATCCAGGTCAGGTACAGCATCCTCGATACGAAGCTCAAGAAAGCTGCGCCCGAGGCGATGTGCGCCGGCAGGGCTGCCCTGGGTGACTTCGTCCGTATCCCGGACATCAATCAGTGCAGCTCCCTTGCCCTGGATTATTTCATTTGCCTCACTTGGCGTGAGTTCGGGGATTGCAGAACGCAGTTCTGCAAGTCGACGATCTTTGGCCTTCATTGAATAACCTCCAGCCAGGTTGAACAGGGTTGTTGTATTTTGCGGGCTTTGGCGAGGGGAACCATCACTTAATAATAGCGAAAGAAATGCTCGCCGTTATAGCAAATAACTAGCACATAACTAGCAAATTTCTATAGCAACTTAACGGCCACCGGAAATTATATCATAACTCGGCCCCCGTCGGGGCGCTGATCCCGGACCGGCTGGTATGGCACACCGGACACCCGGGGTCACGTTGAATACCCGTAGTACGCATGGCCATGTTTCGGGCGTCGAAAATTAACAGGCGCCTGTAGAGCGGATGGCCGATTTCCAGCAGGGTTTTCAGGGCTTCGGTGGCCATGATGCTGCCGATAATACCGGTGACCGGCCCGAGCACACCATTGTCCTGACAATTGCCGAGGGTCTGTTCCCGATCCGGAGCGTACAGGCAGCGATAGCAGGGGCTGTCCTTTCTTCCGGGGTGAAAGACGGTCACATGGCCCTGCATTTGAATGGCGGCGCCGCTGATCAACGGGGTACGCGTTTTGACACAGGAGCGGTTTATCTCGAAGCGCGTGTCAAAATTGTCGCTGGCATCAATGACAAGGTCGGCCCGTGCTGTTTGTCTGTCCAGCTCATCGCCCGTCAATCGTTGCTCTATTATTTCAGTCTGAACATCCGGGTTGAGTGCCTGCAGGGTTTGCTGTGCGGACAGGCACTTGCTGAGTCCGATATCGTCGGTGGNNATGCAGGGGTTGTCTGTGCAGATTGCTGAGCGCAACGCTGTCGTCATCACACAGTGTCAGGCAGCCGACGCCGCTGCCGGCCAGATAGAGGGCAACGGGCGAACCCAGTCCGCCCAGTCCTACCAGCAGGATGCGACCTGTGCCAAGGCGTTGCTGATCCTCTATGGTGATGTCGGGCAGCAATAACTGCCGACTGTAACGGATCAGCTGTTCCCTGTTCATACAGGTAACGCTGTCAGTCAGTAGCTGTATTCATAGACACAGCTTTGCGGGTCACGGTTATCATCGGCCCAGCCGCCAATCAGGTAGGCGCTGTTGCCAATGACCCCGACCCCCATTGCAGCCAGGGTGCCCGGCATGGGTGGCAGGATGTGCCATTCCCGGCCGGCAATGTCATAACAGGCCACATGGTCGCTGATGCCGTCGCCACTGTAGCCGCCAAAGACAAGCAGGCTGTTGTTCATCATGCAGCAGCCCATGCCGGCAGCGGTCCAGGGCAGGGTGATCTCGCCGCGGCTCCACTCTCCCGTTGCCGGATCATAGACTTCGGTATGATCGAAGTTATTGAAACCCTCGGGGGTGAATGCGACGCCACCGAGCGTGACGATTTTGCCGTCGATGACCTCGGCGTCGAGGGCAAATCTCGGGGTTGGCAGTGATGCGATCTGCTCCCATTGACCTGTTTCCAGATTGAGGCGCTCACAAAAATCAAAGCCGGGATCGGTTTGCGGGCCGGCGACCACGGCGTCCGGGTGGTGGCCACCCATGATATAGATGTATCCGTCATGCATGGTGCCGGCCGGGTAGTCGTGCGGTTGCAGCATGTCGGGTCCGGTTTCCCAGCGATCTTCATCCGGGTAGTAGATTTCAGTTGTGGGCAGGAATTTGAATGTGCCGTTTTCCTGCTTGTAGCCACCGCCGACAACATAGATAGCATTATCTACCGTCATGGCCCTGGCGCCGGAACGGTAGGTAGGCATGGGGGCGCCGTATTCCCAGCTGTCGGATTCAGGTGTATAGATAATGGTTGTGTTCTGACTTTTGAAGTTGGGACCACCTCCGCCGAAAGCGTAGATTTTCCCCTTGTAAACCGCGGTGGGCGGGTGAGAGCGGGCAATGTCGATGGATGTTTTTGTCTGCCATGTGCCGCTGCTTGCTTTGTGCTGGGTCATAATCGGTCTCTCGATGTCTCGTGTTAGGCTTGTCTGAAGTTTACCCGGTACGTGAAAAAAATTGCCGGTTCGATCCGGGCGACGGATTTTTATAGCGGCAAGTCTAGCATTTTCAACAACATAGAGGAAAGGTATTTGCGAGGGCTATAAACTGTATTGCCTTTTAAAACAGTATGTTACGTGGTTAAGGCGCGAAAAAAACCCTGGGCGGGGTACTGCGGGAATCATTTTGTGTTAAAATCGTTCGTCAGCCGTATGGAAGTCATACAGGTTTTTATATCAGGCCCGCCCGGATCAGGTGAACTTTTTATTCCGGGTTCTGTCCATCAACAGTACCGGCAAACGCAGGAGTGCAATGTCGGCAGAGCAGGCAGGGACACGCCCCCAGCAAGTTTGTGTGCGTACTAAACAGTGCGGTCGCTTGCAGAACGTCAGCGCACATCGTGCCGGCGTCAAATCAGGTGAGTTGGAACAGTCCGTGAGGAGACATACATATGCTCAACGATTCGGTAAAAGAAAATAAAGGGGCTTCCGAAAACAGGTCAGAAGGCTTTGTTCCTTCGCGTCCCCCCTTGCAGGACAAATTCGGCAGAATATTCGACTATGTCCGTATTGCAGTAATTGAACAGTGTAACCTGCGTTGCACCTATTGTATGCCGGAAGAAGGTGTACAGTTCAAGGACAAGGACATGGTACTTCGTACCAATGAAATTGAACGTGTTATTGATGTTTTGACGTCAATGGGCGTCAAGAAGGTTCGGTTTACAGGTGGCGAACCCCTGGTTCGGCCGGACATTATTGATCTGGTCAGGTATGCCGCCAACAAGCCCGGTATCAAGGGTGTGCATCTGACCACCAATGGTCTGCTGTTTCCCAAGTATGCGAAGGAGCTGAAGGAAGCCGGGTTGACCGGTGTCAACATCAGTCTGGATTCGCTCCATGAAGACAAGTTCGAGCATATTACCCGCCGCAAGGGGCTCGACAAGGTGCTTGAGAGCATCAATCTTGCAGTCGAGCTGGGTTTTGAGCGCGTCAAGGTCAATGTTGTGTTGATGCGTGGATTCAATGAAGATGAACTGATCGATTTTTGTGAATTGACGAAAGACAAACCGGTTACCGTTCGTTTTATCGAGTTCATGCCGTTTGATGCGGACCAGATCTGGGAAAGCGGCCAGCACTTTGCCAGTGCGGCTGACCTCAATGCGCAGATTGAACAGCATTACACCGGCATCAAGCCGGCGTCGGGTACCCGTACCGAGCACCACATTTTTCAGGCGCCGGGTTACAAGGGCAAGATTGCCGTGATTCCGGCCTTTACTCGCAGCCTGTGCGGAAACTGCTCGCGCATCCGTGTAACAGCAGACGGTAGCATAATGAACTGCCTGTATTCCGAAGAGCCGTATTTGCTTAAAGACCTGATGAGAAAGGGAGGAACGGATGATGATGTTGAAGCCCTGTTCCGCCAGGCATTCGGCGACAAGCATGTTGACGGATTCGAGGCCAAGAAAGCGGCAAGCATCAAGGCCAAGGTGAATGTGTCGGATATCAATCGTAACAGGTCAAGCATGACCCAGATTGGCGGATAGGCGCGAACCGGTAGTTAAAGGCAAGTGCCTTTAGTTGTTCAACCATTACAGATAGCAGAGAAGACATATCATGAGCTATAACGATTTAACCCATTTTAATGCCTCTGGCGAGGCCTACATGGTTGATGTAGGCACCAAGGACGATACCATGCGTGAAGGTGTTGCCGATGGGCGCATTCACATGGAAAAAAGCACCTTTGAGAAGATTGTTCAGGGTGATCACAAAAAAGGTGACGTGCTGGGTATTGCGCGTGTTGCCGGTGTTATGGCTACCAAGCGTACAGCAGAACTGGTGCCATTGTGCCATCCTCTGATGATTACCAACGTGAATATCGAGCTGGAGCCCGAAGAAGAGACTCACTCTGTCTATTGCAGGGCAACGGTGCGTTGCAAGGGGCAGACCGGTGTTGAGATTGAGGCGATGAATGCCGTGCAGATTGCACTTTTGACAGTCTATGATATGTGCAAGGCGGTAGACCGTTTCATGAGGATTACCGATGTTTGCATGTATTCCAAGTCGGGCGGCAAGTCCGGCGACTGGAAGCGTGCTGAATAATTATCAAGTGCAGAGAGATGTGAGGTCGCACAATGGATATCAAAGTAAGATATTTCGCAAGTTTGCGTGACAAAATGGGCCGTGGTGATGAGCAGGTCTCGTTTGACGGTGAGGCTACTGTTGCCGACCTGTGGGGCAAGGTAACAGACATGCCGTTGTCGGATTCCATTCTGGTTGCTGTCAATATGGAATACACAGATGCCAGTCATAAGCTGAAAGAAGGCGATGAGGTTGCTTTCTTTCCACCGGTTACAGGGGGTTAATGATGAAAGTCGATATTCTCAAGGATGCCCTGGATCCTTACAAGGCGATTATGGACTATGAAAAAGAGGCGCTGCCGCCGGGCAAGCATGGCGGTATTGTTTCCTTCATCGGTACCATGCGCGATTTCAACGATGGCCATGATGTTCAGGCCATGCGTCTGGATTATTATCCCGGCATGACTGAAATGCATATCGAAAAGGTAATGCAGGAGGCGCATGACCGCTGGGATATCATGGATTCCTATGTTGCGCATCGTGTAGGTGACATGGTGCCGACCGACCCGATTGTACTGGTTGCTGTATGGTCTGCGCATCGCCGTGATTCTTTCGATGCCTGTCGTTATATCATTAATTATCTGAAGGACAGTGCGCCGTTCTGGAAGTGCGAGGTCACCAACAGCGGCGAGTCACGCTGGGTCGAGCATAATTCGGAAGATCCGGGTGTAGCGCAGCGTATTGTTAATGAGTAATTTTGCGCAGTAATCAGCCGCATTCTGTTGAAAAAAGCGCCCCCGACCAGGGGCGCTTTTTTTTGTCCGGATGNNATGTTTGAGGCTAAGCAATGAAAGGGGATGGCCGATATCTTTTTTCTGTAAAAACAGGGAAATAAGCGTTATCTGCAAAAGTATGAAGAGTTATTGTATTTTATGAAATCATAATGTATGATGATTAAATATTTTGTATGATTATGTTTGGGTGTTTGCAGGAGAAAATCAATGGCAAATATATCAATGACCAGAAATATGGCCGCGGTGCTGCTGACAGTGCTGGGAATCGGTGTCAGTGGTTATGCGATGGGGCATGAAGGTGAGGGGCATGTCAGCGAGCGGGCGGCAGGAAGCCAGAAGCGCGTGATGCACCTGGCCGGTGAGCATGACCTGGCGATCGGCGGTGGAGTCACGATGATTTCCCAGCGCCTGATGTCAGATGTGGATGAAAGTGTCATGAATTATTCTATCGATCTGGCATTTGAGAGTGATCTTGGTGAATGGGGTCAGGCCTTTATCTATATGATCGGAGCCGAGGGGGCAGATGTGCAGAGTAATTCCTCTGCTGGCGTGAATGCAGATTTTGAAGCCGGTTCGGTTGCGGATGGAGGCTTTTCGGATATGAGGATTGCCGAGGCCTGGATCGATGTGCCGCTGAATGCGCGAGCTGGAATCAGGGTGGGGAAAATCGACGCAACCGGTATCTTTGATGCCAATGAGGTGGCGAATGATCAGACCACCCAGTTTATGGCGGGAACATTTGTCAACAATGTGGCTATCCCGTTTCCGGCCTATACAGCAGGCCTAAACCTGGGTGTCAATGTGAATGATCATATTAGTTTCAATGCTGGAGCATTTGAATCAAGCGGTGAATTTACCGGGGCGTTATCGAATTATTTTTCAATTGGAGAGGTGGCGCTGGCCTATCACCTGCCGGGCGGGGACGGCAATCTGAGAATTTCATACTGGGATGATGAAGTGACAGGCGGGAGCGGTTATGCGGCGAGTGCCGATCAGCGTGTAACCGAGACCATTACAGCGTTCGCTCGTTATGGAGCGATAGATGCACCTGCGGGCGGTTTTGACGCGGCTTTCAGTCTGGGTGCAGAAGCAGCCCTGGGGGAAAATACCATAGGCCTTGGTTATGCCAATGCTGCAGCTGCCGCAGGTGCGGATGAGCAGCATGTTGAGGTTTATTACAGCCAGGCATTCAGCGACCACTTCCATATTGCATTTGATATGCAGCAGATACGCCGTCCCGGGTTTTCAGCAGGGAATAGCGACGAGACGATTTATGGCGCCAGACTGCAACTTGAATTGTAAAAAAACTGCCTGAGCAGGCATTAAGTTAAAGAGAATTGATTGAGCGAAAGAGGTAGAAAAGATGTTTAAAAAGACCATAACAGCAATGACAGCGGGCATATGCATGACGATGATCAGCACAACTGCATCCGCCCATTTTCAGATGATTATTCCTTCCGATGATATGGTCAAGCAGAGAGAAAATCGTAACCTTAATCTTGATGTGCTGTTCTGGCATCCGTTTGAAGGGATCGGGATGAATATGGTGGCCCCGGTCCGATTCGGTGTGATGCAGAATGGAAAGAAGCAGGACCTCAAGCCCCTGTTGCAGGAAGGAAAAGTAAAGGATGTTAAGGGTAAGCAGTTTGACGGTTACAAGGCTGTCTACAAGATGCGTCGGCCGGGTGACCATATTTTTTATATTGAACCAAAGCCGTACTGGGAGCCGACAGAAGATTCGTTTATTGTCCATTACACGAAGGTTGTGGTGAACGGTTTTGGCCTGGAAGAAGGCTGGGATGAGGAAGTAGGGCTTAAAACAGAGATTGTCCCGCTGACACGGCCCTATGGTCTGTATGCCGGTAATGTATTCCAGGGCATCGTCAAGGTTAATGGCAGGGCCGTTCCCTATTCAGAAGTCGAGATTGAGTATTTTGCAAACGGTTCAATCAGGCCGAATGCCGACCCGATGATTACCCAGGTAATCAAGGCGGACGGCAATGGCGTGTTTACCTATGCGATGCCCAAAGAAGGCTGGTGGGGCTTTGCGGCACTGAATACTGACAATAAGCCTATGAAAAAAGACGGTGAAAACAAGGACGTGGAGCTGGGAGCGGTTCTGTGGGTGAAAGTCCGGAACTTTAAGTAGACAAGGAGCAGGGAGGGACGGCCCGGGCTGACGCTCCCTGGTTTATGTTTGCTATCCCGTTGAAATTNNAATTAGGATTAATAATAATTATTTCATACGTTGATCATAATTTTTGATATAATTTATGATTATTGCAGGAGTGACGATATGAGATCAGGTATCCGGATTTTTTTTCTGACAGCGCTGTTGGCTATGCCGACACTGGTGTTGGCACACAAGGTTAATATGTTCGCCTATCCAGAAGGGGAGGAGATATTTGTCGAGGGATATTTTACTGATGGTATCAAGCCGATGGGTGCTGATGTGGCTGTTTATGACAGCAGTGGTGCCGAGTTGCTCAGGGGCAAGACCAATGATGAGGGGCAGTTCCAGTTTGCCATTCCGAAAAATGACGATCTGAGAATTGTCATGAATACCGGTGAAGGGCACCAGACAGAATATGTCGTGTCCGGAGACGAGATTGCAGGCAGTGCCGGTAATGATGATCAGGCGGGACCAAGCATCATGGACAGTAACCCTGCAGCTGAAAGTCCGGTTTCGAATGCAGAGGTACGGAAGGCCGTCGGTGAGGCGATCAGGCCGGTGATGCGTAGCATATCGGAATTAAAAGAACAAAGGACGTTCAGTGATATCGTCGGAGGTATCGGGTTTATTTTCGGTGTGATCGGCGTTTTCTTTTATATCAAGGCGCGGCAGATGAGCGGTAAATAAGCGCTGATAAAGCACGTTTGAAGGCGGTCGATAGTATTTTCCGCCAGTCATGATAAAGAGGCAGTTATGCATATTTCTGAAGGTATTCTGGATCCGGCGGTGCTCGGGACAGGTTTTGCCGTGACGGCTGTAGTGGCGGCAGTAACGATGAGGAAGATGGATGTTGAGGAAGTGCCCAAGGTCTCGGTTGTAACGGCGGTATTTTTTATTGCATCACTATTGCGTATTCCGTCGCTTGTGCCGGGAGTGAGCATTCATTTAATGTTGATTGGTCTGGCCGGGGTTGTGCTTGGCAAACGTGGCTTCGCCGCCGTGATGCTGGGGATCGTTTTACAGGCAATTATTTTCGGTCATGGTGGCGTAACCGTGATCGGGATTAACAGCATGATGCTGGGCGGAGGTGCGCTGATCGCATTTGCAGTATGGCAGCTACGCCATCATTTCAGTTTCAGCAGAAGGGAGATGATATTCGGAGCAATTGCCGGTGCCTCGGCAACAGTTTTTTCCGGGACAGTACTTGCACTGACGCTGATGACAAAAGGTGAGGCATTTCTCGTGAATGCAAAAATTATCCTCTACACACATATCCCGATTATGCTGATTGAGGGAGTTGTTGCAGGAATATGTGCCGAGTTCCTTAACAAGGTGAAGCCGGAGATTCTGTCAGGTAATGAAAGAAGCTGAATCACAATGCTGATGTTACTCAAGGGTAGTCGCTGATGGCGCTGGATATAGACAGGTATGCACATGTTGAGTCACCTATCCAGCAATGGGATGTAAGATTCAAGATTGCATTTCTGGGGATACTGATTTTTTCCATTGCGGCGGCAAAAACGCTGCCGGTGGCAATTATAGGTCTGTTTACAGCAATCCTGTTTATGCTGATTACAGCCCTGCCGTTTCATTTTGTCTGGCATGGGATATCATTTGTGGTGTTTTTTCTGTTGCCGTTTTTTCTGGTGTTGCCGTTTTCCTACCCCGGAGAAGGGGCGTTTGATGTGCTCGGGATGGGGTTCTCCTGGGAAGGATTGAGACTGGCAACGATAATCTTTCTGAAGGCGGTGACCATAGTAGTAATTTCGTTTGCGNNTGTTTCCATGTATGCCCTGCAGCGATTGAAAGTGCCTAAAATTATTGTGCAAATGCTGCTGTTTACATACAGATATACATTTGTATTTATGGATGAGATGCAGCGTATGTATGTGTCTATGAAAGCACGCGGGTTTATTGCCAGGGCGAATATGGCGACATTGAAAATCATGGGCCATTTTGTCGGAACGCTCATTGTCAGGAGCTTCGAACGTACAGAACGGGTTTACAAGGCGATGCTTTCCAAGGGTTATCAGGGTGAACTGCATACCATGGTGGAGTTCAGGGCCGGCGCGACGGATATGGTGAAGGCCCTGTTTATTCTTGGTCTGTCAGTGACGATTGTCTATCTGGATTTGAGCGGGATATTTGTTCCTGCAGAACAGGGCTGGTATTGAATATGAGGTGTGAATAATGACTGATCAGATTATGATTGATGTGGATGATATTCACTTTTCATACCCCGATGGGCATCAGGTGCTGAAAGGGCTGACCTGCCAGATAAGAAAAGGTGAAAAGGTGGCGCTGATTGGTCATAACGGGGCCGGNNNNATGGGGCATCTGAATGGTGTCCAGCTTGCATCATCAGGCAAGATCAGCATAGATGGCGTCGAAATTAACAGGAAGTCCCTGAAGGAAGTCAGACGCAGAATAGGTATAGTGTTTCAGGACCCGGATGATCAGTTGTTCAGCCCGACCGTCTTTGATGATGTGGCATTTGGGCCGTTGAATCTGGGCTTGCCCAGGGAGGAGATTGAGCAACGGGTCAGTGAGGCGCTGGAAATTGTCGGGCTTGAGGGCTTTGAAAGCCGGTCATCCTTTCATCTGTCCTTTGGAGAAAGAAAGCGGCTTGCGCTGGCCACGGTACTGTCATATCAGCCGGAGATACTGGTTTTTGACGAACCCTCGACCAATATGGATCCGCTTAACAGAAGAAAGCTGATCAGCTGGCTGAAGGAATCTGACAAGACCATCCTGCTCTGCACGCATGATCTTGATATTGCACTAGAAGTCTGTGATCGATGCCTGATGCTGGACGACGGTATTATAACAGTAGACGGCCCGGCGCGGGAGATTTTGTATGACCGGGATCTGCTGGAGAAGAACAAGCTGGAATTGCCACTGGCGCTGATGACACACGAGATGCTGCATGGCGTGCTTTATACCGAGGATATGGATGAAGAGCACAGGGAAATAATTTCAAGGTTTCTGCATTCGCACCGGCATTCACATGGTCCGGATGGTCACGAACATTTTCATATCCATGTTCACCCGCATGGCCATGATCACCTGCATGAGCATTCAGACGAGAGCCATTCCCATGA